>Ga0137319_1000243_pt1 | contig 19035 bp, 14 predicted proteins | sample EasRivERMZT333_2_FD_104752 | JGI IMG/M metagenome (GOLD analysis project Ga0137319, IMG submission 104752) | Soil microbial communities from meander-bound floodplain in the East River, Colorado, USA - East River MetaG ERMZT333_2 | ecosystem: Environmental > Terrestrial > Soil > Floodplain ... | reverse complement strand
GCCGCGACGATCCAGATGTGCCTGCTGGGAAAGGCCGGGATGCGCGAGGTCGCCGAGCAGAATCACAGCAAGGCGGTCTGGGCGCGCGATCTCCTGGCGAAGATTGAGGGATGTCGCCCCCGGTTCAGCGCGCCGATCTTCAACGAGTTCGTGCTCGACATGCCGGCGGATGCGTCGGACGTGAGCGACGGTCTGCTCGCGCGCGGCATCGTCGGGGGGCTTCCGCTCGCCGTCATCGACGAGACGATGTCGCGCTCCATGCTCTTCTGCGTGACCGAGATGAACACGCGCGAGGAGATCGAGAAGCTCGCGGCTTCGCTCCAGGAAATCCTCGCATGACCGACAAGCCTGCCGCGCCGGCACCGTCGTCCCCGTCGCGCGATCGGGGCGCCGGAACGCGTGGCCTCACGCGGCTGGAGAAGGCGATCTTCGAGATGGGCTCCGCGGGACGGCGGGGCTACTCGCTGCCGCCGCTCGACGTCCCCGCCGCCGACGTCTCCGACCTCGGGCCCGCGGTCCGCACCGAGGTCGCGGACTTCCCGGAGGTGAGCGAGGTGGACGTCGTGCGCCACTTCGTGCGTCTCTCGCGTCTCAACTACGCGGTGGACATGGGGCTCTATCCGCTGGGTTCGTGCACGATGAAGTACAACCCGAAGATCAACGAGGAAGTCGCCCGCATCGACGGCTTCGCGCGCATCCATCCCATGCAGTCCGAAAAGAGCGTCCAGGGGGCCCTGGCCCTCATGCACGAGCTCGACGTGCTGCTGCGCTCCATCACGGGGATGCACCGCTTCACGCTCCAGCCCGCGGCGGGCGCCCAGGGTGAGATGGTCGGCGTGATGATGGCGCGCGCGCATCTGACACGGCGCGGGGATCCCCGTTCCATCGTCCTGATCCCCGATTCGGCGCACGGGACCAACCCCGCCTCCGCGCATCTGGCGGGGTACCGCGTGGAGGAGATCGCCTCGAACGACCGGGGGTGCGTGGATGTCGAGGCGCTCGCGCGCCGTATGGGGCCCGATGTCGCGGCGCTGATGCTCACCAACCCCAATACCCTGGGGATCTTCGAGAGGGACATCGAAGCGATATGCGCGATCGTTCACGAGAAGGGGGGCCTCGTCTACATGGACGGGGCGAACATGAACGCGCTGGTCGGCGTGGCGCGCCCCGGGGACATGGGGGTGGACATTCTGCACCTGAATCTGCACAAGACCTTCTCCACTCCGCACGGTGGGGGCGGACCCGGGAGCGGACCCGTGGGCGTCGTCCGGGCGCTCGAGCCCTACCTGCCGGTCCCGACGATCGAGGGGGGCGCTGCGGAATTCCGGCTCGATTGGAATCGTCCCGATTCGATCGGGAAGGTCACGACGTTCCTCGGGAACTTCGGGATGCACGTCCGCGCCTACTGCTACATCATGTCGCTCGGGGCGGCCGGCCTGCGGATGGCGACGGAGCGGGCGGTGCTGAACGCCAACTATCTCCGGGCGCGGCTCAGGGACACCTACAGGCTTCCGTACGACCAGCCCACCCTGCACGAGGTCATCCTCGACGACTCGCGGCAAAAGGGGACGGGGATCACGACCCTGGACATCGCCAAGCGGCTGATGGACTACGGATTCCATCCGCCGACGATCTACTTCCCGCTGGTGGTCCCCGGGGCGATCATGGTGGAGCCGACGGAGACCGAGCCTCTGGAGGAGCTGGATCGTTTCGTGGATGCGATGAAGAGCATCGATCGCGAAGCGCGCGAGAACCCCGAGCTCGTGCACACGGCGCCCCACGCCACCCCGGTGCGCAGGCTCGACGAGGCGGGCGCGGCGAGGCGCCCCGTTCTCCGCTACAAGCGCGGTGGCTGACCCGTTCGTCCCCGGTCAGGATCGCGGCGGTGCTCCGAGAAGGCGAAAGACGATCTCCATGGGAAGCCCCACGACGTTGGTCCATGAGCCGCGGATCTCCGTCACGAAGATCGAAGCCGCGTTCTGGATCCCGTAGGCGCCCGCCTTGTCGGCGGGGTCGCCGCTCGCCACGTACCTCTCGATCTCCCAGCGCGACAGTCTGCGGAACGTCACGCGTGTGATGGCGCGCGCTGAACGGATCGTCTTCGGCGCGCCGGCGGTCATGAGCGCCACGCCCGTGATGACGCGATGGGTCCGTCCGGAGAGCAGGCGGAGCATGCGCCGCGCTTCGCGGGCATCGTGCGGCTTGCCGAGAATGCTCCGCCCGATCGTCACGATGGTGTCGGCCGCAAGCACGCGCGCGGGGACCCCCGGGAGGCACCTCATGGCGACGTCTGCCGCCTTCTCGCACGCGAGCTGCTCCGCGTGCGCCGCGGCCGAAGCCGCCCGCATCTCGGATTCGGAGACCTCGGGGACGCGGACGATGAAGCTGTATCCGGCGGCGCGCAGGAGATCCGCCCTGCGCGGCGAACCGGAGGCAAGCACGAGCCTGGGGGATTGTCGGCGCCGCGGTCCGGGCTTTGCGGCCGGAACAGTCCGGCTCAGAAGCCGACCTTGGGCTGTTCGGGCTGCTGCGTGTTCGTCACGACGGAAGCTCCTTCCCTGGTGGATGTCGCCGTGCGTTGGGTGCGGACCGCTGCGATCATAGCCGGTCTTGCGACCGGCCGATCCACTCCGTATAATGACCGGCCGCTCCGTATAATGACCGGCCGCGGGAGTTCCCCATCGAACAATTCACCGGAGCACGCAGCGCGTGACGGCCTCGCGTTTTGTAAGACTCGTCTCCGCCCTGATCGCAGCGACGCTCCTCGCGCTTCCAGGGGGGGCGGTCCTCTCCGCGAGAGAGCCCGTCAGGACCCCCGCTGGCGCCACGACCGAGCCTTCCCATCCCCCTTCCCATCCTGTGGATCCCAACGATCCTGACGAGGGGCCGGAGCCCACGGGTGATCTCGTGGCCGGCGGCGAGGCTCCGGATGTCGTCCTGCTGGCCACGGGAGGGGTGGCGGGATACGTCGAGCCGTGCGGCTGCCCGAAGAACCCGGCAGGGGGGCTCGCCCGCCGGGCCGGGTACCAGGAGCTCTTCTCGCGGCGCTACCCGGGAACTCCGGTGGTGCTGCTCGACACGGGAGACTTCGCCGGCGATCCCGATGAGGCCGGAGCGGTGAAGACGCAGAACCTCCTCACGGGAATGGCGATGATGGGCTATGCCGTCGTGAACGTCGGAGAGCGCGAGCTTGCGACCGGAGTGCCGGGCTTCCTCGATGCGATCCGCGACCAGAAGGTCATTTACATCAGCTCCAGTTTCGTGGATCGTGACCGGGAAGAGCCGCTCTTCGCGCCCTTCGCGATCAAGCAGTACACGACCCCATCGGGCCGGACCGTCCGGCTGGGTTTCATCGGGCTGAGTGCGTTCAACTCATCCTTCGTTCGCGACAAGGGGGATGGGGGCGTCGTCGTCACCCTCCCTCCCGCCGAGGCGCTGGCGAGGACGCTCCCGAAGGTGCGCCCGAATGCCGATGTCGTCGTGCTGCTCGCCTCCCTGAGCGTGCGGGAGCTTTCGACCCTGCTGAACGGCACGCGCGGCGTGGATCTCGCGCTCGCGGCGCATGGCACGCGCATGTCACCGGGTGGGACGCTCGAGTCCATTGCCGGCGTGCCGACGTTCTATTCGGGCGAGCAGGGGAAGAGGATGGGTGAGGTCCGGGTCTTTCTCGACGATGGGGGGGGATCCTCGCGTGCCGAGGGGCATCATGTCTGGCTGACCCGCCGCTACCCCGCCATTCCCGCGTTGCAGACGCTCATCGACACCACCATCGCGCGCGTCAACGACATCAATCGCGCCAGGGCGGCTCGGCAGACAGCCCCCGCCGTGGAGCGCGGGACGCCCCAGGCAGGACAACGGCGCTTCCTCACCGCCGAGGCGTGCCGCGGCTGCCACGCGGTCGAGTACGAGGTCTGGAGCAAGAGCGCGCATGCGCACGCCTTCAAGACCCTCATCGACGCCAATCAGGACTTCAACAACGAGTGCGTGACCTGCCACGTCACCGGGTTCAACACGGCGACCGGGTTCGTCAATGCGCGGCGCACGCCGGACCTGACCAACGTCCAGTGCGAGTCGTGCCATGGAGACGCGACGGACCACGTGGCCGACCTGCAGAAACCGTACGGTGACGTCCCCCCACGCCAGTGCTTCACCTGCCATACCAAAGAGAACAGTCCCGACTTTGTCTTTTTCCCCTATTGGGACTTAATCAAGCACTGACGCGGGTTTTCTTGACACCCCCCGGCGGGCGCACAATAATCGACTCGAGATGGTTGTGAGCCGCATCATGGCCCTGGACGTCGGTGAAGCCAGAGTCGGCGTCGCCATCAGCGACGCGCTGGGATTCTCGGCGCAGCCGATAGCGACGATCCGGCGCGCCGGACTCGCGCCCGACCTGACGAAGGTGGCGGATCTCGTGCGAGAGCATGATGTCGCGACGATCGTCGTGGGCCTTCCCTTGAAGCTCGACGGCGAAGCCGGCCCCGCGGCGGCATCGATCCTCACTTTCGTGGAAAAGCTGCAACGAAAGGTGGACATCCCCGTGGTGACATTCGACGAACGCTTCAGCACGGTGCAGGCCGAGCGGGCGCTCCTCGAAGGCAACGTCAGCAGGCGCCGGCGTCGCGACGCGATCGACAAGGTCGCCGCCGCGATCATCCTTCAGGCCTATCTCGACAGCCGCCCGCAGACGGCGCCGTTGGAGGATGGGCCATGAAGCCCGGCCCGGCGTTGCTCGTGGTCGGTGGCGTCGCCTCGATCGTCGTGCTCCTCGTCTGGTCCCTGTGGCAGGTCGGCGAGCCGTGGAAAGGGTTCCCGGAGGATCGCGTCGTGGTGACCATCGAGCCGGGCCGCCCCGCGCGGGCCGCCGCGGCCAGACTTCATGCCGCCGGCGTGATCAGGAATCCCGTCATCTTCCGGATCCTTCTCAGACTGCGCGGGGCTGAGGAGGCCATCCAGGCCGGGGAGTATGAATTCACCGGTCAGGCGTCCCCATCGCAGGTGCTGGATCGCCTGGTGCTGGGAGACGTCCTGAAGCACAGGCTGACCGTGCCCGAGGGATTGCGCCTCCAGGAGATTGCCGCGCTGATCGGGCAGCAGGGATTCGGGCAGCCCGATGCCTTCCTGCGCGCCGCGCAGAGCGTAGCGGTGATCGCCGACATCGACCCTCAGGCGAAGGATCTCGAGGGATACCTCTTCCCCGACACGTACCTCTTCGCGAAGGGAGTGCGCGAGGACAGCATCGTCTCCGCGATGGTCTCGCGGTTCCGCGCCGAGATGACGCCGGTCAGGCGCGGCCGCATGGAGTCGCTGGGGCTCACCGTGAGGCAGACGGTCACACTCGCCTCGCTCATCGAGGAGGAAGCGGGTGCCGAGGACGAGCGGCCGCGGATCGCCGCGGTCTTTCACAACCGTCTGCGCCTTCGGATGCCGCTGCAGTGCGACCCGACGGTCGTCTACGCGCTGATGCGCGACGGGCGCTACCGCGGGGATATCTATCGATCGGATCTGCGCTACAACTCTCCCTACAACACCTACGTCAACGCGGGACTCCCTCCGGGCCCGATCTCCAACCCGGGGCGCGGCTCGCTCGATGCGGCCCTCAGCCCCGCGCGCACCGACGATCTCTTTTTCGTCGTCAACGGGCCCGGCCGGCACGCGTTCTCCACCAACGCGAAGGACCACGAGCGGGCGGTGCAGCGCTACCGGCGCGACCGGGACAGACTCGAAGCGAGCGGCGGTCCGTCAGGCGGGAGCCCATGAGCGCAGACCAGGCTCCGGCGCGCCAGGCCGCACATCCGTTCTGACACGCACGGCGGGAAACTCATGAAGAGATCCTTGTGGATCATCACGGGCTACGTCCTGTCACTCACGCTCATCGTGGCGTGGTTCCTCCATCGTTTCAAGGGAGGGGAGTACTCGTCGCCCGGCGTGGTGCTGGCGTTCGCCCTGCTCATGATCCCCTACTTCGCCCTGGGGTTCGACCTCGTCGTCGATACGCTGAGAGCCGTCGGACGCTCCAACCGCTCGCGGCTGATCGTCATGGGGCTCATGCTGATCCTCCCCGGCCTCATCGTCCTGCTGAGCAGCGGTGCGCGGATGTCGGCGTCCAACCTCGCCGCCCTGGTGGCGTACGTCAGCCTGCCGATCGCCCTGCTCTCCGGGTGGGGTCAGAAGGGGCCGCGACCTTCCATGGTCGATCTGATCGCCGTTCTCCTGTTGTGGCTGCCGGTGGAGGCCCAACTCTTCGAGAAGATCTGGAACGTGCCGGCCGGGAACCCCTCCTACGTCCTCGCCAAGACCCTCGGGATGGAGCTGGCTCTTTTCTGTTTCGTGGTCGTGAGGAGGCTCGATGGGGTCGGCTACCGGTTCCGCTTCGCCTCTGAGGACGTCACCGTCGGTCTCATCGCGCTCTTTGCGTTCCTGATTCTGGCCGTCCCAACCGCACTGGGGACCGGATTCGTCGCGTTCGACCCGCACTGGAATGGACCTGGGCACTGGGTGCTCATGTCGCTCGGCATCTTCTTCTTCATCGCGCTTCCCGAGGAGGTGCTCTTCCGCGGGCTGATCTTCAACATCCTCCAGCGCACGATCCGCGGCCACGGCCCCTGGCCGGCGCTCGTCATCTCGTCGGTCATCTTCGGCCTCGCGCACCTGAACAACCCGCCAGGGGACTGGCGCTACGTTCTGCTGGCGACGATGGCAGGCATGACCTACGGCTGGGCGTACCTGAGGACCGGAAGTCTTCTCGCGCCCTCGTACGCTCACGCGCTCGTGGACATCATCGGCAGGACGCTCTTCCCTCACAACGGGAGATGATGTCGCGCACGTTTTCTCTTGACGTGACGGCTGCGAAGGCGTAGCATCGCCCCCTCGTTGTTGTTTTGCTGCTTGTTCCTCATCGCCACACCCGAACGGAAAAACCGCCATCGTGAAAGCCGTCGCCAGGAGACCGATCCGCGCCTGGACCTCGCCGACCACCGGCAGGTTCCATGAGTTGTCCGAGATAGCGGAGCGACCGGGCGGGCTCCTCACCGAGCGCATCGGCGCCAAGCGTCTCCTGGGCTTCCGCCTCGAGCGCGCGTGGGCCTCGGCCGTGGGAGAACGTGTCCGGGCCGTGACGCGACTGCACGAATGCCGCGATCGAACGCTGATCGTGGACGTCAGCGACGCCGCATGGAAGCGCGAGCTGGAGAAGCTCCAGCACGTGATCCTGGCCCGGCTCACCGAAAACCTCCCCGAACGGCCCCTTGCGGCGATCTCCTTCCGTCTGAGGCCGGCGCGATGGGCCGTAGCGAGCGCCGCGCGCCCTGCCCCCGCAGCCGTCGTGCCCGGCCCCCCGGAGGCGAAAGACGCTGCCAGCGACGACGCGCCCCCGGGTGCGCTGGACGATCGTCTGCGTCGCGTCATGAGCCGCTATCTCTCGCGCCGGACAGTCGTCGAGTAGCCATCTGCGGCTTCATCGCTTCAGGTTGACACGCTCATGGGCGTTTGCTATCGATCACGTCCGACCGTACCGCGCGCCGGATCAACCGGCGGCGTCCTGCGGATCCAAAGCGCCGCGTCCATCCACACCAGAATCCCGTCCCAGCGAGTGATGCGGTCAATCACGCCATGATCGAAGTCGACCATCTGACCAAGCAGTTCGGCGGGCGCACCGCCGTGCGCGACGTCTCTTTCCGCGTGAACAAGGGGGAGATCCTGGGGTTCCTCGGGCCCAATGGCGCGGGGAAGACGACGACCATGAGAATCCTCACCTGCTACATGCCGGCCACCTCGGGTACGGCCCGCGTGGCGGGATACGATGTCTTCGACGACTCGATGGAGGTCCGCCGGAGGATCGGATACCTGCCGGAGAATCCGCCGCTCTACGACGAGATGACGGTCCGTTCCTATCTCGATTTCGCGGCGCGCCTGCGGGGCGTCCCCGGCAGAAAAGTGCGCGAGCGGATCGATGCCGTCGCTGGGCGCTGCGGGCTGGAAGAGACGCTGCCGCGGATCATCGGGCATCTTTCCCGCGGGTACCGCCAGCGCGTGGGCCTGGCTCAAGCCCTGATCCACGATCCTGCGGTGCTGATCCTCGACGAGCCCACGGTCGGGCTCGATCCGGCGCAGATTGTCGAGATCCGCAAGTTGATCGTGGATCTCGGCGCGGAGCACACGATCATCTTCTCCACCCACATCCTCCCGGAGGTCGCGGCGACCTGCACCAGCGTCGTCATCATCAACGAGGGGGAGGCCAGCGTGGCGGGGCCGCTGCACGCGATCGCGGCGGGCAAGGGGATGAGCCACAAGGTCCACCTGAGGGTGGCGCGGGACGGACAGGCGATCGCCCGCGAGCTGAGCGCTCTCCCCGGCGTAGGAGCGGTGCGAAACGACCACACGGTCTCGGGGGGCTACTGGCTCGACGCGGAGCCTTCCGATGCGCTGCGGGAAGGGGTGGCCCGCTTCGTGGTCGAGAAGGGGTGGGGCCTGCTCGAGATGAGCAGCGTGGCGCCGTCGCTCGAGGAGATTTACCTGAGCGCGACGGTGCGGGCATTGCCGCAGGAGCGGGAGTCCGTCGCGTGAAGACCATCTGGATCATCGCGCGCCGGGAGCTTTCGTCTCTCTTCGTCTCGCCGATGGCCTACGTCATCCTGATCTTCGTCACCTTCATCCTGGGCTGGTTCTTCGTCTACCTCGTGGGCGCCTACGCGGAGTACTCGATGAGGATGGCGATGAGCCCCACGCCCCAGGATTTCCGTGTGGACGACATCATCATCCGGAATTTCTACAGCACCTTCGCGGTGATCATGGTCTTCGTCGCGCCCGTCCTCTCGATGAGGACGTTCGCCGAGGAGCGAAGGCTGAGGACGGCCGAGCTGATCCTGACCGCGCCGGTCGGCACCATGCAGATCGTGATGGGGAAGTATCTCGGCCTGCTGATGATGGGTCTGTTCATGCTGGTCCTGACGCTGGTTTTTCCCCTGTGGCTCGCGCTCCAGGACGCCCCGCCGGAGCCGGGGCCGCTCGTGGCCGCATGCCTCGGCGTCCTCCTCGCGACGGGCGCGTTCTTCGCCGTGGGAGTTTTCAGCTCCTCGCTGACGTCGAACCAGGTCGTCGCGGCGGTCGTCGCCTTCGTCCTGTGTCTCTTCTTCTGGATCGTCGGCGCCGCGGCCGAGAGCGGAACAGGCGGCGCTTTCGCCCCCTTGCTCGAGAGTTTCTCCATTTCCTCCCGGCTCGATGACTTCATGAAGGGCGTGATCGATACCCGTTCCCTCGTGTTCTTCCTTTCCTTCATCGGCACCGGCCTCTTCTTCACGGGCCGCGTGCTCGATTCGTCGCGCTGGAGATAGGGACGATGCGCCGCTTCGGACGCTGGATGGGGCCGATGTCCATCATCGTTCTGCTGGCGGGAGCCGCCCTGACGGCCCTGGTCCCGGCGCTTCGCGGCGGCGGGTGGGCGCTCATCGTCCTGGGGGGCGTGGGGGCGGTCGTCTCGCTGTTCCTGAATCGCGAGGAGCTGCTCCCCATCCTCAAGGGACGGCCGCTGCGCCACGGCGCGACCTCCGTCTTCTACGCGCTGGTCGTCCTGGCCATCGTCGTCGTCCTGAACATCCTCGCCTCCCGGCACGGGCGGCGCTTCGATCTCACCTCATCGGGATTGAACACCCTGTCTCCGCAGACGCTCCAGGTCCTGCAGGGGCTCGATGTGCCGGTCTCTGTCGTCGTGTTCCAGACGCCGGACGAGCCGCGCGGCGCTCAGGATCTCCTCGAGGAATACGGCCGCCACACCGACAAGCTGAGTGTCAGGATTCTCGATCCGGCGCGGCATCCCGCGGAGGCGCAGGCCTTCCAGATCGAGAGGCTGCCGACCATCATCGTTTCCACCGACAAGGGGAAAGCTCCGCCGCTGACCCCTTCATCGTTCGATCCGCTCGACGAGGAGGCCCTCACCAACGCCCTGCTCGAGGCGACGTCGGCATCGCGGCCGACGATCTGCGTGACCACGGGCCACGGCGAGGCGCGCATCGACGACGAGCAGCCCGGGGGATTCCGGCTCGCCGCGGATGCGATGCGCCGCGAGACGATGGAGGTGAAGGAGCTGCGGCTCCTCCAGAGCGACGCCGCCGGCGACCTGAAGGCATGTTCCACCGTCATCGTGCCCGGCCCTTCGCATCTTCTTCTCGCGGCGGAGCGCGACGCGATCGAGGGCTGGCTGGCCGGGGGAGGCAAGCTGCTCGTTCTGCGGGAGCCTCGCACCCCCACGGGTCTCGAAGACGTGCTCGCGCGCTGGGGGCTGAAGGCCAATGACGATGTCGTGGTGGATCTCAACCCCATCGCAAGGCTGATGGGGGGCTCGCCTGAGATGCCCGTCGTTTACGAATACGGGAATCACGAGATCGTCAAGGACTTCCAGGGACTGGCCACCGTCTTCCCCACGGTCGGCTCCGTGGATGTCGTCGAGCCCGCTGTTGCGGGCGCGAAGACCGACGTGCTGGCGCGCTCCAGTGCCGAGTCCTGGGGGGAGCGCGGGGATCTCACCGTTCCCGTGGCGCTCGATCCCGGGACGGAGAAGGCAGGGCCCCTCTCCATCGCCGCCGTGTCGTCCGCCCCGGTCCCCGGTGCGTCAGATCCGAAGGCCGCCGACTCCAACGCGAGCGACGGGCTTCCGGGGAAGCCTGCGCGCGAGGCACGCGTTGTCTTCTTCGGGGACTCGGACTTCGCCAGGAACGCCACCCTGATGACGACCGGAAACAGGGATCTCCTCCTCAACGTCCTGGCGTGGCTCAACGTACGGGAAGAGCTGGTCTCGATCCGCGCCAGGGACAGGAAATTCCAGCCCCTCAACCTGACGCAGCAGCAGTGGTTCGTCCTGCTCTTCTACGGCCTCGCGATGCTTCCTCTCCTGCTCCTCGTCGAGGCCGTGCACGTCTTCATGAAACGGCGGCGTCTCTAGGGGGGACACATGCCGGTGCGAAGGGCGGTGGCGGCGGTCGTCGTTCTCGCGGGCCTCGTGGCCTTCCTCTACTACTACGAGTTCAAGGGAGAGACCGCGCGCCAGGAGGCCCAGGAGGAACGAACCCGCGCCCTGAGCTTCACGAACGAGGCGATCGAGCGCGTCAGGCTCGACAGGCAAGGTGGCACCACCATCGAGATCATCCGTCAGGGGGGGGCATGGCATCTTGCGTCTCCCCTCGCCACGCGCGCCGACGATCGGATCGTCGAGGGCATGCTGAACGACCTGAAGTCGCTCAAGATCGAGCGGACGCTCGAGGGGGTTGAAACCGCCGAACGGGGGACCTTCGGCCTCGAAGAGCCTGCGGCGCGCGTTGTTCTAAGCGTTGGGCACGATGGCGGGAGCGTCGGCTCGGAGGAGGCCGAGGACGACGCGATGGCGCTGGACATCGGCGGGCCGGTGCCCGTGAGCGGCGGGCGCTATGCGGCGCGTCCGGGTCAGGAGGGCGTCCTGCTCGTCGCGGGAAACCTCACGACGATCCTGGAGGCGACCGCGGACCGTCTGCGGCAGAAGAAAGTCATCGGGATGGACAGCTGGAATATCCGGAAGGTGGCGATGAAGAGTCAGGACGGTTCCGTGATGCTGGAGAAGACCGGCGACTCCTGGCGGCTGACAGGTCCGGTGACGGTTCCCGCGGATGGTGCGCGCGTCGAGTCGATCCTGTCGAGCCTGACATCGGCAGAAGCGGCCGGATTCGCCGAGGAGAAGCCGAGCTACGAACAGCTCAGCTCCTTCGGGCTGACGCCGGAGGCCGGCGCGATCGACCTCGAAGTCACGGGAGAGGATGCAGCTGTGCACGCGGTGCTGGGACGATCGGGCGCCGAGGGAAGCACCTGGGCGAAGCGATCCGACATGGACGCGGTGATGAGCATCGGTGCGAGCCTGCGGGAGAGCGTCGCGAGCGCTCTGGCGGAGCCCGAGTCATTGCGCGATCCACGCCCGGCCCGCTTCAATCGCTTCGCCTTGTCGGGGCTCACGATCGTCGAGGAGAGCGGAGCTAAACGGACGCGGGACCTGTTCAAGGACGCGACATCGAGCTGGCATCTCGGCTCCGAGGAAGGAGCGGCCATCCCCGCCGAGCGCGTCAACGCCATCCTCGATGCGCTGGAGATGCTCGTCGCGGATCGCTGGGAGACAAGCGAAAAGACCTCGACACAGGAGGCGCTCTCGATCGCGTTCAAGGAACATGCCCCCGCAGGCGGGGAGTCGGCTGCTCAGCCCCTGTCACTCACCATCGGGGTTCCCGGAGGCACCGATGGGACTGCAGCGTCCGGGATCCGGGAGTCGACGATCGGCTCATCCCTCGCATCGGTGCGGTACGTCGTTCCGGGGAGCGGGGTGTTGAAGCTCCTCGAAGCGGTGGCTCAACTCGAAGAACCGGTGGCGGCGTCCGCGGATGCAGCGCAGCCGCCCCCCGGGGGGACCGTCCCCCCGCGGACCGATGACGGGAAAGGGGAGAAACCATGAGAAACGGCTCCTGGAGAGCGACTCTGCTTCTGACGACGATGCTGAGCATCCCGGCCTCGTCCGGGACCCTCGAGTCGTCGGGAGAATCAGCGAAGAGGCCTGGATCCGTCGAAGCGAACGCCCCGGGCAACCTCGTCATCACCCTGGAGATTGAAGAGGGGGCGGCATACCTCAAGGAAGACTTGAACCTCAAGTTCATCTTCGTCAATCGTGTGGAACCTACTGTTACGATTGAGCCCGAAGCCTTCTCTCCCACGGCCTTCACCCTCAAGGATGCCAAGGGGCGCAGCGCGGGGACACCGGCGGTGGTTTCGCCCGAGACTGAGGAGCCTCTCGTCGTGAACGGCTTCGCCGCGGCGGAAAGACGGGTGAACCTCTCGGCGTGGTATCCGAAGCTCACCGCGAAGGAGACGACGTGGGAGATCGTGTGGAGCCATGCGACGCTGGCGCTGCCAGCGATGACCGTTCGGATCATCAAGCCCCATGACCCGGTCAAGGATCGATTCGCACTTGTTGAGACCGATCTGGGAACCATGAAGTGGGAGCTCATGCCAGACCTGGCGCCGCAGCATGTACGGCGATTTGTCGATCTCGCGCGGCAGGGATACTACGACGGTCTCACGTTCTTCCGATACGTCCCTGGAGTGCAGGCGGATGGTGGTGCCGTCTCCGCAGATGCGGCAGGGATGTGGGATCGTCTCATGCCGCCGGAGATCACCCCGGAATTCGTTCCCTCGCAGTGGATGATTGGAGCATCCCGGCCGCAGGGTTCCACCAGCTCCAGCATGACGAGCGACTCGATGTTCTTCGTGACGCTTGGGGATTCCGGGTTCATGCAGGGGTCGCACACCTTCTTCGGCAGAATTGCGGAAGGGATCGAGGTCATGGCCAGGATGAACCAGGTGGAGAACCGCGGATCCACGGGCGATGTCAGGGCCTATCTGCTGGTCAAGCCGGTGACGATCCGTTCCATCGCCATCAAGAGACGTTAGTGATATTCCTGGAAACCGTTGTGCCCCCCCATGCGTTCTAGTGGATGCCGGGACCGCGGCTCCGCTGCCGCCCCGTTGGCAACGCTTCGGGCCGGGAAGCGCTGCTGACAGGCGGTGGAGGTGAAGACCTCCCCCCTCTACCTGGGAATGAAGCGGAGTCGCGGTCCCGCTCCAATCCTCGCCCCCGCACCGTTCTTCACCGAACCCGCAGGCTGCGCGCCAGGTCCAGAGACTCGAGGTTCTGAGGCTCGAGCCTCAGGCTCTCTTCGACCCAGCGCGTGGCGCCCGGGAGATCTCCCGACAGCATGGCGAGCCGCGCGGCGAGTCTCAGGAGATCGCCGTCGGCGGGTCCTGCCTCGAGAAGGGGGCGCAACAGCACAAGCCCCTCCGTGCCGCGACCCTGCCTTTCGTAGAGCGATGCGAGGTTGAAGCGCGCATCCTTCAGGGAAGGATCCCGATCGAGAGCGCTGAGGTAGGACGTCTCGGCCTCGGCATCGCGACCGCGGCGCGCGTGCACCAGACCCAGGTTGGCATGGGCCGATGCGAGGTCGGGATCCAGGACCAGAGCATCCCTGCACGCCGCCTCCGCTGACGGCTCATCGTCCAGGCGCAGCAGCATCGCGCAACGGTCGCTGAACGCCTCCGCCGATGTCGGCGCGAGCCGGATCGCTGCCTCGTTGTGACGGAGCGCTTCGCCGATCCTCCCCGCCGCAAAGAGCGCCCGCGAGAGGTAGAGCCTCGATGCGACGCGCTCCGGCGCCAGGGCGACGGCTCTTTCCAGCGCGTTGACCGCATCGCCGGTCGCGCCGTCCGACATCGCCAGATGCGCGAGCACGATGTGCGGCAGCTCGTCCCCGGGACGCTCGCGCGCCAGCGTCGTGAGGAGCTGCAGCGCGTGGCGGCTCATGCCGGCCCTGAGATAGCCGAGCGCCTGGTGCATCCCGGCGTCGATGGGACGGATCCTGTCGAGGCCCAGGCCCGATGCCCATGCGCGTTCGTCCCTGGCTTCGTGGCCGCGGCGCCTGAGGTCGCGCGCCAGGAATTCATTCCCCGCGGCGAGGAGCGAGGGATCGAGACGTGCGGGCTCGAGGGCGGCGAGGATCGCGCCCAAGGTCTCGCGATGGAGCGCCCGGGGCGCGCTGAACTCGAGCGCGAGGCGGTCCTCCGTCTGGAGGGCGGCGCCGCTGGCGTAGCGGGCGAGCGACTCTCCCTGGGTGATCCGCAGAGAGAGGAGGTCCGCAGCCGAAGCGATCTCGACCCGCTCCAGATCCGCGGACACGCGCGCCGCCGCCATCGCTTCGCCCAGGCGCGCAGGATCGATGCTCATCGGGGCGTCCGATCCCAGGAGCAGGTAGTCGCCTCCCGTGGTCGACTCTTCCCACAGGGACGCATGAGGAAAGACACTGGTGAAGGTCGCCACCACGGAGCGGAAGTCCTCGGGGTCCAGACCGTATCCCTGGACCCACTGGCACATGATCCCGCCTTCGGCGAGCCGGCCGCGCGCCAGCGCGAAGAACTCGCGAGTGAAGAGGGAGGCCTCGCCGGCGACCCAGGGGTTGGAAGGCTGTGAAGCGATGACGTCGTAGAGCGCATCGCCGAAGAGAAGCCACGAGCGCGCATCGCCGATGACGAGTCGGGTGCGGGGATCCATGAGGACGTCATGGTTCGCTCCCGAGAAGCGCGTCGCCGCCGCGGACACTTCGGGGGAGATCTCGACGATCGTGACCGCGCGCAACGCGTGGCCGAGGGCGGTTCCCGCGCTCACGCCGCTGCCCAGACCGATCACGAGCATCGCATCCGCCGGCGCCGGACGCGCCGATGCATGGACGAGAAGCGGAAGCTGTGCGAGGAGCGTCTGGGTCCGCATGTCGCCTCCGGTGGAGGCATCGGTCTTCCCGTTGACCTGCATGGAAAGATGTCCCGCGCGATCGCGTCTGACGGTCACGAGGGCGTGCGGTCCCTCCTCGGAGAAGACGACTTCGCCGCGCTCCTCCAGCGCGTCGAGGATGCCGGCGTAGCTTCCCGAGCCCCCCCGGTAGAGCGCGCCGTAGAGGAAGGGACCGGAGCTGAGTTGTGCGGGGTCCCAGGGTGCGGCAAAACCCATCGTCACCGCGATCGAGGCGAGGGCGATCCCCGTGACACGGAGGGAACCGCCTCCAGCCACGATGCCGCAGACGCAGAGAGCCAGGGCTGCGGCCAGCGCGATCTCCCGGGATCCGGCGGCGGTCATGAGGGCGAGATAGGCCGCCGGCGCACCGGCCAGGTTGCCGAGCGAGGCCGCGGCTGATGCCGTTCCGGCGAGGGCGCCCGATCCCTCCTTGACGCGACGGGCTGCATCCGTCACGGCTCCTCCTGAAGCCGACAGGAGCCGGAATGCTTCGGGGAACAGCGCGCCGATCAGAAGGCAGGGGATTCCCGTCGTGGCGAGGATCAGCGCAAGGCGCGTCCTTTCCCCGACTGCGACCATTCCCGCCGCGGACTCGCCGGAAAGCGCGGAGAGCCACACGGCGATGACAGGGAGTCGTCCGAGCAGTGGCACACTCATCAGCGTCGCGCCGGCGGTCGCCAGCGCGAGCCACCCGAGCCTGATGGACGTCGTCGTCGGTCCGCCGCGCGCGCCGAGGAGATTCCCCGCCGCAACGCCAGCGATGATGACGGCCAGCACGAGACTCCCGGCCTGCGTGGAGGACCCGAACGTGAGATAGGCGAGCCGCGCCCAGACGAGCTCCAGCGCGGTGAGGGCAGCCCCCGAGAGGGCCAGGACGAGCAGCGCGCGTGCCGCGACAGCCGGCCCGCGAGCCCCCTCGAAGGGGCGTGGACCTGCAGGCGGAAGGGGCGAGGAGAAAGACAACGCGACCACTCCTGCCATCAGGCTGGTGGACGCGACGATGAGGAGACTGTTCCTCAGGCCGAAGGCCGGCAACAGAAAAAAACCCGCCGCGAGCGACCCGGCCGCCGCTCCCGCGGCATTGGCCGCGGCGAGCCGACTGCACATCAAGGTCGGGGGCGCGTCGCGGACGGCCGCCATGAGAAGGGGGAGGGTCCCGCCCATCAGGAACGAGGGGATGGCGCAGAGCGATCCCGCGGCGAGCGCCTCGATGATCATGAAAGCCGGGCTCGCAGGCCGGGGGCCCGCCGCGAGCAGCGCCATGCGGATCAGGGTTCCGGCACCGATGGAGGCGACGCCGAGGACTCCGATGCCGAGCTGCGCCAGACCGAAGACCTTCAGTGGGCGCTCGAGGCGATCGCTCAGCCTCCCCAGGATCACCGCCCCGAGAGAGAGTCCGAGCATGAAGGACGTGACGACGATGGCGAACGCGGCGAGCGGGCCGCCGACCTGAAGCGTCAGCGCGCGAGCCCAGAGCACCTCGTAGCTGAGTCCGGCGGCTCCCGTCAGCGCGGCCAGCGGGATGGCAACGAGAGAGGCACGCGAGCGACTCACAGGACCTTGAAGCCTATCTCCCGCGAGGCGCTCTCTCCGCCGGCCGGGTCGCTCACCGTGACGCGCAGCTTGAAGTCGGACGAGGGCCAGTCGCGCAGCGGGAAGGACCACCCCTGCGCGGGGAACGACACGGCCCGGTAGAGAATGGGATTGCCGATGGGGACATAGCCGTTCCCCTGCCGGACGAGGAACTGGTACTCGATGTCGAGCTCCCTGGCGGCGCTGTAGATCTGATAGTAGACGGCGAAGACGTCCCCGTTGCGGTAGGTCGGTATCAGACGCGGAGTGACCTTGAGGTGCCCGATCACATAGGGTTCCCGCACGGGCGCCTCGCCCTGCACGGGTTCGATCGTCTCCGAGAGGCAGAGGCTGCTGAGACTGAGGGCATCGCCCGTGAATACCGGCACGTCGAGGGTGTCGCTGAAGGTTCCCGTCTTGCGCGCCGCGCGATCGTAGGCGGCGAACGCGATGCGATACCGTCCCGGGTCGAGGGTGACGACGGCCTGATAGATGTAGGGGCCGTGGTAGTCCGCCATGGCGTTCTGCGCGCTGGGCTGGAAGTCCTGCTCCTTGAGGAAGAGGGGACTCCCCCCCTGGGCGTCGTCACGATCCAGTCTTCCGACGATGAGGTAATCGCCGCCGCCTGGCCGGCGCTTCGGATCGAGCGGGTCGGGATGGATGTTGAGCGTGATGGCGACAAACGTGCGCCCGCCGTCCGCCGCGAAGACGTCATATCTCGCCGAGAAGGGGATCACGCCGAAGAACTCCTCGGCCGTGACGATCGCCGTGAGGAGGTCGTCGGTCGACGGGACGACTTCGAGTCGGCCGAGATCGAGCAGGAGCTGCATCTCCGTGATGCGCGCCGGGAGCTGCGGAAGGGGGATCCCGAATGTCAGGGGGTCGAATCCCGGATACTGCAGGTTCCCGCTGAGCACCTGCTCCACGACGGTGGGGTCCGAGGAGATCCGCCATTCCCCTGATGCGTCGCTCGTGAACACCAGGGTCAGACCTGTCCCGATGTGGTCACCCGGTGAGCGGCGGTACCGCCACACGATGGCGCCACGGATGCCGGTGCGTCCGAACGTCTGCCCCTGCTCCTGGCTCGTGTCCCGATCGTCGGGCGGGCCGAGGAGGATATAGTAGCGGCCCATGTCGGTCTTCCATCCGGGCTTGGCGGATTCGGAGAAGAGGGTGTTCGACGTGACGACACGATCCCAGAATTCCTTTCTGTATTCGTTGATCAGGGTTCGCGCATCAGGATCGCGTCGCGCCCAGAAGATCTCGATGAAGCGGGCGCGCTGCTCGTCGGACTGGATCCCCTTGTACTCGCGATCCTCATCGGACGTGATGATGTAGCGCACGGGCCCTTCCCTCCAGCGCTCCAGGGGCTGTTCGGTCGGGTCGGTTGTCTTGCGCGCCTGCGTGGCGTACGCGGTGTGCGGAAGCAGGGGAACGGCGAAGGCCATGATGATGAGGGTCGCGAGGAGAACCATGAGGGCGCGCCGCGCGGAACCGGGGAACATGGCGGATTCTATCGCCGTCTCTCCGCGCGGATCAAGGCGCGCGACGCAGGAAAAGGGCGTCCCGGCGACCGCGATGCTGAGACGTCCCGCGATCCGGGCCCTCGCAATCCTGGTGCTTGCGATTGCCGTCCGGGGGATCTATTTCGACGCGGTGGCGCGGACCGCCTGTCTCGCCATCAACCACGATCCGATCAGCGACATGGACACGTTCCAGCGGTGGGCGCTGACCATCGCCGGCGGCGACTGGCTGGGACGTTCCGACTTTCATCCGTTTCATCCGTGGCAAGGCGCCGTGGCTCCTGAGGAGCAATGGAATGCATGGTACGGACATACGTTCCATCAGGAACCCTTCTACCCCTACGCGATCGCCATGGTCTACGCGGTCCTCCCCGTCGGGTTCATGGGGATCATCATGGCGCAGATGCTCTTCGGGGCGGCGGGGTGCGCCTTCGTCTACCTTGCGGCGCGGCGTATCGTGCCCGAGGGGGCCGCCCTGGCGGCCGGCGCACTGTCCGCAATCTACGGTCCGTACCTCTATTACGAGTCGCTCCTCCTGCGGGACAGCTTCCTGATCCCCCTGCACGCCGCGCTGCTCTGGGTGATGCTCGAGGCGCG
>Ga0137319_1000242_pt1 | contig 19110 bp, 10 predicted proteins | sample EasRivERMZT333_2_FD_104752 | JGI IMG/M metagenome (GOLD analysis project Ga0137319, IMG submission 104752) | Soil microbial communities from meander-bound floodplain in the East River, Colorado, USA - East River MetaG ERMZT333_2 | ecosystem: Environmental > Terrestrial > Soil > Floodplain ... | reverse complement strand
TGGCCAACTGTTCCATCCACGCTCCATGAGGACTGGCACTGATTGCGGCAATGCGGACTCGCCGCCTGGCAACTTCCATGACGAAGAACACGTGAAATCGAACCAAGCCCGTTAACGTCCACGTTTCGACCGTGAAAAGATCGGCTGCCGCCAATCCTTCCCAGTGGGTTCTTAAGAAATCCTTCCAACTCGTGCGCCTGCATCGTTCCGGAGCAGGATCAATCCCGTTTTCCCGCAAGGTTCTCAGAATCGTCGATCGCCCGACCTTGTGACCGAGGTTGTCCAAAGCTCCTCTGATACGGGTGTAGCCCCATCCCTGATTCTCCCGGGCCATGCGGACGATCAGCTCCTTGATCGTCCTCAGGACGGGCGATCTTCCTGGTCTGCGAATTCGACTGCTGTCGTATTTCCTGGCGATCAACTTCCTGTGCCATCGGCGGAGCGTATCCGGCGTGACTAATGAACAAATCTCCTGCAGGACTTTTCGACCGATGGGTTTGCCTTTAACCGCTAGACGCCGACGCTGCCGATCGCTGAGCTTTAGACGCCTTTTATCCAGCAATTCATGGAGTATCCGATTCTCTTCCATGAGAAAGTCGACGACCCGATTCTGCTGTTGAGTTAGCCAACCGGCCAGACAGACGACCAGAAGATTGAAGCTTGGGAAATTCACAGCACGATTTGCCTTGGAAGAGGATGACACGCAATCCGAAAATCCAGCCAATTGCCCGCATTCCTGTCATTCCCACGTGGTTTGCCTTCGGCTCAATTTTGGAACATTAAGAGTTCGTCGGTCCGTGGCTGTTGTCGTTGATAAGGGCGAGCACGTGCGAGTTGTCGGCGTAAATCGTCTGAGTCGTCGCCCAACCGTCGCCGATGGGGACCTGATTCGTGGTGTTGAAGAACGCAACCGTATGATTGGTGAGGCGGTTCTTCGCGTCGTAGGCAAAGAGCGTTTCGCTCAGGCGGACGTTGTTCGCCGAGCCGGGCATGTCGTCCAGTTCACCGAACACGGCGGTTCGCGTGCGGTTGCCGTTGGCGTCGTAGTTGTTCGTGGTCACGTTCCCCATCGGGTCGATGCTCGAGACCCGGCGGTTAAATGAGTCAAATGAGTGAGTGGTTAAGTGAGGATGGTCTTCGAGGCCGTGGCGGACACGGATGCGGTTTCGGTTCCCATCATAATCGAACTGTATTGTGGATTGGTTTGTGCCGCCTGGCCCGCGGACTTCGCGGAACGGCAAGTTCCGCTCGTCGTAAAGCGTGAGGACCGCGTTGTTGGTTTGACGGCCAGCAGTCGCCTCCCCGAAGCGGGTCAAAGTGCGGTTGCGATTGCGGTCGTAGCCGTATTCGGTGACGATGAAATGGCCCGGCTCCAATTCCTCGGATTTGTTGGTGAGGTTATTGAGGATTTCGTAGCCGTAGGTGGTGGACCACGTCGGGTTGGTGGAGACCAACCCACCGTCGGGCTGGAAGCCCGGTTCTAAGGCAGGCAAGATGCCCGCTGCCACGAGGGCGCGGCGGTTCTCGATCTCCGTGCGAAAGAGGTTGTTGTTTGCGTCGTAGAAGTAGTCGCGCGTGTAGCGCACACCTGAGCCGTCGAACACCTCCGCCGAGATTTCGCGCACGACCTGGTCGAGGGAGTTCACGAGGTATTGCGTGTCGTGGCCGCGCGGGTCGGTCTTGCGGACAATGTTGCCGACTAGGTCGTATTCATAGCGGGTGGTGAGGTTGAGGCCACCGAAGTCGAGGATCTCCTCCTTGAGATAGCCGCGCTGCGGGCCGTCCTCGTAGTAGGTCATCATGTCCACGCGGCGGTGCCCGCTGCCGTTGTCCGGGTGAGTGTGTTTGGTCATCTGGCCGCGGGCGTTGTACTCGAATTGCTCGGTGATATTGCTGAGGGAGTGGATGCGATTGGTAAGATTGCCGCGCGCGTCGTACTGCATGAGTTCGAAGTTCCGCCGGCCATCGGTGCGTTTGGTGACGAAGTTAAAGCCGCAGGAGCCGCAGCCAAAATCGTTGTCGTATTCCATTTCTTCGGTGATGGCGGCCTGGTCGCCGACGGGTTGATGCGATCCGGGGAGATGGCGTACGGCGCGGAGATTGCCGCGCATGCGAGGCCCGGCGGAGGGGTTCACTTCGGATTCATAGATCTCCTCCGTGATGTTGCCGTTGGGGTGCATGGTGCGGATGCGCTTCCACTCCGCGTTGTATTCGTAGCGGGTCTCGAAGTAATCCGGGTCATCCGGGCGGAGTTTGCCGGTAGGGCGATTGGCGATGTCGGTCGTGGGCTGTGTAGGGTCGGCGCGGCCGGTGAACTCGCGGAAGAGCACAAGGCGGTTGCCGGTATCGAAAAAGCTTTCAGTGACGTTGCCTTCGCGGTCATTGATAATCACCTTGCGCACTGGCGTGCCGATGGGAGCGGAATAGTTCTCGCGGTAAAACACATAGGTGAAGTCGATGATGTCGCCCCCACGCACCTGCCGCACGACATGGTCGAACGTGGGATCGCGCGGGCTGGTGGCTGTGGAGTAGACGTTCGACAAATACGTGTTTCCGCGTCCATCGGTGATGGTGAGGAGATTGTGGTTGAGCCGGTCGTCGCTGAAACCGCGCGAGTAGGTGTAGATGTTGGTCTTGCCGCCTGGAAAATCGTTGCCGTTGAGTGTGCCGATGACAGAGGGAGTGGCGACAGACTTGAGGTCGCCGAAGCTGCCGCCGGGTTCGTTGTTGCCATAGTAAGAGTAGCGAACGGACCGCCCGGCGAAGTCAGTCACGGATTCGATGAAGCCGTCTGAATTGTAGGCAATGGAGCTGTCGCGGTCGAGCGTGTCGCGCACACGGTTCAGGCGGCCTTGTGCGTCGTAGAAGAAACGCAGGGTATTGCCGTTGCGATCGGAGAAGCTGCTGACCTTGCCGGATGTAGGCGAAGTATCACACGGGTTGAAGTGGAGAGTCTTTTGATCACTCATGACCAGCGAGCACGTGCCATCTGGATTCTGGCGCAGTTCATCAAAGAAGCCGGCGCGGCAGAACACGTTGGAGCGGCCAGGAATCGGGCGATACAGCTCATCTCGCAGAGCGCCATTGCAAAGGCGAACGCCGCTGCCCGAGGGACGCACAAACAGGTTGTAGGAAGAATCCCAGTTGTTGCCTTGCGGGGTGCGCAGTTCGGTTCGAGACCCGTACGTTCGCGCCCACACGAAGTCCAACCCCACTCCCTTGATTCTCAGATCGACAACTGATTCCTGCTTCTCGCCCGAGTAGGGCAGCACGGGATTGGAACCACCAGGAGGCGGAGGTGGCGGAGGTGGCGAGCAGCAAGCAGTGGCGGGATTACACTTTTTTTCAGGACTAACGTTACGACAGGAATCGTCATCCGGTGGCGGAGGTGGATCAGGACAGTCCGGACAGGATGTGCAGTCGCCACAAACACCATGCCAGCCGGGGGCCAGGATGCCGACTCCAGCATCAGTGCAAACCGTGCGCCCGTCCTCGGACACGGTCATGGAACCAACAATTTCCCAGCGGCCCGAATCGTGGTTGTAGCTGAACAAGGCAGCTTTGGCTCCAGGGGGCAGCGGCGGTTCGCCGGTGAGCGCGTTGGTCACGTTTGGGAAGCAAACGGGGACGGGTTCGCTAAAATTGCTCGGACCATCGGTTTGAACCGTAATCACAAGCGGGAGGTTTAATCCTGGCGGTAGCGGCCCAGGCAGCCGATTCGGCGCCACTGGCGCGATCCCGACCATGCCCCCACGCGTACCATTGTCGCTAAAGAGCGCGTTGGGCGGGACCGTAACCGTAACCCCTTGCAGTTCGGGGTGCTCGGCAAGCACATTTGTGGGGAAGGTGATGATCGTTTCGTTGGTGGAACTGACGGGATGTAGAGTACCGGCCGTAATCAAAGGCAGGAAGACTTCGCCGATATTTGTCTCGCCGCCCGGAATCGATTCCCATTCTTTGCCGACGAAAGGGTAGTACTTCAAATCGGGCCAGCGAATGCCTTCATTTAGATTCGTAACTGTGCGTCCGTCGATGTGGACGAAGAACTGCCCCCCCGGGGCGTTGGTGAGCCGAAAATTGCCAAACTGATCGGTGACGGCGCGGACGGACTCCTCAAGGCCATCGGCTGTAATGGTGACCCCGCCCAGCGGAACGTTGATCGAGATGTTCGTGGAACCATTAGTTCGCACGGCCAGTTCGGAAGCGAAGACGCGGCCGCAGACGATGGTGCCGGTGAGCGGGGTGAGACTGAGGGTGTCGAAGTCGATGATGGCAACGCCGCCGGGTTGCCCGTCGCCATCGGCGTCGATGGGCCGGCCTGCGAAGTCGCGGAAGGGGTTTCCATTGAAGGTGACGCGGACGCGGGCGCTGCCCGGCAGGTTGTTCGTCATCACGCCGCCGCCGGGAAGATTTTCAAGATAGAACAAGGTGACTTTGCGGCGATCCGAAGAGAGATCCACGCGCGAGAGGAGCTTTCGTCCAGCGAACGTGGCGTAAAGATTTGTGGTCGTGATCAGAGTGTCGTCAGAAAGGGGCTGTGTGAAACGGATGATTGTTTCACGCGTAACCGCTACGCCAGTCTCGCCGTTTGCCGGAGAAGTATCGAGGATTCGAGCAAGCGGAAATGCCGGCAGGTCGGCCAGGCCAAGAATGGCATCGACAACCATGTCAACGTCGAGATTGTTGACGGTGCCGTCTTGATTCACATCCGCAAAAACAGCCATTTCGTTCGACAAGCGGGGCACACTGTTGATGTGGTTGATGATCGCGACGACATCGAGAATGCTTGGTGAGTTGTCTCCGTCCATGTCGCCAAGCATTTGCGGGAGGGCTGCCGACAAGCTTTGCGCGCAAAACAGGCAGGCGAAAAGGATTAGCAAATACAGGCTGCTAGCGTTTCCACGTGGCCACCACGCGCGCGCCGGTTTCATTTGTGGGGATTGCTTTCGTTCGCAAGCGAAACAGGTTCGCAGAGGTTCGTCAATTCCAACTGTCGGGAGTTTCCACCGGCCTGCTGCATGGGTACAACAGAGGAAATTGGCGAAACCTTGATTGACCTTCTCCCTGGCCGCTCGTCGTTGGCTATTGCAACGTTCTGGAATATGTTCATGAGAGTCTCGATCTCTTACTGAAAGACATTTGCCGAAAAGTCACAAAGAATTTGCGCAAATCCTTATGGCTTTCTGTGACGAAGACGCTCAGGGCGAGACGGCTCGATAGAAGCGAGTGTCGTGGATGGTCGCTGCGTCTTCAAAAACAAAAGGTGCGCTGTTTGTGACGACGGGAGTCCAATGAAGGAAGTCGATCGAAGCCTCCAACACATAACTACTACCGATCGTGCCGGTCACGGTGATTTGCATGCGGCCATCGGGAAGGCGCTGCGGCGTGCTTAGCAAGGCGCGCGCGGGAAGCGGGCGAAGGAAAGTTTGGAAGACGTACTCTCCCAAATGGTGACCGGCCTCAAGTCCGTCCAGATCGGCAGATAGGAAATGAATGCCTCCATAGATTCGACTCAAGCCGATCTCCTCAGCCGCTGCCGCAAAGCTATCATACGTTCGGAAAACGCCGGGTACGGCATCCGAGCCAACAGTAAACGTAATGTGGTCGCTTCCGTAAAATTCAGCCAGGATCGTTGCAGCGGACGAACTGAATGTGCTGTGGCCGGAAGTATATTCGGGGAACGGTGGAGTATTTAAGAGCGGTATCCACTCTGAGTCAGGCTCGGTGTCCGGGTTGTCATCCGTGTCGGCTTCCTGAATGGCGGTGACGGGCCGCCAGAAGTCATAAAAGTATTTCGCATCCCACGCGACAATGGCTGCATCGGCCATGGCGATGTTAAGCAGTGCGAAGAGCCGGGCGTTTTCGGCCAATGTGTTCGTTCGATTTGTAACGACGTTTTGAGCGATCTGATTCCAATGGCCGGGAGGCGTCACGGTATAACTGAAATCTGACCAGAATCGCGCAATCAGCGTTTGTTCCTGTGTGCGATTGGTGCTGTTGACCCCGCCTAAGTCTTTTACTTGATTGAAGTCGGCTGTGTACTGAGTGCTGGTCAAGGATGGCGGCCCCCCGGGACGAAACTGCGCCCCATTAGTCATCGCGAATGGAGTCACGTAAGGCCATTGAGGCAATTCCGGCGGGCGGAAAAAAGGAGGCGTGCGCCGCCAGTCACCGGGCTGGTTGCCGGGAATGTACGGGACCGTGGTGCTGGCCCCGTCGTCGCTGCGCCAGTCCAGGATCAAGAGAGCAACGGCGTATCCCAGCATCATGCCATCATCCCGGCTTTCAGTCGCGGCCGTGTTGGTAAGATACCGATTCAGCGCTGCATCAAAGGAAGCAATCTGACTCGGATACAGGTTGGCAAGACACTCGTAAGCAGCGCTCACTGCTGCCGCCTCCGACGATGCCTGCGGTGAAGTTGAAAGCAAGACGAAGTAAGCTTCGTGGCTCTGTTTGATGGAATTTACTGCGTCATAAATGGACGAATGAAGAATCGCCAGATTGCGCGCTGCTAAGGGCGGAGACGTTGATTCATTGCGAATGGCGTCCAGCGCGAGGGTGTTCCATTCGATTATGACATCCGCAACTACCGATGAACCGCTCAGCACGAGAGCTATACACGAACAGGCAAGGCTGAACGGTTTCATTGGGTTGCTGATTTCTAGCAGGTTGCTGGCACAAACGCAAATGCTCGTGCACTCCACAAACTCCCTTCCTGCTCTAGTGCGACGGCCAGCGAGCATCAAGAACAACGGCCTGTTAAGGGGTCCACCCACACACATTGCGTGCGAGTGGAGTAATTTGGGTGATAATAGTGAAACTGAAATGCCATTCTTAATATCCCCTCACGCGCGAAACGGACTAGTTTGGTCACCAGAGGTAAATACTTTCCCCCGGTAAAAGGTTCCCTATAAGGGGGTTAGGGTTCGCAAACGAGGTGTGGCGGGGGCGGGCCACGATTTGGCTTGTGGCGTCGCTTTGACGATGCGTTTACCGGAAAGGATTCGGATCTGACTTGTAGATCTCCGCCCAGCGTGCGCGGGCTTTGATGAGGGCTCGCTTGCAAATCTGCTCGGCGCGAGCGCGCGACACCCCAATGATTCTTGCAATCTCTCCGAATGAAAGTCCCCCGTCAGACTTTTCGTATGAGCGTCGGCGTGGCTTTTTTGCCGGCATTTCGACCATCTTGCCACAAATCTCCGCAGGTCGAAAACGATGGCAGCCGAAGCGGTCATGCTGCTACCTCGTCGATCGGACCGGCAGCCGGTGGCGGTGGCAACGTGGGAGGTTCAAAGTGATTGCGGCCAGAGCCACACCGCGCGCAACAATTCCCGCCCCTGCCATCGTCGCGCAAATCACAAACGCGCTCGCAGGCCTCGCAGAACCAGAAGCCATCCGTGGCCATCGTCAAAATGCTGACTGCCATAAGTTGCTCAACTCGATTCGCGGTCATCGATCACATGCGAGGCGAAGCCGAGCGCCGATCCGGTAAGCCGTCCCTCCATTCGCTCGCTCAGCGCCCGTGCTAGTGTCATCTGGCACCTTCCCGGGTCCGCGCGAATGCGATTCACCCAAAACGGTCGGAAGTCGCGCCCCTTGTCAAAGAAAGAACCTCCACCAATCCCTTGCGCCAGGCTCAACAGCTTTGACATTTGCTCCTTGGTCCAGGGCGGTCCTAGTTCCAGGAGCGCCGCTTTGATCTCGCGATCCTCCCTGATAGCTTTAAGAGCTTTATGGCTCTGATCCTGTACAGCTATAGCTCTCGGCTTGTGTCTGACACAATTTGCGGTCGCCGAACCCTCGGCAGGAGCCACATCTTTCGACTCTGAATTGTGTCTGGCACTTTCGCCTTCGCCGGGGAAGGTCTGGTCGTCCACGGGGAATTGTGTCTGACACAATTTCTCTTGGGCTGCCTGTGCCTTCGGCTCGGTTGGCTTCGCCGGCGGCAGTGGGTGCGGCGTGAAAGGAACGTCCAGCAGCGCCGGATGGGGCCGCAGTGCTGCGCAACGCATCCCCCTCTCAATGATGCGCTTTGTCTTCTCCGGGTCGGCGTTCCATTTAACCAGCCAGTAGCACCAGTGCGCCATCTCCAATGACCATGCATCGGCCTCTTTGTCTTCCTTCCAGACCAGGACCCGTTTTCCTCGGCGCGGGGTCTCGTCTTTGAGCTTGGTCTTTCTAATCTTTCCGTCCTCGCCGATGACGTTCGTTCGAACTTTGTAGGTATCCGGACCCAGAGCATTCAGGAGAGCCCGCAGATTTCCTGTGTCCATAGGCTCATCAGGCTTTTTGCACATGAACTCGGCGAGATCCTTGAGCGATTCAAAGAAAGCGGGGTTGCGGCCTTGCTTCCGTATCGCATGATGAGCCTTTAACACGACGAACCGTTCAGCATCGCCAAAGTCACAATCAATAATCAGGTCCAGATAGACATCTTCCAGCTTCAGTTGCTCCAGCCCGGGATGCGGCAGGATAGCCGCGATTTGATCGACCAAAGGGCCTTGGCTTTTCCCCCATTCATCCCATTTTGGATCAAGCCCGTGCTCGCAAGCTTGTTGCTTCGGCTCGCAATCTTGATGCTTCGGATCGTCCTGTGGTGTTATGTTCGGCGCGGTTGACATTCGATCTACCGGCTTTGCCTGAGGGGCCGGTTTTTTGTTCCCTCCGGCCCCTTCAAAAAAATGGAATCACGCCGCCTGCGGGGTTCGCTTCTCCAGGCTGCGGAGATATCCCATCAAACTTTCGAGCACGATGAGACGACACCCCTTTTTGTTCTTGTAGGTGTTTGGGATCACGATGCTCTTTACTGGCGGCTCGGGGATGATCGCCTCTTTACACTTCGGACACTTCTCGCCGACCGTCACACCCTTCATCAGTTGGCAGATCGGGCAATGCGGAAGGATCAGGTGATTGATCTTGGCGCGACTCAACGACGACCAAGCGCAAAGTTCATCATCGGCGGGCAGACGGATGTATCGAGGCGTGCCGGGCGGGCGCGACGCTACCGTTCCGCCTTTGGGCAGTGCGATGAGTGTCACGGGCTTCTTCGCTTTCGTGTTGGCCTTCGGTGCCATCGCCAACACGACTAACACGGTTAACGTGCAGGAGTGAATAGGCGTCTATTCCTGCACGCCTGCCGGCCATGCTGCGAAAAGCGTCCTTCAGGCGACTTCGGAAATAAGAGACAGAAGCACCACGATCCAGTTTGCTTTTGGCGCGGAGAATCTTCGATAGGAATCCGTCCCTTAGTGGGTTCGGATTCCGAGCCAAATACATATCTGCCGCCAACGTCGCCCAATCATCGCAAGTATTTTTACCAAAGGCTGCCAAGCCCGATGCCCGTTTGTAAAAGACGCGTGCCGGGTAATCGAGGGTGTAGACAGCGCCGAAAACTTTTTTGCGGGTGGGCAAGTCCTCCTCTACTCTTAAGGGCAGGCCCGCCTGTGCGCTCTCCCGCATCTCGCTGACAAAGTCAAAAAGACTATGGGCAAATGCGCCGAAGCCTTTTGTCTGATCACCATGAAGGAATTCCGCTCGACAACCTAGCTGCCCAGTCAGTGCTTTATCGTGTCTGGAATAATCCAAATATCGGTTCGCATGACGCACAACGGGCCAAGCCGAGGATTCCGAGACGCACTCCCAGTAAAATTCCGGATTCCTCTTGCGCATCGAGTGAAGGAACTCCGCAATGTGGATCGCGTGTTCTCGTAGCGATTCTACCGCAGAGCGATTCCCCGATGCGGCTAGAACTTTCAGAAAGAACCATCGCCGGCCAACGAAGCCTATTTCCTCATCAGCAAGAATCTCGATGGTCGTCCGCCGCATTTTCTTGAAGAGCTTCATCGCACGACGAGGATCCGACAGACACAACTCCAGGCAGGTCCGGATAAATCTGTCTAAAGCTGTGCGGCTGTCTGTATCTACGGGGCGGGACTTTAGCCGTCGGAGCAACTCTCTTCCTTTCTTTGGATTCGATTTGCTGTATGACCGGAGGTTAACCCAGACCCAAACATCACGTCTCTTGTGCATCATGAGAGAATCCTAATGGCAGTTGCTCGGTGACATCGGGCATGGCATCAATTGCCTTCCGCTTCGTGGCGGAATCAATGTGCGTATAGCGCCGGCTGACGGCTTTGCTTTCGTGGCCGATGATGTCGCGGAGGATTACGTCACTCACGCCAGCGTTGCCCAGAAGGCTGCTCGCGGTGTGGCGCAATGCGTGAAATGAAATCTCGTTGAGGTCGCGCCTTTTGCTCCGCCCCTTTTTCTTGCGCTGATGATCCTTAGGTGAAACGAGGCCGGAGGCTGCCATCAAATCGTAAAACTGATTCGAAAGCCAACTGCTGCCCTTGCCTGCGAGGTTCGGACACAAGTCGGCCTTTGGATCATCCCCGGCCGGTAATTTGGAAATGTGTCGGAGAAGAGCCCGGGAGAGGGGGAGCACAACAGGTCGGCCAGTCTTCGAGCTGACCAGCGTCAACTCGCTGCGAGCCATGTCGAGGTTCTCCCAGGTGATATTGGCGAGGTCTTGCAGCCGTTGGCCGGTGTACAGGCCAAAGAGGATCATCGTCTGCCATTCCTGGGAGGCGACCTCCATTAACTTTTTCAGTTCCTGGAGGCTGAAGGCGCGGCGCTCGTGTTCTTTGTGGGCCAGGCGGTCGCAGCCAGCGTCTGCTATGGGCCAGCACCAGCGCCAAGAATCCTGCCTATTCAGACGTGAAGTATGTGGAGCCGCTCATCGGACCAGAGATCATCAATACCGTTCCTCTAGAGACGCTCCACGCCTTTCGGGACCATGGTGATCCGAAGGCGCGGTTGGATGAAGGCGCTGAAGAAGCTCGCGCCACCCTGGCTCTCCTGCACGAACTCACCATCGACTTGGATCAGGTGACTCAGGAACTGGAAGATGAGGCGTCGAGAAATTTAACAAATCATTTGATCGTTTGATGGAAGCGCTCGCAAAGGCGCGGGCCAAAGTATTAGCGGAAACTTCAGCCGGGCTGGGATGTTGTCACCCCAGTCCTGGATGAATGGAAGCCGCATCGGCCGGTCTCGTTTTCCGAACTAGTCCGGTATGAAGGCCAATCGAATCGGACGAATTGCTGACGTGTGACGGTCACGAGTGGAGGCCAATTGATTGAAAATTTTAGTCATCGATATCGGCGGCACTCACGTCAAGTTGATTGCAACGGGACGCCTTGGAAATCAAGTGGGGATTCACTACGGCCAAGCTGTTTCCCTCGGAGAACCAAAGGTGGCGCTGGGAAACTCGTATGAACCATTTTAGAGATTCGTTCAGGCAAGTTTGAGAGCGCAGACTTTCAGGTTGATCGACATAGAGTAATGCATGAGTACTTCCTGCGTACTCAACGACTAGTAACGGAGTAGTTGGTGCCGGTGGTCGGACTCGGACCAAAAAAACGGCAACTACGACCGAAAAATACATTTCCTGTGAGGTTAGTCAACTACTAGTCAGCCACTAGGCATTCAGTAGGTCGGGACTAGCCTTTTGTGCACAGTTTTGTGCACACCCAATGAGTCAAGAGCCGCGATTTCGAAGCAGCCGAAGAAAGTGATCAGGGAAATCTGCCAAAGGCAGGACTCGTAGGTGTCACAGTTGATTAGAATTGATGTCCAATTGTCTTTACCAGCATTTACATCAGCACTGGACTCGATCAGAAGCTTAGCCAAGCGAACACTTCCAACCGGCGAGAAGGGGTTCGCTCGGCAAATAGCCTCTTTTGGGTGCCAACCACGTTCAAGAAGGCTCTGTACTTTCCGGTGAGCCCCTCGTATTAAAGCATCCCTAATTTCCTTTTGGTGTTTGCGGGTCCGCTTTCTAGCCATCATAGAACAGCCTTATTGTATTGCTGTCGAGGGCTGCTGTTCGGAGCCACACCGATCACTAAAGAGTCAGGGCCTTGTGGTCTCAACATTGGCTTGCACTTGCTTCCAAAGTCCATCAATCACGTGCGAGTGGAATAAAGCTTCATCCTCCATCCCATCCGCTACCTCTGACATTCCCAGCTTATAAAATACATGGGGCGAGCTCGAGCGCGATCCTGTAGGAATCGCGATTACCATGTAGTCGGCACGTTCGATCACGTCCGGGTTCGCGACTAAAAGGCTCGCACCTTTCTCATTCGCTGAAATAAAGCTTTCTGGTAAGAAAATTCGTTGCTCATAGAAAAATGCGTAAAAATCTCCCCACTCCTCATCGGTGAGGACATTCATCTTCTTTCCATTCTTGCAGACAACTGCCACCGATCCTGAGAAGTCGTCGTTCCAGGCAGTGACTGCAGTGGTGTTCAGCACTTGAGATAGTTCCGCTGCGAGCAAGAGTCCGACCAGCATGTCACATTGCTGAATCCAATGGACGGTTTGAATAATGATTGACCAGTCGCAGCCGTGACTCTTTACCACAAACACGTGTCGCTTATCGCTTTCGGATTCAATTTCGGCGGTCATCGTCAGCTTCGCGGGTTTCACGTTGTCCGTGTAAGTGAGAACGCCCCTTCGATGCCTCAATACACTCGCGACCTTTTCAACGGGTGTATAGATGGCAGTGAAACTCCATCCTTGCTGGTTATAGACAAAACTCTCGATTCCGTACTCCATCAATGTCCGGAAGCTAGTATCGTCCACAACACCCGGTTTTCCTTTGACGGTTTTGCCGGTAAGCTTGCCCCGCTGAATCAACTTTGGGATTACCTCTTTCTTTACGTTCTGAAAAAAGGCAGCCTTCTTGCCAATCTTGGCAGCCTCGGGAATTGCGAAGGTTTTCATTGTCGATTTCACGCTTTGCACGTCTATGCTGCTCAGTCAATCGCCTAGTTTTTACGGCTTTCGTTTCTGCCCGCTATTGGTTCAGGATTGCGCAGCCTGTTCGAGAAGTTTAATATTGTCGAGCATCTTACGCTCTTTGGCGAGGCTGATCGCAGAATCTCCTTTCTCACTCTTCAGACGGGGGTTGCAACCGGCGTGCAAGAGTCGCAATAGAATGTCCTTTTGCGGGCGTATGGCAGCCTCCATCAGAGCTGTGCATCCATAAATATCTCGGGCGTCTACTTTCGCACCAGCATGCAACAAGATATCTACCAAGGATTTGTTTTCGTTGCAGACAGCGATGATGAGAGGAGTTCGTCCTCCTGAATGGGCGTCCAGTTTCGCTCCTGCGGCGATGATCGTCCGTGCGACATCTGCGTGATCTGCTTGGACTGCAACTCCGAGGAGACTATTTGCCCATCGATCAGTAACATTGACGTCCGCTCCAGCATCAAGCAGTTCGTGCACAATATCCAACCGACCGCTTTTGACTGGCTCAAAGAGGTCAAGACCGGTTGCTCTCCCACCCGCCTGTATGATATCGCGAACAATGTTGATATCTCCAGACGACGACGCCGCAGAGAGTGCATTGAGTCCGCGGCTACTCGGCTGGTTCACATCAGCGCCCGCAGCGATAAGAGCCCAGACCAGTTTACGATGCCCACCCGCTGCCGCGATGCATAGCGCGGAACCCGCATAGGTCAATACGCCTCTTTTCGGTCGGGCATTAACATTCACCCCCTTTTTGAGCAACAAGTTCACAACCCTTTCAAATCCGTTCTTTGTAGCAAGCATAATGGGAGTAGTACCAGTGGAGTCAGGCTTATCTGGCTCCGCGCCAACCTCCAATAGCAACGTGGCAATGCCTTCGTCACCTTCCTTCGCCTTGCTAGTTCCATAGAGGGCACGATTGAGAGCTGGTGTGCCGTGCTCATCGGCAGCATTGGGCGACGCACCAGCTTCCAGAAGCGTTTGAGCAAGTTTGAAATCCCGGAGTTCTATTGCCCTAATGAGGTCCGTGCCACTCCTTGTGAGCTTCCTCGAATTCGTCTGTGCTCGACTCTTCAAGTACGTTTCTTTTACTTTTCAATCCTTGATAACAAATACCCCTCCGATTACACCTTTACGAAGCAGGCGTGCGGTGATGATCCTCTTCATTGATTGAATCTGGAATTTGTTTTCCGTGACTGAGAGCTTGGGATCCTTTGAAAGTACCAAGAAAATAGCAGTGTGCGATCGCGTATGCTTCTTTGCAAAGGCTCGTATAGCGTTGAACTGTTCGATATTCCTCTTCGGCTTCACATAATCATGATAAAGTGTGCTCGTTGTCAACTTGAGGTCACCAACTAAGTAGGCATCACTGTAAATTCCGGGGCCCCTCCATGGCGGATCCCCGAGAATGAAATCAGGGCGGCTGTGGCCAGGAAGAATAACGGGCTTTACATTCCCTTGCCAATTTTGATTAGGAGCACACCCGATACCGTTGTCTGCCGGATCGCCAATATCCGTTCCCTTATTTCGAATGTTCACTTCAAAATGAATGCGATCTGCCCACTCGCTGTCACCCAAAACCGAGCAGAAGGCTTTTCGTCCGGCGTCCGTAAATGTGTTCCCTGCAAAGATACCTTTCTCCAAGAATTGATTCCAAGCTCCCCCTGGCACATATTGTGCCAGGAGTTCCTTTACAATGAAGTTTACAACCGCGCCGGCTATTTGCTGCTTTGCCTCCTGTTTCACTTCGTGCACAGCGATTGTTCGAAATGTTGACAAGAGCCCTTGGATAAAATTTCCGGTTGTGAGACTAATCAAGTTTTCTCCGCCGGTCGGATCGATATAAATCGCTGGATTATTGTTGGCGAAAGTGTAGGGATGTTGGTTCTCCGGGACACGAAAGTCACCAGTTCGTGGATCGCGGCTCGTGAATCTTCCCACTCGCGCGTCATATTCGCGAGCGCGCATGTTATACAGCCCAGAGTCTGTCTCCAACCACGCCCCATGGAAACGGAAATCTCCGCCGGTGCCAGTCGGAACAGTTGGTGCGGGACCGTTCGTTGCACGTGTGTTGCCAAACCCATCGTAAAACAAACGCGTGGTGTTCGCCAGTGAGGCACCAGTGGGAGCGAGGCCGATTACCGTTCCCATCGCATCCTCTAGGTAGTAAACCCGGCCGGCACCGCTAGTATCATACCGCAGCAGCGGTTCGTCCCCGAGATAAATATAACCCTGCTGTACGTTACCACTGGCATTGGCAATCAGATGCGGGCTTTCCAAGTCCGTTCCCGGCGTTGGCGCTACGAGCAGTCGGCGCACGGTTCCCGCCGAATTTGTTGATCTGGTTCGACGTCCGGTCGCATCGTGGACGTAGTTTACCCAGGTAGCACCGTTCGTGACCGCGATCACCTGATCTGCCATGTTATACCGTAGCTTAAGTGTAATGCCCGGCCGCACGATGTTTGTCACACGGCCACCGCTGTCATAATCGTAAGTCTCGACCACGGTCCCATTGGTCTTCACTTGGGTCACGCGATAACCAGCACTCACAGCGTTCGTATAAATTACTCCGCCGATTACCAAACGAATCCGTGTGCCGGATGCATCGTATCCATAGCTATTAGTCGCCTGTGGCGTGCCGCCGGAACTATAGTACACCTCATTGGTCAGCCGCAAAGCAGCATCGTACGCGAGTATCACGTACGAGCCGTCTTCACGCGTGATTTTGGTCGGCTCCCCGCCCGGCGCCCGCTCGTACGCCACGCTGGCGAGTGTTGTTCCGCTAATCTTATGCGTGATATTCGTCACCTGATCTTTCCAGTTGTATTGCCACTCGCTGACGACGGCATTGCCCAAGATTCGTTTGGTCCGCCGGCCCACCCGGTCATATTCCAGGCTTGTCTGAGTACCCCAGGGATCCACGACATTCGTGATATTGCCGATCGCGTCGTACTTGTAACGTATCACGTAGGTTGCACCACCCGATGAGGCCTTATTCGTGATGGCCGTAATACGATTCAGCAAGTCCAACTCATAGCGTACGCTTGCCCCACTCGGATAATCGATTCCCAAAAGGCGCCCGGCTGCATCATAGAGATTGGTTGTGGTGCCCGTATTGTCGGTCATTCGCGTGACTGCGTCATTGCCGTTATATGCGAAACTTGCCGTTTCGCCAAGTGTGGACGTCTGGTTCGTTAGTCGTCCCGCAAAATCATACTTCAGTGCGACGGCCACTCCGCTCGGCAGGGTGTTGGACGCCAGCCGATTTTCCGCGTTGTAGTAATTGGTTAAGAAATTGCCGTCCCCGAACCGAACCGTCTTCACGTTGTCCAAATTATCATACGCGTAGGACAGCGTCTCGCCCGTGGGGCTGAGGATATTGGTAAGCGTCCCGCTCGAACTGTCATATTGATTCGTCCACCAAGTGCTGCCGCTGAGGTCCGTTGCTCGCGACAACTGGCCCAATTCGGTGTAGGCGTATTGGCGTGTGCGCCCGCCTTCATCGGTGATTGCCACTGGATAGTCCTCGGACTCCTGTCCCGGTGTCGCCAAACCACTAAGGTAGGTGGTAGTGTTTGTCGCGGCGTTGGCTCCAGTTCCTCCAGCACTTGCTCGGCGAACTACTTGTGAGGGGAGGCCGTAGGGTGTCTGGATATTTTCAACCACACGCCCCAACGGGTCCGTCACCGTTGTGGAACCTCCGCCACTGCCTCCGCAACAACCTCCTCCGACCTCGTAGGAATACAGCCACGCGTTTGTACCGAATGCGTTGGTCATGGCTGCAAGACTCCCGTCGGGATTGAAGGCATAACGGGTCACATGGCCGAGAGGGTTCGTCTCGGCAATACGGCGGCCTGCGGCATCATAGCTATAATGGGTGCCTGCGCCCGTGATGAGGTTAGTTACGTCGGTGGCTCGCCCAGCGGCATCGTAGGTGTAATGTGTCACCTGGCCAACGGAATTCGTTTCGTATAGTAATCGCCCATTCGCGTCGTATCCAAAAGCGGGTGTGGCGCCGTTGGGAGTCACCCATCCGCCGAGCCGACCTTGGTTGTCAAATCTTCGCTCCATGTGACCGATGGTTGCGCCATCCACCGTGTGCCAATCGAGGTCTGAGACGTAACTGTTGCTCAAGCTGATGCCATTCTCGTAATCCGAGAAGGCTTCACGACCCAGCGCGTCATACTGGAAAGTGCTCGTCACGCCACTATCCACAAGGTTTGTAAGATTTCCGTTGGCGTCATAGCCGCTGGTGATGACTTGCCCAAGCGAGTTCGTAAAGTCCGTAACGTTTCCGAAGGTATCGTAAACGAACCTATTCGTTCCGAATCGATCAATTTCGGCTGCCGTGTTCCCGTTTGCATCGTAACTGAAGCGTGTAATGACGTTCGTGCCTGCTATGACACTGAGCAAATTCCCATTGGTTGCATCGATGCTGTTCGTGATGACCGCTCCAGTCGGCAGCGTGATACTGGTTTCTGCGCCGAATGCATCATACGTGTAGCGTCTCGTGAATTTCGCCGAATCCTCGCCGGGCTTATGCGGCAATGTGACAGAAAGCAAGTTGCCATTAGCGTCATAGGTGTTAGTGGTTGTGTTGCCAAGAGGATCGGTGTGCGTGAGAAGATTGCCGTTTGCATCGTAAGCGAAGACATTCGTGTGCCCCAAAGCGTTCACAGAGTTGGTGACATTGCCTTTGGCGTCGTAACTGAACGTGTTCGCGTTACCGAGACGGTCCAGGATGATTTCCGTTTTGCCACTGATGTCGTGGATATAGGAAATACTCTTGCCAGCGGCATCAATGCTGTTCGTCAGGCGGCCATTCTCATCGTACTCGTTGCGGATGCCGGTGATGCCGCGCGGGTCGATGATGGCCGTAAGGTAGTTTGGATACCGTGGATTGTCGTAAACAAACTCCGTCGTGATATAGTTGCTCGAAGCGCGATCCGTTAAGCGCGCCACATTGATCAGATTTCCAAGTGGATCATAATAGTAAGCAACCGTAGGGGGCCCGCTCGTTTGGCCTGCGCCATCCAATCCATTGGGATCGTATATTTGGCTAATTCGTCCCGCGGTGTCGCGCACGAACTTCACGCTCTTGCCAGAGGAATGGATAATACCGTCATCCTTAAAAGTTAACGTGTTGGTGTTGCGATCTGTCATCTTGACCACCTTGCCGTCGGCATTGAACTGGAACTGCCGGCCATCCAGCGTCGTGAATACAAATTCCGCCGGATCATAGATCGGTCCGAAGATGCTAATATTGCCCCGGTCCTCGTGGAGCGTGACGTTATTTGTATCAATAGTGTTGAAGCGCAGGTTGCCTGGTTGGTGCAAGGGCTCCAAAGTGCCTGTGGTGCCCGGAAGGGGGTTGAAGACTAGCTTGGCGTAGGCGTGGGTGATCGCCCCTCGTAAAGTGCAAGGCTGGTTGGTATAGTTCACGCCTGGTTGCGCTTCGAATCGGAACTTTTGATCGTTTGGGAAGGTAATCGTCACCAAGTGCCGTTCGTGGGGATACACGCAATCGTCTAGAAATCCCCGCGATTGCACATACCACCCCGCGCCCAGTACCCCGTCCTTCTCCAGCCGCGCCGATCTTACATCCAACTGCCAGCCGGCCCCAAATTCACCGGCGCTGCTGTCCCGGCTGTCATAAGTGCGGGTCACCGTGATGGGCAAACCGGACACGGGAATCTGAAGGTCATTAAACGCCACCGTGAAATGGCCCACCTTGAATGCTTCACCTACCTGAACGATTACCGGACCATATTCGACGGTAGCTCCATCGACCCAATCCACAGCTTTCAAATTGATTTCGTAGATGCCGTTGGGCAAACCGGTCGGGTCGAAAGTGCCAAGTTTGTTGGTGAAGACATCAAGATTGCCCTCGGCAAAGGTCTTCCAGGCCGGTGACACTGCCGTGCGCCGGCGATATCTTAATTCGTAATATTGAAGATAAGGACTATTGACCGTGCCGATCACGTCTACAGGTGAAGTGATCTCCGTGTCGTTGGTAGGATAACTAATTGTGGCAGTCTGAGTGTATTCATATACGACCGATAGGATGACGACGGAGACACTGTTAGTAGCTGTGCCGCCGCGCCCATCGCTTACGGTGTAGGTAAAAGAATCTGACCCTGACACATTCGTGGGTGTATAAAAGACCATCCCGTTGTTCGTAATGGCTATTCCGTTAGTGGTGTTCCCTTCAATGGCGATCACGCTCAATGAATCATGGTCCGGATCGGTATCGTTGGCTAGCACCTCCAATTCATTTATTCCGCTGCCGGTCCA
>Ga0137319_1000241_pt1 | contig 19162 bp, 20 predicted proteins | sample EasRivERMZT333_2_FD_104752 | JGI IMG/M metagenome (GOLD analysis project Ga0137319, IMG submission 104752) | Soil microbial communities from meander-bound floodplain in the East River, Colorado, USA - East River MetaG ERMZT333_2 | ecosystem: Environmental > Terrestrial > Soil > Floodplain ... | reverse complement strand
TGGCTCTACTCGCCGGGGTACTTCGGATGGGCCCCGCTGGGATACTACGACTACCCGGTCCACATCGGCTTCCACTTCGGATTCTTCTATTCTCCATGGGTCTACGTCCATGGCCATCACCTCTATCACCACAACATTCACACCGTGTGCGTGAAGGATACGACCGTCATCCACACCATCGAGAAACAGTACGTCGTGGTCCCAGGCTCACCCAGGATCACCCCCGATCAGGTGGCGAGACGGCGGCAGATCGCGGATGACGCGCATCGCCGGGTCGCGGCGCGGCGCGAGCTCCAGATGGACCCCGCGCGCAACGGCAGGCAGGTCCCCTTCCACGAGAGCGAGCGGCAGCAGCTCGCGCGCGCCACGAGCCAGCGGGTGCGCGGAACAGGCGTGGGAGCTCGCTCGGTGGGGCGCTCCGGCGGACGCCCTGTGACCATCGTCCCGCAGGACCGCGGCGTCACGGTGCCGCGCACCCGGACCCTGGTGCGGTCCGCCGCAGGCGCCAGGAATGGAGCAAACCCGGGGAACACCAGGAATGGAGCAAACCCGGGGAACACGACGACCCGCAGACCGGGCACGCAGGTGACGACTCCACAGAAGGCTCCGGGCGCGTCTACGACACGTCCCGTGCCGCAGCGCAAGGAGCCCTACATGCGACCGGGCTCAGCGCCCGCGGAGGAGTCCGTTCCCAGGAAGGTGATCCCTCGGATCATCCCCAGGGGCGCAACCGGCGGGAACACGTCGTCGCCCGGTGGACAGGACGCCGCACCAGCACAACCGGGAGCGCAAACTGCCCCGAAGGGCGCGGCGCCGCGCACCAAGACCCCGACCCGCAAGCAGCCGAAGAAAGTACCGAGCGAGAGCGAAGGTGAGAAGCCGGCCGAGGAGAAATCATCCCAGAGCAGCGGTGGCCCGCGCGCGTCGCGAGCGACCCCTGGCGGCTCGAGGGCCAACACGGCCGTCTTCGCGCACCGCCCAGCCGCCACCTCTTCGATGGGATCCTCCGGCCGCGTCGTGAACGCCTCACGTCAGGTCCCGAGCGTCCACCGGGGCGCCCGTGTCGCGGCCCCCGCGGCGGGCCCAACGCCTCAAACGGGCCTCCCTCGTTCCATCAGCAGGTCCTCATCGCGCGCGCCAGGTTCTTCCGGTCGCGTCGTGAACCGCCCAGCCGCCACCTCTTCGACCGCATCCTCCGGTCGCGTCGTGAGCCGCCCTGCCGCCACCTCTTCGACCGCATCCTCCGGTCGCGTCGTCGTCAGCCGCCCGAGCGTCAGTCGCCCGAGCGCGCCTGTGCGTTCCGCACCCGTGCGTTCCGTGTCCGCGCGATCCGCGCCGTCGAAAGCTCCCTCCTCGCAGGGGGGTGGCTCGAAGGGTGCCGGCAAGGCCCCCCGCTCGGGACGCGCCAGCCGCAGCCAGGATCGCTAGCCCGCACCCGGCCTTTCCAGGTCAGGTGATCCCGGAGATATGCCCGCGCTCGTCGATGTCGATGTGGGCGGCGGCAGGATCGGCGGGCAGCCCCGGCATCATCATGATCTCCCCCGCCATCGGGTAGACGAAGCCGGCGCCGGCGGCGGCCAGGATGTCGGTGATCGGGAACTTGAATCCCGACGGACGATTCAGCAGCTTCGGATCGTGCGACAGCGAAGCCGGCGTCTTCGCCACGCAGATCGGCAACCCCCCCAGCCCGGCCTTCTCGAAAAACGCGATCCGGCGCTTCACCTTCGGCGACAGCTCGATCGACCCCGCGCCGTACATCTTCGTCGCCACGACCCGGATCTTCTCCTCGATCGAGAGGCTCGTCTCGTAGAGGAAGTTCATCGGAGCGGGCTCCGCGCTGTGCCTCACCACCGCCTCGGCCAGCGCGACGGCCCCTTCACCCCCGCGCAGGACCCCTTCGTGCGGCACGGCCTCCTTCGCCCCGGCCGCGAGCGCCCGATCCTGGATCGCGGCGATTTCGCCCTTCGTGTCGGACGGGAACCGATTGATCGCCACCACCACCGGAAGCCCGAGCAGCAGGAGGTTCTCGATGTGCTTCTCGAGGTTGGCGCACCCCGCGCGGACCGCCTCCACGTTCTCCTGCTCGACCTTGGCCTTCTCCGTGCGGATGTTCTTGAAGGCCCCCCCGTGCATCTTCAGCGCGCGCACCGTCACCACGAGCACGGCCAGATGAGGCTTGAGCCCCGAGGCCCGGCACTTGATGTTGACGAATTTCTCGGCCCCCATGTCCGAGCCGAACCCCGCCTCGGTGACGACGAACTCGGCGAGCTTCAGCGCGATGCGATCCGCGATGACGGATGAGTTGCCGTGGGCGACGTTGGCGAAGGGGCCGGTGTGGATCAGGCAGGGGGTCCCTTCCGACGTCTGGACGAGGTTCGGCTTGAGGGCGTCGGCGAGCAAAGCCCCCATGGGACCCTCGGCTCCCATCTGCCGCGCCAGGATCGCCTCTCCCGAACGCGACTCACCGACGAGGATCGAGCCGAGCCGCTTCTTCAGATCGGCGTAGCCCTCCGACAGCGCCAGGATGGTCATCACCTCGGAGGCGGCCGTGATGTCGAAGCCCGACTCGCGGGTGATCCCGTTGGGGCTCCCCCCCAGGCCGATGACGATGCGCCTCAGCGTGCGGTCGTTCATGTCGATGGAACGGTTCCAGTAGATTTCCTTCGGATCGAACCCGAGCGGGTTGTTGTAATAGAGGTGGTTGTCCACGAGCGACGCGAGCAGGTTGTGGGCCGTGCCGACGGCGTGGATGTCTCCCGTGAAGTGGAAGTTGATCCCCTCCCGGGGCTCCACCTGGGCGCGGCCACCTCCCGTGGCCCCCCCCTTCACGCCGAAGATCGGCCCCATCGAAGGCTGCCGCAGCGTGTTGATGACCTTGCGTCCGAGCTTCGCCAGGCCCAGAGCGAGCGAGATGTTGGTGACGGTCTTTCCCTCCCCGAGAGGGGTCGGAGTGATCGCGGTCACCATGATGTAGCGTCCGTCGGGCTTGCCGCGCAGACGCTCCAGGATCGACAGGTCCACCTTGGCCTTGTGCCGCCCGTAGGTCTCCAGCTCCGACGGCTCGATCCCCGCCGCCGCGGCAATCTGCGTAATCTCCCTGAGCTCCGCCATCATCACCTCCGCTGAACGCGACGAAGCCTAACATGCCCTATGATCTGTCGCGTGGGCATCCTGACCGGTCTGGGGAATGGCGCTGTCTCGCGCACCGCCGCAGCCGCGGTCGTGTGCATGCTGTGCACCCTTCCGGTCTTCGCCAAGAAGAAGGAGCCGCCTCCCGAAGACCCGAACAAGCCGCGCGTCACGCTCGATGTCTCGACGCACCACGGCTTCTCGCCGGTGACGATCACTCTGACGGGTCAGCTCCTGGGGGTGGACCCGTCGGATCCGCAGTACTGCCACATCGGAGTCGAGTGGGAGGTAACCTCCCCGTTTGCCGGGAAGTCCAGCAGCAAGCAGGATCCTCGATGCCTGCATCCGCCCGAGATGGTGGAGGCCGACCGGAATTTCGCCAAGGTCGTCACGCTCTGGAGACCGGGCAACTACACGTGGCGCCTGATCCTCTACCGCAGGGACGGAGAGCGGCTCCTGTCGAACACGCAGGAAGTGCGCGTGCTGGTGCCCAACTGACCCTGCGGCGTCATCCTTTCTCCCAGGAGAGGAGCCTTCGCGCGGCCTCGTAGCGCACGAGCTGGCTGGGATCTTCTTTAGCCAGCCGCTCCAGGAGAGACTTCGACTCGTTCCCGCCGAGCACCGCGAGCGCCTTGATCGCTTCGACGCGAAAGGCCTCCGCCGGGTCGAGCGCGGCGCGCCCGCGCAGCCGGTCGGCCAGCTCCGCTTCGAGCGGGATCTCGTTGCCGGCCGCGCGCGCGTCGTCGAGAATCCGCGCCAGCAGGCGCATCGCCAGGATGCGGAAATCGGCGCGCTGAGAATCGAAATAGGCGGTGAGATCGGGGACGAGCGTCAGGTCCCCCATGAACTGCTCGAGCAATTCCTGGAACGACCCTTCGATCACGTAGGGGTTCTTCCCCCGGATTCCGGCGACGAAGGCCTCCTCCTGCCGCACGGGATCTGTCTGCGCCGCGATGGCCTGGAAGTTCCGGATCGCTTCGATGACCGCCCGCGCCCCTTCAGGAGGGAGAACGAACTTCCCCTCCGAGCCCCACATGAGCGTGTAGAGATCGGCGGGGGACTCGTCGTTGCCGTCGCGCTTGGTGAACTTCCGGAGGAAAAGTATGACCTCTTCGCCCGTGTGGAACTCGATCTTGTCCTCCCACGGCCTTCTCAGGAAGGAGTCCACCCGGAACGCGATCCGGAAGGTCTCGCCGGGGCACTCCACGACGGTGCACGAGACCATCTCCTTCATGCGGAGCTCGGCTTTCTGGTTCTCGCCATCGGTGACCACCGCCCAGACGACGATCGGCGCGCGGGCCGTCTTCTCGAACAAGCTGAGCTTCTGGATCTCGGCGTGGCACACGCCGGGGATCGCCAGAGCGGCCCCCAGAAGGGGGGCGATGAGGAGGAACCGGACGCGTCCCGGGCGTGCTACGCGCAGCATCGGGTCGGGCATTCCCCGAGTCTACAAGGGGGCATCCGCACCGGCAAGGTGGGATGACACCCGCGTGATATCATCGCCCGCTCTCGCGAGGTTCTGCCGATGATGCGTGCGATGCGACCATGAGACCGCCCCATGTCGCCGTCGCGGGGGACGCTGTCATGGTCTTCGCCGTCGCGGCGAGGCTGAACAGGTCCTGCCGGGCGCGCCTCACGCTTCTCCCGGAGCCGGGTGAATCCTCCTCGACCGCGCCGCCCGACGGCGCCCGCATCGCGCGCCTCAACGACAAGCTCGACATCGCCGACGCCGTCGTCTTCTGCGCCAGGCCCGGGTCGCCGCCGGAGCCGCTCGCCGCGCTGATCCGCGACGTCGGCGCGCGCGCCGCGCGGGCCTGCCGCAAAACCGTGCTCATCGTCGCGGCGGATGGAGGCCTCGCTCAGGCCCAGCAGGCGGCCCGGGCCACGGGCCTCGACCCCGCGCTCGTCCTCGCCTCGGGGGGGATGCCCTTCGCCGCGCGCGAGCGCGCCAGGCTCGCCGCGCGTCACGCTCTTCATCCGTCGCAGATCCAGGTCACCGTCATCGGCGGGGATGGGCCGACTTCGCTGCGATCGCTTCCCCGCTACGCGAGCGCCGCCGGCGTGCCCGCAGCCGCGCTCGGGGCGCCGGGCGCGAGAACCGCCGAAAGGGTCTGGACCGGCCCCACGACCGACGCGCTCGTCAGCTCGGGCGCGGCTCTCGCGCGCGCGGTCGCGCAGGATCGTCGCGAAGTCTTCTGCTGCGGCGCGCGCACCGGAGAGGCCTTCGGGATCCCGGGAGGGTGGATCAGCGCCCCCGTGCGCGTCGGGGCGCAGGGGGCCTCAGAACCGCTGGCGCTGCGGCTGACTACGGAGGAACGCTCGTTTCTCAACGGGGCCGCCTGGCTGGAGTCCGAAGCCGCCATGCGGCCCGGCGCCCGATCGATCAGGGATTGACGACGATCTTGCCGAAGGCCTTGCGGCTCTCCATGCGCGCGTGCGCCGCCTCGATCTCCTTGAGCGGATAGGTCGAGTCGATCACGGGGCGCAGCATCCCCCTTTCCACGAGGTTCATGATCTGGAGCAGCTCCCCCTTGGTCCCCATCGTGGATCCCAGGAGCGAGAGCCGCCGGTAGAAGAGGTAGCGCAGGTCCGTCGCCACTTCGTAGCCCGACGTCACCCCGCAGATCACGAGGCGCCCCCCCGGCTTGAGGCTCTTGATGTTCGCCTGCCAGGTGTCGGCGCCGATGTGGTCGAAGATGACGTCCACGCCGATCTTGTGCGTGAGCCGCTTCAGCTCGACGAAGAAGTCGAGCTTCCTGTAGTTGATCGTCTCGTCGGCCCCGATCTCGCGCGCCTTCTTGAGCTTGGTGTCCGACCCCGCGGTGGCGATGACGCGCGCGCCCAGCAGCTTGGCGATCTGGATTCCCGCGGTGGAGACGCCGCTGCCGGCGGCGTGCACGACCACGTCCTCGCCGGGCCGCACTTGCGCGCGCGTCGCGAGCATGTGCCAGGCCGTCTGGAAGCAGAGCGGGATGGCCGCCGCCTCGTTGAAGGTGAGCTTCCCGGGAATCGGGATCGCGTTCACCGCCGGAATGCAGACGAACTCCGCGCAGCCGCCGTCCCGGTTCTCGCCCAGCATCCCGTACGAGGCGCAGAGGTTGTCGCGCCCCGTCAGGCACGGGATGCAGCGACCGCAGGAGATCCCCGGGGCGATTACCACGCGGTCGCCGGCCTTCAGCCCGCGCACCAGGGTTCCGGTCTTCTTGACGACGCCGGAGACGTCGGAGCCGGGGATCATCGGCAGGGGCATCCTCTGGCCGGGCACACCCTTGCGCACCCAGAGGTCCAGATGGTTCAGCGCGCAGGCCTTCACCTGGACGAGCACCTCGTCCTGTGCGGGACTGGGCGTCTCGACCTCCTCGTACGAAAGTTTGTCGAGACCACCGTGCTCATGAACGACAACGGCCTTCATCGTCGCGCGTCTCCTCTGAGAATCATGACTTCCACCGGGGCTCCCGTTTCTGGAGAAATGCCTCTACCCCCTCGCTGGCATCGGGGAGCGGAATCAGTTCCTCCAGGTAGATCCTTTCGTTCTCTTCCAGGGCCCGCTCGAAGGCCGGCGTCTGCTGGTGCCGCAGTGCCTTGAGCGCCAGACGCATCACCGCGGAGCTGTTGCTCTTAAGCTCGACGACCACCTCCCGCACGGCATCGTCGAATCGCTCGGGCGCAGTCAAGCGGCTGACCAACCCCATGGCGTGCGCCTCTTTCCCATCGATCGTGCGCCCGGTCATGATGAGGTCCGCGGCGCGCGCCCTGCCGATGATCGCGGGGAGCATCGCGGCGGCGATCGGCGGAAAGCACCCGAGCTTGATCTCGGGCTGCCCGAAGGTCGCCGTCTCCGACGCCAGCACGATATCGCAGCACATCGCCAATTCCATCCCCCCACCCAGCGCAACCCCTTTCACCGCGGCCACCGAGACCGCGGGGAGTCTCCAGAGCGCGCGCGCCACTTCGTGGAATGACTTGAGCATGGAAGGCGCGCGCTCGGAGGTGTGATCCGCGATGTGCGCGCCCGCCGAGAAGGCCTTCTCCCCCGCCGCGCCGATGACGACCACGTTACACGGCGGGCCCGAAACGACCTCCTTCAGGATCGCGCCGAGGCGATCGAAGGCCGAAAGGTCGAGGACGTTCAACGGCGGGCGATCGATCGTGACCCAGGCGGTCCCCTCCTGGCGCTCGAGGTGGATTCCCCCCGGCGGGAAGGTCTCCACCTCTCGTCCGGTCACATCATCGCCCGCGCGCGAATCCTACTGCCCCTTGAAGTTCGCGCGACGTTTGTTCACGTAGGCGTCGAGGCCTTCCTTCGCGTCGCTGCTCTGGAAGAGCTGCTGCTGCAGCTCCCGCTCCAGCGAGAGCGCTTCCTGGAAGGAGATCTCGATGCCCGACTGGACCGACCGCTTGATCCGTCCGACCGCCTTGCTGGCCTTGTTGGGCGGCAGGAACTGCCGGGCGTACTCGAGGATGCGCTCCCAGTAGCCTTCGGTCTCGTAGATGTCGTTCACGAGCCCCAGCTCGAGGGCCTCCTCGAAGGAGAAGGTCCGCCCCGTGACCATCATTTCAATGGAGCGTGATTTGCCAACCACGCGGCACAGACGCTGCGTGCCGCCCGTGCCGGGGAGCACGCCGAGGTTGACCTCAGGCAGGCCGATCTTGCCGCCGTCCTTGCGGGCGATGCGGATGTCGGCGGCGAGCGCGATCTCGAGGCCGCCTCCCACCGTGTGCCCGTTGAGCGCCGCGATGACGAGCTTCGGCGTCTGCTCCAGCCTGTTGAGGGTCTCGTTCGCGTGCAGGCAGAAGAAGTACTTGAAGGTCGGGTTCACCTCCGACAGCATCTTGATGTTGGCGCCGGCCGAGAAGAACTTCTCGCCGTTCCCGCGCAGCAGGATGACGTGAATCCCTTCGTCGAAGCGCGCCTTCAGGATCGCGTCGTCGAGCTGGCGCATCATCTCGTGGGTGTAGGTGTTGGCCGGGGGATCGTTCATCTCGATGACGGCAACCCCCTCGGTCGCGGTATACCTGATCAGCTCGGACATGTGTCTCCCTCTTGTCTCGCGCTCACGATAGATCGACCCACACGCTCTTGAGCTGCGTGTAGTGTTCGATGGATGATTCCCCGAGCTCGCGGCCGAACCCGCTCATCTTGTAGCCGCCGAACGGCGAGGCGTTGTCGAGATTGGCGTACGTGTTGATCCAGACGGTGCCGGCGCGCACCTCGCGCACAACGCGATGGGCCTTCTTGATGTCGCGCGTCCAGACGCCGGCCGCCAGGCCGTAAATCGTCTCGTTGGCAAGACGGATTCCTTCGTCGATGTCCTTGAAGGGGATCACCGAGAGCACCGGCCCGAAGATCTCCTCTTTCGCGATGGTCATGTCGTTGCGCACCTGATCGAACACGGTGGGCTCGACGAAGAAGCCTTTCCCGGAGCCGACGCTGGCGCGGGAGCCGCCGGTCACGAGCGCGGCGCCTTCCTTCTTTCCCTTCTCGATGTACGTGAGCACGGACTTCATGTGCCCTTCCGACACCATGGGGCCGAAGCGGCACTTCGGGTCGAGCGGGTCGGCGGGGACGATCCCCTTGGCGCGCGCAATCAGCTTGTCCATCAGGGCGTCGTGCAGCGGCGCCTCCACGAAGAGACGCGAGCCCGCGGTGCACATCTCTCCGCCGTTGTAGAAGATGCCGACGTGCGCTCCTTTCACGGCGGCATCCAGATCGGCGTCGGCGAAGACGATGTTGGGAGACTTCCCTCCCAGCTCGAGCGATATCTTTTTCATGGTGCCAGCCGCTTCACGCATGATCTCCTGACCCACCGGAGTGGAGCCGGTCATCGCGATCTTGTCGACCATCGGATGGCGCACCAGGGCCATGCCTGCGCGAGCCCCGCCCCCCGTCACGACGTTCACCACGCCGTCGGGGACACCCGCTTCCTTGCACAGCGCCGCCAGCCGCAGAGCCGTCAGCGGCGTCCACGACGCGGGCTTCAGAACGGCGGTGTTGCCGAAGGCCAGCGCAGGAGCGATCTTCCAGGCGGCCATCAGGAGCGGGAAATTCCACGGCGTGATCAGGCCGCACACCCCGACAGGCTCGCGCAGCGTGTAGTTGAGGTAGGGGCCGCGCACCGGGATCGTGCTCCCCGTGGCCTTCGTGGCCCAGCCGGCGAAGTAGTGGAAGCAGTCGGCGGCCATCGGCAGATCGATCCCGACGTTCTCGCGGATCGGCTTGCCGGAGTCGAGCGTTTCCAGCTCCCCCAGCTCCTCGGCATGCTTCAGGAGGAGATCGCCCACCTTCCAGAGGATCCGGGCGCGGTCCGCGGCCGCCATCTTGCGCGTCCAGGGGCCGTTGTCGAAGGCCTCGCGCGCGGCGCGGACGGCCTTGTCGACGTCCTGCTCCCGCCCGTCGGCGACCTGCGTGAGCACCTCGCCCGTGGCCGGGTTGATGGTGTTGAAGGTCCCGCCCTCCACGGCGTCCACGAACTGACCATTGATGAAGAGCCGTCCGGGCTCCACTTTGACCTTCGTCGGCATGAGCATCTGGGGCGTATCGGGCATAGGAACGACCTCTCGGGTTTGGGCTGCGTCGGTGATGATAACATCGCCGCCATGCCGCACGCGATCCGAACCGTCGCCGTCATCGGAGCAGGGACCATGGGGGCGGGTATCGCCCAGGTGGTGGCCCTCGCGGGACTCGAGGCGCGCCTGCACGACGTTTCGTCGGAGGCGCTCGGACGCGGAGTGGAGCGCATCCGGTCCCAGATCGAGGAAGGGGTGAAACGGGGGAAGGTCGCCCAGGATCAGGCGGACCGTGCGCGGGGCCTCCTCACGGAGCGCGACGACATGGCGGCGGCCGTTGCCGGCGCGGATCTCGTGATCGAGGCGGTGCCCGAGGTGCTGGAGCTGAAGCGCGCGACCTTCGAAGCGCTCGATCGTCTCTGCCCATCGCCAGCCATCATGGCCACCAACACCTCGTCGCTCCCCATCGGAACGATCGCGTCGGCCCTGGCCGATCCGTCGCGCGCGGTCGGCCTGCACTTCTTCAATCCCCCCCACATCATGAAGCTGGTGGAGGTCGTGAGAGGAGAGCGCACCTCGGATGAAGTCCTCGCCGCGACGCGCGCCTTCGTTGCGCTCATCGGCAAGACCTCCATCGTGGTGAAGGACAGCCCCGGGTTCGCGACATCGCGCCTGGGGCTCGCTCTCGGGCTGGAGGCCATGCGCATGGTCGAGGCTGGCGTCGCCTCGGCGGCAGACATCGACCTGGCGATGGAGCTGGGGTACGGCCATCCGATGGGGCCCTTGAAGGTGAGCGACCTCGTTGGCCTCGACGTGCGTCTCAGCATCGCGGAGATCCTCCACCGCGAGCTGCGGCAGGAGCAGTTCCGTCCCCCCGAGATCCTGCGCCGGCTCGTCGCCGAGGGGCGTCTCGGCAAGAAAGCGGGCCAGGGCTTCCACCGCTGGGACGACAAGAAGCCCTCCTGATGGACCGCGCGGCGCTGCGGATCACCGACGTCCACGTGCACATGCAGCCCTGGGAGACCTTCCGCCCCGAGACGCTTCAGACGATGCGTGCGCGGCGCCCCGATTTCGACGCCATCATCGGCATGAGCCGCGACCCGGCGGCCTTCCTTCGCTACCTCGACAGCGTTCGCGTGGAGCGCGCGGCGCTGATCAACTACCCCGCCCCCGACATCATGGGCTTCGGCGCCGAGACCAACGAGTTCGTCGTGCGCTACGCGCGCGCGGCGCCGGATCGTCTGATCCCCATCGGCGGCGTGCACCCGCGCTTCGCGACCGATCCATCAGGCGAGGTGGCGCGCCTGGCCGACGCGGGAATCCGGGCTCTCAAGATCCATCCGCCCCACATGGGGATCAGGCCCGAGGATTATCTCGATGCCGGCAGCGCGCATGGGCACGCGCTCACGGCGATCTACAGCGGCGCCCAGGACGCAGGGCTTCCTGTGATCATTCACACGGGGACGTCGATCTTCCCGGGGGCCCGCAGTCGTCTGGGGGATCCGATCGGCATCGACGACGTGGCGGTGGATCATCCGGACCTGACGATCGTGATGGCGCACGGCGGCCGGCCGATCTGGATGGAGACCTGCTTCTTCCTGATGCGGCGCCACCGCAACGTGTGGCTGGATCTCTCGGGGATCCCGCCGAAGAACCTCCCGGCGTACTTCCCCCGTCTCGCCCAGGTCGCCGAACGCGTCGTGTTCGGCACCGACTGGCCCAGCCCGGGGGTGAAGGACATCGGCGCGAACGCCGACGCGATGCTGGCGCTCCCTTCGAGCTACCTCTCCGACGCGGACAAGACGCGCATCATGCAGGACAACGCGCTGAGGCTCTTCCCTCCCCGCTGACCGTCTCGCCGCGAGACGCTCAACCCTGCTTCTTGACCTGCTTCCACAGCCCCATGCAGCGACCGTCTGGATCCTCGAAAAGGGAGAACTGTCCCACTCCCTGCACGTCCATCTTCTCGACGAGCATCTTCCCGCCGGCCTGTTTGACCTTCGTGGCGTAGGCATCCAGATCGTCCACGTCGATGTAGAGGGACATGTTCCCCGGCCACGGCCCCTCCTTGGGGGTCATGATGCCGCCGTTGATCCCCCCTTCGCCGCCGGTCTCGACCAGCGTGTATTTCATCTCCGGCATGGCCCGGATTCCCCAGTCGAACACCTTCTTGTAGAACGACGCGACCTTGTCCGGATTCTTCGACCAGAATTCCCAATGAACGACGGGACGGCCCATGAGAGCACCTCCTTGAAGGATTGGCGGGGCTTTACCTCTACCCTAGCCGCGCCAAAGAGATGCCGCCACGCGGACCCACAGCCGCTTTACTTTCGTCAGACGCGCTCGTACGGCTCGAAGAGGCGGCGGTGCTCGTCCATCGCGTAGCGGTCGGTCATGCCGGCGATGTAGTCGCAGATGACGCGGTACTGTCCGAGCGTCGCGATCTTCTCGCGGTGCTCCTTCGGCAGCAGGTGCTCGTTGTCGAGGTAGCGCTCGAACAGGGCCGACATGATCCGCCGGGCCTTGTCCTTCATCCGCTCGATGTGATGGTGCTGGTAGAGATTCCTCATCAGGTAGCGCTTCAGCTCGCGGTTCACACGCGCCATCTCGGGGCTCAAGCCGGTGATCGGAGCGGAGAGCCGGCGCACCTCGTCCACCGAGGTCACGCCGCTCTTCTCGATGGCGGCGCGCGAGGTCACGACCAGGTCGGTCACGAGATGGTCGATCATCCCGCGCAGCGCGGCGGTGACCTGCTGGCGCGGGCTGGCCTTCGGGTAGCGCCGCAGCGCCTCTTCGTAGCATCCCCCCCATAGCGGGATGTCGTGCGCCAGCACCTTCGGGTCGAGCAGCCCCGACTCGATGCCGTCGTCCACGTCGTGATGCTGGTAGGCGATCTCGTCGGCGATGTCGATCATCTGCGCTTCGAGGGGAGGGCGCTCCTCGGGGTGATAGTCGGCGTACTCGGGGGCGATTCTCGGGTCGCACGGGCCCGAGTGCTTGGCGATCCCCTCGCGGATCTCGTAGGTGAGGTTCAGCCCCACGAAGTCGGGATAACGGTCCTCGAGGTGCTCCACGATCCGCAGCGACTGGCGATTGTGGTTGAAGCCCCCGTGGTCTTTCATCAGCCCGTCGAGGACCTCTTCTCCGAGGTGGCCGAAGGGGGTATGCCCCAGGTCGTGACTCAGGGCGAGCGCCTCGGCCATGACCGTGTTCAAGTCCAGCGCCGCCGCGACCGTACGGGCCACCTGCGACACTTCGATGCTGTGCGTGAGGCGCGTGCGGAAGTGGTCTCCCTCGTGATTGACGAAGACCTGCGTCTTGTACTCCAGACGCCGGAAGGCGCGCGAGTGGATGATCCGGTCGCGGTCGCGCTCGAAGGGGGAGCGGAAAGGGTGCTCCGGCTCGGGATAACGCCGCCCCCGGCCCTGTGACGCCCGCATGGCGTAAGGGGCCAGCGGGGCGTCTTCGCTCCTTCCCCGCTCCAGCTCGAGTTTCTCGTCTGGCCGCATGCTCTTCAGCCTATCCAATCCCGGATGGCGATTCAACGCGCGGCAGGTAACGTTAAAATGACCGGGCCATGAGCGCCCCCGTCGACAGAAAGCCCTCGCTGCTCGTCGTTGCCGCCGTCGTCCTGAGGCATGGGCGCGTGCTCCTCACGAAGCGCCATGAAGGGACGCATCTGGCGGGGCACTGGGAGTTCCCGGGGGGGAAGGTCGAGGCTGGAGAGACCCCGGTTGCGGCGCTGCAGCGCGAGCTGCGGGAGGAGCTGGGGGTCACCGCCCTCGTGGAGGAGCCCTTCGCCTTCAACCATCATGTCTATCCCGAGCGCAGCGTGCTTCTTCTCACCTACCGCACACGTCTTATGGGAGAGCCTCAGCCACTCGGGTGCTCGGCCCTGGACTGGTTCGCTCCCGCGCAGGTGCGCTCCCTGACGATGCCCCCCGCGGACGCGCCGATCCTCGAGCGGCTGCTCGCCCTTCTCGAGCAGACTCCTGCGTCAGCCTGAGAGCCAGGCGACCCACAGCCCCAGCAATCCCAGCACCATGATCATGATGTTGATGCGCATGGAATGTCCGTGGAGCTGCCGGAAGTAGGTGCGATCGTAGGTTACTTCCGTGGGGTCCGCGGTCTCGACGCGGCGGCGGGCCTGCTCCAGCTTCGGCAGGAGGCTCTTCCACGCGTAGATGGTGAGCGCGAGCATCGCCGATACCACCACCAGCACCGAACCCTGCAGCGCCGAGGGGCCGCCGACCACCGTGCGCAGCCCCGCCGACATCACGATCGCCGCGCCGCAGGCGGCTCCGAAGCGGTAGTAGCCGGGGAAGATCATCGCCATGACGCGCCCCGCCTCGACACGCGACAGGTTGCCGAAGAGCGCGGGGGCGGTGACGAACGCCAGGCAGATAATGCTCCCGAACCAGAGGGTGAGGGCGACGTGCGCCACGAAAGCGAGGATGTCCGCGAGGAGGGTGAGGTTCACGACCCCTCTGTGTCGTCGCGGCCCGGGGGTGGGGCCGATACGGGCGAAGCGTCCAGATCGCCGATGAGCGGCAGGTGTCTCCCCCCCTTCGGGCGTGCCTTGGCCCCGTGGGCCTCGTGCTCCCCGTGCTCTCGGACCTCACCATGCTCCGCGCGCTGAACGTGGATGATGCACTCCTCCGTGCGATCGAGCCCCTCGTCGAGGAAACGCCGCTGCTCCTCGGTGGGGCCCCGCTTCAGGCCGGCGAGGGCGACCTTGCGCATCTGGTCGAGGACATCGGGGTCGCCGCTGTCGTGCCACGCGGCCTCGTAGGCCTCGAACAGCGCGATGTAGGTCGGCACGTGGGAGCGGTCCACGTCGAGCGAGGCGAGAAGGCACCGTATCGCCTCGACGATGTCTCCCTCCTCCAGGTAGCGGCGGCCGGTCTCGAAGTCGAAGTTGCTCATGTTCCCGATTGTTCGCTTGTCCGATGCGAATCGTAGCACAGGACCGCGCGTCAACCTCCTGATCGATGCGGTCTGCCGCGTCGTTGTGCGGTACAATGACTGCAATGCTCACCACCGCGAGACGCGCCTTCAAGCATCTGGCCGGACGGCCGGACGACGCGATCGATCTGGCCGAGGGGGCTCTCCTGATCGCACGCGACGAGTACCCCGGGCTCGATATCCCGGCCTGCAGGGCGCAGCTCGACGCCATGGGAGCCGAGCTCCGGCCGCGCATCGAGGCAGCGGGAACCAACCCCTTCGCCGTCATCGACGCGCTCGGCGTGTACCTGTTCCGCGAGCTGGGGTTCCGCGGCAACTCCGACGACTACTTCGACCCGCGCAACTCCTATCTCAACGACGTTCTTGAGAGCCGCAGAGGCATCCCCATCACGCTGTCGATCGTCTACATGGCGGTGGCGGCGCGCGCCGGAGTGCGCATCGAAGGGGTCGGGTTCCCGGGACACTTCCTGGTCCGCTACGCCGACGGGGAGCGCCGGGTCCTGATCGACCCGTTCCACGCGGGGGCCGTGCTGCTGCCGGATGACTGCCGCCGGCGCCTCAAAGAAACCTTCGGCCGGCCGATGCCGCTCGAGGAGCGCCATTTCCAGACCGCCTCGTCCCGCCAGATCCTCGTGCGCGTCCTGGGGAACCTCAAGCACATCTACTGGAAGCGCCGCGACCACATGCGCACGCTGCGCGTGATCGACAGGATGCTGGCGCTCAAGCCCGGCGACCCGCAGTCGATCCGCGACCGCGGCGTGGTGCACCTCAGGCTCGCCCACCTCGGCAGCGCGGCGTCCGACCTCGAGACCTACGTGCGCCTGTCGCCCGGTGCGGACGACGCCGAGAAGGTGCGCCGCCAGATCCGGAGCATCCGCCGCCTCACGGCGATGCTCAACTGACCTTCCCGTGCCCGACGCCCGGAATCGTGGTACATTCGCCATCCGTTTCGACACCGCTCCCTGAGACCGGATTCCAGGCGATGCAGATCGACCCTGCGAAGCTCTCGCACCGCGACGGCTACTTCCTCATGATCTCGGCGATCGTGCCGCGGCCGATCGCCTTCGTCACCACCGTCGGGCCCAACGCCATCGTCAACGCCGCTCCGTTCTCCTACTTCACCGGGGTGTCGTCCACTCCCCCCTGCCTGCTCATCTGCTCCGGGCGGCGCCGCGACGCCACCAGCCACAAGGACACGCACCGCAACATCGTGGAGAACGGCGAGTTCGTGGTGAACGTCGTGGTGGAGGAGATCATGGACGGGGTGGTGATCGGCGGCACCGACCATCCCCCCGACGTCTCGGAGATCGATCTGGCCGGTCTCACGACCGCCCCCAGCGTGCGCGTGAAGCCGCCGCGCATCGCGGCCTCCCCCGTCAACATGGAGTGCAGGCTGAGGCAGGTGACCGAAGTGGCCGGAACCGCCATCATCGTGGGGGAGGTCGTCTGGATGCACGTGCGCGACGACCTGATGGTCGCGTCGAAAGTCAGCCCCGGCTCGCAGGTGATCGACGCGGCGAAGCTGCAACCCATCGCGCGCCTCGGAGACGACGATTATGCGCGGCTCGGTGAGATCTTCGAGCGCCGGCGCTGAGCGGGGCCTGGGTGCGCGGGCCTCTGGCCCGCATGCCTGGTTTGCGGACCGGAGGTCCGCGTACCCGCATCTTGCCCGGACTACCACTTCCGGCTGATGACGCAGGCGTTGGTGCCGCCGACTCCCATGTTGATCTTGCCGAAGCAGCGGCCGTCGAAGGGAATCGCTTTGTCGAAGACGAAGTTGTCGTGCAGCTTTGCGATGGACTGATTCAGCTCCGCGCGTGACAGCACCGTCGGGTAGAGCACCCCCTCTTCCGCCCCGAGATGCTGCGCCGTCAGCTCCCACGCACCACCCACCGACATGCCGTGACCGAAGGTCCCCTTGCGCGCCGTCATCGGGATATCGGGGAGTATCTCCCGGGCCGTGACGATCTCGAGGTAGTCTCCCGGCGTGGCGGTGCAGTGCGTGTCCCAGGCCTCGAGGTCGGACGCCGACAACCCCGCGTCTTCGAGCGCCTTGCGGATGCTGGTGAGCGGGCCGTGCGCGGTCGGGGTGATGATGTGGTGCGCGTCGGAGGAGACTCCGATGCCGACGATCTCCATCCCCACGGGCCGGTAGCCAAGTGAGCGCATGTGATCGGCGTCGGCCACGATCCAGACGGTGGCCCCACCGGCGACGTGCGTCCCCTTCAACCCGTCGAGCGGCTTGGAAGGCTCGCCGTCGGCCGACAGGACGTTGGCGCGGTAGAACGCCCCCACCAGGATCGGGTGCGGCGGCGGATCGGTCATGCCGACGACGACCGCCTTCGCCTGGCCGGAGCGGATGGCGTCCTGCGCCAGCTTCAGGGCGATGCCGAACGATGAGCAGGCGCCCACCGGGGCCCATGCGGGCCCCTGGATCCGCCCGAGCATCGACACCAGCGCGGCCGGGGCATTGTGGATGTTCCAGATCAGGTTCGGATGCACGGACGACCAGGGCTCAGGCGGACACGCCCAGCGCTGGTTCAGCCGGCGCGTCTCGGTGATCTTGCGCTTGATGACCGAGTCCTTGACCGTGTCCAGGTCGCCCGACAGACCCTCTGACTGGATGCGGCGCGCTTCGGCCAGATACTCGCGCAGCGCCTCCGAGCGCCCGCACCAGAAACGCTCCCACGCATCCTCGGCGATCTCGCGCTCCTGCGCGTCGGCCACTGTCATGGGCTCGACCGGCATGCCGTGCTGCTCGCGCAGGCGCTCACGCTGCGCCTGCGGCGCCGACTCGTACTCGCGTCGTAGGCGGCACCTCTCCGGTGCACCCCAGAAGCGGTCCCACCGGCGCTGGGCCTTGTAGTAGCCGATGCTCACGTCGTACATCGTCGGGAGATCGCCGACCCCCGTGCCGATGTAGATGTGGGTCTGCTGTCCGAGATCCTGGAGGGTCTTCTCGATCCCGGGATTCTGGCCGAGCGCCTGGATGAATGCCCCCACCGCGTAGCGCACCGTGTCGTTGGTGTGCTTGGTGAGCTGACCGAAGCGTGCGGGCTTGAAGCGCTCCTCGACCCAGGGGCGATACGCCTCGAGGTCGAACTTCGGGATGCCGACCAGGAAATTGCTGGGGCCGAACCCCTCGAACGGCTCCATCCAGGTCTCGTTGGAGCTGAGGTTCGCCCGGAACTCATCCACGTTCGCCGACCGCGGCGCCACCACGCCCCAGCCGAAGATGCCCAGCCTCGCGCTCGTGCTCAAGGAGGCCCTCCTGTGGCGCGCATTTTACACCCCGCGCGGATGCGCCGGCTTGCGGCGGGCGGTGGTCGCAGCAGCCCCATGGCGGTATGATGAAGCACACGACGGAGACGAATGGAGGGCCGCGCCCATGAAACAAACGGGACGGATCATCAGCCTCTTTTTCACGGTCACTTTCCTAACCACCGGGGCCGCCGCCCCCCAAACTGCAGATTCCGCACTCGCCGGTGCCGTTCCCGACGGCGGCGCCCGGCCCGGTTCTCCGCTGATGCTCGCGCCAACGAGCGGCGGGATGATCGAGCTGTCATGGGGACATTCCTGCGACGATGACGATGGGGACTATTCCGTCTACGCAGGGATTCTCGGCAACTACACCAGTCATGTCCCCGTCGCCTGCACCACCGGCGGCGCGACGTCGCTGACGCTTGCGGCCACGGGCCAGAGCGTCTACTACCTCGTGGTGCCGCACAGCGACAGCGGCGAGGGGTCGTATGGTGTCGACAGCCTGGGCAAAGAGCGGCCGGCGTCGGCGCAGGCCTGCTTCCCGCAGCAGGTGAAGTCCTGCGAGCGAGCCAGGTGCGAGCGCGGCGGCGGACACTGGACTGATTGCGGACCGCCACAACCCGCGTGCTTCTGCGAGGGGGCTCTCTGCGGATTTGGCTGCTTCCCCCAGTGCCTCTGCAACGGCTTCGCCGGGTTCACATGTCCGGCCGGGTTGACCTGCAACGTCGCGGATCAGTGCGGAGCCGATCTCTTCGGCATCTGCCAGTAGCGCAGCATTCATGAAGCGCCTGCCCGCCGAGGCGAGGATATAATCGCTACATGCGCCGCTCAGGTTCCGACGGCAACTCCCCTCCCGAAATGCCGTCGCAGGTCGCCTCGGATACGACTGAGGAAGCCGCGCGCATGCAGATCGAAATGTGGCGCGCGATGACCCCTGCTCAGAAACTGGAGCTCGCGAGCGGGCTCACGGTGGCAGTCCAGTGGCTCTGCCTGGCCGGCATCAGAATGAGGCATCCAGAAGCCTCGGAGCGCGAGTGCTTTCTACGACTGGCCATCATCAAGCTAGGACGCGAGCTCGCCGCCAAGGCCTACCCCGAAACCGCGTCGATCAGCGATCTCTGAGGTGAAGGTCGCGTCGGAGCCCGATCGATACATCTACACCTACACGCCAGAGGACATCCTGCTGCAGAAGCTCCGCTGGTTCAGGCTCGGTAATGAAGTCTCGGAACGTCAGTGGCGTGACGTGCTTGGTATCGTGCGGACGCAGGGGAAGAAGCTCGATGATAGCTGGCTGCTGCGG
>Ga0137319_1000239_pt1 | contig 19281 bp, 35 predicted proteins | sample EasRivERMZT333_2_FD_104752 | JGI IMG/M metagenome (GOLD analysis project Ga0137319, IMG submission 104752) | Soil microbial communities from meander-bound floodplain in the East River, Colorado, USA - East River MetaG ERMZT333_2 | ecosystem: Environmental > Terrestrial > Soil > Floodplain ... | reverse complement strand
TCATCGGCCGTAAGCCTACCTCCAGCACGTAGCTCACTAATGATTTCCTGAATACGAAGGTGGGGCATCAGGTATAAGGATTCGCTCACTTGTCCCACCCAATCTGCCAAGCGGCAAACAAGCAAATCAGCGCAATAGCCAGGAACCAAGAGAGGGTGCTTATCATTCCGGCTCCTCCCCTAGAAACTCTGGTAAATCATGCAGATAGAGTGCTATGATTGCCGGCTTTCTATCCGACCGGAACACCATCAGGTCCGTGTCGTCTTTCTCTAGCTCATCATAGATAGTCTTGTATCCGTCCTTTTTAACCTTGCAGGATACTCCCCACATACGGAGTTGCCACGTCCACACAAGGTCACAAGCCCCGGTGTAGGCCCCGCTCATAAATGTGCGGGTGCAGTCGCCAATGGTGCCGAGGATTAGCTGGACAGCTTTCTCAAAGCGGTAGCCCTTGGCGTAGGACTTGCTGCTCATCGGCTAGACCCCACAGAATTGAGGATAGCCTGACCGGATGGGCGTTCTTCAGGGTTGGCTCTCATCGCCTCGCAAAATGCTTCGTTGCAGGCGAGGAACCATTCGTCTGAGAACTGTTCGAATCTCTTGGTGTGCTTGGGTCTTAGGACCGGGTCAGAAGCAAACCTAACCGGATAGCTATATCTTGGGGGTACCTTAAGAATCTTTGCGCGGCCTCTTACTGAGGTTGCGCTACGCCCTAGCTTGTAACCTATAGCCCTCGCTAACGTGCCCTTGTCCCATTCTATGGTTAGATATTCGTCCTCTTGGGGACTCCAAGAACGACCAGGGGGACGCTTGAACTCTCTGCCGCCGCCTATTGATAAGTCTTTCCCAGGCTGCATGTATTGTGGGGTAGATTTCAGGTCCGCTTCGCATGTACCAAGCTCGCCACACAACTCCGTGCGGGAGTCGTAAGGCGTCACAGCTATGGTTGATTTGTCGGCCAATGCTATCCCCAGGTTGTACCGGCTCCGATGCCCACCGCACCATGCGGCTAGCGTCCTCAACCAAATCCAACAATTCACCCAAGCATAGGTTGTGCTTAGACATGGGTTACGCCTTTACGCTACGTTACTTCCGGCTCGTACAGAGCCGGGTTGCTAGCTAGGGGCCGGATGCTGCCCTTGGGGTTTCCCCCGCCGCATCGGCGCTTCCGGCCCGCCCCACTAACTCAGGGGCTGTTACTCAACCGATACACGGGGCCCAAAATGGGCACACCTACCACAGAGTTAATTTGCCACACTCATGACACAATGGTTAAAAGCTAGCCTCGACCACTATGGGGGTGCGGCCATGACTAGGTTGTTCGAGTTCGAGGAACCCGACTGGGTGAAGGATGTTTTCGTTGACGGGATCGCTCGCATTGAGCCAATCGGTGACGGGCTTCTCGTCAGGGTGTGGCTCTACAGCGAGCAACACCTTGCCGAGCCCTTGCGGGTCATCTGTGCCCGTCTGGTCATCCCTACAGGGAAGGCGCTCGACATGAACGGCGAGGCCGGGAGATCCCTTCTCAAAATCCATCGGGCCAGCAATCCCTTGAAAGTCGTGGGTTGACGCCATTAGTTATAGCGTGTAACATACAGAGTAACATTGGTCAAGTGGCCTTTGTAACGCTGTGAGTTACGACTTTAACCGCGCCCAATCCTCAATCAGGCTGGGCGCATGGCGAGAACCAAGATTTTTCTAACGGAGCATATGAACGCACGCGGCATCAGCGACTCGGAGATGGCCGAGAAGCTGAAATGCCACCGCTTGACCGTGCTTAGAGCCCGCCAAAAACCCCACAAACTAAGCATGAATAGGCTGCAAGAGTTCGCCAGCGCCATGCACATGGAAGACTGGAAGGAACTCACCTATCCGCCGACCGCAGAGGCCAAACTTCAGGCCCTTACCGAGGAAGCCAGCGAAGCCCTCGACGAATTTAAGCGCGGCACCAAAAAACCCCTGTAGAAAATTTCGTTACACCCTGTTGACAGGTGTAACAGCCCATGTTACATTCCTTCTCACGCTCAATGGAGGAATGAAGAATGCTCAACGCAGTAACGAGCAGACCAGTCGCCGGCGAACTCGTCGATGTCGAGGCGCTTGGTGCATACGCCAAGCAGCAATTAGACCTGGGCGACGAGGCTGCGGAGGAAGCTGCCGAACCCTATCGCTTCCGCGCTATTGAAGCCCTCGACAAGGCCCGCCCCTCTGTGAGGGCGAAGGGACAAGAAACTGTAGAAGAGTATGAGGCGCGCGTTACGAAGCGCGCACCGCAAACAATTCGAACGTGGAGGTTAGCCCGCAACAATAAGTTGCGACTTCTTGAGGATGCTAACAACGCGCGAAATTCCGCTCGGGCACGAGCGGATATTCCAACGACACTTGCCGGGCTCACCGGAAGAAGCGAAGCGGGCCGCTCGGCCATGCGTCGCGAATGGACGCCTGATGTTGACAAACAGGCCAAACACGCCTTCCGCGAACAGATCAACAAGACAATCGAAACCCGCGCCCAAGAGGCAGCGGCAGAGAGCGCCCTAGCCAAGCGTCTGATCGACATTGGCTACAAGGTGCTCGCAAAGGAATTGCACCCCGATGCGGGTGGCAATCGAGAGGCCATGACACGCCTATCGGAAGTGAAGCGACGGCTGTACCGCAGCTTCAATTTGTAACCTTAACCCGTAGTCCGCCGGACTACAGAAAGAAGATGAAATGAATAACGTCGTTCCACTAACAACCGTCTCCCGTCAGAACGGGCAGGGGGAGGAGAAGCTGTGTCTCTCCCGCCCACAAGTCGATGCGCCGCTTCTGTGGCATGTCTTTATTACAAGCTACAACGGCAACATGGACATGCACGACATGCTCCATGCGCTCGACCAGCGGCAATTCGCCCGCAAGTCTCACCTGTCTGACTCCGACCAGGCCAGAGCGCGGAACGGATTCCGAGCCGTCGAAAAGTACGGACGCGAACATGGACAGCCCTGCGTACCACTGACTAGCAAAAACTATCGCGGCAAGACGGGTATCCGCTTGGCCGACTTAAGCTCCAAGTCGGACAGCGACGTAGTTTTTTACTTAGCCAAGGTCCGGGATCAAGTTCACGAAACCCATGAAACGGCTAGGGACCATCTGGCCGGCGCTATTGGCGTCATGGGCTACGAAGTGAAGCTGGCCCGCCAGCGTGACGCTAAGAATGATGAATCGGCCAAGGCCCACGCGGAGCGCATGGATCAGCCAGACGAGAAGGCTGCGTGAAATGAGCAACGTTCCTGAGAGAAATTTTCCCGAAACGCTCCCTAACACTCCGTGGCCCGGAGCGTGGCATTGGGGAGTCGATTTTGCCGAGGGGTCAACTCGGGTCATCGCCGTCAGACTTGGCGGAGGCGACATCAAATACGGAACCAATTGGATTGGCCCCGTCGAATTAACTGATGAAAACGCAAAACGCTTGAGCGATTGGGCGCAGGCGACACTCAATTGTTTTGGCGGGTATGTGCATCTGTTCCCGGCAGACGGAGACGCCTCGATAGACCTACGAAGCTCCGTCTGGCTTGAGGATGACGATTCCCAACCACCAGTAAGTAGTGCGTAGATGTCCCTCCCTAAACTAGGGGCCAGTACGAAGACGCCCGATAGCTGATCTGCTGGCCCCAACCTTTTTGAGAGAACCAATATGAGACGCGGCGACATTTTCCCTGATCCACACGGAAACGAATACGAACCCGAGACAACAGACGAAAAGGCCGAACGCATGCGCCGCCTAGACAAGATAGCCGCAGAGTATGCCAAGCGTCTCTTTGAAGCTCTTACCGGCAGACCAAGCAACCTAACGAAGGTGCTGCAATGACCCAATTCATTCTCGGCATGATTATAGGCTTCCCCATCGGCTCACTACTCGCCGTTGGCGCGCTTGTCCTGCTGCAATCTAACGGGCTGGAGCCGGATTGAAATGACCAAGCCCTGGGAAGAATTTGCAAACGCAATGGAAGAGTCTCAGCGCCTTGTTGAGATCGAGCGCACGGCAGATTGCACCCAACGCCAACTGTACGAACTCATTCATGCAGGGGCCTTCAGAGAAGTCAGAGAAATCCTCCGGCACACCGAGGAATATATGGACGAGACAATACAGGCTCTGGATGAGGCCGAATCCGACAGGCGAAGCGCATGAGCGAAACAACTGTAACGCTCTACGGCGGCGATGTCACAGTCACCTTTGATGACGAGGCACATACCTATCTTTGGGAGGAGAAGGGGCTCTTCCTTCCAGGCCCAACCACCGCTATCGGAACGCTACCCAAGCCCTGGCTGGCTCCGTGGGCTGCCAAGGAAATGTATCTCGAACTCTGCCGGGAAATAGAAAAGTACCGGGAGAAGGACGAGTTTGGAATGGACTTCTACCGCGTTCCCGTGGCGGAAGCGGAGCCGATGCTTAACGCCGCCAAGTTTGCTCACAAAAAGAAGAAGGACACGGCAGCCAATATCGGAACGCTCGTCCACCAATACGCCAAGGACTTTATGACCACTGGCAAGGCCGAGCTTCCTACGGATCCGTATGCCATCAAGGGATGCGAGGGGTTCCGCACCTGGCTACATGGCCGAGAGATAGCAACCATCTTCTCAGAGCGCATCGTTGTTTCGCGTAGGCATTTCTACGCCGGCACGAATGACCTTTATGCGGTCATCGAAAACAAGCCGACCGTCGCCGACTTTAAAACCTCCAGCCAGTTCTCCGTTCCAGACATGCCCTACCAACTGGCTGCGTATGCAATCGCCATTGAGGAAGAGTTTGGCGAACTCATCGAACACGGACTGATTATCCGGCTCGATAAGGAAAGCGGAAAATTCGAGACAAGAGAATTTGAACTGACTGACCAAGTGAAGGACGGCTTTCTCCAGCTACTCAAGAGTTATCGCGCAATCAAAGCAACGGAGGAATTTTACAATGGCATTCGAAAAGCGCCCCAGGACCGGCATTGGCTCTCTCAAAAAGAACGAGAGCGACAACCCCAACGCTCCGGTGTTGAAGGGTAGCTGCAAGATCGACGGAGCTGGCGAGCATTGGATAGCGGTATTCCGCTCGAAGAAGTTTCCGGGCTCTTACGACATCAGCTTTGAGAAAAAAGACCCGAGGCCAGTGGACGATTATCAACGCCCGATTCAGCGGGAGTCGGATCCGTTCTAATGATCTCCGACGCCGAAATAGAAAAGGCTCTCGACTACCTACGGGACAATTCCCTGTTGGCAGCCAAGGCAAGAGCCGAACGGCTCTACATGGAAGAGTACCGCAAGGTGGTGAAGGCCCAACTCATGGGCAAGAGCAACGAGTCAGCAGTTGGGGCACAAGAGAGGTATGCCTACGCACATGAGGAATACGCCGCCCACCTGGACGCGATGCGTACAGCGATAGAGCTGGATGAGAAACACAGGTTCTTACTCGCCGCCGCGCAAGCGAAGATTGAGGCATGGAGAACAGAGCAGAGCAACTACCGAGCCATGGGGAAGATTGTGTAATGCGTTCCTTAACAGAGTGGTTTCCACACAAAAAGGATGGAACGCCAGATGATGACGCACCCATACCAGAGAGAGTCAAAGACCGAATTATTCGGGCTTCTAATAATTTGTGCGGTTGTTGCGGGTTTCGCGTGCGGGTTGGAAATGGAGAGGTGGATCACACCATCGCAATCGTCAACGGCGGAGAAAACAGAGAGTCTAATTTGCGTTACGTGCACAAGCACTGTCACCAAAACAAAAGCCGGGAAGACGTTAAGGAAAAGGCCATCACATATCGCAAACGCAAGAAGCTATATGGCTTCGGCAAACCCAGGCGACCCTTCCCGAAGTTGGACAAGCCTAAGCCCAAACCGGGGTACTGGCAGCCTTATGATTTTGATGATGATGGACGCCCTAAGAGGTCACGTTGGGTAAGGCCAGAGGATTGAGTTTCCGTGATCAACACGGGGAGCGTGCCAGCGCTATCTGGCAGTTCGTGGGTATGTATATGGATCAGTAGACTACCCAAGTCGGATAAACACTGCATAGCATGAGCAGTCGGCCCCGGTCATCCGCCACACCAGGTTGGCCGGGGCCACTAACTGAAGGCAAGCCATGACCACACCAGACAAGCCCCTGACGTTGGAAGAGATCGACAAGTTAGAGCGCGAATTTCACAGTGCCAGGAACGTGCGCGAATTTCGTGTCCAGCCGGAGCTTGTTCTTAGGCTCTGCGCCGCCGCCCGCGCCACCCCCTCTCCCGTAGCGACACAGGAGGAATACAAACCCTGGCGACCGTCATGGGCTGACGATGTTCCCCCAACACAAGAGCCAGTGAAGGATTATAACGACATCCTCCGCATGGTGCGCGAGTTAGCCGCTGATCCTGAGCGGGACCATCACGTTAAACAAGTCGCGGGGAGCGCGGAAAATCTGATAAATGCGCTCAGGACTGAAACAACTGTTCTCGCAAGAAACCTAGTCTCTACCCACAGCGACCTAGACGAAGCTCGTCGGGAAATAGAGAGGCTGCAAAAGCGTGTTGCTGATTTGGAAGCAAACATCGGCCTTAAAGCCAAGCGGCGACTGAGGGAGGAAAACGACACCCTCCGCAGCGAAGTAGAGAGGCTGACACGATGCTGCAATGGTGACGTGGAGCGAGAACGCAATGAACTCCGCGCCGAAGTGGAGAGGCTGAAGGAAACGCATGTTGATAAAGCCGCCGCGTGGGACAAAATGATTGCTGACAAAGCCCCCCTCCGCGCTCAATTAGCTGCGTGTAGGGAGGCGCTTGATGAGCTTGCAGAGGCTGTCCCCATTGCTGGATGCGTCGGAAATATCTCAGATGATTTGGTTAAGAAAGTCCGCGCCGCCCTAACAGACACAGGAAAGAGGGAGTGATGCCGCCGGAGAAGCAAATCATTGTGGAAATGGATGCCAAGGAACTGGCGGCATTTAAGCTAGGGCAAGAGTTTGGTCGCCGCGAGGAACGTGAGGCTTGTGCGAAGGTGGCGGCAGACGAGGAAGAATTGCGTTGGAACCAAATTAACGCCAGTACGAACCTCCCAAATGACATGCGCGAACTCCTTATTGGCAAAGCCAACACCGCAGGAGAAATCGCCGCCGCCATCCGCTCCCGCATAGACGGAGAGACAGGATGATGGAATGGTGGGTAATCATCATTCACCTGTGGGGATACAACTTTGTCTCAACGACCTGGTGGCATGAGCGGCAAGACTGCCTGGATGCCGCGCAAAAAATCCCAATGTCAACCAGTTGCGACAAGAAGCACATAATTGATCCGCCAGATCCAGGAAAGGGGGAGTGATGACGCCGCTTGGCAAGAACCAACTCGCCACGCTTCGGACGCTAGGACCAAGCTTGTGCTGCATCGTTGGCGGCAAAGAGCATCGCAGTCTAGCGAAGCGCGGGCTTATTCAGGCTTTGAGCGATGATGGGGATGCCTTCTTTGTTATCACACCTGATGGTTTGCGGGCGCTCGCTGACGCCTGGGACAACGGTAAGCTGCCAAGGGTTACGCTTGACGACTTTAAGCCCCGCTCCCAAGGAAAGGGAGAGTGATGACACCGGAGTTGCCGCCTTCGTGGTTGCGTGAAATGCTTAACAAGGCCATCCGCGATGAACGCGAGGCTTGCGCGAAGGTGGCGGAAAAGTACCTAGCAAACCTCAAAATGGAAGTGACAGGCGAAGTTCTCGCCAACACCATCCGCTCCCGCACAGACGGGGAGACGGGATGACGGCAGTTATCTGGATTCTGGCCATAATTGCCCCTGGCGGGGTCACGCTAGAGCCGCGACTCGTGTTCGACAACTATAACGACTGTATGAACATAGGAAGGTTGCGAGCCCCAGTAGGCACAAGCATAGAGTGCTTGCCCTATGAGCCACGGGCTAAACAGCGATGAGTGACCAGCCAGACCTATTCTCCCCTCCCCCAAACAGGGCCTTCGACGGCGAAACATATGAGCCGGAAAGGGACTATGTTCGCTTAACTGGTCAACTAGGGAGAGTGTTCAACCTTATGAAGGACGGCCAATGGCGAACCCTCACCCAAATATCCCGGATAACCCAAGGAAGCCCCCAAGCGATTTCGGCCAGATTGAGAGACTGTAGGAAGGCAAAATATGGAGGGCATACAGTGGAAAGAAAATGGGTTGACAGTGGCCTTTGGGCCTACAGACTCATAACCCGCTAACCCATTAAATTCATTGATTCTTTATGGTTAATATACCTTATGCGAATCTAGGATACGGGATGGAGCCGGGGCATTTCGGCCATCCCCTTGCTCCCGTTAGGGAAATCCATTCATTAGAACCTTTTTAAGAATGGCTTGCAGGGAGTTATGGTAAACTCTGGCGGGAAATTCGATAGTAGGATTATATATCCCCGCAGCAGCCTTCCAAAATCCTTCCGCAGCACCTTGTCTTGACGTGCCCGCCCTCGTCAATTGTCCTCAGCGGCTGACCGCATTCGCAGAGGGGTGGCGCAAATCTGGTGCGGTTAATAGAGATCCATAGAGCGTAGGAGTTCTTGGCATCATCCTCCCATGGATAATCACTAGCATCCGGCATCGCCAGCCTCCGCTAACTCCCCGGCTAAAGCTGCATACCCGGCAGCGTCGATTGCGTTGTCTAAATTATGGGATCCGTTTGATTCCCGCGCGACCTTCAACAGAACCATCATCCACGCAACGTCCTTTGGCTTTATCTGCCGGCCAACGTAAACCGTCCAGAGCTTGGCAATCATGCCGAAGTTCTCTTTCCGGTCGCCGTGTTGTTTATCCCTCTCCCCGTCGATTAGGTTGATGGCCTTGGCCAGCGATACGGCGGCGGGGGATGGTCCGCATTCAATGCCGTCATGCAAGGGGATAATGGTCATCTGCGCCTGGTGCCTTTCGTGATTGGTACTACGTTGTCTGGGAGCTCAGGCCAAGATTCTCTTGACGGCCAGATTTCCTCCGCGTGCTGTATTAGCCACTCTGCTGGCTGAAGGTATGACTTGGTTATCTCCGCCCCTTCCGGGGCATATTCCATACAGAGCCTTGCAGCATGGGCAGCTTGGAGCATGTGATTAGCGAAGTCAGCCCTCCACAAGTTGTATTGCTCCTCTACGTCATCCATGTCCCTACCCCACGAGTTCGGCCCGTTTCTCAGAGTGCTTCGATTGCTGCCACTTGCCACATGACTGGCATTGGAATTGCTGCCGGCGACAGGTTCGAGTGACCTTGAAGCCCTGACGGACAAGCCTGTCACTCCCGCAGGCGATACAGTTACCAAGTAACGCATCCGTGGGCTGTTCAATAAACAGGGCTCGTGCTGGCTCATTCTTGATGAGAGGACGAAGTTTGAGGAAGACCTCCTCTAGCACAAGCACGTCCAAACGGCAATGTTCTACTATATACTTCAACGACTTTTTGTCGCCGTGAGCCGCGCGTAACCAGTCATCGAACGTGATGGGACTCTTGGAAGTCTCGCAGCCAAGGTACTCGGCAATAGCCCCGAGGCGATTGGAGTGCATTTTGAGATTGTCCCTGGCGACGCGCCAAGTATCAATCAGCGGCTTTGGAGCTAAGGGGGGAAGCCCATACTTGATGAGCTTGGATTGAATCATGGGAAGGTCGAATCGCTGGGCATAGTGCCCGCAAGTATAATCAGACCAATTCCAGACGGTAGAGAACCGTTCTACCAGACCACGGTCATCAAGCATTCCGTTCTTAGAATGGTCGATGATTGTGGGTATGTGGACTTTGGGATCGTCAAGAAACTTATAGCCTATGCAAAGAATGGTGCCGAAGGGGGCATTCAGGTTAGTAGATTCTATGTCAAAGAATAGCACCTTCGGCCCAAGGATCTTGGGTTGCTTCGGCATGTACCTCTGAGGATTGCTGGCCCGCCCCCGATATACACCGGGCCATGAGGGGGATTAAATAAAGCTATCCTGCTCGCAGCGGACGTATTCTCTGTGCCCGCAATCGGGGAGGATCCAAGACACAATCTCACCGCTTCCGTTTACTACGGGAGTTGGGCAAGCGGCACGCCAGAACCGATATTGCGATGACCTATGCTGTTGGTCCCATTGGGGGCCAAGGAGCATGGCTGATCTCTGACAGCGGTGGAAGCTGAAGCCTTGCTGGTCGGCCCCCGTACTCTCGGCAGTGTCCATCATCTGGACTTCCTGCCGGCGACAAACCATCATCGCGTTCTCGGTTGCCCATTTAAGATTCTGGGCAGTAGTCCATTCTGAGTTCTGGTCAGGGGGTCCGGCAATGGCGACTTTGCACACAATAAGAACTATAACGGCGGGCATAGGCACCATTGGCAATTCCCCCTAAGGACGTTCTGTGAATTGCCTTGTTGATAAGGCAAGATCGAGATCAAACCCGAACACCAAAAAGCAGACCACAAGAATGATCGAAACGATACCGGCTGCCAACATAATCCAACTCATGGTGTCGGGCTTGTTGTCCTCGTAGTGCCAGAAGTCTTCCCAGTTATCGTCTGGCATCTTTAGTACCGTGGTGTGCCGGCCTTGTTGCCCATCACTAGATGGTTAATAGTCTCTGGGGCAGGCTTGGTTGCCCACCATCCAAAGCCAGCGCCGATTGCCGTGCCAACCGTGGCGGTCACAGCGGCAGCAACGCCACCGAAGATAGCAACGGGAAGCAGGATAGGAGCTGCGGCAACAAGTACCGTTGCACCAACTACGGCACCGACCACCGTGCCAACTACGTTTCCAGTCGTGGTAAGTTCGGCCATTTTATTTCTCCTTGGTTTTCTCTTTGATAGTGTCCACAAATGTCCCTTCCACGCAAACACCGTTCACGCGGGGGCATTCGGTTGTAAATGTTCCTTCTGTACGCTTGCTTGACCAGTTAGTAATCGCCGTGCAGATGGCATTAGCAACCGCACCAACGCTAGTCACTGCCGGATTAGCCGCTGATAACATCGCAGTGACAGCAGTGGCTTGGGGGAGATAGGCGCAAAGCTGCACAGCTTTGTCTTGAATAGCCTTGACCTTCTCACTCAAGGTCATTTCGGGCGTGATAACTCCGCACCCGCCCAAGACTATTGATAGGGCGAGAACGGCCAATAGCTTTCTCATCTTGTTTTTCCTTTCAGTGCTACAACTTTCGGACTTGGAATAGCCTTAGCAAGAACCTTGTCCTTCAAGACAACCTCTTCCACCACCGGCTCGTCAGCCACAGATGCAATCAATGCTGCCGCTCGTAGCGAAACGATTTGCCAGATGGCAATGCCGACCGTGAGGACAAGCCCACCAATAGCCATCCAAACCTCATTCGATACCCAGGCCAGGACGGAGCTGGAGACGCCTAGCGCCAGTAAGCCTGACTTGATTAGATTGCCTACTTGGGTAGGATTCATGGCTGCACCTATGTTTGTAGATAAAACACAGTTAAAAGCACAATTGCCAAGAAGATAAAACCCGGCTGAAGGTCTATCACTTGCAGAAATACTTTATGCCATCGTACCCGGTGAACGTCCCGGTTTGTGGCTCGAAGCTCTTGTATCGTGCCGTGCAATAGGCGAACCATTCGGGCGACCACGCCGCTGGGCCCTCGGAGGGAGGCGGCTGCTGAACAATGACAACAGGCGGCTCCGGCTCTGGTGCGAAAATTGAGCCGATAGCCCCACCAACGATGCCGCCAAGGATGCCACCAGTAAATTCACCGCCATAACCACGACCAGGCCAAAAACCACCACCATAACCACGACCATAACCCCACCCTCTCGCTGGAGGCCCTGAATAGGGCCTGCTTCGCTGACCCCCGCCATCCCCATATCTGGGCTGGTTGATACCCCTATCCCTGTTAGATTGGCGAGGTTGGCTGTGGGCGGCGTTTCCTCCGCCCCTATGTACCCCACTGCCACGGCCCCTTTCGCCCGCTACGGACGCGCTGTGGGCGAAGAACAGAAGGGCAACAGCGATTAGTATGGCTTTCATGGGGCAATCTCATCCGTTGGAAATGGGTTAATCTGTTCCGGTAACTCCACCCCCGGTGCTTCTAGCGGTGGGTCTACTGGGGTCAGGTTCTGTGCCACATTACGCACCAGAACTAGCAGATCATTTAGAATGTGCTGGTATACCTTCAGCACTTCCTTATAATTGCTATAGCTAACGGCTGGAATTTTGAGCCTTTCGACTCTCAATTCCTCTGCCCTGTTGGCAATTTCCTCAAAGGTCATTTCTTCACCTTTAGCTGGATGTGTCCCCAATCTTTCCAGGTCCAATCACCGCCCCACTCGATAGGGGTTTTCAGCTTGCCTGCCGCAATCTTGAAGCACCGGGCAATCTCGGGGTAAGGCTTGAGGTTTTTCCAATCCACCTTGCCCTTGGCATCCAAGGCCATGAAGTCCAGGGCCCCGCCGCCGATATGCTTTGAACGGCGCGTCTTGGTGATGATCGGGCCCTTGCGGGTGCGGCCCTGGGCGTAGAGGTAGTCCTGCTGCTTCTGGGTGCGGTTGCCTGATGCGATGGCAAACGGCAGCGGGCAGATGGCTACAGCATAAAGCGCCACCTTCTGGAGTTCTGGCTTGACCGTGGCGAGCTTAATCAGGCTGGACTTGTCCAGCGCCCAGACCTTTCTTACCGCCACAGCCATCTCCTGACAGAATCCCAGAAGTCCCAGCTTATGGGAGCACTATCTGGAACCCATATCGTGTGGCCGGCATATATCTTGTCCGGGTTCTTGATGTCGTTTGCCGTGGCCAGAAGGGCAACAGTTGTGTTATGTTTCTTGGCAAGGGCAGACAGGGTATCACCGGGCTTGATTGTGTAGCGCATGTGATTATTCCCTAGTCAGATGGCGGAGCGGGACATTCATATTGTAGAGATGGATGTAGGGAGGCACCCCAAGTTCTGCCCAAAACTCATCCTCATGTTTGTAAACTTCCACAACCACAAAGCCGCTTCTACCCATGTACGTCATGTGCCCATCTTCTGGACGCCAATAAGTCACCACGTCACCGACTTTGATTCTACTCATTCGATCATTTCGATTGCCTTGGCTGTCCTGCGCCTGATGCGCGGTCCCCAGCCGGTGTATAGCTGCCAGTTGCCAGAATAGAATTTCTTGGTGTAGTGCAGCGTCCCAAGGAGTCTGATAGTTTTCTCAACGTCACACTTAGCGACCGCATTCAATGTTGGTTCGTCGTATTTCCCTGACGGAGGCCACGGTAAGTCCAGCGCCAACTGAAGCAACAGCTTGGCCCCTCTGGTTCCTTCCATTATGGAAATATCTAGGAGACAGAAATCCAGACCTAGCGGCAACTCGTCAAAGCGCATTGGCTTTGCGTACATCTCCGTGTAAAGCTCAATTGCCTCTTCATCGGTTAGTGCCTTGAGGTCGCCCAATGTTGGTGCTGGCTGGCCTTGCTTCTTCCGCCATTCCTGGAAGACTAAAAAACTTACTCCTTTTTGGACTGCCCCTCCCGGCTCATCGGGACGGACGGAAAACCCGCCTTCGGCTGATCGTGACCACTCTAGCGAGCGGTTAAGATTATCTTTCATAACCGCCCGCCAGGTGGTCTAGTACCTACGCAGTAACAGGCCCACCAGAAGCCTCAACAGCAGCCGTGGCCTTATCCAAGTCATCCTTGGCCTTGTTGGCCTTGGCATTCTTCTCCTCAAGACGTGCGGCAAGAGCAAACAGAGCCGGGTCGTTGTCCGAGTGTGACTTGATATAGTCGATTGCCTCTTGTACTTCGTCCGATAGGGCATCAGTAGCATTGGCGTTGTTATCAACCGCAGCTACAAGCGCATCCATTCCCTTGGCCATGATAATCATCATCCTTTCCAGTCTGTGTTGATGTTCGTGAAGTGCCTCCAGCATTTGCCGGTCGGCATAAGTGAAGCCCATTTGGACTCCCTTTCCCTTCCGTTACCGGAAGCCTAGTAAGATTTTACGGGGACTATAGAACAAACGCGGCTGTTCGCGATTTGTTCCTTACTCTGTTATTGTAACAGAATTGCGTCAGATACCGCTCTTGACGAACACGGCGACGATAGCACCGATAACGGCGGCAATGATACCGACCCCAGTGGCTATCCAGCCGAAGCCCTGGCTATACGCCTGCCCCCGCCCCTCGATTGCAGCGATGCGGGTTTTTAGATCGTCAATCTTCTCGTCTGTGCCCTTAGTGGTGGTGGCAATCAGTATACCGATGGCGTCAATCTGCTTGGTGGTGGTTGCTTCCGACTTGGCAATAGCGGCAGCGCCGGATTTGTTCTGTTCTGAAACGGCTTCCTTCTGAGCCGAGAAAGCGGCATCGACGGCAACCTTTGATTCCTTGGCGGTCTGCTCGACACGAATGTCGCGTTCCTTGAATTGCGTTTGGATGCCGACGAACTTCTCCTCGAACCTGGCAACTACCTCTGCAATGGTTGGCTGACGGTCGGCAAAGGCTTGAAGCAATGCAATGGCCCGATCATAGCCATCCATGCGTGTCTGCATGACTTCCTTGAGGTTCGCCAACTCGCGCATCAATTGCTGCGTCGTGAGGACGGTTGGGTCGGGAACAGGACGCCAGTTCCCTAGCCGGTTGTTTTCTTCCTCATAGGGGCTTGGTTTAATATCCTTGATCATTGCTTTCCCCCCGGTATCTCAAGCGGAACATCCATTGCCGTCAGCAAATCGCATAGCTGTTGTGCCGTCTCAGGACGGTCGAACGGGTACGTCATCTGCAAAGCGATGCGATAGATGCCCTTGTCGTCACGCTGGGCAATGGACACAGACCTGATCGTGGCCACAACGATGTAGAGTGGCTGCGGTCCTGACTGCTCGCTCATTTCTTTGTCACAGGCTCCGGTGCCTTAGGTTCCAATTCCGCCACCCTTGCCTTGAGTTGTTCAATCTGGGTTTGTAGTGCGGCATTCTGAAACATTAGCTCACCCAGCATCAGTTTTAGTTTCTGTTCCATCTATGTCACCGTAATCGGCACGTAGGCCGCCTTTGCTGCCTTCTCGGCAATGTCCCGCTCAACCCTCTTAGTTTGAGCCTTCGTCAGCGCCACAGTCCTGTCAGACCAAGCAGCCAATACTTGCGCCTTGGTTTGCGTGGGCATCTTGTAAAGAACACGCAGCGCCGCAAGCCACCTATCAACGTGGGCATCGGTCAGCGTGTATGTTCGTGTTCCGGAAACGGGGGTTGACGTTAGGCCCAGAGTTAGGGTCGCCATGAATCTCTCCTATGCAATTACAGCCAGCTTGCGAATGGTTCCGCCAGAATCCTTGATAGTGACATACCCAGTAATGGGTGCATCGGCATTGCCGGTGTGCGTGCCAAATCGAAGTACGCCAGTCCCCTGCCCTGAAAGGCGCAAATCTACATTGGTGTCAGAGCCAACGGCGGCGACGAGTGGTCCTGCCGTAGTTGCGGCATTGGAGATGGTGAGATAGTTGACAGCAGACGCTACGCTGCCAACTAAGACAAGACTAGCGACATCATTGGTCGCAAAAGTAATATCGTCTGCCGTAAATGTCCTAACGGATAGCGGCCCGCCATCGGCAAATATCGCCGCGAACCCGGAGGTTGCGTCAAATCCTACTGTAACGACGCCATCGCTGCCAGTGAACGCTATATGATCCACCTCAAACTCAAATTCGACATCAGGACCAACTAAGTCGGGCGCAAGAAAACGAACGCTAAATTCACCCTTGCCAACAAAACTAACGCCAATATCGGCATCGCTTCCAGTTGCGGTGAATGCTGGATACCCGCCCGTCGCCGCATTGGTAACAGTGAAGTAGTTGACGGCACTAGCTACACTTGCAACCGCAAGGATCGCCTCGTCGGCATTGTCCGCAGCGGTAAACAGAACTCCGTCAGTTACGCTCTCCGGCTGTGAAAAGCCCCCACCCGGAAGTGTTGACCAATTCGCCTTCCTTAGATCACCCTCGGCGCCGTAAATGAGAACAAAGTCGCCTGTTGCCGGGGTAGCTTCCGTCAATATGTCGGCCAGAGCAAAGTTCTTAACCTGTGTCGCACTATCGTCCCAGCCGACAAGAACATCAAGGCCAGCGTCTGTAAGGTTGAGAGGGAGTGCATTGACGGTAGAGAGGTTCGGAACGGCTAGGATGCCACCAGCGATGGTTAGCGTGTTTAAGGCGTGCGTAACCGTTACATCGCCGCCGTCGAAATTGATAACTCCACCCAACCCAAGGTGGAGATCATTGATGCCGATAGTTGACGTGCCTATGTCATAGGTAGCATCAAGAGCAGGCTCATAATGACCAGCACTCCCCCACGCCCATCGGTCTGTAGCAACGCCAGATGTATTAGACGTAATGATTGTAAGCCGGCCAGGAACCTGGCCAGTGGCGATAGTGCCTTCAGCATTGCCACGGATGGATGCAGCGGGCTCAAACTGGGTACCATCCGCGCCCATCCACACCATCTCGCCAAGGGCGTCATTGGCCTGCACTGCCGTATAGGAACCAACCGTGACGCCCCGACTCTTAGCCAGGCGCAGCCTTGGTTCAAAAGCATCGTTAGAGAAGCGAGCGGTCGCTCCAGACGCTGTGCTGGCGGTAAGCCCAAGCACCTGGAGGGATGGCGTTGCACCATCGAATGTTGCCAGCGCCGCCGTATCACCAACAACAAGCTGGGTAACATCTGTCAGATCGAAGTTTGCGGCATCAATATCACTCGTCCACGGTGTTTGTGATCCTAGAGTCTCAATTTTATCACGGATTGCGTTTTTGGTCGGAACCTCCAGCGAGCCATTCCAAGTTGTTGCGCTGTAGGCCTCATCGGGAACAGCTATATCAACTCCGAAGTAGAATCGGTCGCTGTCGAAAGTTACTAACGCTTCGGCGGGGCTATCACTCCATGTAAACAGAACACCTTCGTCGATGGCCTGCGGCTGAGTGAATCCACTAGCTAACGACTCGATTTTATCGCGGATAGCGTTTTTAGTCGGGACGCTTAGGTTGCCATTCCAACCGGTTGCGTCGTAAACTTCGTCGGGGACAAATAGGTCCCCGCCAGCCACAGTGATAGCATTTGCGCCGTGGGTGATTGTTACATCGCCACCATCAAAATTGATGATGCCACCGAGGCCGAAGTGAATGTCATTGATGCCTACGGTTGTGGTGCCAATATCATAGGTAGCATCAACTGCCGGCACATAATGACCGGTGCTCCCCCAGAACCAGCGATCCGTTACAGTGCCGGATGTATTGGCCGTGATAACCGTAAGCCGACCTGGTACTTGATTCGTCGCAACGGTGTTATCAACATTGGCACGGAGGGCGGCGGCGGTCTTAAACTGGGTGCCATCTGCACCCATCCACGAAACCTCAGCAAGAGCATCATTAACCTGTACCGCCGTGTAGGAACCAGCGGCAGCCCCACGGCTTTTCGCTAACCGCCATCTAGCTTCAAACGTATCGTTAGAGAAGCGAGCACTCGCAATAGCAGATGTGCTGGCGTTAGTCCCAAGCACTTGCAGCGATGGTGTTGAGCCATCAAATGTTGCCAGTGCCGCCGTATCACCAAGAACAAGCTGGGTAACATCTGTTAGATCGAAATTTGCGGCATCAATGTCTTGCAGCCACGGGGTCTGCCCACCTCCAGCGCCTGGAAGTGAAGACCAGTTAGCTTTTCTTAAGTCTCCTTCTGCTCCATAGATTAGAACGAAGTCACCTGTGGCAGGGGAACCTTCCGTTAATATGTCAGCAAGGGCGAAGTTCTTGTGGGCTGATGCGCTATCATCCCAGCCCGACACAACATCCAGGCCCGCGTCGGCAAAGGTAACTGTTAAGCCTTGGATGCTTGTTAGATTGGCAAGCGTATCAATAAGGGGCTCAATAATGGCCTCTGCTTCAGCCGCTGTAAGGTTCTCATAAGCTCCGGCTACATCATCCCAACCGAAAAAGGCGTTTGCTCCTGCATCGGCTAGAGTGATGGTCCTGCCCTGGATGCTCGTCAGATTAGGCAACGTATCCGGCAGTGCTTCTAGCGCATCCTCATCAGCCAATGTAAGAAGGCTTCGGCCAAATGTCGTTGTGACTAAGGCCGCTATTGCAGTCAGGTCAGAGTCAAGCGGCTGGAAAGTGGTAGATAGGACAACCCCAAACTCTAAGGCATTCTCAGCTACGTTGACCTGAACAACCTTGCTTGCCTGCCCCACATAGCTATTGGGCGTATCCGTAAGGCCAAGAAAGTCCGAACTACCCGAGCTGCCGGGGCCGGCTGCACCTTGCAGGCCAGGAAATCCAATCTCAACAACAGTTATGCCGCTATCAATCTCAACGGTCGTGGTTTCCCCGGTGGAATCCGTCACCTCGACAACTTGAATGCCGCCAGTAGTCAGAACCTCAACAACCGAAATCTCAGCCATCAGGTTCTAACCACATAGCCCTTGAGAAATGTTCTCTTACAGCCACTAGGCTCAGTAACTGACCATTCATATTTTGTGATGCGGCCCATGGGAAATTCGTTCGTTTCCCCTCCAGTAAGTTGTCCCTGGATTGAACCATCGTTACTTGGGGATTCGCCAGCCTCTGCCATGTCCAAGCGACTGCCAGATGACAGGGTCAGGGATTCATTGCGCCAAGTGGCAACAAATTCAGAACTGTAGCCAGTGAGGTCTATCGGGTTGTCGTTGCCGTCCTTCAGCACAACATGCAGAGGCAGGCAGTCCCCGCCCTCTACTTCGTAATCATATTCCCCTGGCTGCATTAGTTTATCTCCGCCCCGCGAATATCTTCGGTTCCCGTAGCGCCAGGCGTGAAGATCGCTCCATCCCACACGCCGTAAGTTATGAAGCTATCGCCGTCTGTGGCGTTTCCCGCAGAGCCGCCACTCCCAGCACTTCCGCCACTTCTGCCGTTTGATTGATTGCCGTCCTGACCATTGTTTCCGCTTGAACCGTTAGAACCACTTAGGCCGGGTCCACCACCATTGCCGCCGTTCCCACCATCGCCGCCGTCTCCAGCATCTTGACCGCCCCCACCGATATTTCCGCCTGAACCACCGTTGCCGCCATCACCTCTGCTGCCGCCGCTAGTGGCACTTCCAGTGCTGCCGTTGTGCCCATTGTCTCCGTCTTGTCCAACGTCCGCCCCTCCAGGAGCGGTGCCGCCTCCGCCATCTGCACCCTGGCCGAGGTCTCCCCTAAAACCTGAAATAGAACCAGCGCCACCGCCGCCACCTCCACCTCCGCCGCCTCCGCCGCCTCCGGCAAAGTCACCGCCACTTAATCCACGACCACCGCCGCCACCTCCGCCGCCTCCGCCGCCGCCTCCGCCGCCG
>Ga0137319_1000237_pt1 | contig 19487 bp, 35 predicted proteins | sample EasRivERMZT333_2_FD_104752 | JGI IMG/M metagenome (GOLD analysis project Ga0137319, IMG submission 104752) | Soil microbial communities from meander-bound floodplain in the East River, Colorado, USA - East River MetaG ERMZT333_2 | ecosystem: Environmental > Terrestrial > Soil > Floodplain ... | reverse complement strand
GCGAAGATCCCGACGAAGAAGAGGCGGACGTCTGCTCGGAGTGCGGGGACGAGCTGGAGCCCGGCCACCACTCCGACCAGTGTGAGGACTGCGAGGAGCAGGAGGACGACGATGTCGACGAGGATTGACGTCGATCCGGAGAAGCTCCTGCGCTTCGCGGAGCTGGCCTCCTTCATGACGGTCCCGCTGAACGACTGCTGCCGCGTGTGCGGCCTACTCGTGAGCGACTGTACCAAGTGTCCGGGCGAGTGCCTCGGCTACACCGCGCGCGAGGCGTTCGACGTTGGCGGGAAGTCGCTCCAGGCCTTCTACCTCCAGCTCTCAATCGTCCTCAAGGTCTGGAAGGACGGGCCGCCCCGATGATCCCGTACGCCTTCTGGTGCTCGAAGTGCCAGGTCAGGCATGCTGGCGAGTGCCCGACCGCGGTCGCGGTCCCGCTCGGCAACGGTGGAGTCATCACCGCCCACGACTGGAAGCAGCTTCCCGTCGTCGATCTCTCGTTCCCCTATCGCTGCCAGAAGTGCGGAAGCGAGAAGAGCGTCACGATAGTGGCCTCCCTCTACGGGGATCCGAAGAACCATCTGCCGGCGGGGCCATGTCCATGAAGATCCAGCTGCTATCCGACCTGCACTTCGAGTTCTACCGCCGGGACGGCGGGCTCGGGATCGTGGAGTCCACCCCGGTGGCGGGCGACGTGCTCGTGCTCGCTGGCGACATCATGCCGCTGCTCCAGGAGGAGTACGTCAAGAAGGCGCTCGGGTGGTTCTGCGCGAAGTGGCCGCACGTGGTCTACGTGCCCGGCAACCACGAGCTGTACCACACCAACCCGTACGTCGCGAAGCCGTTGCTGGAGAGTGTGGCGAAGTCGTTCCCGAACCTGCACGTGCTCAACCCCGACGGCTTCGCGCTCGACGGCGTACGCTTCGTCGGCGGCACGATGTGGTTCCCGCGGCCGACTGGCGACGATGGCCGCATCTCCGACTTCTGGATGATCAAGAGCTTCGAGCCGTGGGTGTACGAGGAGCACGACCGGCACATGAAGTTCTTCGAGGACGAGGTTATGCCCGGTACCGTACTGATCACGCACCACCTGCCGGACGTGGCGTCGGTGCCCGAGCGGTTCAAGACCGACACCAAGTCGAACGCGTTCTTCGTCGCGAACGACACCCAAAAAATTTTCGCGCGGGATCCGCAGCTCTGGCTGCACGGCCACACCCACAACGCGTGTGACTACGTGGTGGGGAAGACCCGCGTGGTCGCGAACCCGCGGGGGTACCCGGGCGAGCACAAGGCCGGGCCGCACAACCCCTCGCTAGTCATCGAGGTGGCGTGAGCGAGTGTCCAGAGCTGACGTCCTACCAGAAGGAGCAGCTGGACGTCATTGCGTCCAAGCTGAAGGAGTGGCAAGACAGCCTCATCAAGCGCAGGGATGCGCTCCTGGTAGCCTACGACCCGGAGTTTTCGATCAAGATGGCACGGCTGGCGTGCGAGGAGATGCACATGAACAACTGGCACCTGCGTGAGGTTTCAAAAGCCTTGGGGTGGTTGAGGCGATGAGCGTCCGCTGCGAGAGCGCGGCCGAGGCCAACCGCTTCCTGATCGAGCTGGACCAGAACATCGACGGCATGGAGCTGCCGCGCCCGCAGGGCATGACCAAGCTCCAGACCGCGCTGGCGGTGGACCGTGTGCGCAAGCGCGCGTACGCCATCCTGACGAGCGGCCGGTGGCTGGACGAGTACCGCCCGCGCCAGGACCACCCGGGCGATTAGGCTTGACGGCCGGTCGCGATCGTGGTAGGGTGACCGCATGATCGACGTCAGGGTGGAAGAGCAGTCGCGAGACGACGACAAGCTGATCCGGAAGTGGACCATCAAGGTCGAGTTCCTCCCGCGCCCGGGCGAGTGCATCGGCTTCCCGGACGAGCCCGGCCTGTTCGACATCAAGGACGTCCTCTGGGAGGAGCAGTTCGACGACGGCACGACGGACGCGGACTCCTCCTACACGCACCACGCCCCGCTGGTCATCGTGAAGGAACTCCCCCTCTGATGCACTGGGTGGTACAGAACAACATGTTCTCGGAGGAGGGCTTCACTCGCCTCCTCGGCGCGCTGGAGCGCCTGAACGTGCCGCACTCGCTGGTGAAGGTCGTCCCGTTCTCGCACGACCTCGTGTGGGTGGACGGTGGCGGCGAGTTCGACCCCGACCAGGGCGTGATCATCATGGGGACGTACACGCTGGCTGAGATCGCGCGAGAGCGCGGCTGGAAGCCGGGCTCGTTCCACAACGAGAACTTCGACTACAAGGTCCAGGCGATCCACTGGCGCCAGGACATGCTGAACTACGAGGCGCGGTACTCGCGGTTCGCGGACGTGCGCCCCTACTGGGACTACCCGTTCTTCATCCGGCCCGTGCACGACACGAAGAGCTTCATCGGGCAGGTCATGGACTGGCCCTCGTTCGAGCGCTTCCGTGACGGCGTGCTCGCCCTGAAGCCGGAGGACTGCCCGACCATCATTGCCGACACCCCGGTGATGATCGCGCCGAAGCGTGAGATCTGGACCGAGACACGCGTGTGGATGGTGGACGGGCGTGCCGTGACCGCGAGCCTCTACAAGTTCGGGACCATCAAGCACTACGAGGAGCGCGGTCCGCGGACCGAGGAGTGTCTGTTCGCGGAGGACTTAGCGCGCAGGTGGCAGCCGGCGCGGGCGTACGTCATCGACGTCGCCGACACCCAGGATGGGCGGAAGGCTGTCGAGGTCAACAACTTCAACTGCGCCGGCTTCTACGCCGGGGACATGCAGCGGCTCGTGGCCGCGGTGGAGAACATGACATGGTGACGAGAACCCTGGCAATCATCAAGCCCGACGCGGTCGAGAACGCATTCATTGGGCGCATCGTCGACCGCATCGAGGAGGATGGGCGAATCAAGATCACGGGCATGAAGTGGGAGCACATGACCGAGGAGCGGGCGATGGAGTTCTACGCCGAGCATCAGGGTCGTCCCTACTTCGAGAAGCTCGTGCGCTTCATGACCTCGGGGCCCTGCCTGGCCGTCGCCCTGAAGTGCGAGGCCGGCACGGACGCGATCGTCTGGTGGCGCTCGGTCCTGAAGGACATCCGCGCCCGATACAGCGACGCTGCGTGCAACCCAGCGAAGAGCGAGCGCAACTACGTGCACGGCAGCGACTCTGCCGAGAGCGCGATGCGCGAGTTGAGCTTCTTCCGCCTGATTTGAGTTGACACTCGAACCAGGATCCTATAGAGTCATCGTCGGAGGCAACGCATGGAAACGAACCAGATCAAGAAGGGCCAGATTCGGAAGTGGGCGATCGGTGGCGACCACCGCGCCAACGGGCTCATGTTCAAGGTCATCCTGCTGGCGGGCGAAGAGACGCCACCCGAGGTCGCCAAGCAGATCGGTCGCTCGACGCGCGACATCTGCGGCCAGTACCTCAAGTTCGGCCAGCATCCGGCGGTCGTGAACGTGTCCAACAGCCTCTACACCACCGCGCCCGGGAGCTACGTCCTGGAGCACTCCGTGGTGGTCGAGGACGTCAAAAAGCCGCGCCCGCGCACCTCGGGCAAGCCGCTACCGAAGTTCGACATCAAGGTCGTCCTCGACCCGAAGCGCGACGTGCCGGTCTCCACGTCGGGCGCCCTCGCTGACAAGGGTCTCCTCGCGTGCGAGTGCCCGGTCTCGAACGCCCTCCGCTACGCGGTCAAACCGCGCTTCCGTCGCTGGAAGAACGTGAAGGTCTTCACGCGGGTCGCGAACGCGGAGCTGAAGTTCACCGACGCGAAGGGCAAGGAGCACCACTACCAGGCTCCCCTCTGCGGTGGCCTGTCACGTGCGCGCCAGGAGTTCGACCGCTCCTGGACCGTCAATCCCGCCGAAGAGGTCCTGACCTTCTCCGCCACGGCCGACTAGTGCGCTGGTTCGGCTGGTTCCGCAAGCGGCCGGCGCCTCCCGCGCCGGCAATCGTTCCCGTACCTCCGCCATCTCCTCAGGACGCGCCTAACGTGTTCGGGGAGATCGTGCTCCCCGAGGCCTCCCTCAGGTGGAAGGTCGACGGGGACCGGACGTCGAGCAACTACCAGTTCGGGGAAGACGTCCGCATCTGGGCCTACCACGGCGACAAGACGGCCAAGCTGTACGTGGACAGGATCATCCTACTCGAAAGCGACAAGCGCCTGTACGCGTTCACGGAGACCATTCAAGAGCTGGTCGGTCTTCGGCACGTCGCGCGCGAGAAGCAGTGCAAGCTGCGCGCGCTGGCGCTCCTCGAAGGGGTGACGGCGAAGTCTAAGACCTAGCCGGTCGGGCTCGATCGTACTTGCCGGGCGAAACCGGCCACCAGCCGCCAAGCATGGCGTGCGAGAAGCCGCAAGGCTTGGCCCTGAACGTCTTCCCACACTGGCCGCAGCGCTTCGGCTTCACGTCAGTAGCTTGGCGTCGGGCATCTCGAAGCCCTCGCGAGTGCCGGCCGCCTCGGCATCCTCCTGGGTGCGCGAGAGGACGCGGATGTAGGGCTGCTCGCTGCGGGGGAAGATGTTCGTCACGACCCACCAGCTGAACGGTTGCTCTGGCGCGGGCTCCGCCTTCGTCCGGTAGACTGTGAACTTGTGCAGGTCGCGCGGCAGGATGACGGGCTGGACGACCGGTGGCGCGACTCGCGTCGACGAGGTCAAGATCAGGGGCAGGCGAGCGCCGTCGAGCCGATGGTCCCAGTGGCGGTCCTTCATGAGCCAGACCTCGCCATTGCCGCCCCGGATGAAGAAGATACGATCGGACAGCTCCGCGGGCCGCATGGTACTGACTATGTCCGTCAGGTCGGGCGACGTGTCGGGATCCGCGTACCAGAGGGTTGGAACGACGGTGACGTTGCCGTAATGGTCGACGCAGATGAAGACGCCCCTTGCCATCAGAAAGTCCTCACGATGAGGGGTGGCACGCCGTCGGTTGGCGCGGGGATGAAAAAGGTCTCTTCGAGGGCCTTCTGGTTACGGAACTCCTCGTCCTCGCCGTCGATGATGAGGACCGCCACGTGCTCAGTGCTCGCTCCGGTCAGCGTGCAGGGCATGAAGTGCGCCATGTTCTTGCCGCAACCGCGATCGAAGTGGTAGCGCGTCGCGTTCTTGGGGCGGTAGTCCTCGTGCTGGATGATAGGCTCGAACGTCCGTATCACTGCCAGCTGTCGCGCCTCGTTGGGCGCCATGTGGACGAACGACACCCCGCCGCGCCAGAGGTCGCGCATCAGGTCCTGGACGCGCGAGCGCGGCATGCGCACGAAGGCGGTCGGGTTGGCGACGAACGGCTGTCCGATCGTGCCACGGACGTAACCGCTGGCCGCGAATCGGTCGAACCACACCTCGGGGCGCCGGAACTTGGCGTCGGCGACGTGCGGTATCACCTCGGTTGCGCTCACGAAGTACTGGAAGTCGTTGGGCGCGGTGTCGAGCCACTCGTCGGCCTCCCCGCACCCGTCCGTGAAGTGGGCCACGGCGTCCTGGACCATCCGGCGCATACAGAAGCGCACGGAGGCCGCGATGTGCATCCTCTGGTTCGGTGTCAGCGCGTGGTGGCCGGCGGTCGCGTTGAAGACCGCCTGCTCCAGGCGCGTGGTTCGCTCATTCGACATGCTCAGACCCTACCAGATCGAAGGGCCCGTGTCAAGCCTACTGGCGCTCCGCGTGGAAGCTGACGCGCGTGTCGTCCTTCATCGGGATCGCGCAGAGCGATTTGCCGGCGTCGACCGTGAAGTGGTAGTTCGAGACGATACGCAGGCTGTCGGCGGCCTCGTCCGTGACCGCAGCGTCGCCCTTGCAGTCGGTCCCGCGAACCGTGTACAGGCCCACCCTGCCCTCCGACTCCTCGATCAGGTGGCCGGCCGCCGGCCCCGATAGCAGGTAGGTGGGGCCGTCGACCCGGATGCTGTTGCCCCGCAGCTGCGGCGTAGCGCAGCCGGCGTAGGCGAAGCACAGCAGCGCAACGCCAATGACAATCAGGAACGCGATGACATCTCCTCGAAGCTTCATGACCCATTTCTAGCGAATCAGCTTGACGCAATCTATGCCAGGAGGTAGGATGGCCGTATGCTCCAGCTCTTGATCGCCCTCATGACGCTTCCGGTCGCGAAGAGTGACGTGCCCGAGTACCCGACCGAGTGGTACGTGACGGTGACCGAGAACGAAGTCCCGCGCACCATGAACGCGGTCAATCCCTCGCAATCCGACCACCCTAACGACCGATTCAAGTTCGCGGTGGACCAGAACCTTGCGCCGGGTTGGACGTGCATGGTCCTGGGCGAGATGTGGCGCGGCAACGGACGCTCGCGCTGGATGACCTGCTCCTTCAAGAACGACGCGGCTACCGTCTCGGTTCGCACCAACTGCCGGGCAGATCGCTCCAGCGCGAAGTCGCAGGAGATCTGGCTGGGCGACAAGGTGGCCGTCGAGCTGAGCTGTCGCTCGGGGCTCCTCCCTTGACCTCCAGCGAGAGGGCTCGGCAGGACGTCATCGAGATCTTCGGGCCCGCCGTGTGGGTCATGGTCGCGGTCGCGGCGTGCTGGCTCCTCTACCATGTGGCCGCGACCCTGCTCAGCCGAGCATTACGACGCCCATAGGCACGAGCTTGCTCGGGACGATCAGGAAGCGGTGTCCACGGACCTGCTCGATCTCACTCCGAGGCGTAAATAGGACGTCGTCGTCCGGCCTCAGCTCGATCGTCGTGTAGGCGCCGGCATAGTGGGCCAGGTAGTAGTCGATGTGGGAGCAGTAGACCTGGCTCGGCAGCTGGCCGTCGTTCTCGTCCTGGCTGGTCACCAGGAGCATGCACGCCTGGAGCAGGGTGACCCCGTCAACCTTGTCGAACCGGATCTTGCGCATCGAGCTTCCCCAGTATCTCGACCACCTTGTCGCGCTCCTTGCGCGTGAGGCCTCGGTCGTAGGCCGTCTGGACGAAGTGCTCGCGCTCGCCACCCATGTCCGAATCGTCGTCCAGGATGGCGTACGCCTCGACCACCTGCTCGGGCTGGCCCGCGTAGACTGCGTGGTGGTTCCGTATCCAGTCCGCGATTTCCGCCCCGCGGTGGCCCTGGTAGCACTCCTCGAAGCCGCGAGCCTTGTGCCAGGCGCACGGGCCCTGCTCGGTCTTGCCGATGATGTCGCCCATGAAGCCGACCTCGGCGAACATCTGCCGTAGCTCCTTGAGCGTGCGGCCGACCCGCCAGCAGGACGAGATGACGAACTTGGCGCCCGTGATGCGCGCGATGGCGTTGATGTGGTGGAGCGGGTGCGGTAGGACCCAGTCGATCAGGTTGAAGCCCAGCGTGCCGCGGGTGACCCTCCGGCCGGCGTTGAGCACGCCGTCGACGTCCAAGAACACGACCTTCATGCTGCCTTCTCCTTCATCCACTTGCTGTACTGGGCCAGCATCTGCGTGTCGTAGCTCTCACCGCGACCGCTCTGGCCGATCATGATCCACTTCATCTGCTCCGCCTCGGTGAGCGCCTCGAACAGCGGGACGCGCGACACGACTACGGCCTGGGCCGCCGGGAGCTTGGGCTCGGGCATCAGGAATACCGGCTCCTGCGCCGGCTCGCCGTCGACCAGCGGGTGCTCGAACCAGTAAGGGACAATGGCCCTTACCTCGGCTTCGATTTTGTCGTCGCAGTCGGAGCAGATGAATTTGCCGTTGCCAAGCGGCTTGAAGTCTTCGCAGTCGTCGATCGATTTCTCGCAAGCGAGACACTCGCCTACGGGGAGGAGGTCGTATTGGCGAACCAGGGCCATTGTGTGTCTCGCCTCATGAATTATCGCGCCGAGCCCTACGGCGCAAAGGACGAAGAAGACTATGTCCATTCGAGTACCTTCTTAGAGGTTACCGGATTGACGACCGCTCCGTCAAGGTTAGAGCGGCCCTAGCCCTGAACTTTTCAGGGAGGCCAGGGTCCCATCGAATGGCTGCGCCGGCTCCGGAGAAGGCACAGGATCGGTAATCGGCCAGGCCGGCTTCTTCACCCACTCGGGGCGGACGTACGTGGCCCCGCGATCCAGCGCAGCGTTGAGGTAGCCCTCCTCGACCACGCCCGCGTCGCGGAGCGCGATCAGGACCTTGGCCATCTGCGGCCAGTCCATCGGGACGTCGATGTAGAGGTGGCCGTGGCCCGGCGTCGTGCTCGGTACGTAGCGGACCGGGACGTCGATGTCGATCACCGGACGATGCTTCCCGTCCTTGCACAGCGACGAGAGCAGGTTCGCCTCCGCCTTCGTGCTGGGGAAGCGAACTTCGTGGGGGTGCTGGTCGGCGTCGGCAGAGCTGCCACCCTCCTGAGTGTTCATGCCGGGGCAGTTCCAGTACCCGCGGCCCAGCTCGTCGAACTCCTGCTCCGCGCCGCCGAGGACGGGGCCCTCGGCTGGCTTCGGAAGATCGGATGTATTGCACTTCCACTCGTCGAAAATCGCCATATCCACTTTCTAGCGAATCTCAGTGCCGGCAACCCACTCCGGCATCTTGCGCCAGTAGGCACACTGGACCCAGTCGAAGATGGCGTCGACCTGTGCCTGCGTCACCCTAGTCTCGGGGCCCAGCGTGTCGTTCGGATCGCAAGAATGGTCGCCCGTGAAGCGGATGAAGCCTCTCTTCTGGGCGTCCCAGCACGAGTTGTAGCCGAGGCTCCAGGCGAGGTCGTCGTGACCCCACGAGTAGCAGTGGTAGAACTTGCCCTCGGGCGACAGGAGCCCACATTCGAACGATCGAAGGTCGACGTGGGGCTCCGGTCTGTGCTCGGGGTGCTCTGCTAGCGCCCGCGCCATCGCTAGTCTTCCTTCTTCAGCTCCATGTTGATGACGACGCCCTTGACCGGCAGGGGCTGATCGCTGATGGCGATGACGCAGCCCTGGGTGTACTGCTGGTGGAATCGCCCGGCGGCGTCGAACCAGAAGAGGTAGTCGCCCGAGTCGCCGTAGGTGCCGTCGTCTCCCAGGACCTCGGTGGTGCGCTGGTAGTACTGGCCGATGGGAACGTCGAATCCGCCGTTGATTCCGCCCGCATTGTTGGAGTAGGCCTGGACGGTCTTCGGCGAGAGGCGCTTGCTGCCGCTCGTGACCTTGCCCTGCACGGTCGAATAGATCAGCACCTGGCCGCTGAACGCGCTGATCACGTAGAGGTGCTTGACGGACCCAGGCATGTTGTCGACTTTGAGGCGCTTGGCGATGTTGCGCTGCTCGACGGTGAGGTTGTCGGAGCCGGTCTCCACCTTGACGCTGGCCTTGGTGACGCCGGACGAGGACGCGGGTGCGGCTGCTTCGGTTTCACACCCCTGGTTGGCCATGCAGAATGGTACCAGGGCAACGAGCGTGGCAGTGACGATGAAGTTTCGGATGCGGTTCATTGGTCTTCTCCTGTCGTGTACGCCCGGAATTCACGAGGTAGGGCGACGGTCGCTCCGGGCGGCAAGTCTCCCACGTTGCAGAACTTCCAGTTGATCTTGGCCATGGCCGCGTTGTACTCGGCGGCGAGGCCGTTGTAGTTCGCGACCAGACCCGCAACCTCCGTGGCCCACAGGCTGTCCTGCTCGCGGTCCTCGCGCGCCCACTTGCCGCGCTTCACGCCCTCGTAGTCCTTGGCGAGGGCGGCGCGCTTGCCTTTGGAGGCCTCGATGTTGACTCGCTTCGCGTCCAGCTCGGCCGCAGCGGTCTTGAACCAGGTGTACTTGCGGAGTAGCTCGTGCGGAGCGACCTCCTCGCTCACGACGTCGGCGGCTTGGCCGACCCAGTTGCACGCGCGCCCGACGACCGCGAGGACGACGACTCCGATGAACAGCAGGATGGCGATTCCGAACACTCTCATTTGGTAACCTCCACCAGGAGGCTACCAAATCAGCTCGACCGCGTCAAGCTAATTCGGACGTTTCTTGAGCGGGAACTCGGGCGCGAGTAGCTCGCCCGTGTCGGGCTCCACCGTGACCGCGCGGTCGTCGTACAGGAAGATCATGTCCATGTCCTTCTCGCAGGTGACCCGCAGCTCCTGGCCAAGATGCTTCTTAGTCCAGGCCCTGATGGCGCGCTGCTGGCGCTCCACGCCGCGTTGGCTGTGCCCGACCAGGCTGACCCGGGCGGTCATGATGCGCACCTCGTAACCGGCTGCGAGATGCGCCTTGATGCGCTCGACCATCTTGGGGATGGGCTCGCCAACGTGCGCCTTCTCGACGTCTCCGGACTCGTACTTCGCTAATGTATGATCAAGGTCACACCCGATCCATCCCATATAATTACTCCGGTAGTGGCGGCAGTGGTGGTGATTTCTTTCCGCTCAAGCTTAGCACTTCCGCCCAGATCCTGCGAGCTTGTTCCTTCTTCGGTTCACTAAGGTACGGCCAGATTTTGGCCAAAGCATCGCGAGCGCGTGTGCGACCACGCCACTCAACTCGATGGTACGGACGTGAGTTTTTGGTCTTGGGTTTGTACGGTCCACGCACCACACCGATGCCAACCGCTGCCACCCATCGGTCTAGCGGCCGGCGATCCACCTGGCAGATGGATACGGACGGACTCATGACGGTATATTTCGGTCGTCCTGGTCGGTCGTAGTGGGTCTGAGTTTGACGATTAATGTAAACGGATCCTTCACCATCGAAGAAGCCGGCAGCCCAGGCTAGTTCTGTGTTCATGCTCAATTTTCGAGCTTGAGCTGCGCCACCTCGACGCCAGCCTCGCGCAGCATCTCGTAGCCGATCACGCATGATTCCTTCCAGCGCTCGATGTCGCCAGACGGTTGCTCGTGGACAACTCTGGCGATACCAGCCTGGATGATTGCGCGAGCGCAGTCGTTGCATGGCGCCAGCTTGGCGGGGAACGACGCGATGTAGATCGTGGCGCCCATTGTGGTGATACCCATGCGAGCGGCATTGTAGATCGCGTTCCTCTCGCTGTGTTCACAGAGCTGGTACTTCAGCGGACGCTCCCAGCGTTCAGGAACGTCATCGTTGACGCCGCGAGGAAGGCCGTTGAATCCGATCGATCGGACTTCGTTCGTGTCACCGACAATCACCGCCCCCACCTTGGTCGAGGGATCCTTCGACCAGCCTGCGACATGCAGGGCCAAGCGGAGGTACTTCAGATCCCAGCTTTGACTCATGAGGTGCTCCACCAAAAGAAAACGAGCCCGCACCCAGGAGGGGTGCGGGCCCTAGGAGGCGAACGCCTAGGTTAGGCGTTCGGCCAGCAGATCAGCTTCGTGCCGCGGACCAGCACCCGGTTCACCGACGTCGACTGGACGAAGACGTCGAAGTTCGAGTGGTTGCCCGGCTTCACGCGGCAATCCTCGTTGGGCTTGATCCCGACCAAGGCACGGGCATTCGGGCCGGCGTAGACCGCGCGATGGCCCTTCTCCATGACGAGGACTTTCTTGTTGCTCTGCACCTTCTCCGACTTGGAGAGGGTGTAGAACACAGTGCCGCGCTGGTACGGGCGGCCGGTCTGCGCCTGGACGAAGGACTGGATGTCCGTCTCGCGAGGGACCTCCCAGACCTGGACCTGGCTGCGAACGTCCTGGCACTGGACCTTCAGCTGGTTCGGGTCCAGCTTGCTGAGGTCCGTAGTGACGCTGTAGAAATCGCGCGTGCTGGTCGCGCCCGACGCGCGGGCGCCGTAGAAGGCGGCCGTTCCGAGGTCGCGAGACATCGCGGCTTCCGCGACGCCAGCCGTGTCGTTCGTCCACTCCTGGACGTTGCCCTGGGGCACGGTGAACTGCGAGCAGAAGTTGGCCTTGGTCCGCGGCGGCACCTGGAAGGTAACCGTCCAATGGTCGGTGCCCTGGACAGCGCGGATCAGGTCGTTCATCTCGCGGGCCGCGCGCTGGCAGGCCTGCGCGTAGCCGTACATATTCGGCCGCGGGCCGCTGCCGTAGGAGCGGTTGTCCTGGCCGTCCGTCAGGGTGATGACGACGTACGAGACGTTCTCGCCCGGCTGCGCGGGGATGCTCTTGTGCTCGTTGATGGCGCGCATGACCGCATCGAACAGAGCCGTGTTGCCGTAGGGCGCGTAGTGGATGTCGACCTTCATCTCCTTCGCGTTCACGCGGAAGAAGGTGGCCGGGCGGGTCTCGTCGGCGAAGTAGTAGAGGCTGACCTCCGTGTCCTGGCCCGAGCGGAAGGCCTCGGAGCGGATGGTGTTCAGCGTCTGCTTCAGGGCCTGCTCCGTCTCGTAGCGGACGGACTCCATCGAGCTGGAGTTGTCGACGACGATCAGGAAGCGGTTCTTCAGGACCTCCTGCTGGGTCCCGAGGGTGCTCACCGCGGTCTGGGCGACCGTCGACGCGGGGGGCGGAACGGGTAGCGCACCCGGTCGCGCGGCAGCCTGTTCGAGCGTCGCCCACTTCTTGCCGATCTTGGCGAGCTTCTTGGCGGCGAGGGCACGCTTGGCCGAGTTGTGCACCCGATCGTACGTGAACTTCGTGAGGGTCATAAGGCCTTCGGTGGTTTGCGGTCCCCAAGTCTTGAGGGTATCGATGATGGTTGAACGAGTCATTGGTTTCTCCGGATTTTGGTTGGTTGGTCTTGGTTGATGTCTAGCGAATCAGCAGCCGGGTTTCACCTCGCAGGAGTACTTGCATTTTCTGCAAGTGGCCTTCATGGTGAATTTCGGCGGGCCGGGTTTCCAGACGTCTTCAAAGATTGGTTCTGAAGAACAGGAACACGGACGCATCCTGCCGATGTAGTTGTCGCAGTAGCAGCGGTTGCGGAATCCCACGATCATCCGTCCGTACCCGCTGGTTTTCTGCTCCTCCCAGGACTTGACCTCGAAGTCGTGGCGCTGGCTCTGCTGCTGGTCGCAGAATTGAAGCAAGATCGCTCCCTTCACGTCGATCTCGGCCTGGAGAGTCTTGGCGACGCCGAGGGCGCACTCGGCCTTCGACACCTCCAACTTGGCCTCCGCCAGGAGTCGTTCGGCGTTTGCCGCGCTCAGCTTGGCCCCGTTCAACTTCGCCTGTGCGTCTTCGATCAGATTCATGCTCAACCCCTGAAGAAATTGACGAGCCGACAAATTCCCCAAAGGACAGGGCGGCCCACGTTGATCTCGAACCAGGACCACTCGACCAGGCTGGGCGTGCCGAGCACCACCACCTCCTCGACGTCGCGCGCCCAGTCCGAGGAGATGACCCAGACCCGCCAGACGTGGCTGCGGCTCGGGTTCAGGCGGATCTTGCGGTCCATCTCGGCCGCCCATATCACGCTGTCCCCGCGGAGGGTGTCGCGCATGGCCTCGTCCCGCGGGAACGGGAAGTTCGGCGGGGGCGGGGGCGTGGTCTGGAAGTCGCGCAGGTCCTCCCAGAGCTTGCGCGAGATCCAGAAGAAGTCCGTCGCGTGCAGGTGGACACCATCGTCATCGATCATCAGGGGCACGCCGACCCGGACCATGTCCCCGCGCTTCATCGTGGGGGTGTAGAGGGTAGGGTCCTGGTTGAAGACCACCCGGTCGCGCGGGGGAACGTAGACCTCCTCGTTCCTGTCGACGACCTCTTCTTGAACGATGCCGTCCATCACGCAGCCTCCTTCTTGGCAGTCAGTCGGTTGAGGGCCTCGATCGCCATCTGCTCGCGCTGTCGAGGCGCGTTCTTCTGCACGATCTGGTAGGCCGCTCGGGCCTGCGCCTTGTGCTTCTGGCAAGGGTCCTTCGCCCCGCACAAGTACCTCGCGATTTCTTGCTCGGCTTCAGTCACTCCTTCACACTACCAGAATCATCGGCTGAGTCAAGCTTTTTCTTCTTGCATCCGCACGTGGCCGGCGTGCAGTTGCACTTCGTCGGCTTGAGGACGGTGGCCGGTAGGATGGGTAGGTGGCGGTGCGTGATCAGCTCCATCTTCACGCGAGTGCGGAACGAGTGGAGCGCCAGGTCCTTGAAAATCTCGTCGCTCACTTCGCGACCAGCATGTAGGCGGACCAGCCCGTGATGGCCGCGTCCATGAGCCAGAATGTGCCGTAGCGCCAGTTGCCGTGGAGGTACGCCTCAGCCGAGGCGCCAACCATCAGTATCAAGATCGCGAGCGGTACCCAGACCACACGCGCCCTCACTCCCGCTGGAGGCTTCGTTTGACCTTTTCCCACGTCAGGTCCTCGCCGTCCTCGTCATCGTACAGGCCATGCCTGAGCACCCACCTGTACACCTTCTGATCCTTGTAGAACGCTTCGAGTACCAGGCGGATGAACTCGATGGCTTGGTTGCGGTCCTGGACGTGGGCACGGTAGAAGATCTCCTTGCACTCGGGCATGTGGTCTGGGCTGAACCAGCGCAGGCCCTCGGGGTCCCAGATCTGGTTCCTCTCCAGCTCGATGCGCGCGTAGAAGTGGCTCGCCCCGAGCGAGATGCCGCGCCAGCTCAAGATCTCGACATTGAGGTCGCGACGCACGCCCTTGTCGTTGGGGAAGCGGAAGATGCGCTCGTCGTAGGGCGGGACCTTGATGTTGCCCGTGAAGCCGAGGCTGCGGCCGGCGTTCCAGTCCGGGCCGCCCTTGGACTTCGGCGTCTTCGCCGTGATCTTGGCGGGCTTCTTATTTCTTGTCGTCACGGACCACCACCACGTCGTGCGGGTATGATTCTCGTAGACCCGCGTGGGTTTGTCGAATGAGCTGCGGTTCCTTCTGGAGGTCCGGAACGAGCGCGACGCCCTGGTACGAGCAGCCGGAGCGGATGCCATCCAGCAGGGGCGCGAGGACCCCCTCATACGGTCCCGCGCAAGGCACGCGAGCGATGACGCCCTCGATGTGGCTCGACTTATGGGTGGACGAGCCGCGGTACTGTTTGTAAAGTCCGTTCTCAGGATTCGGGAAGCCGCACTCGTCGCAGCCCGCGAACAGGCGCCCGCACATCACCATGTCCGCGAAGCAGAGCGCCTTCACGCAGTCACCCGCACTCCCGATCCCGCCGTCGGCGATGATGTAGAGCCTACGGGTACCACCGTACTGGTAAGCGATCGACGACGCGTATCGCTGACGCGCCTCGTGGACGTCCATGAGCGCGGTCAGCTGCGGCACGCCGTTGCCCGTCTCGATGCGGGTCGTGCAGAGTGAGCCGGGGCCGACCCCGACCTTGACGACGTCGGCGCCCGCCTTCCAGAGCCGCAGGGCCCCGTGCGAGGTCGCGACGTTACCCGCGATGATGCCGATCTTGCGGTCCTGACTTCGAAGCCAGGTGACCATCTCGACGGAGAGGTCGGAGTCCCCATGCGCGGTGTCCACGCAGAAGAAGTGCACGCCGCGCTCGCGGTACTGCTTGAACAGCTCGCGGTCCGTCTCGTGAACGCCGAGCGAAACGCCGACGCGCCACTTCATCGGCAGGTCACTGACCGTCCAGTCGTAGACCTCCAGCGGGTGCTTGCTGAAGCGGTGCAAGATCGCCAACCCACCCGTGCGCGCCTGCGCCTGGGCCATCTTCGCGGTCGTGACGTCCTCCATGTTGGCTGGGATGATCGGGTGGCAGAACCCGACGTCGGCCAGCTTGACGTCCAGGCTGACGCAGTCCCTGCTGGGCAGGTTCGAGTGCTGCGGGACCAAGAGGACGTCGTCGAATGTTAAGCCCTCGCGGAAGCTCACGAGGCCTCGACAATCTCGTGCTGGCAGCTGCCGCAGACGAGCTTGAGGTCGGTCTTCGTCGAGTAGACGTTGAAGTCGCAGGCCGCGCAGTGGTACTTCACGCGCTTGGGCGCCTGGACCTTGAGCTTGCCCTCGACTGTCCCGTTCCATGGCAGGATGAACTCCTGCGGGATTGCGACGAAGGCCTGCTCGAACTTGCCGCCGGGGACGATGTAGTGCGAGATTCGGTGGCCGGTCTCCTTCCCGCCCTCGGCGCCCGTGTTGCTGGGGCAGAGGCCGACCTCCTTCATCATCTTGCCCCACTCGCGGTTGTGGTAGCCGTTCTTGGAGGGCGAGCCGTTCTCGTGCTGGTTCAGGTGGCACAGCTCGTGCACCAGCGTGCTGTAGACGTCCTTGGGCCCACGCTCCATCAGGGTCGGGTTCAGCGAGATCTCGTGCGTGAGGACCGGGCTGTCCCCGTTCGTCCTCCAGCGCTCCGGGGCGAAGAAGCCGTAGGCGCGCGCCCGACGGCTGAAGTTCAGGATGACCGCGGGAAGCTTTTGGTTGAACAGCTTCTCGTTGAAGTACCCGAAGGCCGCCTGGTATGCGTCGAACTGTTCTTTGGTGGGGTTCATGGTACTCCTCAGTGGGTGGTGGTCGCCCAGACGATCTCCTGGAAGACTTCGGCGTCGTGCTGGATGCTGCGCATGTCGCCCGCCACGTGGAAGGCCAGGTTGTGCACGTCGTACCCGCACACCTTCCTGACCTCCTCCTTCGAGCACACGACCGTGCTCCGGTTGTGCGGCAGCCCGTGCTGCCGGATGTACGCCAAACCCATGACGGGGTTCATGGCGATCACGATGTGGTGAAGATTGTCCATTCCCATACCCTACCAGATCAGTTCTTGCGTGTCAAGCGCGTTTTGCCGCGAGCGATCCTCCAGAGGAATTTCTCCAGCTCCCAGATGGCGATGATGCCGATGATCTGCCACAGGTCGAAGAGCCAGTGGACGAAGAAGAGCCTGACCGTGCAGTCAGGGCACATCACGGCCAGTCGTCGTCCGCGTGCAGCTCGTTCAGCCGCGCCTGCTCCTTCTCCTCGTACTCTCGGAACTCCTTCCACGTCACGGGGCGCCACGTGTCGCCACTGCGCGCGAAGTACCCGCCGCGATCTTCCAGCAGGAGGACCACGCCGTCGGGGGCGTCGATCTCGGGCGGCATGGCCGGGAACTCCTCACGGATGCCGCGCGCGGTCCACACCATCACCCGGAGGTTCTCATGGACGCCGCCAGAGTCCTGGTAGTTCTCCTCTGTCCAGCTGATCTGGTCGGTGCCAAACGTGCCAGAGAGCGCGCGGACGGCTTTCATCTTGACGCCGTCGCCGGTCAAGAACGAGAACTGGTGGTTGTCATCGTGGAGGTGGATGTCGGTTGAGGCGGTGTCGGTGTAGCCGCACTCACGCACGATCTTCGCGAGCCACAAGCACAGGACCTCAACCTCTCGCTTCATCAGCGACTCGTCGTAGGTGTTGCCCCAGACGTGCCTGCCGCAATTGACCGCGACCGTGCGACTCCCGTCGTATCCCCCGTGAGCGCTTTCCAGCGCCCGGCAGTTGATGCAGTAGTCGCCGGGCCTCATCGTCCGATGATGCGTATGACGGCCTCGCCGACGCCCACGCTGACGAGGGCGGCGATCCATATGACCCAGCGCTTGCAGCCGTAGGATTTGCTCATGCGTGATTTCTAGCGAATCAGTTGGAGAGCGCGACCGTCCCCGGCACCAGATCGACCTGCACCCGCGCGCGGTCCGCGTCCGTGTACTGGCCCGGGACCAGGTGCGCATAGCGCTCCGTCACGGTGACCGAGCTGTGGCCCATCATCTCGCGCAGGGTCTCCAGCGACCCGCCGTTGATGACCCACTGCGAGGCGAACGTGTGGCGCGTGGCCTCGTACCAGCGCATTGACCCCCTCTCCATGAAGGTGAACGCGTCCGAGAACGCCTTGCCCATCCGGTGGGCGCTGAAGTAGGTGCCCGTGGGGGACTGGACCACCAGCTGGTCGCGGGCGTTGATGGGCATGGCCGTCCTGAGGTACCAGTACAGCGAGTCGGAGATGGGGACGAAGCGGGACTCCTTGTCCTTCAGCTCCTTCACGCCCTGGGAGCGACGCTTGACCTGCTCCTGGACGTGGATCAGGCGGGTGCCGAGGTCGATGTGGCTCCAGCGCAGCGCGCGCACCTCGCTCGTCCGGAGCCCGGCCAGCGCTCCAACGACGTAGGCGAGGGCGACCACGGGCTCGTTGCGGGTCACGAGCAGGTTATGGATCTGGGTGATGTTGCTGGTGGTGCGCAGGAATGGGGTCTTCTTCCAGTCCCGGTCCGAGATCAGCTCCCGGCGCGTCTTGCGCGACAGCAGACGCGCCGGGTTGACGGTCGCGACCCCGTCCTCGACCAGCTCGCTGTAGAGCGACGACAGGAGCGCCACGCAGAGGCGCACGGTGCCCTTCGAGAGGCCCTTGCCGCGGAGCGACACGATCAGGGCCTTGAGCGCCGGCACGTCCACCTCGTCCGGCTGGAGTCCGCCCACGACCGGCCCCAGGTGGTTCTTCCAGCGGTTCCGGTCGTCGTAGTTGCTCGGCATCTCGGCGCGGCCGTCCATCCAGGTCTGGGCTAATGATTCCAGGGTGTTACCGGCCTTTTTGGTGTTAACCTTCAAACCGGCGCAGGCCTGCGCGAGCGCCGCGCGGGCCTCGGGCTCCGTCGGCAGGGTCATCGTGTGGCGCTTATGGTCGGCGTCCGTCCACTGGATGACGTGGCGCCCGTCGCGCTCGCAGTAGGATCCCGTGCCGTGCGGTCGCTTCCTTTTGCGCTTGGCCATGATCCCAAATCTACCACCTAAGCCCACATCCGTCAAGGATTTTGTTCCACTGGCGCGGGAATCTTACCAGTAGCAACTCGGACTTCCCGAGACCACCTCTTAGGCATCAGAAAGCAGGCTCCTCATGGCATTTATGAAGAATTGGAAGCAGATCATCGTCTCCCTCGGGGAGCCTTTCCAGATCGAGTTCCTCGATCGTAGGTACGGTGGGCGCTCGCGCACCAACCGTAGCGGCACGGCCGTCCCGGTCTTCAAGATCAACGACACGACCGGTTCGGTCGAGGTCGGTGGTGTGGCTCTGGAAGGCGCGCCCACGTTCACGTATGGCGGCACGGCCGGCGCACCGACGATCACCGCGCAACTGCGTGACGCGGCTGGCAACAAGCTCGCGCGCAAGTCGCGCCTGGCCGTATGGGTCAGCGCTACGGCCGGCGGCACGCCGATCGGCACCGACGTCACGGGCCTGACGACGACCTTCACGACGGGCGTCATTGCCCTGACGAAGCTCGCGAACCTCGACTTCGACATCATCACCTCCTCGACGGGTACTCTGACCGCGGTCCTCACGGACGCGGCCGGCCTGACGACTCGCTTCGTCAACGTCCAGGTCGGCGAGAGGGTCTACAGCTCGAAGGCGATCATCACTCCGGCGTAATCCGCCTGATGAATTAGCTTACGCGTTGGCCCGGGCCCCGGAAGGGACTCGGGCTTTCGTGTATCTGGCGGCAATCTTTGGGGGGTGAGCAACAGTCCCGGCCCCCTTCGCACGCCTACGCCGGCCGCCGACTTGGCGAAGACCAATCGCCTGGCGCCCGCGCAGAAGACGGACAAGACCTGGTACCGCGCCGAGGAGATCTCGGGCGGCAACTGGAACGCCCTCTTCCCCTACCAGCTGATGGTGGTGGACCAGAAGGACCGCGACACGTACGTCGTCCACTCGGACCCCTTGTCCGGGCCGTTCGTCTTCACGCTCCCGATCCCGCCCGAGTCCATCCGCATCTCGATGCCCTTCGCGGTTCAGGGCGACGTCACACTGGGCGG
>Ga0137319_1000233_pt1 | contig 19760 bp, 13 predicted proteins | sample EasRivERMZT333_2_FD_104752 | JGI IMG/M metagenome (GOLD analysis project Ga0137319, IMG submission 104752) | Soil microbial communities from meander-bound floodplain in the East River, Colorado, USA - East River MetaG ERMZT333_2 | ecosystem: Environmental > Terrestrial > Soil > Floodplain ... | reverse complement strand
GTATCCGGCAAGCGCTGCTTTGACCACCAGTTCGCTTGCGAACTCCATGCCCGTCGTCCGCAGGTCGAGAGCGAGAACTGCAGCGCGGTCGAACCCGCGCAGGCCACAGTGAAAGTCCCCGACACTGGTGCGGAAGAACAGTCGTCCGATGAAGCTCAATACCGGATTGCCGAAGTAGCGGTGCAGCAGCGGCATCGCCCCGGCAAGGATGCCTCCCAGGAAACGGTTGCCCATCACCAACGGATAGCCCTCGCGCAGCTTTGCGATGAAAAGTTCGAGCCGGCTGAAGTCGTAGCTGTCGTCGGCATCGCCCATGATCACGTACTTGCCGCGGGCAGCCTCGATGCCTGCGCGCAGCGCAGCGCCATAGCCACGCTCGACGACGTGGATGACGCGTGCTTCAGCCGCCTCCGCAAACGCCCAAGACCCGTCGCTTGAGCCGTTGTCGGCGACCAGCACTTCGCCATCAATGCCGGTGCGCTCGATAAAGCCGCGCGCTTTGGCAACGCAGGAGCGGATGGTCGCCGCCTCGTCCAGGCACGGCATCAGTATCGTGAGCTCGGGCATGGAATCTAGCGCGCGGCGGGTGCCGCCTTCTTCGGCGGCAGGAGCCCGCTACCGGGCGCCTCCAGCCGGCTGATCTGATGGTCGCCGCCCTTGAACCCCAGGTCCGACGCGCGGCGGTAGAGCGCCTTCGCCTCCAGGAGTCGGCCAAGGCCTTCCAGAGCCAACCCCATATGGTGGTGGGCGGCTCCACTCTCGGGCTGCAACTCGAGAGCGCGAGCGAGGTGGGGCAGCGCGCGCTCGTACTCCTTCAGCTGGAGGTGAATCGACCCGCGAGCGAAATGACAGTGGAACGTATCCGGGTAGTGGGCCATGCAGCGTTCCGTGATCTCGATCGCCTGGTCCGGCCGGCCGGCATAGAGATACTCTCGGCCGAGGTTGTATATCGTCCTCGAACCGCCGGGAATGGGCGTATTCGGAAGCTTGCTAAACGCATCCTCCCACAGCACGAACGCACTGGAAAACGTGCGAAGGCGGTCATGCGCCTGGTAGAAGAGGAGCGGGAGGGCGAGGAGCGCGAATGCGATGACGGCGCGGCTGGGCAGGCGGGAAAGCGCAATGGCGAGCAGCACGGCCCAGCCCGGCGCCCACAGATAGCTCCGGTAGAGTACAAACGGCTCCTGGAAGCGGATCGTCGTGAACTCCGTGAGAAACAGGATCCATGGAAACAGCAGGCCGAACCCCGTGACGCGGGCAAGGCCGTTCCCGCGCAGGAGAAGGTACGAACCGAGCAAACCGTATCCCAGGAAACCCGACACTGCGAGCAACGTTACCACCGGTGGCCATGAGCCGGCAAAGTGGGTCCGCAAGTCGATGGACATGGTTCCGGTGTCAGGCCAAAGCCAAACCGCGAGGTAATGGAAAAACAGCCCGGCCTGCGTAAGGGCGCTCTCCAGCCACGGGGATCCCAGGGTGTCCTGGGCGCCTGCACTGGCGGTCTGTGCCGACACCACTTCGAAATCCGGCTCGTAGGTCGCGGCGATTTTCCCCTTGACCAGCCACGTCACCAGCACCGCGGCCGGGACGCAGCAGGCAAGATACGCGGCCGCATGGCGGAATGCGAAGCGCCGTTCAGCGGCAACGAGCAGCCCGGCGGTGGCGGCGACCGCCGGCAGCAGCACCGCATTTTCCCGGGACAGCACGGCAACCGAGTACAACAGCGCTGCGGATATCGCGTCGGCATGGCTGCGGCGCACGAGACCGCGCAGGTAGATCACGATCGAGAGGAGCGAGAACAGCGTCGCGAACAGTGTCATGCGCTGAATCAGGTAGCCCGCGCCGTACACGGCCACGGGATGGATGGCGAACACGGCCGCGGCGAGGAACGCCGGCACATGCGCCGCCGGCCCCATTGCCAGCGGCGCGCCGGCGCCCTGGGCCGCGTAGCGCTGGAGATCGAACATCAGTTTGTACAGGGCCAGCGCGCAGGCAATATGCAGAGCCAGGCTGACTATCCGGTGCGCCTCCATGCTGCCCCAGATCACCTGCACGATGGCAAGAGAAAAATAGGGAGGAACCCTCAGTTCGAGACCGAACGGGTGCGTTGCGTAGTACGAGAACAGCCGCCCCGAGAAGAATCCCTGGTCGTCGAAGACCGGCGGGTTGGCGAGGAACGGCAGGTAGAGGCCGCAGGCAAGCCCCACGATGAGGCAGGCGCCAGCGAGGACGGTGATACGGATCACGGCGTTAGCATTTGTGCGCAAGGGAGAAAAGGCAAAAAAAGAGGTACCCCGAAGGGTACCTCTTTTTCACTACTGGAGTGCTATTACTGCCCGCGGCAGGAGCCCGGCAGGTACTTCGTGTTGAGGTCGGTGCCGGTGCTGCCGCACAGCCAGCCGTACAGGCCGGATCCCATATTGGTTGTGGAATTCGCCGTGGTGGTAGCGTTGGCCAGCGGCATCAACGTCACAAACTTGCCGTTGACGTCGGTGCTGACGTTCCGGATCTTGGCTTTCACCACGCCGTTGGCATCCGTCTCCAGCGATTCCACGTACTTCGAACTGACGTTTTGCTCGCAGCCCCACGAATTGGCGAGCGGCGCCGTACCACCGGTCTGATAGACCTCGGTAATGGACGTACGGCAAGCGCTCATCGCCAGAATCACCTCGGACATCTTCGCCCGGACGGTGTAATCCTGGTACGCCGGCAGCGCAACCGCCGCCAGAATACCGATGATCGCGACCACGATCATCAGTTCGATAAGCGTAAAGCCCTTCTGGACATAACGCATTTGAATACTCCTTTGTTGATTAAGTCTATAAAATACAAGCAATTTTCATTGCTCGCTCCCCTTGGGTGAGCAAGGTCTATGCCAACGGCAATAGGCCCGAAAAGTCCGTTAAAAACTGCCGGTCTGCCCGTGTGGCTGTGGTCTTTTTGGCATGGCTAATCAATGGCCGCGAAGGCTGGTTTCCTCGACTTGTCACTATGTGACAAAAAAGGTCACCCGCCGCTGTCCTCGCACCACTGACGCCACATCCGCCGGCACGCACTTTCCAGGTCCCGCACGAACCCCGCCTCGTCCATCAGGGGCGACGCGCGCAGGCGTCCCCGCAGCGATGCGCGCAGCCCGGCCAACCCCTCCGGCTTGCCGGCTTGCTCCACCGCGCGGCGCACATACTCCTCCGCGGTTGGAGCAATCCATTCCGTCAGGCCTGCGGTCGTCAAAATGCTGGCCGCCCCGCGCGATACCGACCTGGTTCCCGACAGCGTGATTACCGGCACCCCCATCCAGAGCGTGTCGCAAGTGGTCGTGTGGCCGCTATAAGGGGTCGTGTCCAGCGAGATATCAACTGCGTCAAACCAGCGCAAATACTGATCCAGAGGTACGCGCGGCGCGATGTTGATGCGGGTAGCGGCGATCCCCGCCTCCGCGCAATCCCGAAGCAGGCGCTCCTTTGCGTATCCTTCCGGCACACCGACAACAACCAGGCGCGCGTTCGGCAGCCTGACCAGTATCTCGGACCAGAGCCTGCGGGTGGCCCCGGAGATCTTCGGGGCGTCATTGAAAGACCCGAAGGTGACGAACCCGTTGCGCTTGCACGGCGGTTCGGTGGCATGGTCGATCGAGAGTACCGGGCGATAACACCACACGCTGTGCGGCAGCCGGACCAGCGTTTCGCTGCTCAGATGCTCGACCTTCCCCGGCGGATCGGTGCAGGCATCGCACAAGCGGTATTGAATGCGCGTCAGGCCGGTGGTGTTCTGGTAGCCCAGCCAGGTCGCCTGCACCGGGGCCGGCTGCTGCGCGAATACCTCGAGCTGTGGCGCCCCCGAATGCCCCGCCAGGTCGACCAGGATGTCGATTCCGTCGCGATTGATCACGTCCGCCAGTTCCGTTCTCGACAGCGCCGCGGCCGGCCGCCATACATCGACGTGCTGCGACAGGCGCTGCGTATACTCGTCGACCTTACTGCCGGTCGAATAGCAGTAAACCTCGACGGCGGACCGGTTGTGCCGCTCGAGCACCGGAATCATGAAAAGCGCAACCACGTGGTAGTGAAGGTCTCCGGACACGTAACCGATGCGCAGGCGTCGCTGCGGGTCGCGGCTGTTGCGGAACGGCGCAAAGCGGGCGGGGAAAGCCCTCTCCAGTCGCTCGCCGAATGCATGGTGGCTCGCGGCGAGCGCCGCGTCCGAGGTCTCCTCGGAAAAGTTGAGCGTATACAGCTCGGATGATTCCAGATCGAACCGGTCCGGCGAGATACTTCTTGCGGATCGAAATACCTCGAGGGCCTCGCCGATCCGTGATTCGCCGCGCAGGATGTTTCCCAGCAGCTGGGACGCCAGGGCATAACCCGGCTCGATTTCCAGCGCCCGCCGCAGGGCTGTCTGGGCTTCGGCGCGTTTCCCCAGCTTCAGCAACACGTCACCGTAGTTGTACCAGGGCCCCGCAAGGTCCGGCTGCAAGTCAAGGGCAGTTTCCAGCGCGGCAGCCGCGGCCGGGAAGTTCCCCTGCGTATCGTAGACATTGGAGAGCACGACGTGAGCCTGCGGAAAACGGGGTTTGCGCTCGACCGCCGCACGCAGCAGCTGCTCCGCCCGCGCCATCTCCCGCCGCGCGAACAGCAGTTTCCCCAAGTTGTAACAGATGTACGGCTCTGCCGGATCAATTGCCAACGCAGCTTCGTAGGAACGGGCCGCATCTTCCGCCGCGCCAGCCGCCTCCAGCCCGATCCCCAGGTTGAGGTGGGCTTTTGCATAATCCGGCGCGATCCGCACCGCTTCGCGATAGCGCTCGCACGCCTCCTGCAACCGGCCGGCATCCTCGGCGCGATTGCCCTCTGCGATCAGGCTATCTGACATCTCCTTCGCCGAGGGCCCGCTTGGCGCCCTTCCGGAGGGCAGCAGTCGCTTCAGAAAATCGCTCAACATCGTCAAGCCGTCATGATTGCCCGCCACCACCGCCGTTGCACCACTGGCGCCACATCTGCCGGTAGGCCCCTTCGAGGTCCCGCGCGAACCTCTCCTCGTCCATCAGGGGCGACGCCCGCAGGCGACCACGCAGCGCCGTACGCAGCCCGGCCAGCTCCTGCGGCTTGCCCGCATACTCCACGGCCCGCCGCACATACTCCTCCGTGCTCCCGGCTATCCAGTCCGTAAGCCCAGCAGTAGTCAGGATGCTGGCGGTACTGCGCGAGGATGACCGGGAACCGGGAACGGTAACAACCGGCACGCCCATCCACAGCGCGTCGCACGTCGTCGTGCCGCCACTGTACGGCAACGTATCCAGCGCGATATCCACGGCGCCATACCACCGGTAATAGTCCTGCAGCGACACGTACGGCAGCACCTTGATCCTTGACCGTTCTATCGTGGCGCCCGCGATATCCGCCACCAGGTCAGCCTGAACGCGACCCTCCTCGACACCGAGGACCACCAGCCGTGAATTAGGCACCCGGCTGAGTATCTCGCTCCATAGCTTGCGCGCCGGCCGCGAGATCTTGAGAGCCTGATTGAACGAGCCGAAAGTAATGTAGCCGTTGCGCGCGAACGGCGGCGTCGGCTCGGTCTTGACCTGGATGAAGGGTCGGTAGCACCACTGGCTGTGTGGCAGCCGCACCAGCGTCTCGGTATGGTGACGGTCCGCGACGCCCGGCGGGTCGGCATGGACGTCGGAAATGCGATACTGGATGCGCGTCAGGCCGGTGGTATTCAGGTAACCGAGCCAGGCGGCCTGGACCGGGGCGGGCTGTTGCGCGAATACGGCAAGCTGCGGAATGCCAGTATGTCCCCCCAGGTCCACGAGAATGTCGATCCCATCGCGGTTGATCCGTTCGGCGAGCCCCGCGGCCGGCTGCGACGCCACATCGCGCCAGGCGTCCGCGTGTTTCGCAAGCTGTCGCGTGTAATCGTCCACCCGGCCGCCGGTCGAATAGCAGTAGACCTCGACCGCGGACCGGTCGTGCCGCTCGACCAGTGGAATCGTAAACAGGGCGACCACGTGGTAGCAGAAGTCCCCCGACACGTAACCGATGCGCAGGCGCCGCTGCGGATCCCTGACGTTCCCGAACGGCGCGAACCGCGGCGGATGGGCCTTCTCGATCCGCGCGCCGAACGCCGCGTGCCGCTCGAACAGCGCGTCGTCCGCAATCCGCTCGGAGCTGTTGAGGGCAAACAGCTCGGCAGACTCGAGATCGAGATCGTCCGGACACTGCTCGCGCGCGATATGGTACAGCTCGATCGCCTCATCGGTCCGGCACTGCCCCAGCAGCGCCCCTCCCAGCATGCGGTAGGCGCGGAAGTGGCCGGGGTCGGCCGTGACCGCGCGGCGAAACGCGTTCTCCGCCTCGCGCATTCGCCTGAGCTTTCGCAGTACGAGCCCGTAGTTGTAGAGCGCGTCGGCCCAGTCCGGGCGCCGCTCGAGCACCGCCTCCATTTCCGCCGCGGCGGCCGGGAGGTCGTCGCGCTGGTCGCAGATGTCGAACAGCCGCGCATGCGCATCGACGAAACCGGGGTCGCGCGTCAGCACGGACCGCAGCAACTGCTCTGCTTCAGCGTGCTCGCCGCGCGCAATGTGCAGGGTCGCCAGGTTGTAGGTCGCGTCGACGTTCCCCGGATCGATCGCAATCGCGCGCCGCAGCGCGCCCTGAGCATCTTCCAGCCGGTTGAGCTTCCACAGCACGCCCGCATAGAGGCACAACGCGCCGATATCACCCGGCCGCAGTCTCAACGCTGCTTCGAGAGCTGCCGCCGCCGCATCGAGGTTTCCCTGGGACCCCAGCACCCCGGCCAGCACGACCTGGGCCTCCGGAAACTCCGGGCGGCTTTGCAGGGCCTGCCGCAGCAGTCGCTCGGCTTCCACCGGCATGCCGCGCGTCTGCAGCAGTTTCCCGAGGTTATAGCTGGCGAATGGCTCCGCCGGTTCGATCGCCAGTGCGGCTTCGTAGGACTTGATTGCCGCGTCGGCTGCGCCGGTCGCCTCCAGGCCGATCCCGAGATTGAGATGCGCCTTGGCATACTGCGGCGCCGCCTGCACTGCTTCGCGATAGCGTTCGCACGCCTCCTGCGCCTTGCCAGCATCCTCGGCTCGATTGCCTTCAACGATCAACCGGTCGGCGGTTTCGTGGACCGGATCCGGAAGATGACCGCGCGGCGCCGGTACGCCAAGAACGGATGCGAGGCGATTCAGCAGTTTTCGCACCATGAATCGCGCATGACGATTTCGCGGCCGCCGACGCTCAACTGCCGGGCGCCCGGCGCCGGGTGGTGATCAGGATGACAAGCTCGTAGGTCCACGATTCGACAAACTCAGGGGGATAGCCCGCCTCCTTGAGCGCCCACTGGAATTGGTTGCCGAGCCGCGCCCTCTTGTAGAAGTTGAGCTTGTGGGTGCGCGCATACTTCCCCGCGCGCGCGAAGACTGCGTCATGCGTATTCCGGATTCTCTCCGCCGCTTTCTTGGTGCGGGCCTCCAGCGCCGAGGGCGGAACACGCTTCACGAGCTCCGCGGCGATCGCCGCCGCCAGCTCGTCGACTTCCCTGATGCTAAACCACTCGCGTATGCCCATCGACCGGCCTCATTGGAATAGAAACGCGCCTGAAACGACCATACCGCAGGCGCAATAACCTATTGCGTGGGGGGTGGAATATAACCGGGAATCCTCGTTACATCGACTTCGTCTATCTGCTCGGGTTCGAGGAACTGCCTGGCATATTTTTCGTAGACCCTCTCCCACATGAAGATGTCGAACAGGTCCGGGTCGATATGCCCGTTCAGCTTGAACTTGCCGAGGATGGTGAGCGATTCGGTGAGCGTCTTGCCCTTCTTATAGGGGCGGTCCTTGGCGGTCAACGCCTCGAAGATATCGGCGATGCCCATGCAGCGTGCCTGGACCGACATCTGGTCGCGCGTGAGGCCCCGCGGATAACCCTTGCCGTCCATGCGCTCGTGGTGGCCGCCGGCGTACTCGGAAACCTTCCTGAGATGCTTGGGCCAGGGCAGCGCTTCCAGCATCTGGATCGTGACCTCGATGTGGTGATTGATAATCTGGCGCTCCTCCGGGGTAAGCGTGCCGTGCCGGATGGTGAAATTCCGGATTTCCTCCTCACTCAGGAAATCGCTGCGGGTCCCGTCGCTGCTGCGCCATTGGTAGCGTCTGGCGATCGCCAGCACGCGGGCAATATCCTCGTCTTTCATTGTCTCGCTGCCGATGTTGGCAAGCCGCAGAAAATCGCGGTCGGCTTCGATTTCGCGGATGCCGGCCAACAGTTGCGCATCACCGACGACGTCGGCGCGCCCCTGTCCGAGTTTCTCCAGCCGTGCCCGGAGCAGCGCGATTTCCGCGTCGCGCTTGATTACTTCGAAGCGGGTGTCGATAAGGACGACGCGGTCAAAGATGGTCTGCAGCTTGGTCGCCTTGTCCACCACATGCACTGGCGTCGTTACCTTACCGCAATCGTGCAGCAGCCCCGCAATTTTGAGCTCGTAGCGGTCAGCATCCGTCATAGTGAAATCCCGGAGCGGGCCGACCTTGCAGTTGTTGACCGCCTCGGCCAGCAGCATCGTCAGCTGCGGCACGCGCTGGCAGTGCCCGCCAGTGTATGGCGACTTGTCGTCGATGGCGGAGTTGATCAGTCCGATGAAGGACTCGAACAGGTTCTCCAGGTGAATGATCAGCAGCCGGTTGGTCAGCGCGATCGCCGCCTGCGACGCGAGCGATTCGGCGAGGTGCTGATCGGCATCGGAAAACGGGACCACCTCGCCGGTCTCGGGATCCTTGGAATTGATCAGTTGCAGCACGCCTATGATCTCGGCCTCGTGGTTCTTCATGGGCACGGTCAGGAACGAGCGCGAGCGATAACCGGTTTTCTTGTCGAAATTCTGGGTCCCGGCGAAATCAAAGCCTTCCGCGGTATAGGCGTCGGCTATATTGACCGAACGGTCATGGTGCACCGCGTACGCTGCGATCATGGTATTGATCGGCTTGCCATCCTTGTCGAAAAGGTTGATGGGGTAAAAAGGAATCTCGGCATCGGTGGTGCCGCCCATTGCAATACCGAGCGTATCGTTACGGATGATCTCGAACTTGAGGGTTTTCTCCTCGGTCATCCGGTACAGCGTGCCGCCGTCCGCGTGAGTGATTTCCTTGGCGGCCACCAGAATGCCCTCGAGCAGGCGGGCAATGTCCCGCTCCTGCGATAGAGCTATGCCGATGCGGTTAAGCTGCTCGAGGCGCTTGAGCAGGTCGACCGCGCCCTGCGATGAGCCCGAATCCGTCGGGGAATTCGCTATTTGATGCAAACCGCGCGCACCTGCTGAATGTCCGTGATCCCCTGCAATACCTTCTCGATGCCGTCCTGCTTGAGGGTCCTCATTCCATCCTCGAGCGCCGTTGCAAACATTTCGGTGACACGCGCGTGCTCCTGGATGTTCTTCTTGATGCGGTCGGTGCCGATCAGCAGCTCGTGCAGGCCCAGCCGGCCCTTGTAGCCGGTGTTGCCGCACGCATCGCATCCCTTGGCGGCGTGGAGAATGATTTCGCCCTTGTCGTTGCCGAACTCCTTTACCCAGCTCTCGTAGAGTCTATCGCGCGAGCCCTTGGGGTCCTTTTTCCAGGCGGCCGTGTTCTGCAACTCGAGCGAGTACTCCTCTATCAGCGCGCGGATCTCATCCGCGGTCCCGACGTGCGCCGCCTTGCACTTGCACAGTCGGCGCGCAAGCCGCTGGGCGAGAACGCCGAGCAGCGCGTCGGCGAAGTTGAACGGGTCCATCCCCATGTCGAGCAGGCGGTTGATCGATTCCGGCGCGCTGTTGGTATGCAGGGTGGCGAACACCAGGTGTCCGGTAAGCGAAGCCTCGATGCCGGTTGCGACCGTCTCCTTGTCGCGCATTTCCCCGACCATGATCACGTCCGGGTCCGCCCGCAGGAACGCCCTCATCGCGATCGCGAAGGTCAGGCCGGCCTTGGGGTTCATTTGCACCTGACGCAGCCCCCTCTGCGTGATTTCAACCGGGTCCTCGGCCGTCCAGATCTTCATCTCCGGCGTGTTGAGGTAACCCAGCACCGAGTGCAGCGTGGTGGTCTTGCCCGAGCCGGTGGGCCCGCACACGAAGAACAGTCCATACGGCTTGTCGACTTCCTGCTTGCACAATTGCAGGTTGCGCTTGGAAAACCCCATCTTGTCCAGCGGCATCGGCTCGCCCGCCGAGAGTATCCGCATCACGATGTCCTCCACCCCGCCCTGGGTCGGAATGGTCGCCACCCGCAGTTCGATGTCGAGGGGGCCGAACTTCTTGAACTTGATCTTGCCGTCCTGCGGCTTCCTGCGCTCCGAGATGTCGAGATCGCACATGATCTTGAGGCGCGCGGCGATCGCGGCGCGGTAGCTGCCCGGCACCGAGATGTACGGCTGCATGTCGCCGTCCTTGCGGAAGCGGATCTCGGTCTTGGCCTTGCCCGGGTACGGTTCGACGTGGATGTCCGAGGCGCCCTGTTGGTAGGCGTCGATGATCACCTTGTTGACGAGCTTGACCACCTCGTTGTCGTTCGCTGCATTAGCCATGTCCTCCGCGCCTTCGGCCGGCGCCGCGTCGTCTTCATCGAGCGTGCCGAGTATGTCGCCGATATCGCCGGGGTCCCCTCCGAACCCGCCGCCGAACAACTGGTCGAGCGTCTGGTCGAACTCGCGATTGGTGGTGACCTTGAAGAGGAACTTGCCCTTGGAATAGACATTGCTGACCATCTTCGAGGCCTTGATCCGCTCGGGGTCCGTGGCCACCACGATGATGCCGTCCTTGCTGTCCTCCACCGGCGCCCAGCCGTTGGTCTTGCAGAAGTCACGGCTCATGTTCTTGATCAGGTCGGTCGACTTGATACGGTCCGCCCTGTAGGGCTCGTACGGCACGCCGAAATAGGCCGCCAGCGCCTCGCCCAGCGAATGCAGCTTGACCTTGAATTCCTCGATCAGAACGGTCTCCATATCGAGGTTCTTGCGCCGCGACGAACGCTGCGCCAGCTCCAGTTCTTCCGCCGATATCACCGCGCTGGTCACCAGTCCGTCGTACTTGGTTCGCACCTGCATCAACGGGCCCTGACGCTGGCGAAAAGCGATGGACAGCGTCTCGCACAACTGCACCACGCCCTCCTCCATCGCCAGAGTGAACGGCTGCCCGTTCCTGGAGTTGATGATCTGCACCACGCCGATCAGTTCCCTGGTCTTGTTCTCCAGCACCGGCGAAACCAGCATCTGCTTGGTGCGGTAACCGGTCTTGGCGTCCACCGCCTTGAGGAAATTGAGCTGCGGGCTGTGGGACTTCAGCTCCGTGTCGTCGTAGACGTCGCGGACGTTGATCACGCGCTTGTTGCTGGCGACGAAACCCGCGATCGACTGCTCGTTGATCGGCAGCTTGATGTCCTTGAACGAGTTGAGGCCGGTCTTGACCTTGGAGACGATCGAGCCCTTGTCCTCGCTCATCAAGTAGATCGTCAGCCGGTCGGCGTTGAACAGATTACACAGCTCCTGCGATAACTCGAGGATGATCTCGTCGATGTTCCTCGTCGCGTGAATCCTGTTCGTGACTCCCTGCAGCCGCGTCTGGAACTGCAGCTTGTCGGCCAGGTTGTCCTGTCCGACCGGCTTGCTATGAAGAACCATGCTCATGACGACCTCGCCTTCTCGGTTTCCAACGTACAGATGGCAACTTCCCGGTACTGCCCGGTCACGTTGCCCTGCCCATAGCCCCGGAGATGGGCTGCGCCATAGCTATTTGGTCTCGAAGGCCCAGGCGCCGTCCCAGCCGGACTTCGGCGGTTGGGCGCGGAAATGCGCGATGCGTTCAATGAACACTCCATAAAGGTCGGCGTTCGGCGCCCTTTTCTGCAGATCGAGCAGTTGCAGCTCCGCCCTATCCCAGTCCTGGCCGCGATACACCATAAGCGCATGATGCCACATACCAATTTCATCGAGTTTGGCCTGGTCTACCTGCCCTTCCAGCCCCACCGGCTCGTAGATGGTAACCGGTTCGTCCCTGCCCTTGACGCGCACCCGGTCGACCTCGCGCAAAACAAAGCCGGTGATCAGCTTGCGCGTTGCGTCACCGACAATAATATCAGCCCCGTACCGTTTTGTGACGCCTTCGAGCCGCGAGGCGACGTTCACGGCGTCGCCCATCACGGTGTAGGCCTTGCGAATCTTCGATCCCATGTCGCCGACGCGCATTACGCCGGAATTAATGCCGATTCCGATCCTGAACGTCGGCCAGCCCTGGGCCTTGAACTTCTCGTTGAGCGCCCTGGCCTCGGTTTGCATGCCGAAGGCTGCAAGCACCGCGTTACGCGCGTGCGCCGCGTCCGCGACCGGTGCGCCCCAGAACGCCATGATCGCGTCGCCGATGTACTTGTCGAGCGTGCCCCGATGCTGCTCGCGGATCACCAGGCTCATGGCGGTAAGGTACTCGTTGATGTAGTGGGATAGTACTTCCGGTGACAGCGCCTCGGAGATCGTCGTGAAATCGCGCACGTCGCAAAACAGCACCGACAGTTCCTGTGCGCGCGGCGCCATATTGAACTCTTCGGGGTTGCGCGCCATCTCGTCCACCAGTTCCGGCGGCACGTACTGCCCGAACAGGCTGGTGATCTGCCGCACGCCGCGCGCCTCGATGAAGAAGCCGTACATCATGTTGAGCGTGAACAGCGCCAGGATCATGAGAAGCCCGGAGGCGAGAGGCAGCACCAGGTTGCCATACTGGAACAGCATGAAGTTGGACGCGAGCGCCGACACCAAGACCAGCAGCGTCGCGAGGGTCGAAGTCAGCGGCGGCAACAGCGGCAACACCAGGGCCATTACCAGCCCCGAGGCGAGCAGCAGCACGAACTCCGCGCCTGCCGCGTACGCCGGTACCTGCTTGATATTGCCGTCGAGCATGCCTGATATCAGGTTGGCATGGATCTCAACCCCCGGATAGACGGGATCCACTGGTGTCGCCCGCAGATCCAGCAGACCGGGGGCAGTCGTACCGACCAGCACGATCTTGCCCTTGAGTTCGGCCGGGTCTATGCGTTCGTTGATCACATCCACGATGGAAAAATACTTGAAGCTGTTCTTGTGCCCGCGATACGGAACCAGTGCGGTCGCCTCGGCGTCCACCGGGATAATGAGCGACCCGACTTCCAGCCATTCGAGATCGGGATACCCCTCTGGCGCGAACGACCCGTCCGTCGAGACCGCTTTGACCGGCGGCGAGCCGAGCAGCACCCGCACCACCGCCAGAGACAGCGGCTCATAGTATGCGCCTTCGTACTCGGCCAGCATCGGCACGCGCCGGAAGATACCGTCAACGTCCGGGTCCGCGTTGATATGGCCGCCGCCGGTCGCGGCCTTCTGCAATATTTCCAGGTTCGCCGTATAGCCGCCCCACGAGGTCATTGCCACCGTGCGACCCTCGAAGGATTTCGACGTCAAGACCGGCGCGGGCAGCATCCCCTTCGTCTGCAGCGCGGCGGATTCCCGCTCCAGAAAAATGTAGCCCATCACCACCGGCCGGTCCTTGATCTTGCGGGCGAAGACGTCATCGTAATCCAGCTGCGGCCTGAGCTGCCTGAGCACGGACTGGTACTGGATGTTGTCGCGGAGTTCGCGCTCGGAGAGCCGCTCGAGAACGCGGATCCCCGAGGACTCGTCGCGCTCGGAAAACACCACGTCGAAGCCGACGACGGCGATCTCGTACCGGTCGAACAGCTTGTCCACGAGGAGCCCCAGCCGGTCGCGCGGCCATGGCCAATGCCCTTCCCCGCCTTTTTCCCTCTCGGCAAGGCTTTTCTCGTCGATGTCGAGAATGACGATGCGGGGATCCACGGTCTGCGGCATTGTGCGTCGCAGCCGCGTGTCGTAAACGATCGCCTCAAGCTGGTCCACAATCGGCATGCGCAATCCCCACAGCCCGACCGCGTGAACGAGGAACACCACCACTACGATGACACCAATGATGATCCGCGCCAGGTGCTTCTTTATCGCCGCGATCACGGCGCTGGTCCTTCACGCCTTATTCCCGTTCGCTTGGCGGCGTACCGGGTAACGCCTGCGGGACCCGCAGGAACCAAAAAGGCCGGATACCGGCAGCGTGCCGACACCCGGCCCGAATTGGCTGGGGCAGGCCAATCGGCACCCGCCCGGCAACCGCCGCCATTCATCTCTTGACGAAGAATTCCATTTTCACGCCGGCCAGCTCTATGACGTCGTGGTCGTTCAATTGCCGTGCCTGCGCGTCGAGAGCCTTGCCGTTCACCACCGGAAAGCTGGCGCCTTCGACATGGGTCAGAAAATAGCCCTGGGGGCGCCGCGTTATCACGGCCACCTGCACGCCCGGCTTGCCGAGCGTGGTGAGATTCTTGACAAGTTCGATTTCCTTGCCCGCGGCGCCACCGGTCAGGATCTGCAGCGCGGCCAGCGGCTGCGGTTCTGCGGAAACCGCCGGCTTGGTGGCGGCGGCCGGCGCAGGAGCCGGTGCGGCAGGCGCCGGGGCCGGCTTGGGCATGGCTGCGGACAGGGGAGGGGGCGGCGGCGGCGACAAAGGTCCTACCGGTCTGGGCGTGGATGCCATCGCTGCGGCCGGGGGAGGCGGTGGCGGTGACGCAGGTCCTACCGGTCTGGGCGCGGGTGCCGTCGCTGCGGCCGGCTTCGGCGCAGACGCGGCAGGCTTCACCGGCGAGCGCATCACCATGGTCCTCTCGAAGTCATCCACCGGCGCCGGCGCCGCGGCGGCCATTCCCGCCTCGACCACGTACTTCATCTTGTACTTGCCGATCTCGATTACGTCATTGTTCTGCAAGATATGCTTCTTGATCGGGTTGCCGTTGACCAGCGTGCCGTTGGTGCTGCCGAGATCCTCGAGAAAAGAATCGTCGAGGATGGTGACGATGCAGGCATGCTCGCCGCTGACCGCCAGGTTCTCGATCGGAACATCGTTCTGCGGCTTGCGCCCTATGGTTACCCGATCCTTGTTGAGCGGGATCTCCCGGATAACCGACCCATCTATGCTGAGGATTAGCTTCGCCATGGTGTTGTCCCCGCCTTCTAACTGAACCAAGCCTTCAATTTATCCAACATACCGGTGCGCGCCGCGAAGTCCTGCGTCACGCGCACCAGTATCACCGAAACGTTGTCGCGCCCTCCGTTGTCGTTCGCCTGCTGCACCAGCTGCTCGGCAGCGAGCTGCAGGTTGGCCTGAAGCGAAGACAACGTGAGTTCTATGTCCTCGTCGGTCACCATGTCGCTCAGCCCGTCTGAGCACAGCAGAAATATGTCGCCGGGCTCGACTGGATAGGTATGGACCTCCGTCTCCACTTCCGGATCGATACCGACCGCTCGCGTTACCAGATTCTTGTTCTGCGAATTCCTGGCCTGTTCCTTGGTTATCATGCCGCTATCGATCTGTTCCTGCAATAATGAATGGTCGCGCGTGATCTGCTCCAGCGTGCCGCCGCGCAGGCGGTAGAGGCGCGAATCGCCGACGTGGCCGACCGCCATCCGATTGTCACACCACACCGCCACCACCAGCGTCGTGCCCATCCCCGAGTACTGCGGCTGGCTCTGCGCCGCCTGATAGATGGCGTTGTTGGCGCGCTGCGCCTTTTCGACGATGAGCTGCTCCGCGCCCTGGCCGTTCAATGCCTCGGGATTGCCGCTCTCGAGCGCCGCCTTGAGTTCGGTCCTGATCAACTCGACCGCGATGCCGCTGGCGACTTCGCCCGCGTTGTATCCGCCCATGCCGTCGGCCAGCACTGCCAGCCCGGCATTGGAATCGGCCGCTAGGCTGTCCTCGTTGTGCGATCTCACCATCCCGGAATGAGTGGCGGTCGCGACCTCGAGCACGGCGCTGAGATTGGCCATTGCCACTCCTATGTGCCCGTCCCAACCGCCGCCGTGGCCGCAGGTGCGCCGTGCGCCGACACGCTCTGCCGACAATGGTGCAGCGCCCTCGCCATCTGCCCGCCGTCCTGGTACCGGGCCACCGGATCCTTGGCGAGCGCCTTGTTCACGGCTGTGGCCACGCACTTGAGATACTCCATGGCGCTATAGGCCAGGTCGTGCTTGGATTTTTCCACGCCGCCACCCGGCGGGATCACGGTGCTGTCGCAATGGCCGCCACCAGCGGCACCGCCGAGCACCATTGCCTCTGACATCGCCTTGGCGCGGTTCAGACCCCCGAGCAGCCAGTCGGAGCGCCAATAATTGAGTTTGTTCATCCCCTTGCCCGCAATTTGTTATTTGGTTCTAGCGGGTTATCACCGTTCATTCAACCATTCTACGATATTCGCCGGGAAAATATTGGTACTTTTGGCGGTTTACTCCGGAAACTTCATATGAATACAGCAGTTTACAGGGTAAGAGTGGTCGGCATGGCCCGCACCGGCGGGGGCAGCAGCAGGCAGCGGCAAGGTCGAATCAACTGGTAACCAGGAAGTTGCGCACCGCTGCGCTCGGAATCTGGTGGCGAACCCGGGTCCGACAAACGCCTGTGGTGCGACCGGCGTCTTCCGCCGGCGGCGACGATGGCGTCGGCATGTGCGACGGGAAAGGTTAGTTACCGAGCAGGGTGCCGGTAGTGACCCCCGCCGCGCGCGCGAATTCGCCGCCCGACAGTTTCTTCCCATCCTCCCCGCGCGCGCGCAGCACTTCGATCATGCCGCCCTGCGCCGTGACCTTGAAGCTGGCGTCGGTGACCCCGGAGACTTCGCCAACCTTGCCCACCACGTCCGCAAAGCGCCGGAACACGTGCTTGCGCGCGTCGAAGATCTGCAGCTTCTTGCCGTTCAGCGTGGTCCACGCGCCGGGCGCCGGATTGCAGCCGCGGATGATGTTGTAGATGAAGTCGACAGGGTGCGCCCAGTGGACACGTGCTTCCGCTTCCCGGCACCAGCCTTCGTAGCTGGCGCGCGACTCGTCCTGCACTTTTTCATTGTGCTTGCCGGCGGCCACCAGGTCGGCCGCCTCCAGCATCGATTTCACTCCCATCGGGAACAGCTTGTTGAAATAGACGTCGCCGATGGTTTCATCGGGACCGATGTCGCATTCCCTCTGCAGCACGATCGGGCCCTCGTCGAGTCCTTCGGTGGGGCGGAAGATGGTGAGGCCGGTGCGGGTGTCGCCGCGGATGATCGGCCAGTTGATCGACGACGGGCCGCGGTACTTGGGCAGGAGCGACGGGTGGTACTGGATGGTGCCGAGGCGCGGGATCCTGACCAGGGTGTCAGGTGCGAACTGCAGCACGTAAGCCATGATGCCGATATCGGCCTTGAGGCCCTTCAGGGATTCGTGCGCTTCGGGATCGCGCAGCGACTTGAACTGGAACACCTTGAGACCTTTTTCCTCCGCGGCGGCCCGCAGCGGATCGGCCTTGGCGCCGGGTTTCTCGGGGGCGCAGAACACCCCGGCAACCTCATCCTTGCGCGCGAGAAACGCCTCAAGAACGCCTTTTCCAAAATCCTGCTGACCGATGATCGCGATTCTCATGGGGTTGGTTCATTCCTCGTTGCTCGTTGCTGGGTACCCGTTCGTCGTTGCCCGTCTCACCAGCAACGAGCAACGAGTCACTTCTTTCCTGCGGCGACTACGCCGCTTTCTTGGGCGGCGCCGAAAATGCGCCGGCACTCTTCAACTGCGCTATTCTGTCGTCGCCGTAGCCGAGCACCTGCTTCAATACCTCGTCCGTATGCTCGCCCAGCGTGGGGCTGCGCTTGATCACGGCGGGCGAAGCGGACAACTTGATCGGCATACCGACGTTCCACCACTTGCCGCGCTGCGGGTGGTCGAGCTCGACCCACATCTCGCGCCCGCGTATGTGCTCGTCGTTGGCGAGGTCCTCGGTGCTCATGATCGGACCGCAGGGAACGTCGAGCGGGTTGAGGATCGCCATGAATTCGCGCTTCGGGTAACCGGTCGCGAACTTCGTGATCAGCGCCCACATCTCGTTCTGGTTCTTGCGGCGGTCCGCGATCTTGGCGAAACGGGGATCGGTCGCGAGTCCCGGCATGCCGAGGTCGGGGCCGATACGGTTGGCAAGTCCTTCCCACACCGCTTCCTGCACCACCACGTACAACCAGTCATTGGGGCCGTGCGGCTTGCAGTGGATGGCGTTGCCGAGCTGGCCGCCGCCGGAATCGTTGCCGGCGCGCGGTACCGCGCCCATGCCCTGCTGCGTCGGCACGGAGAATTCGGACAGCGACTGGCGCGTGAGGCGCTGGTGATCGCGGAATTTCACTCGGCACAGATTCATTACTCCGTCCATCATCGCCACCTCGACGTACTGCCCCTGTCCCGTGCGGTTGGCCTGGTTGAGCGCTGCCAGCAGCCCGACGGCCAGGTGGAGGCCGGTGCCGGAGTCACCGATCTGGGCGCCGGTGACGAAGGGCGGTCCTTCCGGCACGCCGGTGGTGCTCATCGCCCCTCCCATCGCCTGCGCCACGTTCTCGTAGGCCTTGAAATCGGCGTACGGTCCGCTCGAGCCGAAGCCCTTGATGGAGCCCATCACGATTTTCGGGTTGATCTGGTGGATCTTCTCCCAGGTAAAGCCGAGCCGGTCGAGCACCCCGGGACCGAAGTTCTCCATGATGATGTCGCACTTCTTCAGCAGGTCGACGAACACCTGCTTGCCCTCGGCACTCTTCATATTCACGGTGATCGAGCGCTTGTTGCAGTTGAGCATGGTGAAATACAGGCTGTCGGCGTTCGGGATGTCGCGCAGCTGTCCGCGCGTCGCGTCTCCGGCCGGGTTCTCGAACTTGATGACGTCGGCGCCCATCCAGGCGAGCAGCTGCGAGCAGGTCGGCCCGGCCTGCACGTGCGACATGTCGAGAATGCGAACTCCCTTGAGTGCTTCCATTCTGATCTCCAAGAAATCTGCGGCAGACGAAACGCCGCCTGCCCTTGCTCAACGGCCTGACTTATTTCTTCTTTGCGCTCGGATTCAGGCTCGTGATGCGTCCGCTTTCTGTGCCGGCGGTTTCATCGATCACGGCATTGATGAGCGTGGGCTTGCGCGAGCGGATGGCTTCTTCCATTGCCTTGCGCAATTCGGCCGGCGTCGTGGCGTGCACGCCCACGCCACCGAAAGCCTCCATCAGCTTGTCATAGCGCGCGCCCTTGACGAACACGGTGGGTGCCACATCGGGCCCGCCGGTCGGATTGACGTCCGTGCCGCGGTAGACGCCGTTGTTGTTGAAGATGACCACGCAGACCGGCAGGTTGTAGCGGCAGAGGGTCTCGACTTCCATGCCGGAGAAGCCGAAGGCGCTGTCGCCCTCGACTGCGATCACCGGCTGGCGGCTGACCACGGCGGCCGCAACGGCAAAGCCCATGCCGATGCCCATCACGCCCCAGGTGCCGACGTCCAGGCGCTTGCGCGGCTTGTACATGTCGACGATGCTGCGGGTGAAATCGAGCGCGTTGGCGCCTTCGTTGACCAGGATGGCGTCCGGATTGGCCTTGATGATGTCGCGCACCACGGCGAGCGCGCTGTGGAAATTCATCGGCGTCGGGTTCTTGGCCAGCGTCTCGGCCATCTTGGCCAGGTTCTTGTCCTTGCGCTCGGCAACGGCAGAGAGCCACTCCGCCGGCGGCTTCGGCCAGTTGGCGCCGATGCCTGCGAGCAGCGCGGACACGCACGATCCGATGTCGCCAACCAGCGGGGCTTCGATACGGACGTTGCTGTCCGCCTCCTGCGGCGAAATGTCGATCTGGATGAACTTCTGGCCGCC
>Ga0137319_1000225_pt1 | contig 20121 bp, 19 predicted proteins | sample EasRivERMZT333_2_FD_104752 | JGI IMG/M metagenome (GOLD analysis project Ga0137319, IMG submission 104752) | Soil microbial communities from meander-bound floodplain in the East River, Colorado, USA - East River MetaG ERMZT333_2 | ecosystem: Environmental > Terrestrial > Soil > Floodplain ... | reverse complement strand
TAGAGAACAACCGACGCCAGCAGCGTATCCCATGGCACCGCGATCGATGCAACTCCGAGCAACAGCGCGACGATGGGAGCAAACGCGAACACCATGACCGCGTCGTTCAGCGCAACCTGGGACAGCGTGAAGTACGGATCGCCGTTTGTCAGACGGCTCCAGACAAACACCATTGCCGTGCACGGCGCGGCGGCAAGCAGGATGAGCCCGGCGATATAGCTGTCGAGCTGTTCCGCAGGCAGCCACGGAGCGAACAGGTGGCGTATGAACAGCCAACCCAGAAACGCCATCGAAAACGGCTTGACCAGCCAGTTGACGATGAGCGTGATGCCGATGCCCCGCGCGTGCCGCCGGACCTGGTGCAGTGCGCCGAAATCGATCTTCAGCAGCATCGGCACGATCATGACCCAGATCAGCACCCCGACCGGCAGGTTGACCCGGGCAAACTCCAGGCCGCCGAGTAGCTTGAACGGCGCTGGAAAGTACTGGCCGAGCACGATGCCCGCGACAATGCACAGGGCCACCCACAGCGTCAACCAGCGCTCGAACAGGTTCATGGGCGCCGTGCCGGCGCTCACGGAATCACCAGCACCGGTGCGAAGCCGCCACCCTCGGAGCGGAAATTGGTGGTCTGTCCCTGCCAGAGCCTGGCTGCGAGCAGCTGCACCCCGCCGGCATACGCGAAATTCCGCACGTCGAACTTCAGGGGAGAGCCGTCCTTTGTCAGAACACGCTCGCCCGGCGGCACCAGATCCTGCGCCACGTAGCCGCCTTCCAGGATCTGCTCGAATACGCGGCGCGTCAGCTTGTCGCCGCGGTAAGCGCCCCGGCTGCCATAGCCAGCGAAAGGCTTGAAGAAGAGACTCCTGCGCTGTTGCCACAGCCGGCGGCCATCCGCGGCGTTGACCACCTCCGTTCCAGGCACCACCTCGCCGAGCAACTCCGCCCAGGCGGGATCCAGCCCCATGTCACGCAGCCAGGCCGCATCGCCGAGCAGCGCCAGGGCACGCTTGTCGGCGTACAGGGCGTGAGCGCGCGGGTTGGGCGTCACCACCGCATTGCCACCGAGATAGGCATCGCGCAACCCCCGGTGCGCGGCAGCTTCGAGCGCGAAGTCGGTCAGCCGGTTGTAGACCAGGTCTACCTGCAAGTCACCGGCATACAGTTCCCCGTCCCGCAGTGCCAATGCATGCGGCGCCGTGATCACCGCCACCCTGCCGGCCCGAAGCAATGCGCTTTGCATCAGCAGGAATTCGGGATAGAGATACTGGCTCCCCGGGGCCTCGTCCACAATGGCGATCGCGCGCGGCTGGCCGCTGCGGCCCGCGTGCCGCCACTCCGCATCCAGCATCTCGATGGCCTGCCTCTCGAACCGGCCGGTGTCGCCTCCGCCAGCCGCCGCCGATCCACAGCACGAGGTCGCGGCATCGCCCAGCATGGCGGCCAGCAGTCCCCCGCCCGCGTTGGTGTTGATCTCGATCAGCTTCGGGCCGCTCTCCGAGAGGTGGAAGTCGAAGCCGAGAAAGGCGCCCCGCGTACCGGAGTCATGGCGCGCGATCTCCGGCGACCGGTCCAGCACGGCATCACGGTAGGCGGGCAGCGCCACCGCCGCCTCGACCGCTTTCACCGTGTCGGCCATGCGCCGCGCGTGCGCTCCGGACAGGAACACGGGAACCCGCGAGAACAGGTGCGGGTGGCTCGCGGCGAGTTCGCCCGGCAATCCGGCAGACTGCAAACGCGCCTCCACCGCACGCCGCAGCGCCGCCACATCGACATTGACGCAATGGCAGCCGGCGTTCAACGCCCTGGCTGCCTCCAATGCGCCCGGATCCCGGTGCATTGCCGGCGCCCTCAGGACTCCACGGGCGTGCTGCCCGTGGCACCGATTTCGTTCAACTTCTTCTCGAGCACGAGCCGGTCGAGCTTGTCCAGCGGTAGACTGACGAAGCTGCTGATGCGCGCGCTCAACTCGACGTACGCGCGCAGGAAGGCCTTGCGCTTGTCCTCCGCCGAACCCCCGACCGCGGCGGGATCGTCTACACCCCAGTGCGCGCTGACAGGCTGCCCGGGCCAGACAGGGCAAACCTCGCCCGCGGCGTTGTCGCATACGGTGAATACGAAATCCATCTTCGGCGCGCCAGGCTGCGCGAACTCATCCCAGCTCTTGGAGCGCAGTTCCGCGGTGTCGAGGCGGTACTTCTGCAGGAGCTCGATCGCATAAGGGTTGACCCGGCCCGCCGGCCGGCTGCCGGCGCTATAGGCCTTGAACCGGCCCTTACCCGCCGCATTGAGCCAGGCCTCGGCAAGAATGGACCTCGCCGAGTTGCCGGTGCAGAGGAAAAGCACGTTATAGGCATGGCGCTTCATGCAGCTTTCTTCCTTTTCGCGGTTGGCGCAGGCTGGCGGGCCGGCACGCAGGCCTTGCCGCCGCAGCAGTTCTCGGTAAGGAATGCGACCAGGCCGATCATGGTGTCGAAGTTGGCGGCGTAGATGACGAACCGCCCCTCCTGCCGTGACTGCGCCAGGCCCGCCAGGCTCAACTCCTTCAAGTGAAAAGAAAGCGTCGCCGGAGGCAAGTCCAGTTTTCCTGCAATCGCTCCCGCCGCCAGCCCTTCCGGTCCGGCAGTCACCAGCAGGCGGTAAATGCCGAGTCGCGTTTCCTGCGCGAGCGCGCCGAATGCCTGCACGATAGTTTTTGTTTCCATATTTCCAATAATATGGAAATATCAGGCGCGCGTCAATCCCCGGACTTCTCCAATCCGCGAATATGTTGCCGGATGCGAGCGGCCCCTGCCGTCGCAGGCACGCCTGAAGTCACGACGCCCGGCGCGATGGGTTCTTCCTGAACACCGCAAGCGTCACTTCCCCTGCCAGCCGCCTCGCTGTGTCGCTCATGATTTCGTACAAGCTCTGCGCGATACGCTCCCGGAGCGGCACCAGCAGTGCCGGCAATTGCACCGAGCGGCTCAGAACGCGGGTTTCCATCGCGTAGAGACGCAACAGGTCCCAAAGCAGCTGCTCGAGCTCGGCGCGCGGGTAGGATTCCTGCAGGGCTGCGCGCAGGCCGCGCTGCATGTCCCACGCGCCAAGAAGTCGGCAAGCGGCAGCGAACAGGCGTTCGATGCGTTGCGTGCGAATCGGCGCGATCTCGTGGTAGGGAACCACGATCCGGATCGGCAAATTGCCAACTTGCGCGAGAAACGCCCGGTCGATGTCCTGGGTGGCCTCGAGCAATCCGCTCAAGGCGTCGCGGTCCGGTTGGCGCCCGCCCGCAAGCGTTGCGCCTGCGCGGCGGATGACAAGCGCGTCCTTCTGCGTTTCCTTGGCGACGTTGCGCGCAAGAACCGGTTCGAGGTGAGGCATCGCGATACGCAACGGCAAGGCCGCGCGGAGCCTATCGACCGTCCGCCGGCTGTATGCTTCCAGAATCCTGCGGTTCAATCCCGCCAGGGCGCTCGGCCTGTCCACGCACAGATAGCCAGGAAACGCACCGGCTGATGCGGTTTGTCTCGGTCGTGGACCCGTTCGGCCCTACGACGCCTTGGCCGCGCGGTGAAAGCCGATCATGCCGGCGAGTAAGGTCTTGGCCCCAACGTCGCGATAGCCGATATCCTGCAACATGCCAGAAAGTTCATCGGCGGAGTAGAACATCTGGAGCGCATTGATGAAATATTCCTTGCAATTCAATGCAGCCGGACCACTCTGGAACACAAATCCCGTAAACGCCAGGCAGAAGCGCAGATAGGCATAGTAGAGCTTTTCGACAACCGGATTGGCTGGCCGCAGCATGTCGCAATGATAGAAGCGCCCGCCCGGCTTGAGCACCCGGTGGATCTCCTGGAACACGCGCGTGATGCGCAGGTGCCGCGATGCATACTGCAGCGTCACGACGTCGAAATGGTTGTCCGGGAACGGAAGCTCATGCACGTCGGCTATGACGCTTTCGATGCGCAGGCCCCTGTCCTGCGCGCGCTGCTGGCCGACCTCCTGCATGGCCTTGCTGCGGTCGATGGCGTGCACTTCCAGGTTTGGCTCGCGCTGCAGCAGCGCAATTCCAATCGCGTTCGTCCCGGCGCAGACGTCGAGCACCCGTTCGCCTGCCCGAACTTCGATCGTGGACATGAAACTCCTCAGGAACCAGTTCCAAAGGCCGAAACTGGCAATGTGGTTCGCGCGATCGTAATAGGGCGCGACATCGGCAAACACGTCATTCAGGTCCCGACTCCAGATCGAGCCGAATTGTTGCTCCCGCAGGCTGTCACGCAAGGCAAGAGGTGGGGGGGGCATTGAGCGCTCTCCTTTGACTGTGCTCCATTACGGGCAGCGCGATGACGCTAGGGTCTATTAAGTTATCGGTCCGCCCTCGCCCTGTCAATCTTGCCGCTCGAAGGCGGAACAGGAAGACTGCTGCTGCGATGCCGGCCAGTCCCGCGGCCGAGTAAACGGATACGGCCACCCCCGGTGTCAGCTCGCACTCCAATGGCATAGATCGTTGCCGGCGGACCGGCGAATTGCGAACGATCGCTGCCGAAGTGGAAACCCCGGATAGAATCCGGGGCTGTTTCGCGTTGCGCGGCTAGGCGCGACGCACCGCCACGGCGATATGGTTTGCCCAGTGCCGCACCTTGGCTCCGTCGCGGCCTTCCACCATGACGCGGATCACCGGCTCGGTTCCGGAGGGGCGCAACAACACCCGCCCCCCGCCGTCGAGCGCGCCCTCAGCCTCCTTCACCACCCGGTTGACCGCGGGGCTGGAAAGCGGATTGTCGAACTTCTTCACCTCGACGTTCACCAGTACCTGGGGGTAGAGCACGAGCGCGCCCGCCGCTTTCGTCAGTGTCGTGCCGGTCTCGATCAGCGCGTGCAGCACCTGCAGCGCGGAAACGATGCCATCGCCCGTGGTGTGCTTGTCCAGGCAGACGATGTGGCCGGAGTTTTCCCCCCCCAGCTGCCAGCGGCGCTGCAGCAGCATTTCCAACACGTAGCGGTCGCCGACTTTGGCGCGGCCAAAGGGAATTTTCAGCCTCGCCAGCGCGTGCTCGAACGCGAGATTGGTCATGAGCGTGCCGGCCACGCCGCCGCGCAGTTCGCCTTTTTGCTTGCGATGGCGCGCGATGACGTAGAGCAGCTGGTCGCCGTCGTAGGTCCGGCCCGCGCCGTCCATCATGATCAGGCGGTCGCCGTCGCCGTCGAGCGCGATGCCGAGGTCGGCCTTGTGGCGCTTCACCGCCAGTTGCAGCGCATGAGGCGCTGTCGCGCCGACCTGGTCGTTGATGTTGAGGCCGTCCGGATTGACGCCGACCGTCTCGACGTCGGCGCCGAGTTCGTGGAACACGTGCGGTGCGACGTGGTAGGCCGCGCCGTGGGCGCAATCGACAACGATCCTCATTCCGCGCAAGTGCAACTGCGGCGGAAAGGTGCTCTTGCAGAACTCTATGTAGCGGCCGGCCGCATCGTCGAGGCGCCGCGCCTTGCCGAGCCGGCTCGACACCCTGCACTTCAGCGGCCGGGCCAGCTCGCGCTCGATCGCGGTCTCCGTTGCATCCGGCAGCTTCGCGCCGTCTCCCGAGAAGAACTTGATGCCGTTGTCGTCGTACGGATTGTGCGAGGCACTTATCACGATGCCGGCGGAGAGCCGTAGCGCGCGCGTGAGGTAGGCCACCGCGGGTGTGGGCATCGGTCCCACCAGCAGCACGTCCACGCCAGCCGCCGACAGCCCGGCCTCCAGCGCCGACTCCAGCATATAGCCGGAAATCCGGGTGTCCTTGCCGATGAGCACGGCGGGCCGTTCCGCGCCCTTGCGCTGCACGCCCGCCAGCACCTTGCCCGCGGCATAGCCCAGCCGCATCACGAAATCCGGCGTGATCGGTTCCTGGCCCACCTTGCCACGCACGCCGTCCGTGCCGAAATATTTCCTGCTCATGTTTTCAAACCGCCGCCGGGAAAGACAAATCTTAAACCACAAAGGACACAAAGGACACGAAGGTTTTCACTATGAATCGGCCCCAGATTGAATCGTTCTTCCTTTGTGTCCTTCGTGTCCTCAGTAGTTCAGCTGTTGAACTGCATTCCAGACGGCGAGCGCATCTCGGGTAGCGGCGACGTCGTGCACCCGCACGATGTGGGCGCCGTTCTGGATCGCCAGCAGCGCCGCTGCAACGCTCGCATGGACGCGCTCCAGTGGCTCCCGCCCGGTCAGCCTTCCCAGCATGGCCTTGCGCGACAATCCCGCCAGCAGCGCGCCCCCGAGCGACGTAAACTCACGGAGCGAGCGCAACAGCGCGAGATTGTGTTCCACGGTCTTGCCGAAGCCGAAACCGGGATCCACGACGATGCGATTGCGGGCTATGCCGGCCGCCTCCGCCACGGCGACGCGCTGCGCGAGAAAGTCGCGCACCTCGCGCACTACGTCCCGATAGTCGGGATTCGCCTGCATGGTGGCGGGATCCCCCTGCATATGCATGAGGCACACGGCAACCGGCGCCCGCGCAACCGCTGCCAGGGCGCCGGGACCGGACAGGGCCGTGACATCGTTGATCATCGCTGCCCCGGCCGCGATCGCCTCGCGCATCAACTCCGGCTTACGGGTATCCACCGCAACCGGTACGCCGCCACTCGCCACGGCTTCCAGCACCGGCAACACCCGCCGCCGCTCCACTTCGAGCGAAACCGGCGCTGCGCCGGGGCGCGTGGATTCCCCTCCGAGATCGAGGATATCCGCCCCCTCCCCGATCAGCCGTTGCGCGTGCGCAATTGCCCGCGCCGTGTCGGCGAACATCCCGCCGTCTGAAAAGGAATCGGGTGTAATGTTGACCACACCCATGACCAGCGGCCGCTCAAGCGATAGCTTGAACCTGCCGCACTGGAGATGCATCGTGAGGCGTCAGGCGTTAGACGTAAGTTGGCGAACCGGGGATGTGAAAGTCTTACCCCTCACGCCTGACGCCTCACGATACTAAGCACCCTGCTGGGGCGCGGCGGTCGAGGTGGCTGCCGGCTGAGAACCCGGATCCTTGGGCTGGGACGGAGAGCTCTGCGCCGGCTTGGGCGGGCGCGGCGGACGTCCTTCCATGATGTCGTTGATCTGGTCGGCATCGAGCGTTTCCCACTCGAGCAGCGATTTCGCCATCAATTCGACCTTGTCGCGGTTATCCTCGATGATTTTCCGCGCCAGCCCGTACTGCTGGTCGACGATACGGCGGATCTCGGCGTCAACCTTTTGCATCGTGGTCTCGGAGACGTTCTTGTGCACCGTCACCGAGCGGCCGAGGAACACCTCGCCCTCGTTCTCGCCGTAGACCATGGGCCCGAGCGCGTCGCTCATGCCCCAGCGCGTCACCATGTTGCGCGCGAGGTCGGTGGCGCGCTCGAAATCGTTGGAGGCGCCGGTGGTCATCTGGCCCATGAAAACTTCCTCGGCGATGCGCCCGCCGAATAGCACCGCGATATTCTGCAGGAGCTGCTCGCGGTCCATGCTGTAACGGTCTTCCTGCGGCAACTGCATGGTGACGCCCAGCGCGCGCCCGCGCGGAATGATCGTCACCTTGTGCACCGGATCGGTTCGGGGCATCAGCTTCGCGACCACCGTGTGACCCGACTCGTGGTACGCGGTGTTCCTGCGCTCGTGCTCGGGCATCACGAGGGAGCGGCGCTCCGCTCCCATGATGATCTTGTCCTTGGCGCGCTCGAAATCGTTCATGTCCACGAGGCGCTTGTTGCCGCGCGCCGCGAACAGCGCCGCCTCGTTCACCAGGTTGGCGAGGTCCGCCCCGGAGAAGCCGGGCGTGCCGCGCGCGATGATGTCGGGCTTGACGTCGGGCGAGATCGGCACCTTGCGCATGTGCACCTGCAGGATCTGCTCGCGCCCGCGGATGTCGGGCAGCGGCACCACCACCTGGCGGTCGAAGCGGCCGGGGCGCAGCAGCGCCGGGTCGAGCACGTCGGGACGGTTGGTCGCGGCGATCACGATCACGCCCGAATTGGTCTCGAAGCCGTCCATCTCGACGAGCAGCTGGTTCAACGTCTGCTCGCGCTCGTCGTTGCCGCCACCCAGCCCCGCGCCGCGCTGGCGGCCGACGGCGTCGATTTCATCGATGAAAACGATGCAAGGAGCGTGTTTCTTGGCCTGCTCGAACATGTCGCGCACTCTCGCGGCGCCGACACCGACGAACATCTCGACGAAGTCGGAGCCGGAGATCGAGAAGAACGGCACCTTGGCCTCGCCTGCAATCGCCTTCGCGAGCAGCGTCTTGCCGGTGCCGGGGTTGCCGACCATCAGCACGCCGCGCGGTATGCGCCCGCCGAGCTTCTGAAACTTGGAGGGGTCGCGCAGGAATTCGACCAGCTCGGCCACTTCTTCCTTCGCTTCCTCGCAGCCCGCGACGTCGGCGAAAGTAACGGTGTTGTTCGATTCGTCGAGCATGCGCGCCCGGCTCTTGCCGAACGAGAACGCGCCGCCGCGGCCCCCGCCCTGCATCTGGCGCATGAAGAAGATCCACACGCCGATCAGCAGCAGCATCGGGAACCAGGAGACGAATATATTCATCAGGAGCGAGGGCTCTTCCTCGGGCTTGGCCTCGATGATGACGCCGTTCTTCAGCAGGTCCGAGACCAGCCACGGGTCGGACGGCGAATAGGTGGTAAAGCGCTCGCCGGTCGTCTTTACGCCCTTGAGCACGCGGCCTTCGATGGTGACCTTGGCGATGCGGCCCTGCTTCACCTCTTCGATGAACTGGGAGTACTCCATCGCTTTCTGCGCAATCTGGCGCGTGCTGAACTGGTTGAACACCGTCATCAGCACCAGCGCAATCACCAGCCAGATCGCCACGTTCTTTACGAGGTTATTCAAGGACGCTCCTCAAGTTCCAGGCGGCCGTTTCAAGGATCGAAACGCCACCTCATGCTGGGGTACACGCGGGGAAGTCCCCTCGTTACCTTCCTCTAACTGGCTCAATTCTAAACCCTTTTCCACTACGGCGCAGCCCGCTGCACCGCCTCACGCCGGCTTGAGACCTTTCCCCAGCAAGTACACTTCCCTTGAGCGGTCACGGGAAGCCTCCGGTTTACGGACTGCGACTGCGGAGAAGCGGCCGCGCAGGCTCCTGAGATATTCCTCGAATCCGGCCCCTTGGAACGTTTTGACCAGAAAATTCCCCTTCGGTTTCATGTGCTTCAGCGCAAAGTCGAGCGCGAGTTCGGCCAACTCCAGCGCCTGCGCCTGGTCGGAGCTGGCAATACCGCTTAAATTGGGGGCCAAATCGGAGAGCACAAGGTCTGCCCGCTGCCCGGCGAGCACGCGCTCCAACTCCGCCAGCGTGGCGTCGTCGCGAAAATCCCCACGGAGGAAAGTGACTCCGGGCAATGACGGCATCTCGAGGATATCGAGTGCGATCACCCGTCCGCGCGGGCCGACCCGCCCGGCCGCCACTTGCGACCAGCCGCCCGGCGCGGCGCCGAGATCGACCACCACCATGCCGGGCTTGAGCAGCCGGTCGCGCACCGCGATCTCGTCCAGCTTGTACGCGGCGCGCGAGCGCATGCCCTCGGCGCGCGCCCTCTTTACGTACGCATCCGACACATGTTCCTGCATCCAGCTTTTGCCCCGCACCCGACCCATCGGCTACACTCGCCTCGCCTGGAACGGCGGGAAATGGGAAATGGGGAATGGGGAATGGTAAGCTGCTTCGCGCATCCGTCTCACCCGATTTCCCATTTCCTATTCCCTATTCCCCGATGAAGGAACTGAGTCCAGCAGAGCGGCGCGCACTGCGCGCGCGCGCCCACTCCCTGCACCCGGTCATTATGATCGGCAACGCCGGCCTGACGCCGACGGTGCTGCAGGAAATCGACATCGCCCTCAAGAGCCACGAGCTGATCAAGATCCGCGTGCTGGGCGAAGACCGGGCGCTGCGCGAAAAGATGATCGGCGAGATCTGCCCGGCGCTCGACGCGAGCCCGGTGCAGCACATCGGCAAGATGCTCGTCATCTACCGGCCGCGCCCCCCGGAGGCCGCGGAGCCCGGGACGCGCCCGCGCCGGAAGGAACAACGCCGCACCAAGCGCAGCTATCAGAATCGGTGATCCGCCACCGGTGACCGGTGAACGGTTCATCGTCCCTTGCCATGCAGGACGACCAGCGCGAGCCCGAACAGGCACTGGATGACGTAGAGCACGCTGGCAACGCCGTGCCACGTCATGAAGCGGTCGCGGAACACGGACTCCATGACTTCCTTGGGGAGCGCCTGCGCCCTCAGGCTTTCCAGTATCGCCTGCACCCCGAAGCCGCCGGCGAGCAGCAGCGCCAGCATCAGCATCGTTACCCAGAAAAATCCCTGCCGGAAGCATCCCGCCCCGAAGCGCACGAGACGGGCGAGAAGGAGATAGAGTGCGCAGCCGATGCCGATCCAGGCGATGACCGCGAACAGTTTGCCGGCAAACGCCCCGGCCAGCGCGCGGTCGCCGAGCCGCGAGAACAGCAGCGGCGCGACGATGAAGCCGATGACCCACGTTCCGCCTACCCACAATGCCACTACAACGGACTGCAGTGCATCAGCGACCGTTCTCATGGCAATAACACCGGTCGATTACGGCAAATGATGAATGCGGAATGATGAATGCAAAACGGCCAGCTCGGCCAGCGGCGTAAATCTAGCGATCATTCATCATTCATCATTCTGCATTCCGCATTAGACGTACTTGACGTCCAGGATTTCGTACTTGCGCACGCCGCCGGGGGCTCGCACCTCGGCGACATCGCCCGGTGACCTGCCGATCAGAGCGCGGGCAAGCGGCGAGCTGATGGAGATCTTGCCCTGCTTGATGTCGGCCTCATCGTCGCCCACGATCTGGTAGGTGACCGTGTCACCGCTGTTCGTGTCCTCCAGTTCGACGGTGGCGCCGAACACGCAGCGGCCGTCGGCGTGGATCTGCCCGGGGTCGATGATCTGCGCGTTGGCCAGTTTGCTTTCGAGTTCGGCGATGCGACCCTCGACGAAGCTCTGGCGCTCCTTGGCCGCGTGGTACTCCGCGTTCTCGGCGAGGTCGCCGTGCGAGCGCGCTTCGGCGATGGCGTTGACGATCGCCGGCCGCCGCACGCTCTTCAGCTCCTGCAGCTCGGCGCGCAGTTTCTCTACGCCCACGATGGTGATTGGAATCTTGCCGTTCATGATTTTGCGGTCTTCAGTTTACCGCCTCGAGCAGCTTGGCGTGCAGTCCCTGCATCATATAGGCGCGCAGCTCCTGGGCGTGCTCCATGCCGTTGCACGCGGCGCGCGCGCCGTCGAGCGTCGTGAACAGCGGCACCCGCTCCTGCAACGCGGCGCGGCGGATCGCGTACGAGTCCCGCACCGCCGTGCGCTTTTCCTCCACCGTGTTGACGATCAGCGCGATCTCTCCGTTCTTGACCATGTCCACTATGTGCGGCCGTCCTTCCTGCACCTTGTTGACCGGTGTGACGGCGAGCCCGGCGGCGGCCAACGCTGCCGCTGTGCCGCGGGTCGCGACCAGCGCAAACCCGAGGCTCGCCAGCTTGCGCGCGATCTCGATAGTCCTCTGCTTGTCCTCGTCGCGCACGCTGACAAAGACCTTGCCGGTCGCCGGCAGTTCCTCGCCCGACGCGATCTGCGATTTCACGAAGGCCTCGGCGAAGGTCATGCCGACGCCCATCACCTCGCCGGTGGATTTCATCTCCGGCCCCAGTATGGTGTCGGCGCCGGGGAACTTGATGAACGGGAACACGGCTTCCTTGACCGAGTAATACGGCGGCACCACCTCGCCCGTCACGCCCTGGTCGGCCAGTGACATGCCCGCCATGCAACGCGCCGCGATCTTGGCGAGCTGCACGCCGGTCGCCTTGGACACGAACGGTACCGTGCGCGAGGCGCGCGGGTTGACCTCCAGCACGTAGACCACGCTCTCCTGCTCTTGTTTCTGGATCGCGAACTGCACGTTCATCAATCCCACGACCTTGAGCGCGAGCGCCATCGCCACGGTCTGGCGCTTCAATTCCTCCTGCAACTCCGGTGACAGGGAAAACGGCGGCAACGAACACGCGGAATCGCCCGAATGCACGCCGGCCTGCTCGATGTGCTCCATCACGCCGCCGATCACCACCTGCTTGCCGTCGCACACCGCATCGACGTCCACTTCGATGGCATCGTTGAGGAAGCGGTCGAGCAGCACCGGCGAGTCGTTCGATACTTTCACCGCCTCGCGCATGTAGCGCTCGAGGTCGCTCTGCTGGTAGACGATCTCCATCGCGCGGCCGCCGAGCACGTACGACGGGCGCACCACCAGCGGGTAGCCAATCTCCTCCGCCACCGCCAGCGCTTTCTGGGCGCTCCTCGCGGTGCGGTTCGGCGGCTGCCGCAACTTCAGCTTGTTGAGCAGCTTCTGGAAGCGCTCGCGGTCTTCGGCGACGTCGATGGAGTCGGGCGTGGTGCCGATGATGGGCACGCCGTTCGCCTCGAGGTCGCGCGCGAGCTTCAACGGCGTCTGCCCGCCGAACTGCACGATCACACCGAACGGCTTCTCGACGTGGACGATCTCGAGCACGTCCTCGAGCGTCAGCGGCTCGAAGTAGAGGCGGTCGGAGGTGTCGTAGTCAGTCGATACCGTCTCCGGGTTGCAGTTGACCATGATGGTCTCGAAGCCGTCCTCGCGCAGCGCCAGCGCCGCATGCACGCAGCAGTAGTCGAATTCGATGCCCTGGCCGATGCGGTTGGGGCCGCCGCCCAGCACCATGATCTTCTTGCGGTCGGAGGGCTGCGCCTCGCATTCTTCCTCGTAGGTCGAATACAGATACGCGGTTGCGGTGGCGAACTCAGCCGCGCAGGTGTCCACGCGCTTGAACACCGGCCGCACACCCAGCTGGTGGCGCCGGGCGCGCACCTCGTCTTCCCGTGTCTTGAAGAGGTGCGCGAGCCGGCGGTCGGAAAAACCCTTGCGCTTGAGCTCCCGCATCCTCTCCGCGTCAATGTCTGCGAGCTGGCGGTCGTCGAGCTCCATTTCGATGTCCACGATCTCCTTGATCTGGGCGAGGAACCACGGGTCGATGTGGGTAAGCTCGTTCACTTCCTCCAGGGTGAATCCGTTCTCGAATGCGTCGCCGACGTACCAGATGCGCTCGGGGCCGGGGTCGCCCAGTTCCGTTTCTATCGTCTCGCGGTCCCGCGTGCGCTGGTTCAGGCCGTCCACGCCCACTTCCAGCCCGCGCAGCGCCTTCTGGAACGACTCCTGGAAGGTGCGGCCGATCGCCATCACCTCGCCCACCGACTTCATCTGCGTGGTAAGGCGGTCGTTGGCGTCGGGGAACTTCTCGAAGGCGAAGCGCGGCACCTTGGTGACGACGTAGTCTATGGTCGGCTCGAAGGACGCCGGGGTGGCGCCGCCGGTGATGTCGTTCCTGAGCTCGTCGAGCGTGTAACCCACCGCGAGCTTGGCCGCGATCTTTGCGATCGGAAAGCCGGTCGCCTTGGAGGCGAGCGCGGAAGAGCGCGACACCCGCGGGTTCATCTCGATGATCACCATGCGCCCGTCCCGCGGATTGATCCCGAACTGCACGTTCGAGCCGCCGGTGTCGACGCCGATCTCGCGCAGGCACGCGATCGAGGCGTTGCGCATGATCTGGTATTCCTTGTCGGTCAGCGTCTGCGCCGGAGCGACGGTGATCGAGTCTCCGGTATGCACCCCCATCGGGTCGAGATTCTCGATCGAGCACACGATGATGCAGTTGTCCTTGCAGTCCCGCACCACCTCCATCTCGAATTCCTTCCAGCCGATCACCGACTCCTCGACCAGCACCTCGCGGGTCGGGCTGGCGTCGAGCCCGCGCTCGATGATGTCGACGAACTCGTCCTTGTTGTAGGCAATGCCGCCACCCGTGCCGCCGAGCGTGAACGAGGGCCGGATGATGGTGGGGAAGCCCACCATTGCCTGCACCTGCAGCGCCTCTTCCAGGCTGTGCGCCAACGCCGAACGCGGGCTGGCGAGCCCGATGCGCGCCATCGCCTTCTTGAATTTCTCACGGTCCTCGGCCTTGTCGATCGCCTCGCGCCGGGCGCCGATCATCTCCACGCCGTACTTCTCGAGAACGCCGTTGCGGGCAAGATCCAGCGCGCAGTTGAGCGCGGTCTGCCCGCCCATGGTCGGCAGCAGCGTATCCGGGCGCTCGATCGCTATAATTTTTTCCAGCATCTGCCAGTTCACCGGCTCGATGTAGGTCGCATCCGCCATCTCCGGGTCGGTCATGATGGTGGCGGGATTGGAATTGACCAGGATGACGCGGTAACCCTCCTCCCGCAGCGCCTTGCATGCCTGCGCCCCCGAGTAGTCGAACTCGCACGCCTGGCCGATCACGATCGGTCCGGCGCCGATGATGAGGACCGACTTGATGTCAGTGCGCTTAGGCATGTGAAACCCGGGTGACGGGTGACGGGTGACGAGCGACGCCCTTGTGCTCTTGCATGAGCCGCACGAACTTGTCGAACAAGTAGTCCACGTCGTGCGGGCCGGGGCTGGCTTCCGGATGGCCCTGGAAGCAGAACGCGGGGCGGTCGGTGCGGGCGAAGCCCTGCAGGCTGCCGTCGAACAGCGAGAGGTGCGTTACGCGGGCGGTCGCGGGCAGCGTCCCCGGATCCACCGCAAAACCGTGGTTCTGGCTGGTGATCATGACGCGCCCGGTCTCGAGATCCTGCACCGGGTGGTTTGCGCCGTGGTGACCGAACTTCATCTTCATCGTCTTCGCGCCGCTCGCCAGCCCCAGCAACTGGTGCCCGAGGCAGATCCCGAACATCGGGACGCCGAGGTCGATAATCCGGCGGATCGCCTTGATGGCGTAATCGCACGGCTCCGGGTCGCCCGGGCCATTCGACAGGAACACCCCGTCCGGCTTCAGTGCCAGCGCCTCTTCCGCCGGCGCCTGCGCCGGGATCACCGTGACGCGGCAGCCGCGGGAGACGAGCTTCCTGAGGATGTTGCGCTTGACCCCGTAATCGTAGGCGACGACGTGGAAATGCGGGTCGGCGAGGCGGCCGTAACCCTGCCCCAGCGCCCACACGCTTTCATCCCACTCGTACGGCTTGCCGCAGCTCACCACCTTGGCGAGATCCATGCCGACAAGCCCCGGGAAGGCCCGCGCCGCCTTAAGCGCCTCCTGCTCGTCCACTCTGCCCGCCATCAGGCAGCCGTCCTGGGCGCCCTTGTCGCGCAGAATTCGCGTCAGCCGGCGCGTATCGATATCGGCGATCGCCGGCATGCCATGCTGCTTGAGGTAGTCGGACAGCGTCCACTGCTGACGCCAGTTCGAGGACAGCAGCGGCAGGTCGCGAATGACAAGCCCGGCGGCGTAAATTCGATCCGACTCGACGTCCACCGAGTTGGCGCCGGTATTGCCGATGTGCGGATACGTGAGGGTGACCAGCTGCCGGCAGTAGGAAGGATCGGTGAGGATTTCCTGGTAGCCAGTCATGGCGGTGTTGAACACCACCTCGCCCACGGCTTGACCCTCGGCGCCGATCGAATTGCCGCGGAAAATGGTGCCATCTTTGAGCACCAGGATGGCCGGTATCCGCGACAAGCTAACCCCTTGATTTCAGATGTATATACACAAAGCGGGAGAGGCCGTGTGGCCTCCCCCGCTGAAGCCGGTGAATTATATGCGAAACGACCTCCAGCAGCAACGCGCCGCCGCTGGATGAGGCGTGATAAGTGACGAGTGATAAGTGATAAGTGATAAGAACGGCCGGCATCGCCGGCCGGAATTACTTACCCCTATCACTTATCACTTATCACCTATCACTTACTTACTTGGCGAAGCCCAAGACGTCGGCCATGTCGAAGAGGCCGTTCTTCTTCGCCGCAGCGAAGCGCGCAGCACGGAGAGCGCCATTGGCAAAGTTGGCGCGGCTGGAGGCACGGTGCGAAATCTCGAGCCGCTCGCCGGTGCCGATGAACATCACGCTATGGTCGCCCACCGTGTCGCCCCCGCGCACGGTGGCGAAGCCGATGGTTTCGTCCTGGCGCTCGCCGGTAACGCCTTCGCGCCCGTATACGGCATGCTTCCGGAGATCTCGGCCGAGCGCCTGCGCCACCACCTCACCCATGCGCAGCGCGGTGCCGGACGGTGCGTCCACTTTATGCCGGTGGTGCGATTCGACAATTTCAACGTCGTAGCCCTTGCCGAGCGCCCGTGCCGCGACCTCGAGCAGCTGGAATGCGACGTTTACGCCCACGCTGAAATTGGGCGACATCACGATCGCGATATCGCGCGCGGCAGTCGCGCACTGCTCTTTCTGCGCCGCGCTGAGGCCGGTGGTGCCGATCACCAACTTTACGCCCTGCTTGCGGCAGGCGGCGAGGTGCGCCAGCGTGCCTTCGGGGCGAGTGAAATCAACCAGCACATCGCAACCGGCGAGCGCCTTGGCGAGATCGTCGCCGACCTTCACGCCACAGGCAGCCCCGATCAGCTCGCCTGCGTCCCTGCCGACAACGGCATTGCCTTTCTGCTCGAGCGCGGCCGCGAGCTTCAGGTCATCGGCGCGCAGCACCGCCTCGATCAGCGCGCGCCCCATGCGCCCGGATGCACCCGCAATTGCGATCTTCAGAGTCGCCATAAGCCGTAACTATACTGGCCCCAGGAGTTTGCCGGACTTAGTTCCGACAAACTCCTTATGCACCGACCGTTCATGACACCAAATCCGACAGGCTGCTAGCCCCCGGTCGCCGGTTTCGCGGCGGGCTGCTCCGCCTGCGCCGGCGCGGCCGGAACGGTGGGTTTCCCACCCGGCTCGGCCGGAATGGCGGGCTTCTCAGCCGGTACGGTCGAAACGGCGGCCTTGTCCACTGGAGTGGCCGGATCGGAAGGCTTGTCCGCCGGCGCGGGATTCAGCGCCGCGGGCACGCCGTCACCTTCGACGCGCGCGAGCTTGTCATTGCTGAAGTGGACCTTGAGCCGGCGCTGCTCGGTCAATGTGCCCGCCTTCATGTAGCGATAGACATAATCCCAGCGGTCGTTGTGGAAAGGGTCCACCATCAACGGCGTGCCGAGCGCGAATCGCACCTGGCTGCGCGTCATCCCCAGTTGCAGCTTGGCGATCATGTCCTGGGTGACGAAATTGCCCTGCTGGATGTCCATCTTGAACGGGGAAACGATGTTGCAGCCGGCAACGAGCAATACGACAAGGAAAATACCGCGCGCTGGCATGGAGTAACTAGCAGCCGGTCGGGCATTCGCCCCGACAAGCTGCTAACTGGAACGACAATTTGTGAGGGGTTGCAGTCAACCTGAATGGCTTTGGTACGTTAGGCAAGCAGGACATACAAATACCTCATTTCAGCCTGTCGGCTCGCCGCTAACCAAGCGCGAGTACCCATGCGTTCACATCGACGGTTCATGACACCAAGTCCGACAGGCTGCCGGTCACCCCATCACTGAGCTTCCGGCGCGGTTTGCAAGGCTGCGAATTGCGAATATGATAACCGACGCATACCCATTCCGACAGTGACGCGAGTGAGTTCCCCCATCGATCTCAAGACCATAGGCCTGAAAGCGACTCTGCCGCGCCTGCGCATACTGGAGTTGTTCGAGAAGAGTTCCGTGCGCCATCTTTCGGCCGAGGACATCTACAAGACGCTGTCCAAGGACGGCACCGACACCGGGCTGGCGACGGTCTACCGCGTGCTCACCCAGTTCGAACAGGCCGGGCTACTGATCCGGCACCACTTCGAAACCGGCAAGGCGGTTTTCGAGCTGAACCGGGGCGGGCACCACGATCACCTGGTGTGCATGCAGTGCGGCCATGTCGAGGAATTTTTCGACGCCGAGATCGAGAAGCGACAGGAAGAAATCGCCAAGGACCGCGGCTACAAGATCCACGACCACTCGCTGCACATCTACGCCGACTGCACCCGGGCGAGTTGCCCCCACAAGAACCGTTGAATCCGGACGCGTCGCTCCGGATTAACTCGCGCGTTCGAACGGACGATGGCTCGCCGTTCAACGCGCCGGTACCGTCACTCGTCACTTGAACAAGGCAGGATTCCAGGTATGCAATTCGTCCCGCCCTTCCCTGCACCACGCATAAAGCGCGTCGTAAATGACCATCCCATGCTTCAGCATCGCGTGGTCGTCCTTGAAGTTCCGGGACAGGCCCAGCGAGATGGCAAGCAAACCCGCTGCTTGCGGCGCCAGGTCGAGGCGAGCCGTGTCTGCGCCACGCACGATTGCCGCGAGCTGGACCAGCGCGGGATCGCCCGTAAGGCTGTAGATCTTCAGGAAGGCGTCGAAGCTGCACCGCTCGCCGTCGTGCGAGAAGCGCACGTCGGGGACATCGTACGGGATCGCGTGCTTCTCGGCGGCCGTGCGCAGTACTTCCTGGTTCGGCACGTAGAGGAATTCCGCCTCCGGGTCCACGAAGCGGGCGATGAGCCACGGGCAGGCGATGCGGTCGATCTTCGGCCGTTCGCGTGTGACCCAGCGCGTGGAGCCGTTCATCGGCTTACCCATCAATTCGCCGCCGCCGGCCTTCCAGCCCTCGTCGAGCCCGCCTTCCAGGAACCGCGCGCCGATTCCCAGGTCCCGCAGGGCTTTCGCCGCATTCTGGCTGACTTCATGGCCGTGCACGCAGTACACGACGACGCTGCCGGCGCGCGGCAGTTCTTCCGCCCACGTCGACACCGTTGCCGGGTCGCGCCGCAACGCGCCGGCGGCCATGTCGAGCGCCGAGCGGAACGCGGGAGTGCGGCGAACGTCGACCAGCAGCGGCGGCTTGCTGCCGGCCAACGAGGATTTCAGGTGAGATGCGGAAATGGACGCGTCCATGGCCATTTAATCCTTTCAAAGACCTTCAGAAATTGTGTCGTCGTACATATCGTCGCGTGCCCGGCCTGCCAGGCGGCGATGCCATAACTGAAATCGTCGAAGAGCGTCACGCTGTCCGCCTTGGTCCACACGCCGACCGCGCCGCGCCCCTTGATGTGATCGTCTTCCATCTCGATGTACGGCTTGCCGTCGAAGATCACCCGTATCCACTTGCCGGAGAATTCGACCCGGAGCGTGTGCCAGACGTTTCCCGGCACGGGCGCATCGACGTACTTCAGGGTTACGCGCCGCCCGCCTGCGGTGTAGTACAGCGAAACATTGTTCTCGAGCGCGTTGGCGCGGGCAACGTAGTAATTGTCGCCGTCCACCCAGCGCCACACCACCCCGCCAGCCTGGTCCTCGCGGCCCGAGAGCGGCTTAAACTTCACCTCCACATAGCCGTCGGCAAGTGTCGCCTCGGGCCTGACGCACCACGGAAACGTGCCGCTCCCGGACTGCTTGAGAACGTTCGGCCGGCTCGGCGCCGACGCATCGGGCTCGACGGTCCACCGGGGCGACCCGCGCCCCGTAACCCCCTGGCGCCAGCCTTTCGGCAGCGCTCCCGGCGCATCGCTATCGAAGGAGAAAGTTTCCGCTTGGGATGTAGTCATCGTGGCAATGATTGCAATTATGAAAATGAGGAATGCGGTCCGGAACTTCACGACGCTATTGTCCTTGGATCCGTCACGCCTAGGCGATGGGCCATGATTTATCGCCGGCCGCGCGCCTGCACGCGCGCGAGCGTTGCCCGTGCCAGCGGCTCCACCGCGGAATCCGGAAACGGTGACACGCTGCTGACGTTGATTTCACAGAGCACATACGTGTCATGACCCGCTTCGGTCTTCGCCCCGAGCAGGAAATCGCAGTCCCAGAGAACCGGCAGCTGGAACGTATCGATCCCGAGCGATCGCCGCAGTGCCGGCACCCACTCCTCCTCGAGCTGGCGTTTGAGTAGCTGGAATTCCCTCGTGTCGGGTGGGTGATAGTAGCGCGGACCCGGTTGGGGCGCAGATTCGGGCGGCGCACCGGGCGCCGAAGGATAGAGCGCATTGATGGCCTGGTGCCCGAACCCCGCTACCTTGTCATGCACCAGGTAGCACCGGATCGTGCCTTCCGGCAATCGCGCCTGGTACGCTTGATCGACCATCCGCCCACCGCCGGCAAAATACGGCTCGCAGCGTTGGAGAAATTCGTCGAGCCGCAACGTTTCCTCGAAGCAGTTGCGCTTCGCGTGGCGGGTCCGAATCCGCATTGCTTCCGATGGC
>Ga0137319_1000220_pt1 | contig 20342 bp, 13 predicted proteins | sample EasRivERMZT333_2_FD_104752 | JGI IMG/M metagenome (GOLD analysis project Ga0137319, IMG submission 104752) | Soil microbial communities from meander-bound floodplain in the East River, Colorado, USA - East River MetaG ERMZT333_2 | ecosystem: Environmental > Terrestrial > Soil > Floodplain ... | reverse complement strand
GGGTGAGACTGCACCAAAGACTCTAGCCGGAAAAACGACTCTGGGAATCTTTTGGCTGTCAAGATACCTGTTGAAGAAAGTAAGGAATTTTTAGGCGCCAAACTCCATGTTGATAACATCCCCACCCTGCTTCCAACCTCACAAATAAAGGGGAAACATCATTACACCCCGGAATAGCTGGACACCAGTGGTCAGGAGCCTCGCCCTCCCATTCGTCACGAAACGCTCATTGACTCCTCCGACGTGTTCTTCATCGAACTCGCTGCGGCTGGTCTGTTGGACACAGCCGCGCTCCGACGGGGTTGGCCGGCCACTGCCAGAAGAGGCGCGAAACACAAGCCCCGACTGATGAGCCAGCATCGAAGTGTTCCTCAGGAATGAATTGTCAAGTTGACCGTCTCAAATCGCCATCCCATGCGGGATAAACCCGTTTTTAGGGATGATCACAATGCCATCGCGAATATAATACAGCGGATGGTCAAAGTTCTCAGGCTTGCCGGCGGAGCTGATGGTCACGTTGTCGCCGATGCGCGCGTTCTTATCGATGATCGCATTTTCAATGCGCGTGTTCTGGCCGATACCCATGCGCGGCTTGCCTAAAGTCTCGTTCTCCAGAATCGAGGCGTGGGATTCGTAATAATCGCCGCCCAGCAAAATGACCCGGTGCAGGTTGCTGCCCGATCCCACCACGCTGCGGATGCCGATGATGGAATGGCTGATGTGGGCGTGGTTGATGATGCAACCGTCGGAAACGACCGCGTGGTTGATTTGAGCGCCGTTGATTTTGGAAGCCGGCAAAAAACGCGGCCGTGAAAAAATCGGCGCGCTCATGTCGAAGAAATTGAAGCGCGGCAGTTCGGAGGTCACGTCCAGGTTGGCTTCAAAAAAAGAGGCGATGGTCCCGATATCCTCCCAGTAACCCTGGTAAATGTACGAGAAAACGCGATGGGTCGAAATGGCCGAAGGGATGATGTGCTTGCCGAAGTCCTTCAAGTCGTTGTCGAGCAGGCGCACGAGAATATCGCGGTTGAAGACATAGATGCCCATCGACGCCAGATAGAATTCGTCCTCTCCCTCGATGCCGAGCTTGCCATAGGCACAAGCATCCAGCTTCAGCGAATCGAGCACCTCCGCGTCCTTGGGCTTTTCCACGAAGCGGGTGATGCGCCGTTCGGGATTGATTTCCATGATGCCGAGAGATTGCGCGGCCTCGCGCGTCACCGGTATCGCGGCCACGGTCAGGTCGGCGTAGCTCTCGACGTGTTGGGCGATGATGCGCCGAAAATCGATCCGGTAAAGCTGGTCGCCGCTCAGGATGACCATGTATTCGAAGTCGTGATTGAGGAAGTGGACCAGATTTTTGCGCACCGCGTCGGCCGTTCCCTGATACCAGGAGGTGTCCGTCAAGGTCTGTTCCGCCGCCAGGATTTCCACGAAGCCGCCCGAAAAATGGTCGAACTTATAGGATTGCGAGATGTGGCGATGGAGCGAAGCGGAGTTGAACTGCGTGAGCAGGTAAACGCGCCGGAGATTGGAGTTAATGCAGTTGGAGATGGGGATGTCCACCAACCGATACTTGCCCGCCAGCGGCACGGCAGGTTTGGCCCGCTCCTTGGTGAGAGGAAAAAGTCGCGTCCCCTGTCCGCCGCCCATAATCACAGCCAGCACATTGCTGGTGTTGGGCGACATTCGTTTGCCTTGCATCACGAAATCCTTTCTTGCGAATTGATGGTCTCGTTCTATACCTTGCCGCCCCGAAGAGCAAGGGTATCGTTGAGGGGCAAAACGCTGAAGCGTTATATCGTTAAGGGTTCAAGGTGTGGCGCGCATCGAAGTGCTCAAAGTCAGGCGACACCGCTTTTTGTAACGGATCTGCTCTTTCGCGCTAGGCCGTTTACTTCCGAAGGCGAAATCGCCAGTGGGCGAAACCAAGGCCCAAACCGGCACAAGCCAGCAAGCTGACGGTGCTCGGCTCAGGTATAGGAACGAATGCGATGTCGTCCAGAATCAGGCTATAGGGGAAAAATGACGTGAACCGCAGGTTCACTTCATGACCCGCGTAGGCGGAAATGTCTGCCGTAAACGTCGCTCTAATTGTCCCAGGCTGATCAATCATTGGCAGGACCTGCAACCGCTGGCCGTCCATATATACTCCGAAATAATCCTGCACGGTTGGCCCGCCGCCCGTAAGGGCTTCAAACTGGAGAATGCCGACATCAGAGGGTATCACTCCGGTCTGAGCAAGACTGGCGGAAACCGTCAATGTTGTGAAAGGACTGGCGCCCGGCACTAAACCCGCGGAGAAATTGCCGTTTAAAACAGGAAAGGAGGTGCCGGAAAGGCCGATGAATGCAGTGCCAAAGAACACACCGTTGTAAAGGACGTTCGTTTGAAAGGGCGATCGGTATTAAGTTTTGACCGGAGAACGACACAGTAAACACGCTGCCCAATCCGGCCTTGAATTGAAGGAACTGCGACGCATTTCATTTTCTCCGATGGAAACGCCATTGAGCAAAGGCAAGTACGACTCCACCCAATCCGAACAATGCGAGCGTGCTCGGTTCGGGCACGGGTTGAGTAGAGAAGGCGATGGAATCGAACGTAACGAAGTTCGCGCCGTTGGGGAGCCTGCTAACCGTGAACCGAAGTTCATTCTCTTGACCAGCGAACGATGAAACATCAACGCCGTAAGTATCGAATAACGGCCCAGTCGAGATTACGTACAGCATCAGAGGCTGACCTCCCAATGCGATTTGGAAGTAAGGGTCATTTGCAGGCACAAACGCGTTAGGCCGAGCTTTAAATAACAGCGATGCCATGCCCAATGGAACGAGTCCTGTCTGACTTATGGAAATCGGCTCGAGTGGATTTGCTCCGGCCAAAAGGCCGACGGTATAATTGCCTTCGATGATAAAGCTTGGATCGAACTGCGGCCCGAACACGCTGAGCACGGTGCCGCCGAGACTGAGTTCGTTATGTAAAACGCTAGTGATCTGGCTTTGACCGACAAAAGCATTCCAGCCTGGCAGTGCCGCAGAGATTGGCACGACCTCGGATTGTCCTGGAGGTAAGACGGCGAGAGTTGCCGATTCAAAGTTTAGATTGACGAAGTTTCCTTGACTCACTCCGGGTATTGTGGCCAGACAGGAAAGAGTCACCAACATAATTGTTTCCTTGTGTATTTTTCGCATAAGATTCGATGAGACTACCTCGTGAGCAAGGGATCGCCGACAGCCTGAAAGGCGACGGCTTTGCGAGAATTCCAGGCGCAGATTGCGAAGTTTTTGCCTGCTGCCCAGAGGCCAAAATAACCGGAACTGTCGCTTATTCCAATGGTGAACGGCTCCTGCACATGCGTGACTGCACCGGCCGGCGTATTTTCGTAATTTGTTCCACCGAAAGCATTGTACGAAAACCAGTCAATGAAGTTGCCTTGAGAAGTGACTCTCTGTCCATTATACGACTCAATCGTTTGAATTACATACCACCCACTCGCACCAGAAAACGACACGCTTCCGTCGTTGGCATAGTTACCTCCCTGGCCGCCGTTGTCACCCCACGTCAAGTAGCCTGCAACATTTGTGGCAGCGCTGATGTGAGTCGCCCCATCTACATACAGAACCAAATTTGAGGCGACTCCCTGCTGCAAAACGCCGTCTCGGGCATTCCTGCCAAAAGTCCGATTGCTATAGACCCGTAGTGCATCATCAAAATAGTATCGATCATTACCATAACCACCAGAGCTTGCGCTAATCATAACCTTGCCAAACGAGTAGTTCGTCCCGAAAAACTCCACCTTATCGATGTAGGCTTTGCAGGCATTCGTGTCGCCCATGTTGATATGAGTGATGGATGGCTTTATCCCAGCGACTGCGTCGTGCAATAAGACACTCGTGCTCCTTTGGTTCGTGCATTCCCCGCTTCGAGAAGGAATGTCCAAAAACAGAATAATATACCGGGGTCGCTTGGTCGGATTGTTGTTCAGCCAAAGTTGAAATGGCTCACCCAACTGCGTCTGGAAATTAGTCAAGGAGCTAAAGCATTCATTGGTTCCGCAGTTGCCGAAGGGATTTGGCACCAGAAGATCCGGATACTCCTCACACGTCCGACAGCCGCCAGGCGGACACGCCGTCGTGCCAACGCCAAGAAAGTTTGCCCCGTTTACCATCGGCCGATGCGCCAAATAGTAATCTTTCACAAACACGCTGCCCGCCGAATTGGTATTGAATATCAGCAGCAAATCCTGGGACACGGTCACGCGATAATTTAGCACAGGAGAGTAGGTGAGGGCGAGAGCATGGTAACCACCGGCGGCCACTTGTTGCACAAGGCCGGGAGTAGGTGGCAGATGGGTCTGACCATAATTCTCCCGACCCCATGCGACCACAGTGGCGTCGTTGCGCAATGCGACGCTGAACAGGTAGCCAGCGCAAGTTTGTATGACATTGCTGAGTCCGCTGGGCGGCTGGGTCTCGCCCCATCCGCTGTCAGTGCCAAGACCAACGATGGTGCCGTTACTCTTCAGTGCCAGGCAGTGGGTGTAGGCGGCGGAGATTCGGACGACATTGCTGAGGTTTGTTGGTATTGTCACGGCACCAAACCCGCCGCTTCCCCAAGCCCGTACTGTGCCGTTGCTCAGAAGCGCGTAACTGAGCCCGTCACCTGCGCCCAGCTGCGTTACGTTTGTGAGATCACTCGGTATGTTCAGGGCGCCGTAAGACGAATCACCCCAGCCGAATACAGTGCCGTTGTTTCGCAAAGCCAAGTTGTGGTATGAGCCAGCCGCAATGGAGACCACATTTGTGGCGTCACCAGGCACGTTTGTCTGGTCGTAAAGATTCCATCCCCACGCGGTCACGGTGCCGTCTTCTTTTAAAGCGAGGCTGTGGGCGTTTCCCGCCGCAACTGCGATGACGTTGGTGAGTCCAGGAGGCACATTGGTTTGTCCGTACAAATTATCGCCCCACGCCAGAACAGTTCCATTCTCCCGCAGGCCGAGAGTATGCAGCGCGCCGGCGGCTATGGCGATGAACTGTTTCTCACTTCGGCTCACATTGAGCTGGCCATAGGAATTGTCGCCCCACCCGAGCACGTCCCCCGGAAACCGGATAGTCACGGTCCATACAGAACTGGTAACGCTCCCGGCTAAATTGCGGACAATCACGTAGTACTGGCCCTCACGGTTGGTGGTGTCAAAGCGCAGCGGAAACGCACCAAACATCGAATCGATGGAGCCGGTTAGCTCTCCATTGTGATACCACTCGTAGAAAACGAGATCGGTGCCTTTGCTGTAAACTCCCACACGCAGGAACTCGTCATCGGCACCTTGGAGGCGATAAATATTGAGTTCCGGGGTCTGATTTGTGATCACCGGCGGATGAACGGCTACCACTTGGACAGTACGGCTGAGGACTTCACCTGCATCCGTGATTACACGCACGCGATAGAGGCCATCGTCGGCATCCTGCAAATTGGGGAACGCGAGCAAAGAATTGGTCTGCCCTGGAATATCGATGCTGGATCGCTGCCACTGATAGCGCAGAGGCAGCCCGCTCGTAGCGAGCACGTCCAGCCGATTGCTGCTGCCGGCCGGTGCCGCGAGATTGCGCGGTTGGCGTCGGATAACCGGCCCCGAGTCGTTGGTGCGGATCACCAACGCGTGGCTCGCTCCGGCGGACGCTGCGACCACAGCGTTGATTCATGGCGCACTCTCATCCTGGCCCCAATAGATCAGCGACGAGTCATCACCAATTGCAAGGCCATAGTGCCAGCCCGCGCTGTTGGCCAGCAGGTTGGTGAGTCCGGCGGGCGTGTTTGCTACGGCGGGATTGTTCGTCTGACCCCACACTTGGACGGTGCCATTCCTCAGCAACGCCTGGTTGTGCGTCATGCCCGCGCTGATGGCGACCACGTTGGATAAAGTCGCAGGAACGTTCGTGGGAAGAAAGTTTTGCAGGAAACTGTAATCGAATCCCCAAGCCGCGACTGTCCCGTCGCTCCGCAGTGCCAGGCAATGTCGCGGTCCCGCTGCAATGGCGGTGACGTTGCTCAGGTCCGCCGGCACAGAATTGGTACCGTTAAACAAATCGCCCCACGCGGCCACTGCACCATCGGCTCGCAAAGCCATACTATGCCAGATTCCGGCAGCAATCGCTACCACGTTTGTCAGAGAGGCGGGCGCATTGGTAATCTGCCCCAGAGATGTGTCGCCCCATATCACGACTGTCCCGTCCTGCCTGAGCGCCATGCTGTGTCGTCCGCCTGCCGCAATGGCGACGACATCCACGAGATTTGTCGGCACGTTGCACTGCCCAAAGGAATTACTCCCCCACGCCGTCACTGTCTCATTGGTCAGCAGGACCAGACTATGCGCGCCGCGGTCACGAGGACTGGCTGAAACGGCAATGGCGCCGGGCGATGGCGATGCCGCGACATTCGTAGGAATGCTGCCAAGAGTGACACCCCAACCATCGACAAACCCGGTCACCGCAGTCCGTGCCACACGATAGAATCTGGCGGAGACGTTGGTATTGAGAACGGACATCTGCGCGCCGCCTCCTTCTGTGCTGGAGGCAGCAGTCGTCGATGAAGATTGGCCGCTCTTGAGCGCTTCCCACTTCTGCCTTGCGCGTTCGGTGGCTTCTTCCAACATTTTAAACAACTCGTCTGCCATTTGCTGGGCCTTGGCGCGAGACTCCTCAAAAAGCGCCGCTCTTTCTTCCGCTGAGAGAGTAGTTGTGGAAGTCGCAGATGACCCGCCACCTTGAGCGGCCATGCCCTCAGAGCCGCACTCCGACCAGATAGTATTCGTGCCGCCACTCGGCACGTTCATCGCAGCGACTCGCCAAAAAATATTCGGATCGAGCGCGTCGGTCCAATACACGGTGTAGAACTCGCCCGGCTGGCTATCCCAGGTCAGAGTTGTGCAGTCGTCCTGGCGTTGAATGGAAGTGATGCGCAACTCAGCCGCTGACGCGGGAGCGGCGAAAGGCAACAGCAAGCAAAGCGCGAGAGGAATTCGATTAATAAGGACCGTTTGTTTTGTTGTTTGTGCAATCATACTGAACCCCTGGGTGGAACGGTTTGACCCACTTTGTCATGCCGGGCAGCATCATACGCACACGTTGGATCTGCTACACGGTTATTGGTTTTTTGTTAACGTTTGTTGCCAAGCAAAACCCACCTGTGTCTGTTGGCCGAGTTGGATTCGCGTATTTTGTTCTGCTTGCTGTTTCTGTTCCTTGAAGCAAGCGCCTCCTTCAAACGAGCAATACGACAGCCGCAAACAGGATTACCTTAATTCAGTGACAAGCGGGGTTTGCGAGGGTAGGCAAGCAACACAAACGGTCTGCTTCCCGGAAGTCATGCGAAAAAGGTTGAACCGTTGAATTAAAGCGTTAAACAGTTGAAGCCTTAAATTAAATGGTTGAAAAGTTACAACTCGGGGTTCCCAGGTCACCCACACGTGCGTCCGCGCTGCAACCATTCAACATTTTAACCCTTTAACGCTTTAACGCTTTAACGCTTTTAACCAACCCATGTGCGGCATCGTTGGCTACATTGGCAAGCAAAAGGCCACCCCGATCCTCCTGGAGGGGCTGCGGCGCCTCGAATATCGGGGTTACGACAGCGCCGGTCTGGCGGTCATCAGCGATCACACGCTCCAAATACGCAAGAAGAAAGGCCGGATCGATGACGGTCTGGTCAAACTTCTTGCGCAGGAACCTGTGGACGGCCCCATCGGCCTGGGCCACACGCGCTGGGCCACTCATGGGCCCCCTTCCGACGAGAATTCTCATCCGCATGGCGATGAGAGCGGACGCATCGCGGTGGTTCACAATGGAATCATCGAGAACTATGAGCGGTTGAGGCAACGACTGAAGGGACATACCTTCCGCTCCTCCACGGATACCGAAGTGTTGGCGCACTTGATCGGTGTCCACTACGCCAAACTCAAAAACCAAAGCAGCGATGGCGGAACGCATCCGCTTGCCCAGGCCGTTACGAATGCGCTGCGCGAGGTCATCGGGGCGTATGGCATCGCGGTGATGTGCGCGGACGACCCTGACATTCTTGTCGGCGCGCGCCGTGGATCGCCACTCATTGTCGGGGTGGGCGAAGGCGAGAATTTTCTGGCCAGCGATGCGAACGCCATCGCCCCGCACACCCGACAGGTGATTTATCTCAATGACTACGACGTGGTGACGTTGACCGCCGGGCGTTTCAATGTGTCCAACCTTGGCTCGGACACCGCCCAGTATCAAATCAGCCAACTGGAATTCGAGGCGGAAGCGGCCGAGCGCGGTCCCTTTGCGCATTTCATGTTGAAGGAGATCTTCGAGCAGCCGCGCACCGTGGAGAACGCGATGCGTGGCCGCATCGATGCCGATGCCGCCACGGCCAAGTTTGGAGGGCTGAATCTTTCCGCCGCTGAGCTGCGGGCCGTTGAGCAAATGGTGATCACGGCCTGTGGCACCAGTTGGCACGCGGCATTAGTCGGCGAGTATTTATTCGAGGAGTTCGCTCACCTCCCGGTGGAAGTCGAATACGCCAGCGAATTTCGCTATCGCAACGCGCCTGTCGAAAACAACACCCTGGTGCTGGCCATCACTCAGTCCGGCGAAACGGCCGACACGCTGGCCAGCCTGCGCGAAACCAGGCGCCGCGGGCACAAAGTGCTGGCCATCTGCAACGTGGTTGGCAGCACCATCGCTCGCGAGGCCGACGGCGGCATTTACTTGCATGCCGGCCCGGAGATCGGCGTCGCCTCCACCAAAGCCTTCACGTCGCAGGTCACGGTCCTGACGCTTCTGGCGCTGTTGATGGGCCGCATGCGAATGCTGTCGTTGACGCGCGCGCAACGGATCCTCCAGGCCCTCCAAGCCGTGCCCAAACAGATGGAATCGATCCTGGCGCAAAGCGATCTTATCCAGAAGATCGCGGCCAAGCACGCCCAGGCCAAAAGCTTCTTCTTTCTGGGCCGGCAATTTGGCTTTCCCGTGGCGTTGGAAGGCGCCCTCAAGCTCAAGGAGATTTCCTACATCCACGCCGAAGGGCTCCCGGCCGCCGAAATGAAACATGGCCCCATCGCCCTGATCGACGAGCATACTCCCAGCGTAGTAATTATCCCGTCCGACGCCATCTACGAAAAGACATTGAGCAACCTTCAGGTCGTCAAAGCGCGCAAAGGCCCAATCATTGCCCTGGCCACTGAAGGCAATTGCGCCATCGGAAAGGAAGCGGATGACGTTGTTTATTTGCCCGCTACGATCGAGCCGCTGGTCCCGCTTCTGGCCGTGATCCCACTCCAATTGCTGGCTTACCATATCGCGGTCCTTCGCGGGTGCGACGTGGACAAGCCGCGCAACCTGGCCAAAAGCGTGACGGTGGAGTAAACACGACGGACGGCAAGGGAGATGAAAATAAAGAAAATTTCCGCCTGCCAGGTTCAACTCCCGCTCCAGGAAGGCAGCTATAAATGGTCGGGCGGCAAATCGGTCACCGTGTTCGATAGCACCCTGGTGCGAGTCGAAACGGATAGTGGTGTCATGGGATGCGGTGAGGTTTGTCCGCTGGGACCATTTTATCTTCCCGCTTATGCGAAGGGAGTCCGTGCCGGTCTGGCGGAACTGGCGCCGCACCTCATTGGCCAGGACCCGCTGCAACTGGAGCGCCTGAATCGCTGCATGGACGCCGCGATGAAGGGTCATCCTTATGTGAAGTCGGGCATCGACATCGCTTGCTGGGATATCCTGGGCCAGGTCACGGGGCAGCCCGTCTGTGTTTTGCTCGGCGGCCGTTACGGCGATGATTTCGGTCTCTATCGCGCGATCTCTCAGGAAGCCCCCGCCGAGATGGCCAAACGCGTTGCCGCTTACCGGGCCGAAGGTTATCGCCGTTTCCAACTCAAGGTTGGCGGCGATCCGGAAACAGACATCGAGCGCATTCGAGCGGCCGCCAGTCAACTGCAGCGGGGCGATCGGCTGATCGCGGATGCCAACACGGGTTGGTTGATGCACGACGCCATGCGCGTGGTGAAGGCGGTCGGCGACGTGGATGTTTACATCGAACAACCGTGCCTCACTTACGAAGAATGTCTTTCGGTTCGCCGCCACACGAACCATCCCTTCGTGCTGGATGAAGTCATTGACGGCATCGGAATTCTCCTGCGCGCTCACGCCGATCAGGCCATGGACGTGGTCAACATCAAGATCAGCAAACTGGGCGGGCTGACCAGGGCACGCCAGGCGCGAGACCTGTGCGTGTCACTCGGCGTGGCCATGACCATTGAGGACAGTTGGGGAAGCGACGTCATCACCGCAGCCATCGCTCATCTGGCCCACAGCACACCACCGGAATTTCTTTTCAGCACCACCGACTTCAACAGCTACGTCACGGTCAGCACCGCCGAAGGCGCGCCCCGTCGCGTTCAAGGTCGGATGGCGGCCAGCACCGCGCCCGGACTCGGCATTTCTCCCCGCATGGAAGTGCTCGGCAAGCCGCAGCTTGAAATCACTTGATTGGGAAAGGCCGGCGTAATGTGGCGCCAACCAACTCGGGCAAGTACTTTACTGGCACGGCGCCGTGTTCCAACACCGCTTCGTGGAATCGGCCCAGCACGAACTTTTCTCCCAATTCGCGCTGAATGGCCTGGCGCAATCGGTAATGCGCCATCCGCCCCACGAAGTAGGTCGAGAGCTGACATGAGGTTTGCTTGGCGCGGATGATCTTGAGGCGGGCCTCACCTTCAGACTGAAAGCATCGCGCGGTCAGAAACTCCAAAGCGTCGTCGTCGGTCATCGTTGTGCCATGCATCTTGTGGTCGAGGATGGCATTGGCCACCGCACGCAGATAGAACTTCAGCTGGCTCAGGCGCAAGGGCAGCTGACCGTCGCCGTAACCCTGGTCGAGCATCGTCTGCTCGGTGTAAACGGCCCAGCCTTCAATGTAAACACCCGAGCCGAGGACCTTCCGAATAAGCGATGGATGCCGATTCGCGTATTCAAGTTGCACGTAGTGGCCGGGATACGCTTCGTGAATGGTCAGGATTTGCAGCATGTGACGGTTATACTCTTCGAGGTAGGACTTCACACGGTGCGCGTCCCAATCCTTTGGCGGAGGGCTTACGGCATAATAGCCGGCAGCGTTCGGATCCAGCGGCGGTGGGGAATTCATGTACGCGGTCGAATTGCCACGCTGGAACTCGGGCATTTCGATAATCTGGCACTGATCGGGATCGGGCAGGCGCAAAATGTCTCTGCTCGAAATAAACTTCTTGAGTTGTGCGACGGTCTCTTTCACATCGCGCGTGAGGTCTTCGGCCCGACCGTGCTCCTGGGCCACAGCCGCCAAAACCTCTTGCACAGTGGACCGCCGTCCCTCCACGTCATCCGGCGCAAGCGGACGGTTCGGGTGGTAACGGCTCCACAGTTGGCGGGCCACGACATACATGTCGCGCTCGACTCGGGCGAACTCGCTTTCCGCGTCCGCCAGCACCTGGTCCGCGGTGCGATCGGCGTGCAGCACCCACTGCAATTTCCGGGCGAACTTTTCTTTGCCAAGGCGCCACTCGCCGTTCGCGTGTGGCAACAATTCAGCCTCCAGGAATTTCTGGTAGTCTTTCAAAGAACCAACGACCTGCGCTGCGGCCGCCTTCAAGGCGTCGAGTTGCCGGGTGTTGCCCGCCAACTCGAAAATATCCCGTTCGTAAAATGCAATCGCGCCCCGATTCTGACGAATCGCGGTTTCGGTCGGAACGCGTGGCGGGTTTTTCAGACTCTCGCGTGCCGCCGCGATGACTCGCGGAATCTGCGCCATACGCGCAATGCTGTGGGCCACGTTGGTTTCCTTCGGCAGCGTGGATTGGGTAAGCAGCAGATAAATGCTGTCGTTGATGTAATCGTTATAGGTGCGCGGGTCTTCCTCGAAAGGTCGCGTGTTCTCATCCAGCCAGAGCGACTTGTTTAACTCGTGCCGGAAGATCTCAAAATCAATCTGAGCAGCGCGGGAGAGCTTTGAGTAGTCCACCTGTTTGGGCAGTTCTTCAAGTGTCCGCTGCGTGTGCTGCGTCCAGCCGGCGCGAGCCTTTGGCGTAAGATCATCCAGCAGGTGATCGAAGCGATGGTTGCCCAGGCGGGTCGCATCCATGGGCCGCAAAAGGAATGCTTCTTCGAGGTATTGTTTGAAGAACGTTTCCAGCCTGGAGTCGGCGTTTTGCGCGAGGGCGTTTTGCCCACAGAACGGCAGCATTCCCAGCAGGAGCAGAAGCGTGGATCGGCGCAGGGGACTGCAAACTGAGAACGCCCAAAAATGAAACAGAATTTTCTTAATTTTCATGCCGTGCGTTGTCATTCTAGGTGCCGGCCCAGGTAACGCCGAGCAAAAAGCATGTCGATGAATTCGAGCCCGTTCCCGGCTTTTGGCCTGTCCAACAGCGGATAGTTCTGCTATCTGTATGCCCATGTTCCATCGTAAAATCATCGGGTTATTCCTTGCGGCCGCATCCTGGATGGTTATCCACGTCCCCACGCAAGCGCAGTTGACAATAAACGGCGTGACGGACCGATCCGTTTATGGCAACGCGGTGACTTTCATGGTTTCGACTCAGAGTGGATACAGCTACGGCGTTTTTCTGAACCACAAGCCGATTCCGGCGGGCGCCTCCACGCTGGTCAACCAGCCGGATTTCTATGAGTTGGTCGCCTACGCGACGAACCAGACAACCAGCGCGATCACGGAGAGGTACGTGCGTTTCATCGTTGAGGATACCAGTCGAGCTGGCACGGAGCTGGGGCTGCCGTCGCAAACGCCGTGGCCAGTGATTCTCTCGGCATCGAACGAGTTAGCCGGCGCGAAGCTTCACTTGATTGCACCGCAGGATTTTCCTCTGGGTTACGAAATACCTGTCGTGGCCTGGGTGCGGGACGACGACGGCCATGCGGTGCGCGCCAACGGGGTGCTCACTGCCGATGGCCATCCGCCCATCAACCTCAAACGCGGAGTAGGCTCGGGATTTCTCGCGGCCGCCCATCCTGCAGGCGCGCTGAGTTACAACCCATCGGTCCAGGGACTTAATACCAATAGAACGATCAGCCTGGAGAGCGCCACGACGTGGTCGAATGTTTCCGGAACCCTGAGTGGGAACGTGGTTTGGCCCGCCAACTCGCGCATTGCTGTTATCGGTAATATTTCTCTTCCCGCAGGCGCCACGCTCAGCATCGGCGAGGGCACGATCGTGCGCCTGAATCCCGCCGCGAATATCACGAACGCGGGCAGCATCCTCATTAATGGAACGGTGGAGCGACCGGTCGTCTTCATGCCAGTGACCCATGCGCAGCCGTGGGGCGGCTTCTTTTTGACGGCCAGCACGTCACAGATTATTGCCACCGGAGCCATTTTCATCCACAGCGGCGCGGGGCAGAGCGGTTACGCCGGACACCGGGACGAGCAGCATCTCTTTTCCCTCGATAATCATTCGAGTCTGAGTCTCACTGATTGTGCCGCCAGCTACCTGAATGGCCAGTTCGGTCATGGTTTCGACCGGGGCCAGCCGTTCCTCAGCGTCCGCATCACTCGGACGCTCGTTCAACATTGCACCACCGGCGGCGAGTACACCGGCGCCAATTTCACGGTCAATGACAGCGCCTTTATTGAATTCCCCGACGACACGGCGGATTTTGACAACGGCGACAATGACGCGCTCTACATCGTCAATGGCACGCATGGTTTTACCAATACGCTTTTTGGTTGGACCAAGGACGACGGGGTTGATTCCGGCGGCGATGGCGCGGGCCGGTTGCATTACGATGCCTGCTGGTTTGAAGCGATCTTTCACGAAGGCAACTCGCTTTCGGGACTCAAAAACACGACGGCGTCCAGAACGGTCTTTATGGATTGCGGCCAGGGCATGGAGGACGGCTATGGCCCGGGCTCCAGCAGTTTCGGCCCGACCGGGCGCGTGGACAACTGTCTGTTCGTGGCATGCAAATCGGGGGTAAGGCACGGTGATAATTATCCCAGCATTGGCAATGGCTATCCCGGCTTTATCACCGCCACCAATTGCCTGCTTCTTCACAATCACCGCGATGTGTTTGGGTTCAACTGGCGCTCCACCGGCTGGACGAACAGCTACGGCCAATGCTTCGCCAGCAACAACCTTGTCACCGTTCTCGATACCAATTTCCCCAACAACACCGTCTGGAATCCAGGGACGGACGCCGCGCGGCTGGGCGATTTTGGCGGACAGGGTCGCGTGGGTATTGCTCTGGCCATTCGCGCCGGGCAATCGAACCTGGGCAGCTTTTCCAATGGCATTCCTGTCGGCCTGAGCCGGTTTTGCACCAACCCGGTCAGCATCGACTACACGGCTGACAGCACAGACGGCATTCACACTGCCGGCACCATCGTTTTCCCGCCTGGCTTGACGCGCGGGTACATTCCGTTCCCCGGGAATTTCAACGGCGTGCTCCGGGTCGGGCTGGCCAATCCACAAAACGCAGAGGTCACTTCTCCAGGCGAAGTGCTTTTCCAGAATCTTCCCTCGATCCCGACCACCAACGTGACCCTGGTGGCCCGAGGCTCGCGCTGGAGGTACGACGACACAGGCGTCGGCCAGGGCACATCCTGGCGCAGCTTGGAATTCGATGACAGCGGCTGGTCCAACGGTCTGGCGCAGTTGGGCTTTGCCGATGGTGACGAGGTGACGCCCATCCGGCGCGTCGTCAACAACGTGACCAACATCACGTTCTATTTTCGTCAGCGCTTTGCAGTGACGAACGCAGCTTCTCTGGACAGGCTGAATCTGTGGCTGCTCCGCGACGACGGCGGCGTTGTTTATCTGAACGGCAACGACGCCTACCGCAGTCCGAGCATGCCACAGCTACCCATCGTGATCACGTACACGACCTTGGCCACCAATCAATCCGTGGGCACGGCGCCGCCGGACAACACCGTGGACACAACAAACTTGAACGCGAATCTGCTGATGGAAGGAACGAACATTGTGGCCGTGGAAATTCACCAGCACCGCCTGGACAGTTCCGACGCCAGTTTCGACTTTGAACTGATAGGCGTCCCCATACCGCCGCAGCCCACATTGTATTCATGGCGAATGGGCAACGATACCTGGCTGGCGTGGTCGGATTCGACTTTTGCCCTTCAGGAAGCCAGCCAAATTACCGGCTCCTGGAGCACCGTTCCGATGCAAAGCCCCGTGATTGTGAAGCCATCCGATCAACAGCGATTCTTCCGTCTGCGGAAACCGTGAGGCGCCTTCCCACAGCAACGTGATCAAGAACACGGCCGCATGATGGCTGAATCCAAATCCATCATCATCATCGGGGGCGGCGTCATTGGCCTGTGCACGGCCTATTACGCCATGCAAAAGGGCCATCGCGTGACGGTCTTGGAGCGCGGGACGGCCGACCATGACTCTTGTGTCCTTGGCAGCGCCGGTTTTATTTCGCCCAGCCATTTTGTGCCGCTGGCCGCGCCCGGGATGGTGGCGAAAGGTTTGAGAATGATGTGGGATCCGGAAAGTCCCTTTTACATTCGGCCGCGGTTGAACCGGGAACTCTGGAATTGGGGATGGAAATTCTGTCGCGCCTGCAGTGCGGCGCACGTGGCCCGCTCCGCTCCGTTGATGCGTGACTTAACGCTGGCCAGCCGCCGTTGCTTCGAGGAACTGGCTGTTGAACCGGCCAACGACTTCGGTCTGGTTAAGAAAGGACTTTTGACGCTTTGCAAGACCGACCATGTCTTCCGGCATGAAGCGGAAACAGCAGAGCAATCGCGCGCCCTGGGCATGCCTGCCGAAGTGCTGACGCCACAGCAAACGGCCAAACTGGAGCCAAACATTCAGATGGATATCGTGGGCGCGGCGTATTTTCCGTTGGATTGCCATCTTTCTCCGCAACGTTTCATGGCCGGGCTCACACGCCTGCTCGAAAGAGGTGGAGTCAACTTCTCCTGGTCCACACCGGTGAGCGGCCTGCGCGTGAGCGGGCGACGCATCGAGACGCTCCAGACGGATCGCGGCGAATTCACCGCCGACGAATACGTGATCGCAGGCGGTTCGTGGTCGCCAAATCTCGTGCGCGACTTGCGGCTCAAACTTCCGCTCCAGGCCGGAAAAGGCTATAGCCTGACACTCCCCAAGCCCAGGCGCCTGCCGGCCATCAGTTGCATTCTGGTCGAAGCGCGGGTGGCAGTTACACCGATCGGTTCCAGTCTGCGCTTCGGTGGCACCATGGAGATTGCCGGTCTGGACGAATCGCTCAATCCAGCGCGCGTCCGGGGCATCATCAAATCGGTTCCGAAATATTTTCCCGAATTCAGTGCCGAAGACTTCCGCGATGTTCCTCCCTGGCGCGGGTTGCGTCCGTGTTCACCGGATGGCCTGCCGTATGTGGGGCGTTTTGGCCGTTATGCCAACCTTTCCGTCGCGACAGGCCACGCCATGATGGGCCTGAGCCTGGGACCGATCACCGGCAAGCTGATGGCTGAAATCCTTTCCGGCGAGAAACCTTCCATTCCATTGGAGATGCTGAGCCCGGATCGGTATGGATAACTCTGTTCTGCAACAATCTTGGAATCGCCGGCCGACCACAGTCCTCTGCCCTGCGGCCCGACCGAGTTCGCGAAGAGCTAAGTCCGGCGCCAAAACCACCCGAGGTGACAAAATGCTTTGTGTTCAAGCCTTGAAACGTCTTGCGTCGCGGTTCGATAACGATCTATCAAGGAGAAGCACACGAGTCCAAACACACGGTCATGAGAATCAAGAGAGTCATGCCGAGTCTTTTCTGGCAACCGCTTTTCGGTGCCGTTCTGCTTGTCAGCCTCTCGGCCATGGCTCAGTCCAGCAGCAGCGCCGCGGAGGATCCCCTCGTTGCGGTGATGACTGCGGAACTGAAGCATTCGATGGAAAATCTGGTCACCGAGGACGGCACCCGACCCTATTACCTCGCCTATACGATCACGCATTCAGACTCGGTTGGCCTGGCTGGAAGTCTCGGCGCCGTGGAACAAAACGATCAGCGGCGCTTGCGAGTCCTTGATGTCGATGTGCGGGTCGGGGATTACGCGCTCGATAACACGCACCAGATTCGAGGCGCCGGCGGAAGAACGGGCCGCGGGTTCGATGCCAGCGCAACGGCGCCGCTCGAGAACAATCCCCTGGCCATCCGCCATGCGCTCTGGCAAACAACCGATGGCGCCTTCAAGTCCGCCGTCGAGCGTTTCCAGCGCGTTCGAACCGATCTCAAGACCAAGGTCGAAGAGGAGCACAAAGCCGAGGATTTTTCCCGTGAAAAACCGAGCGTCTATTTCGAGGCCGACGCGGCGCTGACTTTGAACCGCGAGGAATGGGCGCAACGCATTCGCAACGTCTCCCGTCTTGCACTGAAGTATCCGTTGGTTCATGAGTCGAGCGTCATGCTGACTGGCGTTGCGAACAACCGCTCGATGGTGACGAGCGAAGGGAGCAGCGTCAAAACAGGCCGGAAACTCCTGCGTGTCATCGTTTCGGCGGGCACCAAGGCGGAGGACGGCATGGATTTGCACCAGAGTTTCATTTTCAATGCTTCCTCTGAATCGGGGCTTCCGGGCGAGGGGCAGGTTCGCCAGGCCTTTCAGAAGGTTCTCGACGGCGTGCTCGCATTGCGCCGCGCGCCGTTGGTCGAGCCTTATACGGGCCCGGCTATTTTGCTCAATCGCGCCAGTGGGGTTTTCTTTCACGAAATTTTCGGGCATCGCATCGAAGGACACCGGCAAAAGGATGTGGAGGAAGGCCAGACCTTCACCAAGATGGTCGGCAAACCAATCCTGCCGGAATTCCTGAGCGTTAACGACGACCCGACCACCGAACGTTTCGCCAACGAAGACTTGCGCGGATTCTATCGGTTCGATGACGAAGGTGTGCCCGCGTCGCGGGTGAACCTCGTTGAGAACGGAGTACTCAGGACGTTCCTTCTCTCCCGTTCGCCGGTGCCGGGATTCGCCCGCTCCAACGGTCACGGACGCCGCGAACCCGGGCGCCCGGTGGTTTCCCGGCAGGCGAATCTGATGGTCCATTCGACCAACGTTGTGCCGTTGGAAAAGCTGCGCGACATGCTGGTGGCCGAGTGCCGGAAAAAGGGCAAACCGTACGGCTATTTGTTCGAAGACATCACCGGCGGGTTCACCAGCACGGCGCGTGGTGGACCGCAGGCATTCAAGGTTTTGCCGGTGGTCGTCTATCGCGTCTATGCCGACGGGCGAAAGGATGAACTTGTTCGCGGCGTCGATATTGTGGGCACGCCCCTTTCCTGTTTTTCAAAAATCATCGCCACAGGCGATGACCCCGCCGTTTTCAACGGGAGCTGCGGAGCGGAATCAGGCTGGGTCCCCGTCTCGGCCGTGTCGCCGAGCATTTTGGTGGAGGAAATTGAAATTGAAAAACGGGCACGTTCCCAGGAGCGTCCGCCGATTTTGCCACCTCCCATCGCGGCCACGAATTGACGATGCCAACCCTGCTTCTAAGAACCCTCCTGACCGGCGTGTGCGCCGCCGGGATGTCCGTCGCTCTGTCGTCTGAACCGGAATTGGACAGTATTTTCAAGGCGCTCAATGATGAGTTGCAACGCTCGATGAGCTTGCGTCTGGAAGATCTCGATGCGCCTTACTTCATTCAATGCGCGGTGGACGACACAACCATCGAGCAGGTCGTGGCCATTTACGGCGCACTCACGCGCGCGCAACCCTCCCGGTCCCGCATCCTCTACACTCAGGTGCGAGTGGGTTCCTTCGACCTGGATAATTCCAACTTTATCCGCGGCGCGCGGCGCAGCTCCAGCGATCTTCCGCTCGACGACGATTACATGGCTTTGCGCCAGGTCATTTGGCGGGCGACGGACTCACACTACAAGGGGGCTGTGGAAACTCTCACGCAAAAACGGGCGTATCTGAAGGACCGGACCATCGAAGATCGCCCCAATGATTTCACCAGAGCCAACGCCGTCACAGCCATCCAGGAACGCGTCCACTTCTCCTTCGATGGCCAGGCCTGGGAGGACTACGCGCGGCGCATCTCGGCGAAATTCGCGGAGCACAGGCACATTCAGAATTCTGAAACGCGGCTCACCGCCGGCGTGGAGAATCGTTACCTGCTGAACTCGGAAGGCTCGCGGTTGCGTTACGGTATTTCCGAAGCATTGCTGCGAATCACGGCCGTGGTACAAGCCGATGACGGCGAGCGATTGTCCGATCAACTCGTTTACTTCGGAGTGACGCCCGCGCAACTTCCGCCCATCGACAAGGTCTTTGCCGACATCCAATCGCTCGCCGACCGACTGGCCAGAATGCTCCACGCGCCCGTGCTCAAGGATTACACCGGCCCGGTGCTTATCGACGGCGCGGCTTCTCCGCAGCTTTTCCGCCAGCTTCTGGCCCGAGGCATCGCCGGCCAGGCCGACGCCGTCGGATCGCCGCGGCGCAACGTTGGGGGCATCGACAGCCTGGAAAGCCGCCTGGGCAAACGCATTCTGCCGACCACTTTTGTGGTCTATGATGATCCTCGTCCCCGGGAGTTCCAAGGCACTTCGCTGGCAGGCCATTACCTGATCGATGACGAAGGAGTGCCCGCACAACGGGTTGACATCGTGACGAACGGCAAACTTCAGGGAATGCTCATGTCGCGCGCTCCGACAAAGTACTTCTCACAATCCAACGGGCATGGCCGGCGGAGCAGCAGCGAAATGCCGCGCTCGATGGTGGGTTGCCTTTACGTTGAGTCCGCTGACGCGAAAAGCCCGGAAGCACTCAAGAAAGCGTTGATCAAGGCGGCGGACGACGAGGGACTTGAATTCGGTTTGCGCATCAGCGGCCTGCGAAGCCCCGATTCGAGGGACACTGCTGGCCCCCGTTCTGGCCGCGGCGGTGGCGGTGGTGGGGGCCGCGGCGCCGTCGGCGATCCAATTTCTGTTTACAAAGTCTATGTGGCCGATGGCCGCGAGGAACTGGTCCGCGGCTGTGAGTTCCGATCGCTCGACGAGCGAAATATGCGAAGAATTCTTGCCGCCGGAAATGTTTCCTTCGTCGATAACAACGCCCTCAGCTCGGTGCCTTCCTCCTCCGTCATCGCCCCGGCAGTGCTCTTCGAGGAAATGGAGCTTGCGCGGATCGACCGTGAATCGGAAAAAAAGCCAATCATCGAAGCCCCGCACGCGCGAGCCAGAGATAGGTAGGGCCGCGCAGCAGCGCACTGGTGTCCAGCTATTCCGGGGTGTAATGATGTTTCCCCTTTATTTGTGAGGTTGGAAGCAGGGTGGGGGATGTTATCAACATGGAGTTTGGCGCCTAAAAATTCC
>Ga0137319_1000219_pt1 | contig 20441 bp, 12 predicted proteins | sample EasRivERMZT333_2_FD_104752 | JGI IMG/M metagenome (GOLD analysis project Ga0137319, IMG submission 104752) | Soil microbial communities from meander-bound floodplain in the East River, Colorado, USA - East River MetaG ERMZT333_2 | ecosystem: Environmental > Terrestrial > Soil > Floodplain ... | reverse complement strand
GGCGCGCGTGCGCCGTCGAGCCATCTGGGGCGGCGTCGCCGCTGCTGCGGCCATCGTGCTGGTCGCTGCCGTCGTAGTCGGCCTGCGCCGCGACGACGGCGCCATCGACTACTGGCTCCCGGTCGATCGGGAGAACGTCGTCGCCCGATCGGAAGCACCGGCCGGCGCGAACGCGCTCGTCGCGGAGGTGATCGAGGCATACCGCCTGCGCGACACCGGCCGCGTGGTGGCTCTACTTCACGAGCGACCGATCCCGGATGGGAACGATCCTCTGAAGCTGGTGCTGGCCAGCGCGCTGGTCTGGGAGGATCGACCGATCGAGGCGCGGACCCTCCTGGAGGAGCTCGACATCGACACGCTCCCGCTTCCGGCCCGCGATCGTGCGCGCTGGATCCTCCTGATGGCGCACCGGAAAGCCGGAGACAGGTCATCGGCGGAGACGATCCTTCGCGATCTCGCCTCGCGGCCCGGAGAGTTCTCCGAGCGTGCCCGCCGACAACTCACTGCCGACCCCTAGCGCTCCTCCGGCAGCCCCAGGAGGATGAATCCGCCCCAATACACGGGGTGCTCGAAGGGTCGCCGGCCATGGTCATCGACGAGATTTCGCAGGTGGATCTTCGCTTCTCTCAGGGCCCGCGCCGTGGGAAGAGGCACCCCCCGCTCTCCCATCCTGACGTCGGCGTAGCGCCCTGTGAGGTTGTCGTAGAACCGATCCATCAGGAGGGCCGTGGCCTGATCGTCCACGGGCCAGAGGCTGGAGAGCACGCTGCGTGCACCCGCGGCGAAGAGCGCGGGGGTGAAACCGAGCACTTCCCCCCGCTCGGCGCCCGCCGCGCGCGCGGTCTCGCAGCCGCTCAGAGTGAGGAGCCGGGCGTCGAGATCCCATCCAAGGAGAATCTCCTCCACGTCGAGGATCTCGTCGTCGAGCGGCCCAGGCCCGGCGTCGTGCCTGGCGAGGGCCAGCCCGGCCAGCTCCGGGCTGCCGTCGGTCAGCGAGTGGCCCGCGAAGTGGACCACGTCGAAGCGGCCGAGGCCCTCGCCGCTCTCGATCTGATGCAGACGCTGCTCGACGCCCGCCCCCTGGAGCAGGGTGGCTGCCGGGAACTTCCGCGCAACCAGGGAGGCTTCGACCGCAGCGTAGGGAAGCGACGGGAGCCCATCGGGCGGGATCTCGCTGCGCGTGAAGGAGCTTCTCGGTCGACGGAGATCCCGGTAGACCCCGCTCGCTGACGCCAGCCGCTCGAGTGTTTCCGTGCCGGGTCGAGGAGCCGCAGCGGAGAGGGACAGGATCGAGCGGACCTCCCTGACGGGCTCGTTCTCCCATCGCTCAGCGAGCATGGTCGCGACATGGGCTGACGGCACGTGGGTGACGTCGAAGAGGTCGATTGTCGGCCGGCCGTTCGGGCCGATCAGGATCTCATAGGGTATCAACGACCCCTCGACGACGAGATGCTCGATACCCGCCAGGTGCGGGAGGGCCGGATCGAGGTAGCGGCGGGCGTAGGCACGGTGATCCGCCACCACCTCGGGATCCGGGTCGACATGAAGGGGCCAGAAGGCGGCCCGCAGCGTGCGCTGCCACGTGCTCCGGAGCCGGATAGCATCCCGGCCCTCCAGCTCGGGGAGCGGCTCCCACACGATCGGACCCGATCGTCGCAGGACGTAGAGCCATCCCTCTTTCCGCAGTCTTTGGTCACCAACCGTCGGATCGCCCCCGAGCGCCACCTCGACGACGCCAAGCAAGGCGCTCTTCGCGCCAAGCATCGCCCGCACCCGAGCCAGGGATGCCTCCTGCGGCGGGAACGCGTGCAGGTAGCGCGCCTGGAGATCGCTCAGACGTCTCCATCCCTCGACGAACCTCAGGATCGATCTCCAGGTGTCGGGGGTCCACGAGAGCTCAACGTCCGGATCCATCCCCGCGAGCGTCCGCCGCAGTCCCAGCAGCTCGCGGCGCAGGAGTTGCGCATCGCGGAAGCCCTCCGGATCCCGCTGACTCCAGAGTCCAAGGCGGGCGAAATCCAGGTGCACCGCGGCCCTCGATCGCTGGAGGGCCATCCAGGCTTCCTCGCCCCGGCCACGTCGCAGCTCGAGAAGCGCGAGCGCCTCGTGGCCATCGAGAGGGCGGACGCGCCTCGCGAATCCGGGGGGGACGTTCATACGGGCGACTGTGAATATCTCGGTGACCCGGCGGAAGAAACTTTCGGCCTCCTCCCATCGTCCCTCGAGGGCGAGGCGCTCGGCGAAGGCGTTGTCGATCACGCCGTTCAGACTATGGCCGGCGAGGCCGAGCGCGCGCAGCTGGCTCCGCGCCGAGAGGAGCCGACGCTCGGCCTCCTCGAACCGGCCCATCCGGCCCAGCATCCATCCCATCCAGGTGAGCTTTTCGGCCTCCTCGAAGGAGCCCCACGGAGAGACGCGCCGCTGCCGCTCCACCGATTGACGGTACAGGGCGAGGGCCTTGTCCATATCCGCCTTCCGGTGCCAGTTTCCCTCTCCCTGCTCCAGCTCGGAACGCACGGCCTCCCAGGCCTCCCCCCTCCCTTCGAGCAGTTGCCTCGCCTCCTGGTACCGCCGCCACGCGAGCTCTCTCTGTCCCTTGATTCGGGCGACGCGCCCCAGGGCGATCCACGACGTCGCCAGCCGAGGATCGTCCGGGCCGAGCACCCTGCGGGAGGCTCGAAGCGCCGCTTCCAGGATCGCTTCGCCCGTCGCGTACTCGCCCGCCTCGCACGCCGCCCTCCCCAGCAACTCGAGGCTGGCCAGAGTGGTCGGCGCCATGGGCCCCGGGCCTTCCGCCCGGGAGCGAACCACCGCGATCGCGTGGCCCATCGCCTCGGCGTACCTCTCCTCCTGCACGAGACGATCGAGGATCGGGTCTGTGGGGTGAGGGAGCAGCCAGTCGGAGGGCTGGGCGCGCCCCGCACAGGCGGTCAACGCCAGCAGAACGCTCGCGCCGAGGCGAAGCGGAAGACGCATCCCTCGTACCTCTCGAGTCAAACCCCCACCCTGTAGTCTACGCCGAAAGAACAAAGAATCAGGATCGCGCGTCAGATTTTCCCGGCTCCTTCGACTCCCTATAAAAAGGGATCTCGCCGTCAACGTCCGAGTCGCGAGGGCCCGACATCGCGCTGCGGGGGCAATGAGGCCGCCGCCGGCTCACACGGGAGGGGAGAACCATGTCGCATCTCCGCACAGCCGTCTTCGGCACATCGATCGTGGCGTTCGTGTCCTGCGTTGCGGTGGGTTACGCCGCGGCCGCTCCCGGCTCCCGTGTCGACCGCGCGGAGGACGTTCAAAGCGCGGAAAGCGCGGGCGGCAGTGGGAGCGGTGAGGGTGTGAAGGTCGAGATCGAGAGCATCGAGGGAACATCTCAGGTGTGGGTCGACGCCACGGCATCCGGTGTTCCCGGGCGTCGCTTGATTCGCGAGACGCTCCGTCCCGCCGAGCTGGAGCTGGCCTTCGGCGACAGGTCGACCGGCACGGCGGTCGTTCGGTGGCGAGAGGAGGAAACGGTCGCCGCCCTCGCCACTCTCGCAGCGGCAGGGGGTCCGGCGGGCCGCTGGGTATCCTACAGCCGTGACGGTGGGCAGACATGGTCAGTCCCGGAGCGGTTGGATACAGAGCTGACGCTGCGGGGGGGACGCATCGAGCCCGGGGATCCCATGCCAGTCGTCTCCACCGACCTGGAGCTGCCGCACGAAGGGCGGCTCTTCGTCGTGCAGTTCAATGCCGTGGCACTGCCGGAATGGAAGAAGGCCCTCGCCGCTTCGGGGGTCGAGCTCCTCCATCACGTCCCCCAGAACGCCTTCATAGCGCGGATGGACTCCGAGCTCGTCTTCTCGACCGAGGACCTCCCATTCGTCGAGCGGGTCGAGCCCTACCACCCCGGCTATCGCCTGGACCCTGCGGTCGAGAGCTGGCTCCTGGAGGAAACCAACCCGAATGAACAGAGGCGCTTCCGTGTCGTGGCCATCGACAGAGACGAGAGCACCAAGCAGCGGGTCCTGACGGCCGTGGAAGACGTCGGCGGCGGGCTCGCCGGTGCGATGCCGCAGGGCGAGATCCTCGACGTCTGGCTCACCCCCGACGAGCTGCGCGCGACAGTCTCGCTCGACGACGTGCTCTGGATCGAGTTCACGGGCGAGCCGCAGCCGTTGGTGGACCTGGTGCGCGAGGACTCCGGCGCCAACTGGCTGGAGACCGGTCTCGTCACCGGATGGTGCGGGCAGGGGGTGCGTGGCGAGGTGATGGACCTCGGCTTCCAGACGACCCACCAGGACTTCGACGGCATCATGCTCCACGGATCGGTGGGCGTGAACCCGCATGGGACTTCGGTCTACGGCATCGTGTTCGGCAACGGAAACCGGGACGGCGACGGCAGCGCCCAGGCGACCGGACTGCTCCCCTGCGGGCAGGGGATCGCCGCCAGTGCCAGCTGCTTCTTCGACCGCATGGCCCACACCCAGCAGCTCAAGGCCTCCCCCTATTTCGCCTCCTTCCAGACCAACTCCTGGTTCTGCAACAACATAACGAACACATACACGAGCTACGCCCGCGAGCTGGACGATGTGGCCTGGCGCGCCGATTTCGCCATCCTCCAGGCACAGGGGAACTTCGGCAACTCGGGCTCCGCCGAGTTCGGGATCGCCAAGAACGTCATCAGCGTGGGTGGGATCAAGCACCTGAACACTCCGTCGACCGCCGACGACAACTGGACCAACGGTGCTTCGGCGGGGCCGGCCTCCGACGGCAGGATCAAGCCCGACATCAGCTACTGGTACGACAACATCTTCACGACCGACATGGAGCCGGGAGGCTACGTCTCCGGTTCGCTCTACTACAGCGGCTTCAACGGGACCTCCGCCGCGACACCACAGGCAGCCGGAGTCCTGGGCCTGATCGCGCAGATGTGGTCCGAGAACGTCTGGCGGACGAACCCCGTGGGGGGGACCGTGTTCGAGCGGCTGCCGCACGCTTCCACGCTCAAGGCGCTCATTGTCAACAGCACGCAGCAGTATGGATTCTCGGGGACGGCGCACGACCTGACGCGGACGCATCAGGGCTGGGGTCGCCCTAGCGCCCAGGTCGCGAAGAATCGCGCCGCACGGAGCCTCATCGTCGATCAGGGAGTGCCGCTCCAGTTCGCTCAGACGGCGACCTATCAGGTCGACGTCGAGCCCGGCACCGCGGAGTTGCGCGTTACGCTGGTCTATCCGGATCCTCCCGCCCTGCCCGGGGCCGCCGTGCACCGGATCAACAACCTGGACCTTAAAGTTGTGTCGCCAGGAGGGACCGTCTACTACGGCAACAACGGTCTGGCCGCGGCGACGACATCGACGTCCGGTGGTTCGCCCAACACGCTGGACACCGTCGAGAATGTCCTGCTCGCCAGCCCCGCGGTGGGCCGATGGAACGTGGAGGTGAGGGCCGCCCAGATCAACCAGGACGGCTATCTGGGGACGGGCGCCCTCGACGCGGTGTTCTCTCTCGTCGTCACCGGGGCTGTCAAGGCGCCGGTCGACAACTACTATCCGACGGCGAACGCGGTCTCCCACATCGCTTCCGGGATCGCCAATTGCATGGGAGACATCTATTCGTGTCACATCCTTCGCGACGAGGACGTTCTTCCGCTGGCCCCGACCACCGACATCGTGATGCACGGAGGCGCGTGGACGGGAAGCTGCAACGCGATGGGCTGGAGGTGCGCGCAGCAGGACATGGACGTTTACATCAACGACCCCGGATGGACATGGCCCGACTGGTGCCTGGCCAACGGCGAGGCCTACACGATGACGTCGTCGAACCGGTACGACATGCGTGGTGTGAGCGTGCGGGGATGCACGCCGCTTCCCTTCCAGTTCTCCTACAACTACAGGTGCACGAGCAACGCGCAATGCCTGACCGGTCATCAGTGCAACACGGCCACGGGCATCTGTTTCGATCCCTGCTTCGACCAGGACAACGATGGTTGGACCATCTGCGAGAATGACTGCAACGACAGCGATCCCTGGGTCCATCCGGGCCAGCAGGAGGTCTGCGGCAACGGCATAGACGACAACTGCGACGGCAACAACAATCAGGAGTGCTGCTACGTGTTCGACCTCCCCCATGGGCAGTGCGTCATGTGCGAGGCTTCAGAGAATTACGTTTGCGGGCCCGGGTTCCAGATGTTGTGCTGTCACTGATCGGCATGTTCCAGGCGGTCCGCCGGCTCCACGCGGAGCCGGCGGACACGCCCACACCGCCGTGGCCATGACCGTGATCACTTCCGCTGTGTAGCGCGCACGTTAATTCCGCCACGATGACGCTGCTGCCTATTGACACTCCTCCGGACTTTCTCTATAAGGGGCAGGGGTACATCACAGAGGAGGACTCCATGATAGGCAGCAAGTGGAAGTGTACTTGGAAGGCTTGGTTGGGCATGGCTCTGGGGGTCGCCTTCGTGGCGGCAGCCGGCAGTCCCGTTCTGGCACAGCGAACCACGCGAGTCGGACCTGAGGTCAAGCAGGAAGGGCTGACAGTGGCAGAGCTGGCCGCCCAACGGCGGGGGCTCAACCTGCGGATCTCCACCCTGATCCCTGCCGGCATCGCGAACGAGCGACTCAACGTCGGGATCACGCAGCAGGATCGCGAGTTGTTGGACGCCCCGTACGTCAACGACGGCACCGCCCCGATGAGAATCGGCGTCGTCAAGCCCGTCGAAGGAATCGTCGGCAAGCTGTATCAGGGAGACTTCACCCGGGGCGTCATCGAGACCAGGCCGGATGGGAGCTTCGTGTGGGCCATGGAGGTGAGCTCGCCGCAGGCGCAGGCGATCCGCGTGCATCTCACGGGATTCAACCTGCCCGAAAACACGGAGATGTACCTGCTCGGGCCGGACGGACAGGCCGATGGGCCTTACACTCTCAAGGGCCGTCACGGAGACGGCGATTTCTGGACCCGATCAATCACCTCGGACACCGGCCAGCTCGTCCTCCGTTACAGCGGAACGACCCCCGCCGTCGATCGTCCGCAGGTGTCGTTCTTCATCTCGGACGTGGGGCACATCCACGGCAGGCCTCCCAAAGTTGATGAACAGAGCCACGACTCCTGGCCCTGCTCCGACAACGCCCCGTGCGTGGTCGACGCGCAGTGCGTCAACGTCGCCGCAGTCGTGGACGCCAAGGACGCGATCGCCAAGTTGGAGTGGATCCAGGGAGCGTTCATCAACACCTGCACTGGCGGACTTCTCGCCGACACCGACACGGCCTCGCAGATCCCCTACTTGCTGACTGCGAATCACTGCTTCACTTCGAGCAGATCGAACCTCGAGACCTTCTTCAATTACACGACCACATCGTGCAACGGCTCGTGTCCCGACAGTCTCGTGACGGGCGGTACGCCGCCATCCGCAAGCACCGTCGGGATCACGGTTGTCGCGACAGGCAACAGCGGCGACTTCACCCTCGGCATCCTGGACGATGCTCCCCCCGCGGGTTCCGTTTTCCTCGGGTGGAACAACGCGCCGATCGCCTTCACCAACGGCGCTGACCTTCACAGGATCAGCAACGCCAACTTCGGCCCGCAGGTCTACTCCCGGCATGATGTCGACACCGGCTCGCCCACGTGCACGGGCATCCCTCGCGGCGGGTGGATCTACAGCAAGGACGCGAGCGGCGCCACCATGGGAGGCAGCAGCGGCTCGCCGGTGGTGAACGCCGCGGGCGAGGTCGTCGGCCAGCTGACAGGATGCTGTGGATTCGCCTGCGGCGATGTGTGTGACTCGCAAAGCAACTGGACCATCGATGGTGCTCTGGCGTCCTACTACTCCGCCGTCGAGCAGTTCCTCGATCCGCCGACCGGCGGCGGATGCACCGGCAATCCCGAATGCGACGATGGGCTGTTCTGCACCGGCACCGAGACCTGCGTCTCAGGGTCGTGCCAGTCGAGCGGTAATCCGTGCGCATCGGGCACGGTTTGCAACGAGGGGACCAACAGCTGCGACGCGCCGGTATGCGGTGGCAACAAAGCCCCGTGCAGCGCGAACAGCGACTGCTGCTCCAACAACTGCAGGCGGGGAGCCTGCAAGGGCAACTGATAGTTGATTCGATCGGGCGAGCCGGGGTTCATTCCGGCTCGCCCACGATCGAGGCAGCAGTCCGACGGTCCTCGGTTCGATCCCACCGGAGGCGTTCGTCCACTTTCCACGGCACTTTGCCCTCCCGCCCAGTTTTACTTTCAGGAAGGTTGGGCGGCAGCGCGACTCGCCGTACAATCTCGGCATACCCCGGCCTGATAGGTGGCGTCTCATCGCGAGTTGCCGGACCTGAGCGAGTCACCGCGCAAGCCTCGAAGGAGGACATGATGAGTCTCTCTCAATTAGATCGATCAGCGCGTGCCATCACAGCCTTCGTGATCGTCGCGGCCGGGGTGTCGAATCTGGCCGGCGATCCCCCTGGCAGCAGTTTGATACAGGTCAGTTCGGGGGATCCGTTCGTGGATTGCGCGGCGGACTTCCCGGACCTCCAGCCGGGAACACGCTATCCAGCCAGCGAGGTGGAGCCATGGGTTGTCGTGAACCCGACTGACCCCGACCACATCGTCGCAACCTGGCAGCAGGATCGCTGGAGCACCGGGGGCGCCCGCGGGGCGGGGGTTGCGGTGAGCTTCGACGGGGGTAAGAAGTGGCAGACGGTGCTGATGCCGAACCTCACGCTATGCACCGGCGGGTCATCCTTTCGTTCCAGCGACCCGTGGCTGAGCTTCTCTCCGGATGGAGTCCTGCACCATATGTCGCTGGTGCTCGGACCGGGGATGAACGCCATGGTCGTCCAAAGCTCCACGGATGGCGGTCTCAGTTGGTCCGATCCGGTGTCGCTCGTCGAGGGAGCGGGTCCCATTCTCAACGACAAGAACTCACTGACGGCGGATCCGACCGACTCGATGGTTCTGTACGCCGTCTGGGATCAGCTGGACCTCGCGAACGGTGGAGGACCCGCGCTCCTCTCACGTTCAACGGATGGCGGCATGACCTTCTCGACGCCCTCGGTGGTTCACGATCCGGGAGCCACCGGCCAGACCATCGGAAATCAGATCGTGGTTCTTCCCGAGGGCACCGTGATCGACTTCTTCAACGAGATCTTCTTCGTCCCGTCCTTCAGTGAGACCTTGGCCCTCAAGTACTCCGAGGATCAGGGTGCGTCGTGGCAACCTGGGGGCCCGGCGGGGCCTTCGATCCCCGTTGCGACGATGCTCCCGACGTTCGCCCTGGTGGATCCGGATCTGGGGCAACCGATCCGCAGCGCGAACATCCTCTTCGATGTTGCCGTTGACCCGACAAGAGGAACCCTGGCGGCGGTGTGGCAGGATGCCCGGTTCAACGGTTTCCAGTACGACGCCGTGGCGTTTTCCCTCTCGACCGACGGGGGCTTGACCTGGTCGTCCCCCGTGCAGGTGAACCAGACGCCAACCGATGTCCCGGTCGCCAACCGGCAGGCTTTCGTGCCCTCGGTCGAAATCAACAGTGAGGGCCGCATTGCGGTGACGTACTACGACTTCCGGCGCAACGATGCACGGTCCGGTGCGCTGACGGATCACTGGGCCATCACGTGCGACGCATCCAAGGTTGACTGCACAGACGCGTCGCAGTGGAGCGGCGAGATCCGACTCACGAAAAAGTCGTTCGACATTCTGCGAGCCCCGCTGACGACAGCCGGGTTCTTCATCGGCGACTATGTCGGGTTGGCGGCCGCTGGCAACGAGTTCGTCGCCCTGTTCAGCGCTTCCCACGGCGACGACCCCGCCAGCGTCTTTGTTCGAGTCTTCGATGAGGGTCCGAAGCGTGGGAAGTCTGGGAATCACCAGGGCGCGACGCATGAAACCAGTGCCTCCCGTCTGGCGCTGGAGTCAGGACCGCTCACCAAGAACTGACGTCAAGCCAACTCGAGAGCGAAAGGGAAGCGAGCACCGTCGAATCGACTCGGCTACCGCACGCGGTGCATCCCCTCGTGGGCGATGACGATCGACTCGATCGCGATGTCGTTGCCATCCGCATTCAACTGCGGACCGGAGACCTTGATGGGCCAGCCCCCGCCCAGGGTCCATACAGCGACCTCGGAGCCCTCACGATTCAGCATCCGGATCCTCAGCTGGGACCGGAACCCGTCCTCGCCCGCGATGACATCCTCGCGCCAGTTCCAGACCATCAGATCGGAGGTGATGCCGCGCTTCAGCGTGACGTCACTGTACTTGTGCCGTCCGGGAAGCTTCCGGACGGGGTCCATCTCCCCACCCTCGCGGAATTCGACGACCTCGGTTTCGGATCCGAGTCCCTCACATTCGGCGAAGTAGCCGGCCAGGATTCCATCGCGCTCGAGGGCGTAGGTGAACCCAGCCTGAGGCTGAAACAGGGCCTCGCCCGGCGCCGGATTGGTGCGCCTCACCTCGATAGCCATCGCGGCCGTGACGGCCGCGACGAGCAACGCAGACAAGAAGAGGATCGTTCTTCGCCTCGGGGCCTTCGTCCATGTCATGAGAGCCTCCTCGCCGAGCCGTGATCGCCGGTGTCGGCGTGTGCAATGGGAGCGCGCCTCAGACGCGCTCGAGAACTGGAACGTGCGACGCGGGATCGATGCCGGTCCCGCTTGTTCAGCGAAACCGCGCCGCATGCAAATGGCGCGTCGTGCCTCCGACCGTGGCAACCCTCTGAGTGGAGACGCGCCGCTCAGTCGAGTCTACGCCTGTTCAAACGGCATCGTCCAGCACGGTTCCGAGTAGGCCCCCGGGGCTCATCGGCCACATCGAATCCGCCCCGGAATGACGTCCTATCTCCCGGGTAGCTCACCACTGGCCCACATGACCTCGCGCCCTCCGGCTCGCGTCAGCAATGGCCGGAAACGCCGTGCCGCCGCGCGGTTAGCGCTCATAACCCACGGCGACGACTGACGTATACATCGAACGGTGGGGCTCCTCCGCAGGAACTTGTCTGCACCTGCGTGTCGGAGCCCGCCAGGAGGGAACCGAAATGTCCACCGCGCTTGTCGTCCTGCTACTGATCGCCGTACTGGCCTTTGTCTCGTATGCCGCCCTGAGGATTGTGCCGCGGCGGCGGCGCTGGGTCGAGGTCCCCGATTCCGAGAGCCGGCGGCCCGCGCTGCCTGCTCCGGAGTTTCGCCGCGCGCTTGTGATTGGCGTCCCTGCCGTGCTCCTGCTGCTCTTTCTGGTCCTCTCGGTGCACGTCGTCCCGGTGGGACATGGCCTGGTCATTTTCAACACCGTCACGGGGAGCTTCCGTCTCGCACCACAGGGTGTGACGGTTGTCTGGCCGCTCATCAGCGCAACGCAGCTCTACGACCTGAGACGTCTCGAGTACACCATGTCCGCCACAACCGGAGAAGGGCGCCGCGCCGCCGTGGACGACTCGCTCTGGTCGCCGACGCAGGAAGGACTTCAGGTCGGGATCGACCTGACCACCTGGCACCACCTCGATCCTCAGCATGTCATCCAGATCCACAAGGGGATCGGCCCGGACTACGAGGAGAAGATCATCCGGCCCGCCATCAGGTCGGTGATCCGGCTCGTCATCTCGGAGTACGGGGTGATGGACGTCTACTCTGCGAAGCGCGCGAATATCCAGGATGAGATCAACGTGAAGGTGAGGGCCCTCCTGGAGAAAGACGGCTTCGTGGTCGACGAGCTCGTCCTGCGCGACGTCCGTTTCACGCCACAGTTCGGCGAGGCGATCGAGGCCAAGCAGATCGCGCAGCAGGCGGCCGAGCAGATGAAATACGTCCTCGAGAAGGAGCAAAAGGAGGCGGAACGAAAGGTGATCGAGGCCAACGGGCGTTCGCGAGCGATCCAGGTGATCAACCAGGCGCTGCGCGAGAACCCGAACTACATTCGGTACCTCTACGTGGACAAGCTCTCCGACAAGATTTCCGTCATCGTGTCCGACCAGAGCACGATCATGGATCTGAAGGGAATCATGGAAGCCCGGTCGCGATGAGGGAACCTCGGAGCATCGTGACGCTGTTCATTTCCGGTCCTGAGGTAGCGGCTCGCTGAGGCGGGCCCCCCGCGCGGAGTCGTCGGCCGCCCCATGCCGGCCCGAGGGCCCCGCCCACAGGGTCGGGCGCGGCGGCCCCCGGCTGCTCCGGCCTTTCATCCAAGCCGGAGCCATCAGTGTTTTCAATGGTTTGCGAGATTCTCCTCACTCACGATTGCCCCCCGTGCCGGCCGACCGGGCGGTCTCCCAAATGGCTCATTGGGGCAACTCCCCTGTAACCTTTCCGCCGGAGGCCCGGTATTCAATGGTCGAGAGGACGCCAGGGGGAACGGTGGAGGCCGATTCTGACAACAGCATCATGCTGCGCGTACGGGACGGTCACCCCGAGGAGTTGGGTGTCCTTTTCGAGAGGCATCACGTGAAGCTATTGAACTTTTTCATGAAGATGACGGGCGACCGGGCGGTGAGCGAGGACCTCTTGCAGGAGTCGTTCCTGCGCATCCTCCGATACCGCGACAGCTTCCGCGGCGACCAGGGGGAGTTCGCCATGTGGATGTATCGCCTGGCCCGCAGCGTCGGGGTGGATCATTTCCGCCGGTCGGCCTTGCGGCGCACGACGGAGCTCGACGACACCTTCGCCGGCAACGAGCCCTCCGCCTTCGACCGGGTTGAAATGGACCAGTCGACCCAGCTCCTGCAACGATCCCTTCTGAAGCTGTCGCCCGACAAGCGCGAGGTGCTCGTGCTGCACCGCTTCCACTTCAAGAAGTTCACCGAGATCGCCGAGATCCTCGACTGTTCGGTGGGCACCGCCAGGACCCGTGCCCATCGGGCGATGATCGATCTGAGGAAGATCTACACCCGTCTCCAGCGGCAGGGGGCGCAATGAGCTGCGAACAGGTACGCGAGTCGCTGCTGGAGTTCCTGGGCGAGCCGAAAGACGCCCTCCCGGAAGATCTGCGCGTCCATCTGGAGAGTTGCGCGGCGTGCAGGGAGGAGCAGGCGGAGATGCATGACACCTGGGCGGCGCTCGGCCGGATGGAAGAAGAGCCCTCGAGCGCCATGATGCGCGCGCGCTTCCACGCGATGCTCGCCCGCGAGTCGGCCGGGGTTCTCAGCCCGTCGGCGGGCTCCGCGGCGAAGCGAGCCGAGGGCGCGCTGCTCTCCTTCTGGACGCTCCGGCCCGCCCTTCAGGCCGGCATGCTTGCCGCCACTCTCGTCGTCGGCGTGCTCCTCGGCACATGGATTGGCTCGCGCCAGGGGAACAGTGACGGCATCGAGGAGCTGCGCGCCGAGATGCGGACGATGAACCGCGCCGTGACCCTGTCGCTCCTCAATCACCAGTCGGCCAGCGAGCGGCTGCGCGCCGTCGGCCTCTGCGAGTCGGCGCCCCCGGACGAAGAGCTGATCAAGGCGCTGCTGCGCGTCGTCGACGACGATCCGAGCGCCAACGTCCGTCTCGCCGCGCTCGAAGTTCTCGCCTCTGTTCCCGCGCGACCGGACGTGCTGGCCGGGCTGCTCGAGTCGTTGCCACGCCAGGCGTCGCCCTCCGTGACGGCCGCGATGGCCGCCCTGCTGCTGGAGCTGGACGGCTCGGATGCGGCGGAGGCGGTCCGCCACGCCGCTCGCGATGACCGGCTGCCGGACTCCGTGAGGCAGTACCTGCTGAGAATGCTCGCCGAGAGCGCCAAGGCGACGGGGTCGGGGACATGAGTTTCTTTTTGACGCTCGCGCTGCTCGCTGGTTCGTGGAGCGCCGACAACTGGCACGCCGAAATCGTCGAGACGCGCACGATTCGCGAGATCATCCCCCTGGAAGGGCTGCGGTCCTTCGCCGTCGACAACCTCTACGGAGCCATCACGGCGGTCGGCGACTCAGGGAGCGACATCAGGATGGTCGTCTCCGAGAGGATCGAGGCGGTGGATCGGGCCGCGCTCGAACAGGCGCGCCGGGAGGTCACCCTCGAGATCTCCACGGACGGGGACAGGATCCTGGTGTGCGTCGATGGCCCGTTCCGCGAGCCGAACGACTGCGAGGACTGGACGCGCAATCTTCGCCCCAGAAGGCAATACCGCGTCGTCTACGAGTTCGAGCTGCGGGTGCCGCGATCGATCGACCTGGCGGTGAGAACCATCGAGGGAGACCTCGACGTGTCGGACGTGCGCGGCCGGCTCGAGGTGGGGGGCGTGCAGGGGAAAGTCGAGATTGTGGGAGCCGCCGGTCCCGTCAAGGCCGGCACCGTGAACGGTCCGGTGCATGTGCGCTTCGCGGAGAATCCGCGTGAGGACTCCACGTTCGGGACGGTCAATGGGGAGATCGACGTGGTCTTCCAGCCCGACATGTCGGCCGATCTCTCCTTCGATACGATGAACGGCGAGGTGTTGACCGACTTCGAGCACAAGATTCTGCCACCGGTCGCCAAACGCACGGAGTCGCAGAACGCGGGGACCACGTACCGCCTCGAAGTGGACTCCGCGATCCGGATCGGCCACGGTGGCCCGCGCCACCGCTTCACGAACATCAACGGCGACATCACGATCCACCGGAATTGACGCCCATGCACCCTAACTCTCCCACGAGGACACCGACGATGACTCGCATCTCCAGACGCTCCCTCATCATGCTCGTCCTGCTGCTCCTTGCCGTGCCCGCCGCCGCTCAGGGCACCGACAAGGTGCAGCGGCTCACCGTGCCGATCACCGACCCCGCCCGTCCGATCACCGTGCACGTCTCGCTCATGTCGGGCGGCATCGTCATGGAAGCGCACGAGGGGAAGCAGGTCATGATCGAGGTTGTTCCCGAGGACGATGGGGAGACCGACGATGGGGAGACCAAGGAACGCTCCGGCGGCATGCGGGTGATCCCCAACAGGAGCCTCGGCCTCACGGTGGAGGAGGAGGACAACGAGGTGAGCATCGGGAGCGACTACTCGAGCAGGATCGACAAGCTCGTGATCAAGGTGCCGCGAAAGACTTCGGTGTCGGCGTCCAACGTCAATGATGGCGACATCTCCGTGCGTGGTCTCGAGGGGGAGTTGGAGCTCAACAGCGTCAACGGCTCGATCACGGCGACCGACGTCGCCGGCTCGGTGGTGGCCCACACGACCAACGGCGAGGTCAAGGTGTCCTTCACGTCCATTCAGGCCGGCAAGTCGATGTCGTTCGTGTCGTTCAACGGCGACGTTGACGTCACCTTCCCCTCGAATCTCAAGGCCGACCTGCACCTCACCGCGGGCCAGGGGGACATCTACACCGACTTCGAGTTCGACCTGGTTCCCACCGAGACCGAGACAAAGAGTGAGCGCTCGGGAAAGAAGTACCGCATCGAGCTCGATCAGGACGTGCGCGCCCGCATCGCGGGCGGCGGGGCCGAGATGCACTTCAAGACCTGGAACGGGAGCATTTACATCCGCAAGCAAGCACGCTGAGGGCCGGCGAGGCGATGCGCGATGAGATAGCATCTCCCGCGCTATGCCTCTGACCCCCGGACAGACCCTCTCGCACTACCGCATCGATCGCAAGATCGGCCAGGGGGGCATGGGCGAGGTCTGGGCGGCCACCGACACGCGCCTCAACCGTCCAGCCGCGATCAAAGCGCTCCCCGCGTCCGTCGCCGCCGACCCCGAGCGTCTCGCGCGGTTCAAGCGCGAGGCGCAGATGCTCGCCGCGCTCAGCCACCCGAACATCGCGGCCATCTACGGGCTGGAGGAGTGCGCCGGCGCGCCGTACCTGGCCCTGGAGCTGGTCGAAGGGGAGGACCTCTCGGCGCGCATCGAAGGGCGGCGCGTTCCCGTCGCCGAGGCCATCGAGATCGCCCTGCAGATCGCCGCCGCGCTCGGGGAAGCCCACGACAAGGGAATCGTCCACCGCGACCTCAAGCCTGCCAACATCAAGATCTCCGCCGATGGGAAGGTGAAAGTGCTCGACTTCGGGCTGGCCAAGGCGCTCTCGGCCGATCCGATGGCCAGCAACAGCGCCCTCGACATATCACTGTCGCCGACGATGACCGCCGCGGTAGGCACGCAGGCCGGCATGATCCTCGGCACCGCCGGCTACATGGCGCCGGAGCAGGCGCGCGGCAAGGCCGTCGACCGTCGCGCCGACATCTGGGCGTTCGGCGTGATCCTGTACGAGATGCTGACCGGCGAGCGCCTCTACGCGGGCGAGACGGTGACCGACATCATCGCCGCGCTCGTGACGCGCGATCCGGACTGGAGCAAGCTCCCCGCTGACACGCCGGTCACCGTGCGCCGCCTACTGCAACGATGCCTGCAGAAAGATCCGCGCAAGCGGCTGCGCGACATCGGCGACGCGGCCCTGGAGCTTTCCGAGAGCCCGGCGGACGATTCAGCAGTGCGCCCCGCGCCGGCGATCGCGCGACCGCGCCGCGGGCGCCTGTGGCTCGTCGGGGCCGCGGGCCTCATCCTCGGAGTGGTTGCCGCAGGGATCATCCGCGATGTCATGACCCCGCGCGCCGAGGCGCCGCCGCCCACGTGGTCGAGCCTGTCCCCACCGGCTGGCTCCCGTTTCGAGCTCACCCGTTTCCTCGAGATCTCCCCCGACGGCCGCCGCGTCGTGTTCGTCGCGCCGGCGCAGGGGAGTGCCGAGCCGGTGCTGTGGATCCGCGACCTGGGCACCGAGCAACCGCACGCGCTCGCCGGCACCGAGGGAGCCCAGCAGCCTTTCTGGTCGCCCGACTCACAGGCGATCGGCTACTTCGCCCAGCGCAAGCTGCGCCGCGTGAGCGTGGCCGGCGGCGTCTCGCAAACTCTGGCCGACGCAGGCAACTCCCCGCGCGGCGGGGCCTGGGGGGCCGACGGCACGATCCTGTTCGTGCCGGACTGGAGCAAGCCGGTGTTCCGGGTCCCCGCGACGGGCGGGGAGGCCTCGGCGGTCACGAAGTTCGTCCGGGAACGCTACGAGCTGTCGCACCGATGGCCACACATGCTCCCGGACGGCCGGCACTTCCTCTATTTCGTGGTCAGCACCTATCCCGGCCTCAATCCCGACAGCCCCTCCACCATGGACAAATCGGGGCTCTACATCGGCTCGCTCGACGGCGAGGAGCCGCGCCTGCTGCAAACGGCGCGCTCGCGCGCGGTCTACACGCACGGCACGCTGCTGTACGTGGACGACGGCATCCTGACGGCGCGGCCTTTCGATCTCGGGAGCCTGTCGTTTGATGGTGAGCCGGTCTCGATCGCCGAAGGGGTCACGCAGTCCGTGGACGCGTTGTGGGGCGGGGCGCTCTTCTCGGTCTCGGACGAGGCGGGGCTTCTCTTCGTTCGCGGCGCACCCGAGCGCCGCGCGGTCTCGCAGCTGCTCTGGCTCGATCGCGCGGGCGTGGACCTGGGAAAGGTCGGCGAGCCTCAGCCCTTCAACGGCCTGCGGATTTCCCACGACGGGCGCCACCTGGCGACCTCGATCGGTGACCCCGGCGACCTGTGGATCCACGATCTCCAGCGTGGAAGCTCGACGCGGTTCAGCTTCGACCCGGGCAACGACGAGATTCCGGTCTGGTCCCCCGGAGACGATCGCATCCTGTTCCAGTCGAGCCGCCTGATCCCTGGAAAGCCCTTCGCCCCCGGAACGTTGTTCCGGAAGGTGGCCTCGGGGCTCGAGCCTGAGGAGCAATTGGCGGGCGAGGGTTCCGATCCGTTCCTGCTCCCCGAAGACTGGTCGCCCGACGGGAGCGTCGCGGTGTTGACCGCGCTGAGAAGCGAGACAGGCAGCGACATCCTGATCTATTCGTTCAAGGACGGTGCGATCACACCCTTCATCGCGACAGGCAGTGAAGAGGCGTACGCGCGGTTCTCCCCCGACGGGCGATGGCTGGCCTACGCGTCGGACGAGTCGGGACGCTACGAGATTTATGTTCAGGCCTTCCCCGGTCCCGGCGGCAAGTGGCAAGTGTCGACCGGCGGCGGAAGCCTGCCGGTGTGGCGGCCCGACGGCAAGGAGCTGTTCTATCTCGGCTCCGACAACCTGATGGCGGTTCCCGTGGAGACCGCAGGCGGCTTCCGGCATGACACGCCCGTCGCGTTGTTCAAGGCGGACATTAACGACACCCAGGACGGCGCGAGCTACGACGTCTCGCCGGACGGCAAGCGTTTCCTGGTGCTGTCGAAGACCCAGAAAGCCGCCGGGGAGAATGCGTCGGTCACGCTGGTTCAGGAGTGGAGGAGTTTGCTCGAGTGAGGCCGGGCTTTCCGTGCTTTCTGCTCGCTCAGGTCGTGTGGTGCATCGTTCCTGCTGCCGCGGCGCCTGCACAGACACCTCTCGTGATAAGCCACCTGAACGTCGTAGATGTCATGCGCGGCGGTGTTCAGCGCGACATGACGCTCGTCATCGTCGACGGCAGGGTCAGCGAAGTCCGGCATGGCCGCGGACCCGGCGAATTCCCCGGTGGCGCGGCCTTCGTCGATGGCTCGGGAAAGTTCGCAATCCCCGGTCTGTGGGACATGCACCAGCATTTCGATGGTGAGCCGGGGATTCGCGAGTTCAATCTGCTTCTCGCGAACGGCGTTCTTGGCATCCGCAATATGGGCGGGATCGCCAAGGATGTGTTCCGCGCGCGCGAGGAGACCGCGCTCGGGAAGGTCCTCGGCCCTCACATCGTTGCCTGCGGCCCGATTGTGGATGGCCCGGAACCCACCAATCCTCCGATCTCCATCCCCGTCGGTGATCCCGAGGAGGCGCGACGCACCGTGCAGGCTTTGAAAGCCATGGGCGCCGACTGTGTGAAGGTTCATGACGGCCTTGCACGCGACGCCTACCTTGCGATTGCCGATGAAGCCAGGAAGTCCGGGCTCCCGCTCGTGGGTCACGTTCCGGTCAGATTGAGCACCTGGCAAGCCACGAATGCAGGGCAACGCAGCATCGAGCACCAGCTCGGTTTGCGGGGTGCGTCCACGGTGGAAGCCGAGATGCTGGAATCGGAAAGGAGCGATGACACGTTCGCCCGGGCCATGCGCACGAAGAACTTTCGGCTGATTCCAGAATCGATCGCCAGGAAGGGAAACTACATCCTCGATCATTTCAGCGACAAACGCGCCCGGAAGCTCTATCGCGCGTTCGCCCGCAACGGTACCTTCCTCGATCCGACGCTGGTCACCGACAGAGCCCTCACGTTCGTGGACGAGATCAGCAAGGTGGACGATCCGCGAATGAAGTACATCCCGGTAGCCCAGCGGGAATGGTGGGATCCCGAGCGAGGGATGCTGACGCGCTACCGGACCCCGGCTTATATCGCTTTCAGGAAGCGGCAGTACGAGAAGACGCTGAGTCAGATCCCGGTAGCTCATCAGGCAGGCGTGCTCTTCCTTGCCGGGACCGACACGACTCTCCCCTTCGTCTACCCGGGATTCAGCGTGCATGACGAGCTGGCATTGTTCGTCGAGGCCGGCCTCACACCCCTGGCAGCATTGCAGACCGCCACGATCAATCCGGCCAGATTCCTGGGATTGGAGCAATCGATGGGAACCGTCCAGCCAGGACGGTACGCAAGCCTTGTCATTCTGGATGCCGATCCGCTGCAAGACATTCGGAACACAACGCGGGTTTTTGCCGTGATCGTTCGAGGAAGACTGTTGAGTAGAAGCGACCTCGACAGAATGCTGAGCGCGGCCGAGACGGCAGCCCGGGAGTCCGTGCACTAGTTGCCGGGGAGCCCGGACCCCGGTACATTGTCGGTGAGATGTCTCCCTCACAGCTCCCGCGGGTCGTCCTGCACATGGACATGGATGCCTTCTACGCCGCGGTGGAGATCCGCGAAAACCCCTCCCTCGCGGGGAAACCCCTGATCATCGGATACCCCGGCCCGCGGGGCGTCGTCTCGACCTGCTCCTACGAGGCGCGGCGCTTCGGCGTCCGGTCGGCGATGCCGTCGGTGACCGCGATGCGGCTCTGCCCCTCGGCGACCTGGCTCCCCGGCCGCATGGATCTCTACAGCGAGGTGTCGCGCCGCATCATGAAGATGCTCGACGACGTGTCGCCCGCGGTCGAGCCGCTCTCCATCGACGAGGCGTTCATCGACCTGACGGGAATCGCCGCCGATCTGACGCAGGGACGAGCCGCGGGCGCGCGTCTCAAGGAGCGCATCAAGAGCGAGGAGCGTCTCGCCGCGTCGGTGGGAGTGGCTCCCAACAAGTTCCTCGCCAAGGTCGCTCCCGACCTCGAGAAGCCCGACGGGCTCGTCGTCTTCCCCCTCGAGGAGGTGCCGCTGCGTCTCTGGCCGCTTCCGGTGGAGAGACTCTGGGGCGTCGGCCCCAAGACCGCCGCACATCTGAGATCCAGGGCGATCCAGACGGTGGGAGACGTGCTCAGGATGCCGGAGAGAAAGCTCACGGAGCTTCTGGGCGAGGGGCTGTCGCGGCACCTGCGTTCGCTCGCGCGGGGAGAGGATGATCGGCAGGTGGAGGCCGGGCGCGAGGCGAAGTCGATCTCCGAGGAGCGCACTT
>Ga0137319_1000207_pt1 | contig 21500 bp, 22 predicted proteins | sample EasRivERMZT333_2_FD_104752 | JGI IMG/M metagenome (GOLD analysis project Ga0137319, IMG submission 104752) | Soil microbial communities from meander-bound floodplain in the East River, Colorado, USA - East River MetaG ERMZT333_2 | ecosystem: Environmental > Terrestrial > Soil > Floodplain ... | reverse complement strand
TGTTAGCGGAGCCGCCTGAAAGTCTCCCGGATGGGCGAGCACGCTGTTGGCTGCGGGTGGGCGGTGAATCGGTTGCTTCAGCCCGATGCCATAAGCGAGGGTCTTTTACACCTTTCCCCAATTTTGAACGATTGTTTCAAGTGGTCGGAAGGGGACGTTCAATTCGATCAAGATCGATTAGTCTCTGTCGAGGCCCCAGCAGTTCGCGCTCATCAAGCTTTTGACCCGGACGATAAAACCTTGAGTTGATGTGGCTACCACCTCCGAGTTCGAACGTTTATTTGAAAAGCGGCTCAACTATTCCAGACCGAATTCGTCACTCCTTTTTCCGCAAAAGGAAATAGCGCTCGGGCTCGATGGGATTGATGACCACCTGATTTGAAGCTTTTAGCGGAGATTCGACCCAGTTTGCCAACGCCGTCGTGATATTGGTAGCAGAAAGGAGTCGGTAACCTGCGTATTCGGTCGGCCAGCACAGCAGGAGTCGATCTTTGTCCTGGGTGAGTCGAAGCGCTGGAGCCTGCGGCCCCACAGCGGCATTAGTCACCACAAGCGTCAGATCATTGGAGCCGTAAACCAAAGCCAGCCTCCGCGCCGCACCGAGCAAGTTCAAGCCATTCAAACATGCGAAGTCGCCGCTGAATGATGCAAAAGTCATGATTTGAAACTGGTCGCCGAGCTTTGGCACGAAATCGTTTGCCAAACGAACATTAAGCGTTCCAGGAAACTCCACCGCCCCGGTGACGGCCAGCCGGTCGTAGCTCCCTTGATTGGTACCGCCCAGCTCGATGTCGAGCGCGGCAGTGACTGTCTGCGGCAAGCTACCAAGAACATTGAGTGTCCCCAAGCCGCTTCCTGGGCTGATGCGTCCCTGGTTTATGAAAGAGAGACTGGGAAGCCGCAGGGAACCGCAGCCTTGCAGGGTGCCAGATGGCTGGTTGGTCAATGCGGAGTCGAAATCCAAAGAGCCATCCCGAACCTCCACTGTGCCGGAGTTAACAAAAGGCACGCCAACCCGTGCGGTGCCGACGCTGCCTGACTTGCGGATACGGCCGGCATTATGTGCAGTGCCGTTGCCGTCGAGAGTCGGCTCGTTGAGAATCTCCACAAGTCCATCGAAGCTGTTCTCGAACCGGGCATTGCCCAATCGCAGATATCCATTGTTCGTCCAGAGCACCGTGCCCGCATTGGTTAGTACGCCGTAAAGGAAATGAGTCCCGTCCCCGGCCAGGATTAGAACACTGTTGGTGGCGAGCGTAACATCAGCTGGGCCGTCATGGCCGAGGTACCCGTTCAACCATGCCCATCGCCCGAAGATCTTGTTAGTACCCTTGAGGGCTGGCACGCCGAATGAGGTACTCGCCGCTAGGACCATGTTCTCCGAGTAGATTTCTCCATTTAGGGTGATGATTCCTGCCCCTAACTGATTCGTTCCTGTCCCCACGAGTCGAGTGCCGTTCTCAAACACCGTTGCACTTCCACCTCCGAAGCTGATCGTCCCGCTGCGTACGTCCACCGTGCCGGTATTGGTCAGCGTCCCACCGAATTGCGTTACTCCCATGCCGGCCAGTTTGCGGATCGTACCAGCGTTGACGAAGATACCGTGCGCCGGCTGATCGTTCCATAGTTCCAGGACGCCATTAGGCTGATTGACAACGAATCCGCAACAGCGACCGTCAAGCGCCGCGTCGTTCATCCATTGCACCCTGCCCTCATTGGTCAAGGCGCCATAGAGAAAAGACGTCGCCTCTACCTGCAACAAACCATTTGTTTCAATGCAGATCGCTGCCGCCGGATCGCTTGCACCGCCGCTCCAGATAAACTGGCCACTGACAGCCAATGTGCCACTGCCGAGGAGATTCCCGCGCCATCGAAGAACACCGTTCGTTCTGACGTTGCCCGTACCTTGTAGGGTGAGGGAGTAAAAGTTATTGTTGACTAGCGTCTGCACGCCGCTCACACCGCCGAGCGTAAAGTTGGCCAGTTGGAGGCTCCTGTCGAGAACAACAATGTATTTGCCATCGTTCGTGATCACAGCGTCGTGAGAAGCAGCGTCCGGTACTTGGTTCGGATTCCAGTTCTCCTTCGTGCCCCATTCGCCGCCACTGAGATTTGTCCAGATGATTGTCTCTGCCGAACAGTGGTATGCGCCCAACCAAAGCACCGCGCGAAGTACGACCAGGAACGCCTGAATTTTCAGGGAAATGAATCGCACAAGCATCTTAGCCCAATGAACACCAGTCTATGAAGGTTCTGGTAATTTTGTCTCAGAGGATGACCGATTCCAAGCTGAATTGCGAGCGGAAAGCTTGGTCCTTTTGAAAAATCCTTCTGTGCTGGCAACAAAATATCGTCGCGCTTCTCCTACGCAAACATTCCAGCTTACACTAACTCCCGAGCCACACCTTAAAACGATAAACTCACTTTCCTGGGGTATGGAGGGAACGGTGGCACTCTCCCGTTTGGCACTGCGGTGGGAATGAAATAGGCGCAATTGGATTGGTCGTCGGAAGACTTCGTCAAACATCGAAGCCGTCAATTTCACCAATGAGCCCCTTCGCAATTAATTGGCGTAAAACTTCCCGTACTTTCTTCAACGGCAAGCCTACCCGCGTTGCAATTTGATTTGCGTCGGATAATCCTTCTTGATCAAGAGCTAGCAAAACAGTTCTTTCCGCGTCCGTTAGATCCACGTTCCCTGCCGAGTTGTGTGCGAACGCATTGCATTCAATTCCTCTTCGGAGGATGTTTCGCGGAGACTAAATATTTTGTAGCGAATACGTTCGCCAATTCTCAACCCTAGGCGCAGGTTCCGAAAATCCGCGGCATCACTTTATTCTCCGCTTTTCGTAAATGCGCGTGGAAAGTTGATACCGCGAGACCGCTTCTTCGTGCGAGCTGGCTCAGTTCCACTTTTCTCGGATACGAATAGTACCCGTGCCGTATGGCCAACGCTAGCGCATCTTTCTGGCGCTTCGATAGGTGTGGCGCTGCGGCGACAACGTGAACGTTCGTGACAACGGCGCGCTTCAAACTGATCAATTCCAGCTTGTAGAGCCTCTCGCCAATCCGGAGAACCTGCATCAGGTCCGCCTTGTTGAAGGCGCATACCTCCCATTCCTCATGCCCAGAAGGGTATATGACTGCGGGTTTATGATGAATCAGCCCCGGGTTGTAAAAACAGCGCACCATCGTGCGAGATTCGGCCGAAGCTGCTTGCGCGGTGATCGACAAAAACGTTTCCTTCTTACACTCCAACTTAACAACGTACCTGTCATTCGTTGGTCGTCTCAGCGCCTTCAGTTCGGCGAGGCACTGTCGGATCTGGCGCGGCCGCCCGGTGATGATTCCTGAAGCAATGAAATAAAAGGTGTTCTTTTTCTCGTAGAAGTTAATCGGATGATAATAGATCGTCAGGTTGTACTTCCTAGCCCGACTTGCCAGAATATTCTTCTCGTCGTATCCGCGCAGTTTGGCCGTCCAGAGCATTGCCGCTGAAAAGCATGACTTCTATTTAAACCTAACATCTGGGTGTGTGGGCGAACCAACCATTGGATTAAGCCAATAGAAGCGTTACGAAGGTCTAGCGAGCTTTTGCACGTATAGTCGGCTGTTCTCGACTGTTTCAAGAAGCATCGCCAGCACGTCTCGCTCGGACGACGGTGGAAAATCCATTAATAGCCGGTGTGCCATTTCCTTGTACGTGGTTATCTGTTGAAGCGTGGCGTCGTACGCGCCGGTATCCAAGAGCAGTTTGGTCAACTTAGTTGCCGTGTCATCCGAAAACGTCGCGTTGCTGATCCATGACTGGAGACGCTCGCGATCCAAGTCGGCACGCTCATATGCGTAAAGGAGAGGCATGGTCCATTTCCCATTGCGAAAATCTTCGAATGGAATTCGATCCAGTGCGTGAGCGCCTGCCGTCGCGAGAATTGAGGATGGCATGTAGTCCACCAAGTCATTTCGGATTTGAAGAGCAATGCCATGGCAGAAACCAAGGTGCCCAAGCTTTTCAACAATCTCTTCCGATGCCCCGGCGTAGATCGCAGCCATCTTCGCCAGCCCCCCATGAAAGTGCCCCGCAATCTGTTCGCACCGCCTGATATAGTCTGCGATTGGACTGGGTGCCTTCATCCTGCTGTCGATCAACTGCCCCAAATAGCCTTGGCAGAAAATATTGTTCAGCACGCCTACGAGCCGAACGATCTGTTCAGCAGAAACATTGAGATTGAGAAGAATACTTTCCGCGACTTCCCGTTGAATCTGTGCAGCCATGATCGCGTCCGCTGGACCATAGACCATCCACGTAGCAGGTTCCCCGTTGCGCTTCTCCTGATGGTCTAAAAAGTCATCGATGACATAGCTCGAAATTGCCAACAGCTCACCGGCAGCGGCCAACGGAACAACCGTTTGCCAGTCGTCGTTGGAAATCAGTTCGTAGATGAGTCTGATAAATGACGCGCGCAATTTTGGATGTACGCCGTGCCCGCGAGATTTCGCCCGAATTTTTGGTAAGTGCAAGATTGCCTCGCTGGGCACTAAAGGATCACGCGAAACTTTCGAGACTTCATCGAGTATGAACGCATCGACGACCGCGGCAGTCTGCTTCATTATGTCAAACAGCTCTGCTTTTGAGCGGGAATTCATTGCGTCCGGAATTTAGCAGCTGATGATTTGTCGCGCGAGCGATTGTCCCAGCCGCGCAGCGCAGGCTCCGCAAAGAAACCTGAAGCTACCGAGAGAGGGGTGTTAGCTGCGGGTGGGCGGTGAATTGGTTGCTTCAGCCCGACGCCCCCAGCGAGGGTCTTTTATGCGGGTCCCCAAATCGTTTTTATAGGGCGCCCGCAGCAGTTGAGCAGTTTTACAGCCTACCGAAAGGGTGGCTCACGTTCTCTAAAAAATGCTTAGCGCCTCAATGTTCATGGGAACCCATCGCGGCTGTAGAGGCGAACGTAAACGACAAAAGGCCCGTCGGTATCAAATGCTTGCTAATCGTTCTTGTCGCCGTTCCGGGAATATGTCAGAAGAAATCAGACTGAGGGGCGTTCAGCGGAAATGGGTGCCCTCGGCTAAAGTAGTTCAACCAAAGAAAAGGAGATCCGTATGTATAACGTTGGCGAGAAACCGGGGAAGGGAACTTACAAGTGCGTGGATTGCAATTGGACCGTCACCTTAGATGACGATGAAGATCGTCTCCCTCCATGTGGAAGTTGTGGGAAAGGGCAGAACACCAAATACGTCAAAATTGGTTAGATGCATGTTGCGGTCATACAGCCTCTTTTAGGCAAGACGAAGATATTCTTATGAGAGCGGGCGGTGAATTGGTTGCTTCAGCCCGACCCGCTAAGGCGAGAGTCTTTTACGCCTTTTTTTCGGCAACCTGTGTTTTCGAAGCAACATGGCCTTTAGTAAAGCACCATCCGACGAAGCAGGCTAACTTCACCGAAGGTCAGTCACGGGAGTATCTCCAGCCGCAAGCGGTATGTGCGGTTTGTCCATGTCGGCGGGCTAAGGTCAACATCGGCCCCCAATGCAACCCAACCACTGCCATCGCCATATCTCATAACATACACCCAATCAATTCCCTGACCACGCTCGACCATGAAGTAATAGGAGGAATCGTCTAATGAGGTTAAAAGTGGAGCGTTCTGCATAAATGCCTTGGGTGTAAGTATGACTTTTTGCGGAAGCTCGCTGTTCGTGGACGTGTCGAACTTGAGTTTGTCGATATATGCCCATGCTCCGCCTTCCACGAGGACAGAGCCTTTGGCGTCAAGGATGCAGTACGGCCTTACCCGCCCGGACAACTTGCGAAGGAATGCTTCATCTGTGACGGCATTTTCAACCCGGCTGTCTACATACTTGTTGAAGCCATAAAGAGCGGCAGCAACAACCGTCACGGCTCCTAAGAATCCGAAGACGGGATTGGCTTTCAGCGTCTTGACTAATTCACCTGGCATTTGGTGGCTGGAACGGGAGCCTTGCGCCGCGCCACTCCAAATGCAAGGCGTAACTGGGCACCGACGGATTCCCAAAACACGAGAGCCGACCCCCACATATTGGCATAGTGTTGACTTTATCCCCATACTTATTAGCGTTCCGAATCCACTCGCTAATTTCTCGCATGGCAGTATCGTTGTTGCTGAATCCATTTGAACAAAATCGTCTCCAGGAAATCGCAGTCCAGCGCGAGCTCCAGGCCGCCGCCCAGGGCGAAGCCGTTGACCTGCCAACGTGAAAGAAGCACCTCTGGATGCGATCTCATCGAGGCCGTTACTTTCCCAAGCTCCTCGTTGGCTTCGAGGTAATTGCCCAAGTCCAGCCATCCTTCGGCCGTTTCGAGGTGGCGTTTATCTTCCGTCGTGAGGTGCATGTTTGATCGGCGTCAGCAGCGTCATCCAAATTACGCCTCGCGGTCAAGCGCCAGAGTCACGGTCAGCAGTCCACGACAACAAACTGATCTGAGTCAGGGTTGATCCAAATCATCCTGCATCGCCTGGAGTACCTCGTAAAACTTCTGAGGCCCAGCGAGGTGCGCTTGTTTCTGAGCTTCCGAAATAATTTGGCTACATTCGGTGAACGAGGGAAAGTATGGCAATGGCACCAAATCCGGTCTGCTTCAAATGCTACGCTCCGCAAGACCCGCTTTCGCAGTTCGTCGACCTTCTCTGGTATTGGCGCGGTCATGACTTGTCATGTGGGAAGGAACGTGTATTGCCGTCGGGAACGGTTGAAGTGGTCATTAAATTGGGAAGCCGTCGAGCCTCACAAGCTGGGATCTCTGGTCCACGGTCGCGATTCTTTCTTATTGAAAGAACCGATCAGGATGAATTCCTGGGCATCCATTTCAAGCAAGGCGGCGCGTTCCCGTTTTTCAGATTTCCTATCAGCGCATTGCATAATCGCGACGGCGCTCTCACCGATGTATGGGGCGAGAGAAGATCTGACGAATTGATCTCTAGGATTCACGATGCGGCAACCGTGCAAGAGAAATTTTGCTTTCTCGAAAAGTGGCTCCTGCTCAACGCGAATCGGCCGCTGCAACACCATCCGGCCGTGTCATACGCCGTCGCGCAGTTTCAGCGAGATCCTGCGATTTCCAGCGCCGAAATGGCGAATGCGGTTGGCTTCAGTCAACGAAAGTTCATCGACCTTTTTCGCGATGAAGTTGGTTTCGGGCCAAAGCTCCTTTGTCGCGTCCTCCGGTTTCAACAGGTGATTCGTACCATTAAGGATCGCGACGCAGTCGATTGGATCGACGTCGCACTTTCGGCCGGCTATTATGACCAGGCACACTTCATCCACGACTTTCAAGAGTTCACTGGCCTGAATCCGGGCGAATATCTCCCGTTGCGCACCGAGCATCTTAATCACGTAACGACTCGGGAGTGAGTCAATTTTTTACAATACCGCCAGTTTCTGTCCGGTTAACTTGCACGCCTATGCAAACGATAACTCCTTATTTGTATTACGAAGACGTCGACAGAGCCCTGGAATGGGTTGCGAAGGCGTTCGGTTTTAAGGAATACGGCAAACGGTTCGCCGACGCGAACGGAAAGACTATTCATGCCGCCGTGAAGTTCGGCAAGGCGGTGATCATGATGGGATACCCAGGGCCCACCTACAAGAGCCCGAAACGGCTTGGGCAGGCCACGCAGTGCGTTCATATTCTTACAGACAAGGTGGACGACCGTTTTGAACGCGCCAAGAAGGCGGGTGCAACGGTGCTTCAGCCGCCTGACGATAAGTTTTATGGCCAGCGGCAATTCGGAGTAAAAGATCCGGAAGGCCATCAGTGGTACTTCGCCCAAATTATAGAGAAACAGGCGCGACGAAGAAAAACGTGAATCATCGGCTTCGCGTGCGTCTGTTGAAGTCTGTTTTCCCTTTTCAGGTTCACTGCTGAAATACTCGAACCTCCATAGACGGATAAAATTGTGACCGTTGCGTTCGAGAAACTTCAAATAACCCTCGTAATCGAACGGCTTGTCATTGTGGCCATCTTGGAAATTCGCCCACGTGTGTTATCCTGTCAGATAAATTGCGTTGCCTGATCCGTCACCAAAGTAACATTCTTTTCGACCTCCTTTAAAGATGTTCGTGCCAGAATGATTCTCTTGGCGACTGCGTGCCGGTGGCGCTTTCGAATGCTACGCCTATCCCGACGCTGTCGAAAGCTGACTTGATTTCCATGAAGATGAAAGCCTTGTGCCTTCAACGATCGTCGGATCGCGCTACGCAACGTGGAAAACTTGATCTTATTACTACCCACTTTGTGTCGAACGAAGACTAGCGTGATAGCGAGAGCTTGCAATGGTGAAAGTGAAGCATTGCAGACGATAATTCGAGTCAAGCAATCCTCCGACCTTCGACAGGGAAATGCTCGAAGAGGATCCGCGGATGTTCAACGATGCTATGCGTGTTGCAGAGCAATGACTCATGCTCCACTGGCGCATCGCAATCCTGGTCAGTGCCGCCATCGCGCGTTCATCGTCCAGAAGGAAACTGCCACCCTGGCGTTCGGACGACGTTCGGACGTGTGGCAAACGAGCCTTGCCCAAGCAAGACCATTCTGTCAGTCTTCGGATGAGCCAGCTCTTCAACAGAGGAGAGACCGGGTTGGAGACGAGCAATCAATGAACGAAGCCGGGTGGCAGACCTTCAAGCAGCATATTGATGCGCGGCTGCGTTCTATCCAGACGCCTTGGAAAATCATTCAACACCGCGATGGGTTGGATTTGTCCTCTTTAGACCGTCACGCGGTTGAACAATTTCCGAACGCCAATGGTCCGGCCGATTGTGCGTTTTTTGCAAACTGCGGAGGTTCGGCCAAGACCAAACAGGTATCTGCCGAACTGCATTTACTCGTGACACAGCTCAATGAAGGGGTCGCAGCATGAGCTTGAATGAGAATCAGAATAGCGGCGATGTGGATCCACTGTTGCGATCCGTTGTCGATCTGTTCAATGGTGGCAATCAACAGGCCGCTATTGTTTATCTTGAAGAAGCTCAACGAGCCGGCCATCCCAAGGCTGCGCATCTGCTCGCGGAATTCCGACGCGTGCTGAAGGGCTTTCACGAAGGCACTCTGCAGCCATCAAACGACCCCACCGGTTGGACGAATCGCGGAGCGACATTGGCGGAGGCGGGCCGATTGGAAGAAGCACTGACCCACTTCGAGCGGGCTATTGAATTGGATTCAGCGCACGAATCGGCCTGGTTGAACAAGGGGCTCGTGCTCGCTCGGCTGGTCAAGTTTGACGCCGCCCTGGCTTCGTTCGACCGCGCCCTCGCTCTGAACCCTTCTTCCGCGAACGCATGGAGCCTGAAAGGGATGACGTTGGCGAACCTTCAGCGGCATGCGGACGCTAATGGCTGCTACGATCGTGCTCTGGAGCTCGATCCGCGAATGGCGTCAGCCTGGTATCACAAAAGTCTCGCTTTGGTTTGGCTCAACCAGTGTGATCAGGCAGTGGAATGTTGTAACCGCGCGCTGGAAATCAATTCGGACTATGTCGATGCCCTCTTCAATAAGGCCAAAGCCCTCTACCGTTTGGGACGCACGCCGGAAGCAGTTGCATGCGCGGAGGAAATGCATCGCATCAATCCCGAGAGGGCCCGGCAACTCTTGGGAACAACTTGATTCTATGTCTGCCTTAGTTCAAACCCCTTCGGCTCATTTGAGAAAATACTTCCGTGGAAAGTTCGATTCTGTGATGCTTAAATTGCGCTCGAAATCTTCGTGTTCTCACAAGGACTCTACCACCAACCAGCAGAGAACCAGTTGGCCGCATCCGCAGGGAAGAATGAAGAACACGAATCTCGAATATGAAACTCCGGAGCAAACCGCTTGAGGATTGGGAGGAAGTTGTGGTCTGCCTGCTCGATACGTTGCGCGCGGCCCGCTGAGACAAGCGTCGGAAAGGCGATGCATGACCAATGAAAGCGTGGTTTGCTTTGGCGGACCAAATTGAAGCGCGGTTTCAAACGGCGCAGTCACAGGTGGACGAATTCACGCCCTCGCTCCTCGTCCGCGCCTTCCGCGGTCAGCTCGTCTGCCAGGATTCCACCGACGAACCAGCGGAGAAGTTGCTGGAACGCATTCGACGCAACGGAGAGGGCAAAGCATGACTCCGATCTTTGTATCACAGCAGTTGGATTGGGCTTCCGCCGTCGGACTTCTCATCGCCTTTCGATTTACTATGACTAAAGCCGAGATCGCCGCCGAGTTGGACGCCCTGCTCCCCGCCCTCCTCGACCGCGCCTTCCACGGAGAATTATGAATTCAAACTCATGGCGCCGGTTCGCAACAATCAACTACTAAAATTATGGAAACACCTTTTGATCCAAGAAAAATGGCACCCAACGTGTACGAAGATCCTTACATGCCTTGGTCGTTGGGCGAAACCTCATTGCCTACTTATTCGGAAATATTGAAAGTTCTTGAAGAGCGTTTCGAAAAGGAGTTGGCAAAAAATCGTCCCCACCTGATTGGATTAATCATCGGCCAACCCGATGAACCATTGGTGAAGGAGATTATTCCGAAGAAGGAGTTCTGGCATTATCGGTCCGCCACTTACATTGACCTCTTTTTTGTCGGGTTCTCGTCCAAAGCCCAGCCGGATGCAAAACGTTTCAATTCAACCCTGCATTCGCTCGAATCGAATACTCGGTGGACGTACAGCGGGGGGACAGACTTAATCCTGCTCAACGTGACGTATTCGTCGGAAACGAAAAGGGTGACCCCAGACTTTACCTCGGCATTGGCCGTGCCACTCGAAGAGGTGGCAAAAGTTAAAGGTTTCGAGCGCATTGGCATTTTTTTCGAGAAGGTAATGGGCGTGGCCAAAGTGACCTGCGGCGCCGAATCACCCTCTGAAGTGAGCGACGCGATGGGCGGTTCCTTGCTGAAATCCGCCTTGAAAGGAGCATTAAGTTCATTGGTTCCAGATGGGATGAAAGAGGAGGCGAAGGCCGCTTTTCTCTTTCCTGTGAAAGACATTTCCAAAAAGCCCTGATGCCAAAACTTTGAACAAGAGCACCAAAAACAAATTCAAACGCCAACAGGACTTCGCCGTACGCGCGACGGAAATCCGATGAGTGACTGGTTGATGTCACAGCCGCAGCCAAAAAAAACCATCTCATCCGGTCGGCGTTCTGGATTGTCCACGGCAACAATTTTCCGAATATCCAAGAATGGCTGCTCAGCGTTTGTGTCGCCAGGATCGTCGAATGCTAAGGCAACGAGGTCCACCGCAGCCGCAGCCGGCCCTGGCGGGTCGAGAATGGTGTTGTTTTGCAGATAGGTCCGCGTTTGGTTGCACTGAGCTAGCCCGACTTTCGCAACTGGAGGGTAGTGAGACGCATAAGTTCCTGTAAGGGCGGCACCGGACCAAAAAGGTCTGCACCAAAACTTGCTGGGCAACCCTCAAGGTCAGTCCTCGGCCAGTTGGCCCTTGGAAGTGATGCGCGGAGGCGGCTGCGGCGGCAATTCCCATCCCAGTTGGGCCAACAACATCTTCTGATCTTTCTCCGGCTGAGTGTATCGTCGAAAGATTAACTCCCGCCCGTCGGTAGTGGGAAAGTGCACGTCCAGCATCTGGATCTCAGCAAATTTGTCCAGAACGCTGCGCGGGGTTAATCCCGGCGCCAACCGACGCAGTTGGGTGCGCAAGCTCACGTGCAGGCAGTAGGCTATGAAGGCCACGAAAATGTGCGCTTCAATGCGCTTTTCTTTTTGATGAAAAATCGGTCGCAGGCCCAGGTCATCTTTGAGATCTTTGAAGGCCGCTTCCACTTGGGTCAGTTGCATGTAGAACTGCCAGAGCTGCTCCGGCTGCTCCGCGCTCATATTGCTGCGCAACAAATAGCGGCCTTCGCGCTGGCGCAGGGCACGGAGCTTTTCCTTGCGCAAAGAGAACGTCATGGCACAAACCTTTTTGCGCGTTTTGGGCACCTCCACGGCCACGACACGCCAGGCCACAGGAAACTGGACCTTGGCCGCTCCCAGCTTTAAGAGCATGGCGTCGCGGGAAAGTTCCATGCTCTGCAGCTCTTTGAGCCGTTGCCAAAGTTTTTTGAGTTGCCGCCGGCGGATGGCCCGTTCCTTGTGGATGCGATCGGTGCTCCGGGCCAGGACGTAGACTTCGCCCTCCTGGGGGAGCAGTTTGACTTCCACGCCCTGGCGCACTTTCTGCCAGGGGATTTCCAGTAACTGTTGTTCGTAACGTGTCAGCCGCCCCTTGGGTGTGCCGACCAGATAGGAAATGGGCGGGTTGCTGGCCCGCATCTGCGCCAGCACTTGCTCCGTCGGGATGCCGCGGTCCATCACCCAAATACGGTCGGCTTGGCCGTAGAGCCGTTGGATCCGGGCCAGGAAATCCCGCAGCGTTGTCCTGTCGGAGGTGTTGCCCGGCAGGACCTCGTAGGCCAGAGGAAATCCCTCCGGGGTGACAATCAACGCTATGACCACCTGCACGCAATCCGGACGCTTGTCCCGGCTGTAACCGTATTTGCGTTTATCCTCAGGCTCAAAGGGTGGGTCGCTTTCAAAATAGGTGCTGGTCAAATCATAGAGCAGTACGTCGAATCTCACTTGGAAGAGTCCCTCCCAGCGCTGGCGCAGGTGTTGGAACAACGCTTCCCGGTGCGGCAACAATTTGTCCAGACAACGATAGAGATTGTCCTTCTGTGCCAGGCCAAAATCCTCTTCCAGCAAGTCGGCCATGGCGCTGTTGGCAAACCATTGCCGATGCAAGCGCCATTCACTGCCCGGATCCATCAAGCGGTAGCTCACCAAGGTTTGCAAGATGTGCCGCCAATTAGTTCCCTCCCGCGAAATGGGCAAGCGCTCCGACCAGAACGGTTCCATCTCCAGTTGCTGCCAGAGATGGCACGCCACCCAACACGCGCCCCATTGCCGGGGACGGCGCAACGCGAACTCATTGAGTTTGATCTGCACACCGTAGTCAGTGGCGTGCGCCGGAACGCTGCGCTGGACTGGATACAAAGCCAACTCGGTCGTTTGTTGGCGCGTGGTGTCGAAGACCTCAATCGTCTTGGTCCAGGAGGCACGCTGGCTGTCATTGATCTCACCCAGGTAGAAGATGTGTCGCTGCACCCAACGACCGCGAGCGGTGCGGACTTTTTCAGCGATGCTCCAGTAACAGTGATCCTTGCCGTTCTTGAACCGGTGGTGGCCGTGCAAAAATGGTTTGCCCATCAGTGGCTTGACACTCTACGGCACTATCCCTGCGGCCCGGAAGAGGCTAGGTCTGCACCAAAGCGAATTTTCCACCTCAAGCCTTTGGATTCATTGGCAATTTCACACTGCGCGAACCCGAAAATAGTCCAAATCTCCTTCCAGTTGCGAAAGTCGGGCTAGCTAAAGGCTGTTGCGAAAGTCATCGCCCTTTCCTCGAAGTTTGCGAAAATCCGGGTGGCCCACCTGCGTCATTTTAAAGCACCTCAAAGGTTGGTCTTTCCGTCTGCTACAGAAAGAACTCCGAGCCAGCCTTCTGTATCGACGCTTCACGCGCTTCTACGAGGAGCCCATTCCTGATTTCAGCAGTTTCTCCCGCACCTTTGGGCTCTTTGGTAAAGACGGCACTCTGGAGCTTCACGATCGTGTTGTTCAAATGGCCAAAGAGCGGGCGGTGGCAAAAGGGGCCAAGTTGCGCACCGATACCACCGCGGTGGAAACCAATATTCACCACCCGACTGATAGTTCGCTTCTGGCCGATGGGATTCGGGTGTTAACTCGTGGCCTTAAGCGCATTAGCCAAGCCTGCCAAAGAGGTGTCTTGCGTGTGATCGATCACAAGCGCGCAGCCAAACGCCGTGTTTTGGAGATCTGCCGGGGCGCTAAAACATTAACCGAGAAAGGCCGCCAACAACTCAAGCAAAGCTACGGCAAGCTCATCGGCTTGACCAGCAAAGTGACCCGACAAGTGGACAAAGTGTTGGCTGATCCGGCAAATTAGTGGTGCAAGCCGGCATGCTCGCGACGGCGCTCAAAGAGGAAGCTCAACTGCGTCACTATTTGCCTTTGACCCAAAAAGTCATCGCCCAAGCTCAGGCGCGGATCTTTGAGAATCAAACGCGTCATCCGGATAAAATTCTGAGCTTCTTTGAGGAGCACACGGTGGTGATTCGAAAAGGCAAAGCGCATAAACCCAATGAATTCGGCCGACTGGTGCGCATCGATGAAGTCGAGAACGGGCATTGTGAGCCATTATCACATTGCGGCGAATAACGCGGCCGATGTCCAGCAGTGGAAGCCGGCCTTGGATGAGCATAAGAGGATCTTCGGACGCGCGCCGCACTTGGCTACCGGTGATCGAGGATTTTGGAGTGCTGAGAATGAAACCTACGCTGAGGAACTGGGAGTCAAGCGGACGGTGTTGCCGGGGCGCGGTCGTTTGTCGGCTAAGCGTGCGGCTCGCCAAAAGGAACGCTGGTTCCGTCGTGGCCAAGCTTGGCGCGCAGGTATCGAACCTCGCATTAGCACGCTCAAGCACTGTTTCGAAATGGCGCGAGCGTTCTACAAGGGCGCCACGGGATTTGAGCGCTACGTCGGTTGTTGCGTGATCGCGCAAAATTTGGTGGCGATGATCCGAGCCCTGAAGGTTAAATCAAAAGACCAATGTCGCAGCGGATGAAAGAACAACCAAAGGACACGGAGCAAACGCGCGAGCAACTGCTTCGACAGATCGAACAATTGGCGCGCCGAGCAATTTTCGGAACAGCCTCTGAAACTTATCGCACTTGTGGCAACCCGGGCTGTTGCTGTCACGGTAGCGGGCCCAAGCATGGACCGCATATGTATGTCAGCTACCGCGGCAACGCTGGCAAAACCACCGGCTACTACGTACCCAAAGCCGGGCAAGAAGAAACGCGCGCAGGAATCGAAGCTTGGACTCAACTGCAGGCACACTTGCGAGAGCTTGCCCTACTCAATAAGGAACGGATTCTCCAAACCGCACGCCGAAAAAAACGCACTTCTGCAACAGGCTCTTAGCTAGTGAAGCTCTTTTGCTCTTTTAAGCAACTCGGAGACGACAGGGCTTTGCGCCTGAGCGGCAATGTCCATGGCCGTCCTGTCTTCGCTGTCCTTGACGTTCAAATCAGCTCCGGCATCAACTAAAAGTTTTACAATTTTCAAAGCTACTTTATGTTCTTCAGGGAGTGTAACATCGCTGGCATATAACGCCGCGCAAAGAAGGGGTGTTCGACCATCTTTGGCACGGTGATTTACATTTGCCCCTTGATTAAGGAACAAGCGCACCAGCGGCTCGCACCCGCGATACGAGGCCACCATTAGCGATGTGGCCCCATTTGTGGTTTCGCCATCGACAGGTGCACGACGTTCAAGAAGGAGGCGCGCTACGCTCTCGTGGCAGCCGCTCGCCGCACCAACCAGAGGTGGCTCACACCCTTCTGGCCACTTGGCCGGATCGGCTCCCGCAGCGATGAGGCGTTTCACGATTTGCAAATGGCCTTCCTGTGCGGCGGCGTTTAGTGGCAATGTGTCTCCCTGATCTATAGCGTTAAGGTCGGCACCGGCATTCAAGAGGAGATTAACAATTTTGAGGCGCACACGCGGGTCATCACGCCCCTTTGAAAAGTCGCTTCCGACAATGGCGTCATAAAGGGCAGTTCCTCCTCCAGCAGCGCCCTTCCCGGTTACACGCCGCGTGTTAGGATCGGCACCTGCTTTCAATAACAGTTCCACTATTTCTGCTGACTGAATACCGGCTGCATTCATAAGGGCAGTCACGTTCCCGACGTAATCGGATGAACTTGCCGTGTTGGGATCAGCCCCTTCCGCCAGAAGTCTGCGAACTGCCTTAATATCCTTGCGGTTGATGGCGCCAAGTAGTGCCTTCCCCGTAGGTTTTTTCTTAGATCGTGGGCTCATAAAGTACGTCGACTAAAAGCCTCCGCCTTTAGTATTGCTTGCCGCAATTACAACCACTATAACACCTTTTTTCAAGCCGTCTTTTGCGAGCAACACCCGCACCTGCTCAAGGTTCGATTTATGCCCCGTGAAGGCAGTAAGGAATACCGCCGTTCTCGTGTAGGTATGCTGGCCTGCGTACCGGCTGATGGCATCGAACTGCCCCGGTTTGTAATGACGGCTCTTCTTATTGACGTATTGATTATACAAGCTGTTACCGCTAAGTTTTACGTCGCCAATTAGGATCGCCTTGCCAGTTGGTAGCTGCTTTGAAGTCTCTGCCGGAGGCACCTCGCTGATAACAAAATCCGGGTAAAAGCGCGCGGGCTCATATTTTGGCAGCGTTAGGTCCGGGCAGTTGACCCCATTGAACTCTGCTCTCCCGCTCCTGCGTATCCCCGGATAAAACCAAAAATACTTTGACGCCGGGCTGATACCAATCGCGCCACAAAGTTTCTTTTTAAGTTCGTTTTCCAGCATCCGACCGGCTTCCGCTCGACCTTCTTTTTTGATTGTCTTCCAGATTTCCCCAAGTGGCGGATAGATTACGCCGAGTTGTTCAACGGCAAGATTAGCAACCGCTTCAAATGCAGCGTCCGAAATCTTCCTCTTTACGCTGCTAATGACAATTTGCCTGAGGGCAGCGAAGGAGCTCTGTTTCAGTCCAACAATGTTGATTTCGATCAACGTGAACTCTCCGCTGGGGTCGGAGAAGATTAGTGGATTATTGTTGGCAAAGGAGTACGGATGCAAAGATTCTGGATTATCTGTACCGCCACCGTCTGGATCCTTGCTCGTAAACCTCCCGATTCTCGCGTCATATTCGCGAGCGCGCATATTATACAGACCCGAATCCGCCTCCAACCATGCGCCATGAAAGCGGAAGTCCCCACCGGTGCCAGTTGGAACAGTTGGTGCAGGGCCATTCGTTGCCCGTGCATTGCCAAACCCGTCGTAGAATAGCCGCGTCGTGTTCGCCATCGAGGGGCTACTGTCGGGAGCGAGACCGATTATCGTTCCCATTGCATCCTCGAGATAGTAAACACGGTTGAAACTTGAACCATCATGTCGCAGAAGCGGTTGGTCCTTGAGATAAAGATAGTGCTGCCGTAGTGTCCCACCGGCAGTGGCAATAAGATGCGGACTCTCCAAGTCCGTTCCCGGCGTCGGCGCTACTAGCAGTCGACGTACTGTTCCGGCCGAATTTGTTGAGACAGTTCGACGTCCGCTTGCATCGTGGACGTACTTTACCCACGTAGCGCCGTTCGTGACTGCGATCACTTGATCTGCCGTGTTGTAACCCAATTTGAGAGTGATGCCCGACCGCATGATATTTGTCACCCGACCGCCGCTGTCATAGTCGTAAGTCTCGGCCACGCTTCCGTTGGTTTTCACCTGCGTCACGCGATATCCCGCGCTCACTGAGTTGGTGTAGGTCACCCCCGCAGTTACCAACCGGATACGTGTACCAGCCGCATCGTACCCGTAGCTGTTCGTCGCTTGAGGTGTGCTCCCAGAGCTATAGTACACCTCATTCGTCAGCCGCAGCGCAGCGTCGTAGGCGAGCATCACATAAGTGCTGTCCTCGCGCGTGATCTTCGTCGGCTCCCCGCCCGGTGCTCGCTCATACGTCACGCTGGCCAGTGTTGTCCCGCCAATTTTATGCGTGATATTCGTCACCTGGTCTTTCCAGTTGTATTGCCACTCGCTAACGACGCCGTTGCTCAAGGTGCGTTTGGTCCGCCGACCTACGCGGTCATATTCCAGCCTGGTCTGACTGCCCCAGGGATCCACGACGTTCGTGACGTTGCCGATTGCGTCGTACTTGTAACGTATTACGTAGGTTGCGCCGCCCGATGAGGCCTTATTTGTGATGACCGTAATGCGATTCAGCAAGTCCAGTTCATAGCGCACAATTGCTCCGCTCGGATAATCGATTCCAAAAAGGCGGCCGGCTGCATCATATAAATTAGTTGTCATCCCGGTATTGTCCGACATGCGCGTAATCGCGTCGTTGTTGTTATACTGAAATGAGGCAGTTTCGCCAATCGTTGAAGTCCGGTTCGTGAGTCGGCCTGCAAAATCGTACTTCAATGCCATGGTCGCTCCGCTCGGTAGGGTGTTGGATGCAAGCCTGTTTTCCGCGTTGTAGTAATTAGTCAGGTAATTACCATCTCCGAACCGGATCGTCTTCAAGTTATCCAAATTATCGTACCCATACGAGAGTGTCTCACCTGTGGGGCTGACGACATTCGTAAGTGCCCCGCTAGAACTATCGTATTGATTCGTCCACCAAATGCTGCCGCTGAGGTCCGTCGCTCGCGACAACTGGCCCAATTCGGTGTAGGCATAGTGCCGTGTCCGACCGCCTTCATCGGTGATTGTCACGGGATATTGCTCCGCCTCCTGTTCAGGTGTCGCTAAGCCGCTGAGATACGTGGTGGTGTTTGTTGCTGCGTTAGCTCCCGTTCCTCCGGCACTCGCTCGACGAATTATTTGTGAGGGAAGGCTGTAAGGCGTCTGAATATTTTCAGTCACTCGACCCAAAGGATCTGTCACAATGGTGGAACCTCCGCCACTGCCTCCGCAACAACTTCCTCCAACCTCGTAGGAATACAGCCATGCGTTCGTACCGAATGCGTTAGTCATAGCCGCAAGGCTATCGTCAGGGTTGAAGGCGTAACGAGTCACATGACCCAGAGCATTCGTCTCGGCAAGACGTCGGCCTGCGGCATCATAGTCATAGCTTGTACTCGCACCGGTGGCCATGTTGGTGACGGCAACTGCACGGCCGGCCGCATCATATGTGTGATGCGTCACCTGCCCGAGCGAATTCGTTTCGTACAACAACCGTCCATTCGCATCGTATCCAAAGGCAGGTGTTGCACCACTGGGGGTCACCCAACCGCCAAGCCTACCTTGGTCGTCAAATTTTCGCTCCATGTGACCAATAGTTGCCCCATCTACTGTGTGCCAATCAAGGTCCGAAACGTAACTGTTACTCAAGGTAATTCCGTTGCCATAATCCGAGAAGGCTTCACGGCCAAGCGCGTCATAGCGGAAGCTGCTCGCTACGCCGCTGTCTACGAGATTAGTCAAGTTCCCGTTAGCGTCGTAGCCGCTCGTGATGACCTGCCCAAGCGAATTCGTGAAGTGCGTGGCGTTCCCAAAGACGTCATAACCAAACTTGTTCGTTCCGAATCGATCAATTTCGGCCGTCGCGTTTCCGTTTGCGTTGTAGGTGAAACGCTCGACGACATTTGTTCCTGCGAGGACACTGAGTAAATTACCCGTAGTTACATCGATGTTGTTGGTGATGATCGCCCCTGTCGGGAGCGTGATACTGGTTTGCTCGCCGAATGCGTCATAGGTGTAGCGTGTCGTGAATTTCGCCGAATCTTCGCCCGGCTTGTGCGGAAACGTGACCGAAAGCAAGTTGCCATTAACGTCATAGGTGTTAGTGGTTGTATTGCCAAGAGGATCGGTGTGCGTGAGAAGATTGCCGTTGGCATCGTAGGCGAAGACATTCGTGTGCCCCAAAGCGTTCACGGAGTTGGTCACATTGCCTTTGGCGTCGTAACTGAACGTGTTCGCGTTACCAAGACGGTCCACGATGATTTCCTTTTTGCCGCTGATGTCGTGGATGTAGGAAATACTCTTGCCAGCGGCGTCAATGCTGTTCGTCAGGCGGCCATTCTCATCGTACTCGTTGCGGATGCCGGTAATGCCGCGCGGGTCCTTGATAGCGGTTAAATAATTCGGATGTTGCGGACTGTCGTAAATGAATTCCGTTACCAGATAGTTGCTGGACGCACGATCCGTCAATCGCGCCACGTCGATCAGATTTCCAAGTGGATCATAATAGTAAGCAACCGTAGGGGGACCGCTCGTTTGGCCTGCGCCGTCCAATCCATTGGGATCGTATATTTGGCTAATTCGTCCCGTAGTGTCGCGCACAACCTTCACGCTCTTGCCTGAAGAATGGATGATGCCGTCCTCGCCAAAGCTAAGCGTGTTGGTGTTGCGGTCGGTCATTTTCACCAGCTTGCCATCAGCATTGAACTGAAACTGTCGGCCATCCAGCGTCGTGAGGACGAATTCCGCCGGATCGAAGATTGGCCCCAGGATACTGATGTTGCCCCGATCTTCGTGAAGGGTGACGTTATTCGTGTCGAGGGCGTTAATGTCTAGATTTCCCGGATGGTGCAAAGGCGTCAGGGTGCCAGTGGTGCCCGGTAAGGGTTTGAAGATCATCTGCGCGTGCGCGGAACTCACCCCATTGGCCAAGGTGCATGGTTCACCCGTGTTGTTCACGCCCAGTTCCGCGCTGAACCTGAATTTTTGGTCGTTCGGAAATGTGATCGTTACGAGATGCGCTTCACCAGGGACGATGCAGCGTTCGAGGCCGCCGAAGCCGCTAATCACTGCTCGCCAGCCGGCACCGAGCACCCCGTCCTTCTCCAGCCGCGCCGCTCTTATATCCAACTGCCAGCCGGCCCCAAATTCACCGGCGCTGCTGTCCCGGCTGTCATAGGTGCGGGTCAAGGTGATGGGCAAACCGGACACGGGAATTTGCAGGTCATTGAAGGCCACCGTGAAGTGCCCGACCTTGAATCCTTCGCCCACCTGAACAATCACCGGACCATATTCAACCGTCGCTCCATCGACCCAATCCACGGCCTTCAAATTAATTTCGTAGATACCATTGGGCAAACCGGTCGGGTCGAAGGTACCCAAGTAGTTGGTCGTTACTTCCAGATTCCCATCGGCAAAGGTCTTCCAAGGTGAGGGTACGGCAGAGCGCCGCCGATACTGGAGCTCGTAATATTGAAGATACGGACTATCGACCGTGCCAATCACATCAACAGGCGCCGTAATCTCCGTGTCGTTGGTAGGATAACTGATCGTGGCGGTTTGATCGTATTCATACACGGTATTCAGGATAACAACGGAGACATTGGTCACGGCTGTGCCGCCCCGCCCGTCACTGACGGTGTACGTAAACGAATCCGACCCTGAAGAATTGGTAGGTGTATAAAAGACCATCCCATTGTTTGTACTGGCTATTCCATTGGTTGTATTTCCTGCAATGGCAATCACGCTCAACGGATCGTGGTCGGGGTCAGTATCATTGGCGAGCACGTCCAGCTGATTTAATCCGCTGGCGGTCCATACTGGCAAAAAGTCCTTTTTTGGCATCGGCCGCCTGTTGAAGGCAACGTTGACAGAACTGGGCAGGCCCACGCGACCTGCGCCGTCAGTGACTACCGCACGTAGTTTGTAATTCCCGCCGGAATTGTTGCCCCAGACCACAGAGTAGGGGCTGGTCGTGTCCGAGCCGATGAGGTTGGTGGCCGTAGCGCTGATAACGTAAAAATCCACGTTAGTAACCGTGGTCGTGTTGGTGGCGGTCGCATTCTCGCTAATAGTTACATTGGTGGGACTGGTGAACCACTGGCCGTTGGGCGGGTTCGTGATAGTGATAGTAGGCGGCACCCCCGCAGGATTGGCCCTTGCGGAGAAATAGATGACAAAGGGCAGG
>Ga0137319_1000206_pt1 | contig 21566 bp, 34 predicted proteins | sample EasRivERMZT333_2_FD_104752 | JGI IMG/M metagenome (GOLD analysis project Ga0137319, IMG submission 104752) | Soil microbial communities from meander-bound floodplain in the East River, Colorado, USA - East River MetaG ERMZT333_2 | ecosystem: Environmental > Terrestrial > Soil > Floodplain ... | reverse complement strand
CAGCGCGCACTTCCACGAATCGGAGTTGATGTCGAACGAGCCATCCAGCAGTTTCGTGCGGCCTTCGTTCGTAAATGTCCAGGCACCTGCGGCCATGTTCTAATTCTCCTTCAGGACGCGCTTGAAACGCGTTACGAGTTTGGTGTTGGGGTCGCGCACCGGCTCGATGTCGAACGCCGCCGGCGGAACGTTGACGATCGGCGCGGCGACGTTCACGACCGTGGGCGGGATCACCGGCGGCTCGACGTGAATCACCGGGTCCACGTGCACAATCGGCGTGGGCAGAATGGGGGCGGCCACGTTGATCACCGAGGGCTCGCATTGCGCCTGAACCACGACCGACGGGATCTCGATTTTGGGCAGGTTGATGATGATCGGTTGCCCGTCGCCTTCGATGGCCACCTGGCCAGGTCGTTCGTGAACGGCCATTGCTTTGCCTCCTGCGGGTTTCTTGCCGGCCGGTTTGGCTGCGGGTTCTGCCGTCTCGCCCGCTTCGCCGAGAAACACACTCAGCCGGTCGTTGAGTGGCAACGGGGCCAGGTCGCGCCAGCTCACCACATCGCCGGGCTCCAGCTGGTGCGTGCTGTTGATCTCTTTGGCGGCTTGGACGGCGGTCACGATCGCCAGCTTGCGGTCTTCGACCATCTCGGTGACGATGTCGCCCCACTCCATGCCGCGCTCGGCGGCGATCCGCCGGTGCGAGCTCTGCATGTTGGCCGCACGCACGAGGTCCGCCTGGGCATCTTTGGTGGGCTCGATGTAGGGCCAACCGCTTTTGTGCCACTTGTGGCGGAAGAAGACCGCTTCGAGTTCTTCGCGACGAGCGGCCAGGGCCGGGTCCTTGTCGGCCCACGTGTTGAGCTTGAAGCGCCACCACGGCCGATGGAAACGGGATTCGAGAATCCGCTGGTTGTGGCGGAAGCCCATCCGGGCCTGGTCGATCGCACCGCGGAAACCTGAGAAGTTGGTTTCGCTGGCGTCCAAGAGCAGCAAACACAACGGCATGCCGAGATTGATCCCGAGCAGCGTTAAAATCAGTTTCGCGTGCGGGAAAAATTCCGGGTTGGGAATGTTGGGACTCCATGGCGCAATCGTCTCGCCGGCTCCGGCCGCGATCTCGCTGCCAGGTGCCAGCTCGCCCACGCTGCGGGTGCCGGTGAACGCTTCGCTCGTGACGCCCAGCTGCTGGATGTTCTGGTTCGTTTCAAAAAACGACTTGTCACGATTGCGCACGAGCAGCCAAAACGCACTGAGCTGGGCTTTCAGGAGCGTGGCAAAGTTCAGATCGCCGAACATGCCGGCCGGCACGATGATCGGTGCGTAGGCCGAGACGCCGCGGGTCTGCGAAAAACGCTTGGGCGAGTAGATTTGCCAGACGTTGGCCTCGCCGTCGGCGTCACGTGCGCCAACGCGCGTGAGCTGGTTGGCTTTCACCTGGCCCAGCGGGTCGATCGGCTCGTTCGTGAAGTAGAACGCCGTGCGCTTGCGCGTGGCCTTCTCCATTTGCACGCCGTGCACCAGGTTTTTGCGCTTCGTGCCTTGCGGCGATCGGCAGCGGTGGTTCTCCTGGAACTGGACGGTACCGTCCTGCTGCGGGAGACCGAACACGTCGCCGGCGACCAGCGTTTCGCGCAATGCAGTGGTCTCTTGCTCGTAAAACGTCTGCTCGCCGGCGGCGTCGCAGTAATCCGGATCCAGCGACTCCTCTTCGAAGCGGTCCTTGAGCTCGCGGTCGAGGCCTTTGTCGCCAGTGTTCGGGTCGGGCTTAAAGCCGCTCGAGATCGTGTTGACCACGGCCCGATCGGTGAGCTGGCCCATCACCGCGTCATTGCGATAGAGCTCGCGAGCAATTTCGCCGATCCACAGGTAGTCGCTCTCGCTGCGGTAGTGGTAATCGGCCCCGGCGCCCATGGCCGGCACGCCGCGGCGGCGGGGCTGGAAGCGGCTGGTGCGTTTGGCCGCGTCGTAGTCGCTGCGCATGCCGTCCATCTCGGAGGGCAGGCTCGACGCGTAGGTTGGGCGGCGGCGGCTCATGTTGGCTCTCGGCTTTCGGCTATCGGCTTTCGGTTAAAACTTTCTGGCCGACAGCCGACAGCTGACAGCCGACAGCGTTTCCTTTACTCATCGCGCCAGTCGCTGGCCGGGACGATTTGCCGCGGGGCCGCGTTGGCCACGTTGTAGGATTTGAGCCAGCTGATGGCGGCGTTCACGCTCCGCTCGAGGATCTCCGGTTCGAGCTCGATCTCCTCGCGGCGATCGGCCTGTCCGCTGCGGCGAATGGAGAGGGCGAGCAGCATCCGCCCGGCTTTGATGTAGATGTGGGCGCGGGCCGTCGAGGCCAAGAGGTCGTAATCCGAGTAGTCCTGAAACACGGCGAGGATTTCGCCGTAGGACATTTGCGAACTGAGCACGGGGTCGGCCATGCCCCGAGAGTCGCAGCTAACGTCGGCTTTTTGGCCGCTTGGCGGTTAGAATGCCGCCATGAAGATCGCGGGTTTCTTTTTTTGCGTCGGGTTGATGGCGGCGGGCTGGTTAGGTCTGCTCTGGATCGTGCTGCCGCGACGGATTGAGAACGAAGTAGTTCCTCAAAGTCGGATTATGACCGGCGATCCGGACCATGGCTTGTTCGTGCAGGCGGGCGAGAAGATGCTGGCCGCTTCCTGCTGCGAGCAGTGCCGCCACGTTCAGCGGTTCTGGATCACGTGCGAGGAGTGACCCGCTTGAGCTTGCGGGCGATGTCCTCGGGAACGTCCCACAGACCTTGCGTGCCCGTGATGGGAATGGGTTTCTTGAGTCGGCGGACGTTCTCGAGGATCCAGCACCACGGGCCCGTCGTGTGCGGGTGGTCCACGACCCATTCGAAGTCGAGCGGCAGAAACATGCTTTCACGAATCACTTCGAGCGACAGGCAAGCGACCACCTCGCACACAGCCACGATCGCACCGCGAGGAAGGCTATCGGCTGTCAGCTCTCGGCTCTCAGCTTGGCCGACAGCCGACAGCCGATAGCCGAAAGCCGCCCTCAGTCCCGCATGAATTGCCAGCGGCCCGCGGTAGTGCGTCCGCCAGCTGCGGTTCTCGACGCGCTTCTCACCGCGGGCGATCAGCTCGGCATACGGCTGGTGGATCGTGAGGGCTTTCATGCAATGTCATCCCTGCTGAAGTAAACGGTGATGTTGCCTGCCCGCCGCTCCTCGTCGCAGACGGCGGCTGGTGAAATGTTATTGCCGGATTTGGCCGAAAACGTCTCGTGATACATTCGCCAGCCTTCCTCCGCGCTGCGCGTCGGATCAATAGAACTGCGAAGAAGGGGCGGTTGAGCGCCAAGATGGGCGAAGATCCACCCGAAGTAGAAGGCGTTCGATGTTTCGATGGTTAGTTTCATCGCTCTAAAATCTCCTCCGCTTCACGTAGGAATTGCTCAGTCGCCGGCAGCCGTTCGTACGGTTCGGCGAGCCAGGCCCACAGGGCGTCGCTTTGGTTACTCCACTCGGGAAACTCCTCGGCGACCGCGGTGGCGATCAGATCGTAGCAGCGGACCGCGGTGTAGTCGCGACCGGTCTCGGCCAGGCGAGCGAGCACGCGCGGCATGCACCGCCAGAACGAATGGCAGCCCTCGCTGCGGTTGTTGTAGAGACAGTACAGCCGCCACGCATACTCGCGGGCCCCGTCGAGGGCTTGCCGCTTTTCGATCGCCGCGGCCCTGAGCTCACGCGCGAGCTGCACAACGTGCGAGCGCGGAGCGCGCTGCGAGGATCGAGGATCGAGATTGCCCCCACTCGCTCCTCGCTCCTCGCTCCTCGCCCCGCTCCGGACTAGACTTGGTTTCAGCACGACAAGGTCTCCTGTGTAGACCGTTCACGTGTTAGAACCGCGCGCCGGGTAACAGCGGCGCGCGGTTCGTTTTGCTAGGGGTTGTCAAACAGATCCTGTTGGCCAGGCAGGCAATCGAGGCCGGTGAACAACACGCTTTGGCGTGATCGGTCGTTGTTGTCGATCGGCTGCGGGTGCTTGCGCGGCTGCTCGTTGGTGAGCTTGAACAGGAAATTGCCGAACTGCTCGCAGCCGTCGAGCCACAGCTCGTGGCACCTGGCCGAGCAGAATTCCAGCCCCACCGCCGGATCGAAAATCGGCTCGGCAGACTCCTCACCGCAGCGCTCGCACTGCTTGTCCCCTTTGTAGATCGAGAGCGTTGACATGGTTTGCCCTCCTAGAATTGGTCGTCTTCGTCGCTCAGCAGCCACTGGACAATGTCGTCGAGGTCCAACAGACGCAGGATCCAGCGCCATAATCGGTAAACCATCATGGGGCAGGACTCCTCAATCAATCCATCCGGCAGTAGTAGTGAAGTTTGCAGCCGGCGTTTCTCAGAATCTCGCACGCGTCGTGGAACGTCGCGGCAGACTCGAGCTGCGGCCAGACCTTGGCCGCCTTCTGGTAGGCGATGCGGCCCTTCTGATCGTGTGGCGTGATGCAGCACGGCTCGTTGTAGTGATCGACCAGGTCGTTGATCGAAACGCCGGTTTCATTCGCGCTGGCCGACCATTTGCCCTCGACGCCGGCGGTGAGCACCTCGCGTGGTGCATCGACGCCGCGGATCTCCTCGTCGTAGAGATTCAGATAACTGCTGGGGACGTTGGCCTCGGCGATCAGCGCCGTCAGTTCGTCGCGCACCTTGTCAAACGGCGTGTCGCTCGCCATTTTTTCGAGCATCCAGATCGCTCGCATGGTGTAGTCGCAACAACGGCGTGCCGTTTCGTCGCCGCCCGAAGGATTCCAGCCGCTGAATCTGAGTGTGCGGCATCGCTTGCCGACTTTGCCGGCGTTGATCATTTCGGTGATTCGTGCCGAACAGCTGCCCGACCAGGTGCGAATGTGGACGAGTCGTTGTGTGGAAACTGCAGTAGCCATCGATCATTCTCCTGTGCTGAATGAGATGTGTTGCGGGGCGTACCAGGCCCCGCGTTCGTCTGAGTTGAATATCGCACGGGACGGCTGCGGTGTCGGGTGAAATTTGGGCCTGCCCAGTGTGGCCCGCCCGGTCAGATGAGGTTCCCGGCCTGCCCACCAAGGCCCGACCGAAAGCGCTCTTGCGCGTGGAATCCCAGAAATAGTTTTGAGCGTTTGGCTAAGTCGTTGGGCGGTCTCGCGTTCGTGGCAACGACTTTTTTCTAGCCCCGCGCCGTTTTGATGAATTCCGCGAGCGATGCAGCGTGAAAAGCGCCTAAATCGACGCCGGGAGTGTACGCGAGCGCGTTTCCCCGGATCGCGGAGACGAGTGATCGCAGCGGGTCGGGCGATGTGAGACTGAACCAGCCAGTGATCAAGATCGGCATCCGCAGCATGTAGTGGCACCAGCTGACGAAGTCCCACAGTCGCGCATCGCAACCGACGTCATCGATATCGAGGCACCAGCCCAGCCGATTGATTTCGTCCATGCAGGCGACCATGATCCCGCAACCGGAGCTGACCAACAGCGCGTCACCATCGCGTTCGAAGTCGATCAGCTCGATGCCGAAACCAGCCGAGCACTTCTCGAACGCGTCGCGCTCAGCCGCGGAGAAGCTGCGCCGCGGCGGTGGCGTCCATCGCTTCGCCGATGTACTCGAAACTGGCGGTAAGCCGATCGGCGGCACGTCGCTTGTCCATGCTGCGATGGTGTCCTTTTGCGGTTCTTCCAGGGGCACGCGTCATCCTCCAGCGCTTTGATCTGAGCCGCGCGCGGACCTCGGCCGGGTGCGCGGTGCAGCTAAATGCCCGCAAACCTAATCCCTTCCACATGCTGGCGATCGTCGTGAACAGCGTGCTGCCGATGCCAACGCCCTGATAATCGGGGAGCACCACGGTGCGATGACCTCGGCGCGCTCGCTGATCGGTTTTAAGTCGCCCGAAGAAGGGCATCCAGGCGTCAAACCCCACGGGGTCGCCGTCGACGGTGGCCATGAAACAAAATGCACTGTGCGACAGACTCGCCGTCAGATAGTGATGCGGCTTGAATAATTCCCACGCCGATGCTTTGCAGCGAAAAATTTCCAGCTCGATCGGTGGACGCTGAAGACGACTCCGGGCCAGCTGGCCAGTCGACATATCGAGCACCCAATCGGGCTCGAGCCACTCGGCAACGTCGTAGTGACACGTCACCGCGACGAATTTCTTGCCGATCCGTCCCGCACGCATTGATTTGGCCACGGCCGCCGAGCCGATTTTTGCGACGGTTCGATCGACGACCGACGTAAATTCATCGAATACCACGAGTTTCGTGTCGGCCAACAGCGCCCGGGCCAGGTCGCAGCGAAACTGCTGACCGTTGGACAGCATCGCGTAGGGTTTGGCCCAATCCGGCGGTGAGGAGAATCCCACACTCGAGAGCATCTGAAAGATGACCGGGCCCGAAACTGACTCGGGGAAACCGTCGAGAATCGATTTGTCACGCGGCCAGCGCTGCGGCTTGTAGAGGTACTCTCCCAGCAGTTCACGCGCGACCGTCGTCTTGCCCGAACCGCTGGGCCCGACGATGAGCCCGATCTCCCACTCTTCGCCGATGTCTGGGAGCTCGATCGAAAAAGTTTTTTGAGAGCGTTCCGACAGCGGCACATCGAACATGCCCGCGACTTGCTGCACACGGAAGCTGTTCGCGACGCGGCAACCGACCTCAATCTTATGCTTGGGCATCTAGGGCCCCATCACGCGGCGGAATAAATCGCCGGACGATTCTTGTGCCTCAGCGGGTGGCAGGTCGTCCGCAATGATATCTGCGGTGCCGATGATCGGGAATTCGCAGCACTCGTGAACCGGCTCAAAACTTTCGTGCTCGATGATCACAGCCAGCATGTCGCGCGTGTAATCGATGAAAAAATTCGCGACGCGCGCATCGGGAGGCACGCCGGTGCCTTCGAGTCTCACGTTTTGGCAATTCAACACTGCAATCAGATCAGAACGCGAGATGTAGCAAATCGCCTTGCGTTTCTCGATCATCTTCGTGCCCTCCGTGATTAGGTGCGAAGGAATTCCAAGGTTTCTCGCCATCAACTGCAGTATCATCTTGGAATGCTCGACGAAGTTCACAACGTGAGAACCTTGCAGCTCAGCCCCTCGCCGGTCAGCTGCTCGTAGATTTGCTTCTGGTGTTCTTCGTTGTGACATTGCACGATCACCTGATAGATCTCGCTGATGGTAACTTCTTTCCCGCTCTGGGCTCCTTGCTCTCCGCTCTCTGCTCCCAGGCCGGCGGCCATCAGCTCGACCAGCAAACAATCGTCTAGGACACCGGGCAGCTCCTCGGCAATGGCGCTTTCGACGCTGAGCAAATACTCGCCGAGGTCCTTGGTAAACGAGCCCTGGATCTTCTGGTTGTTGGCGGCGACGTTGGCCGCACGCTGCTTGGCCTGGCTCCAGTCGACCAGGCGGACCGGGAAATAATGTTCCGCCCCGCCTTCTTTAGGAACAATGCGGATCCCGTAGAGCTGCGTGGCTTCGTCGATCAGCTCGATCTCGCGATCGCCATACTCGAGGCGGATCTGCTGCATCCGCTGGTGACCGGTCACCAGCTCGCCGGTGCGTTTGTTCCAGACGATGCCGGACAGGTCGCCGAAGCGCTTTAAGCTGTTCCGCAGTCCGTCGGCGCCTTCTTTGGAGATCTTGCGCGGGTTGGCGCCGTCGCCGGCGAGCTCGGCGGTGGAAGAGAGTAGTTGCTGCTCGATCGATTTGTGCAGCTCAGCGTTGGTTTTGCGCTTAGCCATCGCCGCCTATTTTCCACCCGGCCGCTTGTCGAGCTCCTTTTCCTTGAACATCGCCGCCACATCATCGACGTGCAGGCAATCGCACATACATGCGCTGGTGCTCGCGTTCTGGATTGGGGCGATTAAGCCGTTGCAATAGTTGTTGCCTGGCGTTGCTCCGTGCAGAACACCAACAGCCGCGATTTGGCCGTCGCTTCCAAGTTGAACAATGCTGTCGCCATTTTTTGCGTCACGTCCGTTTCGGTAGTGCATGACTGAGGGTCCTTAATTTGTTTGGTGAGTTACCACTCGACTCCGGCCATCAGGTAATCCAGCACGGGCTGCGGCAGTCCGACGGCGAGTTTTTCGAGCAGCCACTGGATGGCTTGCTGCGGATGTTTCACCGGCGTGCCGTCGAGCAGGATCTCGTCGCGTGCGGTCAGGCTGGCGGTGAGAAGTTTGAGCGTGCCGCGTTGGGCGGCCGTGTTGAGCGTGATGTCGGCCAGATAGCGGGGCGCGTAGCCAGGCGTGCAGACGGCCGGCGAAAACTCGACATCGAGCTTCACGCGCACCGGTTGCGAGACCTGGCCGTTGCTCTTGGGCTTCTTCTTAGCGCGATGGCGAGCATCGAGGCCGCGTTCGGTGTCGCGCCACTGGGCCTCATCCTGCGCCGGCGTGGGATCGAAGGTTTGATCCATGCCGCGAATGATCGCGGCAGAGGCGGGTTTTTTGGCTAGCCATCGCGGGCCGTGATGAAAAACGGCCGGCCGTCGGGCATGGTCATGGCAGGAGCCGGTGCTTGCTGCACGACCAGCGGCCGCGGCGAGTCGGTGATGCGGGCCCCGCACAGCCACAGGCAGGCCAGCGCGTTGTAAGAAACGTCGCCAAAGTGGTTCGGCCGGTTGTTATCGTTGGCGTAACACAGCACCTGGCCCTTTTCGGGCACGACCACCCAATAGGCCCGTTCGGCCGCGCACTCTTTGGCGTACTGTTTTTGCAGCCGCTTCTCGTCCTCGGTCGTGGCTTCGAACAGCCGGATCGTGCCGTTTTGATCGGGCGGCGTCGCGAACCCCTCGCGGAGCTCGGTCTTCCAGGCGTCGGCCGAGACGATCATGGCGTGCAAGGCGTACTTGTCGTGCCAGCTGACGAAAAAGTTCTCGCCCACGAATGGCTTCGAGGCGGTTTCTTTGTCCGGCTGCTGGTACCGGCCGCGGGAATGCTCGGCCGACATGCCGCGGCCGAAGCTGGGAATGTAGCGCTTGATGCCTTTGTTTTTGCTCTCGCGCACGAACTGCCGCACAACGGGTGTGAACCAGAACGCATCGACGCTGAACCAACCAGGTCGCCAGAGTTTGCCACCTCCTGAAGCCGACCCGTCCCGTTCGACGTAACCGGGCTCGATGTGCTTGTCGCGGAGTGTGCGGAGCGCGGTGAGCAAGGCCTGGCGTGTGCCGAGACGTTCGCTCTCGACCGGGATCACGCCGATGTCGATGAAGTGACGGCGGGCGACGCCATCTTTCGGATCCCGCGCAAACGCCACGACGCCAAAGTGCAGCTGCGTCTTGCGCAAGTCGGCCGCTCCGGCCACGAACATCGTGCCAGGCGGGACGATGCCGCGGGTCAGCGCCGGCACGTGCGCGTTGAGGATGTCCTCGGCCGTGAGCGGTGTGGGGTTGAATTCGTTGGGCTCGATCGCCAGCGCCCAGAAGAATTGCCGCAGCTTCCGCTCGGCCGATTCGGTGTCGCGGTCCTGCCGGGCGCGCCATTCTTGTGAGCCGATGAAAGCCGGCGACCACAGCAAGTTATTGAAGGCGTTCGCGCGAAAGCCGAGAGTTTTGGTCGGCGGCACCTCGCCCGCGATCGTGCCGTCGGGCGCGATGGTCTGGCCCTTGTGCACGAGCTTGGCGTCTTCGTTCATCAGCCGCCGCTCGAGGTCGCTGAGCTCTTCGCCGCAGGCCGGGCAGTAGAACGCCGACTCCTCGGCCGCCTCGAGCTCGCTTTTGGCGTCGGCGTGGCCCACCAGGTCCTCGCGCTCGGGACCGACCCAGTTGCTGCAATGTGGGCAGGGACAGAGGATCCGGCTGGCGGATCCCGCCTCGTATTCGCGCGAAACAAAGGCCGTCGGCGTGGTGCGCGTGCATTCGGCAAAGAACCTGGCATCGTCACCAAAACTCGCCAGCCGGGCCTCCATTTGGTAGATTGGCGCGGCTTCACTTGATGACTCACCCGCCACATCAACGCGGTCCGCCTCGGTCACGACCACAACGCGGCTAGTGATTCCAGACCGCTTCTCGTCACCACCTTTGCCCGAGAGGAACGTGAGATCCGGCCCGTGAGCAAACGTCACTGATTCGAACATGCCGCCGCGGGACCCTTTGCCTTGCTCTGGCAACAGCGTGCGAAACTTGGGGTTGGCGTGGATCGCTGGCCGCAATTCTTTGCGCCACTTGGCTGAGGCCATCTCCATCTGAGGAATTCCGGCGAGTACGGGCTCACGCATTTCAAACAGCGTGTGCATCACCGGAATGTTCCAGCCGACGAGCGTCTTGCCGCCTTGCACGATGGCGATCAAGACAAAGCGATTCCAGCGTCCGCTGTCGATCTCGCGGAGCCACAGGCCTTGCCAGGGAAGTGTGCTGGCTCGGAAGCGTGTCCCCTCGCGTGCGCCCTCGGGGATCACGTACTCCTCTTCGGCCCACTGCAGCATCGGCCGGATCTTCGGCGCGCGTGCCGCCGAGAGGAGCCAACGCATTTCTTTAAGAACTTGGGGCCGCATGCACCGATGGTGATGCGTCCTCGACGGTTTTTGCTTCCTCTTCGATGAGTGCTTCCACGTCGTCGAGCGCCACGTCGAGAATGCTGCGCGCATCTTCGCCGAACTGTTTCGCCAGGCGTTCGCCGGCTGCGCGCAGCACCGTCGCCATTTGAATGTGCCGCTTGTGCACCTCGGCGATCGGCACGGTCTGCTCGCGAATCGCGGCGAGCTGCTCCTCCTGCAGCTCGTTCTTCTTGCGGTACAGCAGCACCTGCTCTTGCAGCAGTTGCTCCTTGAGCGTGGGCGGTCGATCGGTGTCGCCGCCGCGATCGCCTTTCACGAGCGGGGCCAGGTCGTGTTTCCAACGCGCGAGAAAATCGTGCAGCCAGGCGATCACGTCTGGCAAACTGATCGTGGGAGCGCGCACCGGGATGCCGTAGAGATCAGCCTGGTCGTGCAGGATCTTCGTTTGCCGCCCGGCCCACTCGCTGTAGACCTTCTTGGGCACGTTGGCCACGAACCGCCGGCCGCGGCGTTGGTCCTCTTCGAGCTCGAACTTCTTCCAGGCGTTGCGCTCTTCCGGCGTGAGCTCCTGCCTGCCCGCATTCTTGGCGATCGCCGTTTTGACCCGCGCCAGGAAGGCGTCCCGCTCGAGCTGCTCCGGCCGGCTTAGTTCGGGCATTGTGATCCTGCATGCAGTTGGTCAGCTTGCCCCGCTTAGTGAGCGTTGTCTTGCTCGCAAGAAATCATTTTTTGCATGCAAAACATCATTCGCCCGGCCACGCCCGCAGAGGTCGCAAACGCTGGTTCGATTGTTCTGAAATTGAACATCGCACGTTCCGCTCGAGCCGGCGTGAGCGGGCTTCGCCTTACTTACTTACTTTTTTTGCCTACTCCGGAAAAAAACAACGGCGATCCCTCGGCGAAGCCGAGCCCCGCACCACCCGGGAAAGGACCCCAAAACCCCGCTGGAGTTGTTTTTGCATGCAAAATCAGATGTGCGGCATGCAGGATCACATTTTTTTCAGCACACATTTTCAACGGAAATTTTGGTGCAAATCCAACGGTGATTTTCCGCAACCGGAAACGGAAAACGGAAAACGGAAACGCAAACGGCAAAATTTTGCGGTGACCACCGTTGGTGGAAAAGGCAAACCGGAACCACCACCGGCACCACCGTAACCGCTGCCGTTAATCAGACGGAATTTGCACTTGGAACTTGGCTTTGATAATTTGGTCCGCTCGCGGAATCACATCCACCGTGACCGTGTACGTGGAACCGGCAACCGCATTAGCCGCATCCAAATCCAGCACCACCAATTCACGGTTGACGCCAACGGTGCTGGAAACCGTCAATTCGGCGGAACTGCTGACCGGAGTTTCCGCATCATCCAGCCACACGTTTTGACCGGCGACCGCGGACATATCCAGCCAAACTTTGTACTGCTCGCCAATCCGCATCCGCAGCGGCTTTTCGCCAACGCTGGTGCCGTCGTTGCGGTTGCCCATGCGGATCACGCGAGCCGGTGACAATTCCGTGTTGTCAAACACCGCATTCGGCAACGCCACCGTGTCGGAAAGTGCCTCAAGCGAATCGGTAGTGTTGGCAAAGCTGTCCCAATCGGCGGTGGCACTTTTGGATGCCAGTTTGGCAATGATCGAATTGTCCGTGATGTCCGCACCTACCACGGCAGCAGACAGCAAGTGGTCCAAACCCTTGGCCACCAGCGCATCGTTGGCTTCGCTTTCCACCTGTGCTGCGGAAAATAGCGCGGCGTTGGTGCTGGCCGTGGCAGTTGCCGCCCAATACGTTGCGTTCGCCGGCGTCGGCAATTCCACGCTGCCGCTCCACGGCAATTGGCCAATTCCGCGAAGCGGATCATTGGCCGATGTGCTCGGTGCGCCTTGGAAAACTTTGTAGGAGTAGGTGCCAGCCGAGTTCAGGCCGCCGGAAACCAGAGCCGCATCCGTGACGGTGTAAAAGCCAACACCGTTGCCGGTGCCTTCCGTGAGCGCAACCGCAACGCTGGTGGTGTCAGCGGTGCGCACTCGCACGTACAGCGTCAAACCCGGTGTGTCCGCGTGCAGAACGTCAGCGGAAACCTGGCTGGCAATGGCCAGCAACGCAACCAGGCATACGGCAAAAATACGTTTCATCGGCGACCTCTAAGCGAGGGAGTACGGAGCAAAGCGTTAGTCGGAGTCAACCCAAGAGCCAACAACGTTCACGGCTGCCCAGTTGGTTGCGTCAATGGCCACCAGCGTGACCGCTTCGCCAATGGATGCACCGGTGATTGAGTCACCGGCTGCAGGCGAAATGCCGTTGAGCAGAATCACATCTGCGTTGTCCGGGTTGATGATGATTGACTGGGCCACCGTGCAAAAAAATGTGACCTTCATCCCGGCCACGGCGGCCGGCAGGTTGATTGTTTGACCGTCTGCGTCGCCGGTGTTGCAATAGACTTGGCCGCGAACATCCGCTGCCGCGTACGTGCCGCCGTCGATGTCAACCGTGACCGGCTGCGTACCGTAGAGATTGGCCGTAAAGTCGCCATCGCCTGCCGCAACCACGTCATCCGCAACAAAGATGTCGCGGGGGCGGGTGGCCCCCGATGCTCCGATGTCGCTTGTGTTGTCCGTAAACAGGATGTGCTTGCCGGAGGCAAGCGTGAGGTTGCCGCCAAGCGCTAGATTGCCGCTTTGCTCCATTGTGAAGTGTGTTGTTGCGAACCCCAAACTCGCGGCGATCTTGAACTTGTCGCCGTCCGCTCCGTCATTTCCGAAAGACCACTCAGCCACACCGGTGTGGAGAAAATGAAAATACGAAGCGCCGGCGTTTGGTGATTGCATCCGAATGTTGGGGTTCGACGCTGCTGACAGATGCAACAATACTGACGAGCTCGGCGTGATACCTATGCCAATGCCCCCAGAGGCCAGCAGGTCACCATCGGCCTCTACTTGCAAACCCTCATTGCCGCCGTCACCGCTGAGGTAGTTCGCGCCTAGCGAGAGATTGCCGGCCATCGTTGTGGCCGGGAATGCGGAAATGTTCTCAACTGCAGCGGTGCCGAGACCGAGTGTTGTACGTGCGTTGGTGGCCGCCGCGTCGTCAATCAAACTGCGCCCGAATGTAGTGAGATCGGCCAGCGCGGCCGTTCCACTACCCGTAAAGTACGGCAACTTGTCCGCCGCGCTCGTGAGCCCGGCGATCGCTGCCAGCTCACCATCCGCCGCCTGGTAATCCGTGCCGGCGACCGCTGCGCTTAGCACGCCGGTGCCGTTGGTAACTTTCACCAGACCAGTTGACAGCGACGACAGCGCTTGCTCAGCGGCGAGTGTGCTGTCGGCCGTCTGCAAGATGTATGTGGCGTCGGGCGGTGCGCCAACGCGCGTGCTCGTAGCCCCGGCCGCGAACATGCACAGCCAGGCGGCCAACATCAGACCGGCCAAAGTGCGGATGGGTTTGGAGTGTTTCACCGATGTTCTCCGACGGTTGAGCTGACGCCGACGCGGGCCAGGACGGCCGTGCATTGGCTGAGTGCGGAGGTGTTCTGCCGCAGGGCCTCCACAAGCGTATCGCGTACAAAGGTGCGGTCGCGGTCCATCTCGGCACGCATCGCCGTCTCACGGACGTTCGATTGCCAGATGAAGAAAGTCACCATCGCCGCGAAAATGCCCCACTTGTTGGCGATGTCGACGGCGGATTTGACCAGAGTTTCAGACATACCGGCCACACTACGCCGGCACGTTTGCTTTTTGCTACCGCCAGGGCCGACTGCGCACGCGGGCCAGAAACCGCGCTGCGTCGGCAATCACCGTCTCGTTCCAGCTCCGCCAATGGCCGAGGTGTCCGCACCACAAGTGGCAGTTGAGCGTGTCGCCTTGGCACAGCGTCACGAGGTTGGTGTCCACGAGCTCAAGCAACCGATCCACATGCACCGGCACGATGTGGTGCACCACCACGCCGATCCGCGAGCCGCAAGCAGCACACGTCGGGAAACGGGCCAGGTGGTCCAGCGCCACGACCGCCCACCGACTCGAACGCCGCACAACCGGCTTGACGGGTGATGCGGCGCCGATCATTTCGCGGCTGGTTCTGCGGGCGGAGTAGCTCCCGGCCAGCGTGGCACTTGCACGATGTTGCCGCTTTCGTCGCGAAAGATGATCTGATATTCGCGGTCCTCGAGCGGCACGCTGTCGCTCGCCACGGCGGCCGGCGGCGGCGCTGGCGGCTGCTGTGTGGTTTGTTGGTCGTTGTAGAGATACAAGCCGCCCAGGCCTAAAGCGCCCATCGCGGCGATCTCTTGCCAGCCCATGCCGGTCTTGGTCGTGACTGTCTTGGGAGCGTTTACGTCGCCCATATCCTCCGGCAAATCGAGTGCTTTGCGGATTCCCATCTCGTGGATCCTGTCTTTGCGAGCCACTGAGTTGGTCCACATCCCGTAAAGCTGTTCCTTGATGCCGGCCTCCGGTTCGATTCCATTGGTCGTCGCCACGTTGGGTTACTCCGGTTTACTGAGCACGAGCTCGTCCGTGGTCGGTCGGTCGGGGAACATTTGTTGTTGCAAGTGCAAGAGCAGCCGTTCGGTGCGGGCGTCTTGCTCCTCTTGGAAGCGAATCGCCTCGGCCACGGCAATCTGCCCGCTGCGAATCAGGTCCAGAGGCTGGAGCAGGGTCAGTCGGTCCAGGTCTGCGCCCGTGACCGACTGCCCGGATTCGATTTTGCCGATCAGCTCGGCAATTCGACTGTTCTCCAGTTGCTCCAGCAAACGGCTCATAGACTACGGCTGAATTTTCACTCCGCCTGCGATGATCGCACCGAAGTGGTCGAACAACGCATTGCGTCGGCTCGCGCCGGCTTCGAAGTTCTTGCCCATCAGGGTCAGCGTGCCTTGCTGCTCGACGAAACCAGACGCTTGAGTCCGGGCAATAATTGCATTCGGATTGACGTCGACTGGAACATCGTTGGCCGCCTGCTGTTGAGCCTGACGGGTTGAGTCAGCTTCTTCTGCAGGGCCAAACGCATTGCTGTGGGCCGGAGTCGGATCATAGGGGACTTCCTCTGCCATGTGATTACCTCACTTGATTCGGACCATCTGCCAGTAATAACGCTTCGTCGCCGGCTGGTCCGGTTGAGCTGGCGGGGCGTTCGGTTGTTGCTGCTGGGAAAGTTTGTCGAGCAGGGCCTCGAGGGCGGCCACCAGCTGTGGGTCGGTTTTGTTGGCGTCCTTCATGGCAGCGATGATCTTTTCGTAATCAAACGGCGGGGCCTGCGGTGAGGCCGGCGTGTTGATCACGATCTGCTGCCGCAGCTCGTTGATCGTGGCCTGCAACTGCTTGATGGCCTCGGCCTGGTCCGCGACGGCCAGGTCCAGCTCGGGCGGAACGGTCGGCTGGGGCGCATCGTCGGCGACCGGCGGCTGGTCCTCGGGCGCCGCTGGTGCCGGCTGGTCTTCGTCGGCAATTGGCGGCGGGATCGGCCGCAACGGTTCGCCGGTATCGGTCGTTGTCGGTTGGTTTGGTGCGTTCGGCTGGTTCGGCCGGCAGGTTTTGGGTGTGCAGACGTTCGGCCGGCGAATGCGGCCCAACAGGCCACCACCGCGGTTCGTGATCTCGTCCAAAACGCCCTTGGCCGCGATGTCGGCCGCGTACTGCCTGGCGCTGCCACCCTGCAGCCACCACACCAGGCCGCCGCTGCGGTCGACGATCATCATCGCCGTCTTGCCGGCGAGCACCGTCGGCAACGTGTCTTGGGGTTGGAAGCGGTGGCGAAAGTCGGGATCGGCCACCGAGTAGCATTGCAAACAGGTCGCACGCCGCACGGCCACCAGCGTGGGATCCGTGGCCAATGCGGCCAGCAGCTGCTGGCTCGCCTGGCTGCGCTCGTAGTCCTCGGGAAGCACCACGACGGTGTAATAAGTCGGCTCTTGCGGCAGCTCCCCGACGTGACCGGTGACACTGCCGCGCTGATATTCGAACGTGCGTTGCGGCGGAGCGCTCCTCCAGCTGTTGAAGTTGCCGCGGCGGCCCAGACCCAACGACGGCAGCGCGGCCGAGGCCTGGCTCGTTAGCAAAACAAAAATCAGTAACGTGCGGATCATGCGCGCTTTCCTTCTGGTACGGGCGGAGGTGCTTCGCCATCGATGATCACAAACGCGCAGCCCGAATTGCGTCGCCACTGCTGAACCCACCGTGCGTATTCGTGCTCGTCCAGCCGGCCGACGTGGTTGTTGTCCAGGATGAACACCGTATCGCCCGTGCGGCCGAGGTAGTTGACGATGTGGCCCGGCGGCCAATAGACCACCGCGCCACGCCGCGACCAGCTCGCATATTCCAGCACCCGCTCGTCGCCGTCGGAGGTCGCCACGTAGCGGATGCCTTGCGCCTGGAGCCGGTCTAAGTGCCTGGCGAAGTTCTCGCCGTTGCGGTACTTCGCCCACCACTCGGTTGCTTTGTCGAATTGTTGCACCCAGCGGAGTGCGCTGGTCGTCGAAGCGTGCCCGCAGCTGCCGGCACGGTTGCGCTGCCGCCATTCGGGCGCGAGGTCGGCAATCTGTTGGGCCTGGAGCGTTCCGACAATCAGCCAAATGACCCATGCCCAAAATGCAACCCCGACTCCTGTGTAAAACAGGTTGTGATCGTCTTTCAAGAATCTCACGGTTGCCCAATCTCCCGCCACTGGAACGGCGTCCACACCGGCCGCTCGTCGTAGATGTTGGAAATGATGTAGGAGCCGTGGCCGAGATTCGCGATGCGGGTGCCGTCCCAGCTCTTGTACGTCTGCGGTGTGTAAAGCGCGAGCGGCTGGCCAGCGAGCTCCGCCACTCGACGCTTGTGGAACTCCACAAACTCGAGCAGCTTCGGCAGGTGCGCATATTGCGGATCGTGTTGTTTCACCGCTGCCACAACGCAATCGGCCACGACCGCAAAATCCTGAGCGGCTTCCAGCCCGCCGTCGTAAGGCAAGCTCAGCTCTTTCGTGCACTGGGCGTCATTGGCGTAGCAGGTCCATTCGTCGATCAGCGACAAGCAGTTGCGGCCGATGCGGTCGTTGGCAAAGTAAATGCGGTGGCGGCTGTTGCGGATCCGCTGAGGGACAATCCTCGCGACCTGGCCGATCGTCACGTTCGGCGGCGTCACAACGAAACACCGCCCGCCACCGACGTAGAACGCGCAGTAGTCGTGCCCGTACTTGCGACTGAGCTCGCCGTTGCAAAAGTGCGTCGCCTCGTGACACTGAGTTGCCTTATCGAAACCGCGGATCTGCCCCAAGCCGTGTTGCGGGCAGCGGCTCAGCATCTCGCGCAAGATTCCTTGCCCGTCCTGGCTGCCCCGCGGCTTATACTCAAACCAAGCGCACTCACCGTATACTGCCCACAACGCGAGCGCCGTAAACACGAACAGCGGCCAAATCTGTCGGAATGTAAGGCGCTTTTTCATTGGTAAAGTTTCACGCTCGAGATGGCCGCGTCGTCGATGATCAGCGTGTGCGGATTGGGAGAGACCTGCGAGGCGTAGGCGTTCACGGCCCATTGACGTGGGTACTCGGCATCCGGCCTGTTGAACTGCGTTTGGATATTCGAGAAGTCGAATTGCTTGACGCCGTCCAGCCAGACTTGCAGCTTGCCGGTCTTGTCCTTGCGCCACATATAGCGGGCTTCGAGGTGATACCAGCGAGCCGGCAGGATCTCGAAGGTGCCAGTCCCCTTATCGCCACTGCCGCGTGTGTTGTAGCCGCCGTCCGTGCCGATGTGGCTGTGGACGTAGAGGTACATTTTTCCGTTGCTGGCCATTCGCGGCCCGACGTTCCAGCAGGGGTCGCTGCCGCTGAGGTCGCGGCCATTTTGCCGGTTCGATTTCCACTGCATCTGGTTGTACCAAGCCGATTTGGTCTTCACCGGCATGTAGATCCAGCAACTGTAATAGGCGTCTGTCGGTAAGCCAGCACGCGGATTCGAGTTGTTGACCCAGCGTCGCGGCCAACGCACGCCGCTATCTTCGCGGCTGGTGTTGATCGTGGAACTCAACGCATACCGCCCACTGTGTACGGGCGTGGTGACAATCTTGTACGAGTACGAGCCGCTAGCCCACGGCTTGCAGCTCGCGTCGTTCCATTCGCACGTGCCACCGCTCTCGTGCGTGGCCTTCCACAGAATGCTCGACTGCACCGTGGTCGGCAGGCCTTCGAACCAGTTTGCACCGCAGCAGGCGCGCGCGAACAACAGCAGCGCCGCGATGTACAGCGGCAGCAAATGCTTGATTGTCAGCGAACGAGAATTGGTCATCGACATCATGTCATCAACCTTATTGGGTTAGCGTGGGTTTTTGCGCAATGCACATGCACGTCAAGCACGGCCACACGTACACCATGCGGCCGCAACCAGGGCAGCGGTTGCTCTGTATCGTCTTCGCGTTGGGATCCCATTCACTGCGCGGCCCGTTGCGGTGGTGCACGATGTAATGCACCGTGCATTGCGCGACGTTAAACAATCGCGCCACTTCCACCTGCAGCATCCCGCCCGCCACCAGCTTGCGGATCTCGTTGCGCTGTTCGTCGGTAAGTCGCATAGTCCATCGCCAAATCACTTCCGCGCGGCAACAGTCCTGTGGTGTTGAGGTACGCGCCGCGCACGGCCTGCACCACCGTCCACGACCACACGCTCACGAACATCGCAATCGACTGCAGCTTTTTGAGCCGCGAGTTCCAAACTCCTCGCTCCTCGCTCCTCGCACCTTGCTCCTGTGCGATCGCCATCAGCACGGAAATAAAGATCCCGTCGCCAACGGGTCGCGGCAGATATTCGGGGTGGTCGCACACGTAGTCGTGCGGCAAGGCGGCCAGCAGATGCCAGTCGAGCATCTGGCAACCTGGCAGCCACCGCAGAAACCACGGGATACTGGCCCCGTTGAAGCGGTAATTGGCCCGGATCCACAGACTCTCGTCGTTGTAGCCGTAGCCGTACCGCAGCGGGCACTGCGTCACGAACCAGCCGGGCCGCGTGTGATCGAGCGCGATCGGAAATGCGTAGGCCGCATTCCACTCGATCACGACCAGTCCGAACCGCAGTCTGCGAAGGTCGGCAGCCATGCACTCCATTTCATGCTGCGAACTTGGTTTTTTGGCGGCGCTTATGCGACCGCCCCGGCCTGGGGATCTCACGAAACCCCGTCTTGCGCTGGTAGCACACGATGCAATAGCCGACACTCACCAGCACCAAGCCGCCACAACCGCCACATCGCACGATGTCTTCTTCCTCCGCTCTCCGCTCTCCGCTCTCAGCTCTCTGCTCCTTCATTCGCCGCTTGTACCGCGACACGGTCGACACATCCACCCCCAATTTTCGGGCGATGTGCGCGTTCTTCCACCGCGCCGTGAGCAATCGCTCAATCTCCCGCCGCACCTGGCGTGGCAAACCACCACGGCCTGAGTTGCTGTTACCCACAGTTGCTGTGCTCCTCTGGGGGCAGGGAAATAACAAGCAACTGCTTGCCGTCGTGCGTCTCTCGCTGCACTGGCAAAGTCACCGGACCTTTCGCCACCCAGTTGAGCGCGGAGAATGCTCGCAGACCGCTGATCGTCGCGTTGTGGTTGCCGCTGAGCTGAACCTTTAGGCGATGCGGATCGGTTTCTTCGTTGGTCAGCTCGATGCCGATTTTTCGCTGATCAACATCGACATGCAGAATGGCAAATTGGCTTTCGTACAGCTCAGGAAAGCGAATCATCGACGCGATGTTGAAGTACAGCATCCCGTTTCGGTTGAATGTCACCAGCACGTCGGTCGGTCGTATTGGTGCGTTCCTTTTGAAATGCTGCGTCGTGGTTACCTTGTGAAATCCCATGAACTTACTCCGTGGGTTAAGTCGCTCACTTCAGTCCTTTCCGTCGCGATCTCTCCGCGCGCTGCGCACGCGCCGGCAGGCGGCGTGGATCTCGAGCTCGACCTGCCACTGCTCACGTGCCGTGAGCTCGCGGACTTCGCCCTCTTCCACCAGAGCGAGCGATTCGGGCGGCATTGGCTCGACGTCCAGCAAATACTCCGGCGTCTCGTAAGGGTCCGGCGTTGCGATCATCAAATAAAAAAAGCCCGCGATGGAGCGGAGAGCGAGGAGCCAGGAGCGAAGAGTCAGAATGATCTGGCTCTCAGCTCTCAGCTCTCAGCTCTCAGCTCCACCGCGGGCTTTGGTGGTTCCATGTGCCCGCTGAATTAAGTTGTGAGGATCGAGGAGCGAGCTGCGAGTGTATTTTGTCTCGCTCCTCGCTCCTCGCTCCTAGCTCTCACGCTGCTTTCGGCAAATTCGGCTGATCGATTTTGATCGTGCGCGCGTAAGTGATGTGGTCCAGCACGCCGTCGCGGACCACCAGCTCGTGCCGTGAGTAGCGGCGGTTTCTAGCGTCGTCGAGGAGCAACGCTTTTAACAGCGACAGACCATCCTCGCGGGTTTTCGTGCGGCGTTCTTCGTGCTGGTCCATTTAGCGCCTCAGACGCCAGCTGCGGCGAGCCGGCGGCTCGGTGCATTTGCCATCGGGGCAATCCGTCGGTTGCTGCGGTGCAGCTCGCGGCCGCGGCGGCACGGCCTTCACGAGCTTGTACCAGACTTGGCCAACAACGGCGGCCTGTTGCGATGGCGGACCAGTCCGCACCAGCGACCAACCTGGCTCGCTCGCCACGTACCACTGCTCGCCGTTGAGCTGATACGCGCGGACCACGTTCGTCGGCACCGCGTTCAGCGCATAGGTCGACAACTCGACGGCCTGCACCACGCCAGCCAGGCCGACGAGCAACAACAACATCGCGATACGCATCCTTGCGTCTCCTTCTGTGAATGTCGACGGCAAGCCGTCGGTTTGGGCTCCTTGCTCTCCGCTCTCAGCTCTCCGCTCCTATGCGGCGACCTTCCCGACCACGAGCTGAAACCGGAGCTTGTCCGGGTCATCGGGGTGCAGGCGGGCCACCAAGCCTTGTGCTGCGAGAAACTTGTGCGCCGCCAGGTATCGCGAGCCCTGCCGCACGTCCACGATCAGCCGCTTCCGGATGACCGGGCAGAGAAACAACTTCGCTCGCTCCAACAGCGCACTCCCGACTCCCAGGCGCT
>Ga0137319_1000202_pt1 | contig 21746 bp, 37 predicted proteins | sample EasRivERMZT333_2_FD_104752 | JGI IMG/M metagenome (GOLD analysis project Ga0137319, IMG submission 104752) | Soil microbial communities from meander-bound floodplain in the East River, Colorado, USA - East River MetaG ERMZT333_2 | ecosystem: Environmental > Terrestrial > Soil > Floodplain ... | reverse complement strand
GCGAAAGTGCTTGAGGCGCGCCGGCACGTCCGTATACACCACCGGTGTGGCGTTCGGCGCGCGACGGTTGCGGTAGGTGAGCAGCTCCATGAGGTCGCCGTACATCGCGACTGCGTGCTGCGCGAGCGCGTCCATGGCCGTCTGGGAGAGCATCGGGGCTCCTTCGGAGAGGGAGGAGGGAGTGAGGGAGTGAGGAACGAGGGGTCGGATCCGGATTCCCCCTGCTGCCTTACTCCCTTACTCCCTCCTCCCTCAGTACAGTTTGATCACCGTGCGCTTGCGGGTGCCCAGCGTCGCCAGCGTGCCACTGCTATCGAGGGCGAGCGCCGTCTGCCCGTACTGCGTCGAGTTCAGGCCGGTGCCGTCCTGCCCACGTTGCAAGCTGACGCGCGTGTCGCCGTCGCCGATGTCTTTGGCGCGCGGGTCGATCAGACAGACGTAATGCGCCGAGAGTTGCACCTCAATGGCCCAGAGGGTCGGCTCCGGCTGGCCCGTGTCGACCAGATAGGTGCCCAGCATGACCTGCGCCAGGTCGATAGACATCTGCACCTGGGCATCGGTGGCCGACGTGGGACAGATGAGACGCACCTCCTCGACGGTGGCATGCGGTGGGGGCACGTTCCCCTCCTCAGCGCCGGCTGCGAGGCGTCGGTTCTTCAGGCAGAGGCGGCTCGACAGGCGGTGGAGCCGGCGGTGGAGCCGCCAGTCCGGCTGTGCCAGTCACGGGTTCGAACTTGTCGGGAAACGCGCGGAGCTCTTCCGGGGTCGGCTCGATCAGATCGCCCGCGGCGTATTGCTTGCCACGCAGACGATCCTTCTCATCGCGTTCGAGCCGCGAAAAATCGGTTTTGAGACGATACTGCTCAGCCATACCACATCCTTTCGCTGGGCGTACACGGGTCGCTATGCGACACCCGAATAATGCACGACCCCCACTTTATCGCCGCCATCGACTTTGATCCGCGGCACAATGGAGCCGATGACGCGCACGTGCTGCGCCAATCCGCCCATAATATCCCAGGGCACATTGGCGGGGTCCATCTTAATCGCCAGATCAATCGTGCGGCGTTGCAGCTCGACCAGCACGAGTTGGCCCGCTGGCATGGCGTAGATAGGCTTGATGGAGACGATCTGGGGGAAGGACTCTTGAATACGCCGAAACATATTCCAGGCCCGGTCCACCCCTTCCATCGCAAACATCTGGCCATACTGGAGGACGTTCATATAGAGCGCATAAGGCCCAGGACGTTGAATCCCAATGAGGGCGTTAATCATGGCCAGAATGGTCGGATAGATATTGTCGGGATCGGTCCACGTCGCGCCGGAGCCCGTGATCCGCTGGGGATGCGTGCGGTAGCCGTAGATGGTCAGTCCATCATAGACATGATCAGGCGCGCCGTTAAAGAGCCAGTCCTCGAACTTCTCATCGACCGAGCGCATCGCTTCTTCGGCATAGGCGGTGTCGAGCGTGCCGCCGTTGCGCTGCATGGCTTCGACTTCCGTCAGATCGAACTCCCAATCTTCGTACGCAAAGGGCAGTGGGACCATATGCGGGGCGAGGCTCAAGCGCTGGTTATTGCCCGCCGCGCTCATGCGCATGTCGGTCAAGGCCGGGTCCATCCGCGTGACGGTCTGGTACATGGACGCCGCGACGCCGAGGTTCGGAATGGTCTGCGTGAGGCCGCGACTGGTGAGATCGAGGACGCCCGCCATATACTGGTCCGCAGTCCGCAGCAAGAGCGTGTCAATGAGGAGCCACTGGTCACGCATGAGTGTCGTGGCATTGGTGTGCAGCTGATAGTGCTGCTGGGATTGCTGGATCGCATGGAGACGCAAGCGCGCGATCCCCTCATGCGACAGCATCGACGGCGGCGGCCCCCCGCGCATGGCCTGGGTTTCAAGGGCGACTGGCATAGACGGTGCTCCTTATTGCGCCACAATGCGCACGACGATGCGGCCCGGCGACGGATCACCCGAGGCCAGTTCCGCTTCCCAGGCTTCGGCGACAATCGGCCCCGTGGTGGCCGCGCGCAGGAGCCCATTGCCCGCGGATTCGAGCGGCGTCCCGAGGGGAATCGCCGTGCCGGTGGCACAGCGCGCGAAGATACGCGCGCCCGGGCTGGGCGCAAGCGTAAACACCGTGTCGCCCACGGGGTAGACATCGTCGATGCACTTGCCAAACTGCCAGTTGCCGTCGGCAAAGAGCGGCGCGGCACGCCCGGCAGCGGTGCCATGGGCGCGGACTTTGCCATTGTCCGCACCAGGCGTCGCAATCATCTCGATCAGATCTCCAGGCGTGATGAGCGCTTGCGCGGTCGCGTGCGCCTGATTACACGGCCCCCAACGCATGATCTGCTGGTTTGGCATGCCAACCTCCTTTCGTTGCCATAGGATAGGAGACGACTACGCGCTCTTGGCCTCCACTTGCTTCGTCAAAATCGACAGGGGCTTCCAGGCGTCAAGTTGCTCGCCTTGCTGGCGTACTGCGGGGAATCCCTGGCCGTCGTAGGCCGCACTCGGCTGCTCACCCATGGCCGTGAGGTCCTCCAGCTCCTGGAGCGACATGCTCTTGAGGGTGGACTCACTCAGACGACACCACGTATTCGCCACCAGTGCGGCAATGACCGTCGCCTTCCGCGTCTCCTGCGCCTGGAGGGCTGCCAGCGCGTCCGTGTCCGGCTCGAGATAGGCGAGCTGGGCTTCGGACATCGCTTCGAGCACGGCGCGGTCGCTTTCCGTCCACTTCGTCTGCGTGTGCGTGATCAGCGCTGTGACACGCGCTTTGACCGCCTCAGTGGCCATAGGAGAGTCCTCCTGTTGTTGCGTGACGGGGACATAGGTGGTCTGGCGCTGCACGTCCGTGGCGCCTTCGGTGAGGGCGATCTGGCCGTCCGTCTCGGTCCATGAGCGCTGCAGCAAGCGCTCGCCCTGACGGTAGGTGAAGGTCTGGTTGGCCACGTCAACCGCGTCGATAAAAATTGGGGTGAAGTCCACGGCCATCTCACGCGCCAGCGCACCGTAGAGACTTTCCCGTATGTCAGCGTCCGTCTGGTTCGTCCGGAGCGGTGGTGTCGGGAGTTGGCGTGCGAGCGCGCAGATCTGCGCATTCGTGCCATCACCCACATAGTAGCCATTCACAAAGACGGCAGGTGCTCCTGGCGGGAGCTCAGCTTCCTCTTGCTGCACAAAGGTTTTCAGGGTGTGCACAAAGCCGCGCCAGCCGCGCGCCTGCACATGGTCCATAGGCGTCTCCTGATGGCAGGTGCACTGCTGGTTGAGGCGCGGACTCCCGCAGCCACTCTGCCAGTCGCAGGCGCCGATGCCGTTGGGTAAGAGGGCGAGATGGTCAGGCCGGAGATCATGGTGCACCTCGCTGAAGGGCACCCCGTAGAAGGCGCCGCTGGTCTCTTCGGCGTACGAGTAAAAGCCGGTGGAGATCTCGAGGGGCGTCTGCGCTTCGAGCATGGTCATGGCCTGCACCGCTTCGCCACCGACGGCCTGCACCTGCGCCACGTCAAGCCAGAGTTCCGCCTGCAAGCTCGTGACCGTATGCCCTTGACGTTGGCCAGTCCCAAGGCGTGCACGGTAGAGATGCCCGACGCCTGCGTGAGCGAGGACCTCGGGGGTGCGCGCGCTCATGGGCACGCCATGCGCATCGAGCGGGTGGTTCAGCACGACGGGCACGTTGTTCCAGTCAGGAGCGATGAGTTCGCTGCCGGGAATGTAGGCACCATTGAGCACGCCTTCCACAATTAAAACGGCGGGAGCAGTCAGATATTCGCGGTTGTGCAGGGTGAGACGCGCGGGGGGGACGGTCAGGGCAGTCTGGATGGTGAGGCGCCGTGTCGTGCGTGGCATGCGGGTGCATCCATAAAAAAAAGCCCGGCCAATCGAGACCATCTCGATCAACCAGGCTTAGTGCGTTCTAGAGGCCTGCGCTCACTCCTCGGAGTGGCGAGTTGCGACAACTATGGAATGAGCCAACACTTTTGTCAAGTTCTTACAGGCACTCAAGGCCGTTGCCTTGCCCGTGAGCACAATGTCACATTTGCCCAGATGCCCACCGGCGTGATGAAAGGTGACAGAGCCATTGGCCTGGCTCTCCAGGATATGCACCCACAATTCGAGCACGTCGCGTGTGACACCATGGCGCGCGAGCAGCGCGAGCAGGCCTGCAGTATGGTCAGACATAGCGCGCAAGTCCCTCTTCTAAGGCCCGTGCCACATCGTGACGGATAGCGGATTCTCGTATACGCACGAGAGGATAGTTGTTCCTGCGCATCCATCCATCCTTCTGCCGGTCGCGTTTTTGGACTTCCGGCCTTGCATGCCAATAGTCACCATCGCATTCTAATACCAGTCCAAGCCGAGGCAAAAAGAAATCGACGGTCCACGGTCCTAGAGGCATTTGCGCAAAGAACGATTCGCCGCGCTGGCGCAAGGCATCCGCAACGCGCACTTCAAGAGAGGACGGTCGGCCTTGTTGCTTGCCTGTACAATACGCGCCCACGCATTGCCGTGAGCAAAAGCGGCCTTCGCCCATGAGGACCTTGGCTCGCTTGACACGAAACAATTGCCCACAGGCTGCGCAGCGTTGTGTGATATGTGCCGCTGGAATAAAGAGGTGATGCTCAAGACCACGGACAAGTCTCTTCCCTTTCCCCATGCATGCACGAGAGCAATAGCGTGCTTCATCTTGCCTGCCTCTTGCCACCTCAAATGGTTTCTCACATATGGCACATAGAATCACAACATAAATCTTTTTGTTCCATGCTGCTGTGCCAATCTTTGCTTTATCGGAACATGCCTTGCCACAAAACTGAGCAGAGATAGCAGGTCTTATCTGAAAAACTTTCTGACAATACTGACAGACACAGTCTTTTCTTCTAGTGAGATTTTTACCACTACATGCACGACTGCAAAATATCTTTCTATCTGATGCCTGTTTCTCAAATTGTTTGTGACATTGTTGACAGGTAAGTGTGAGAACTTTCCGTCGAGAAAGACAGAAACAGATACGCGAACAATAACGTTGGGTGAGTTTAGAGGAGGGGACAACAAAGGTGGTACCACACTGCGCACATGGACGAGACTTCGACATAACACCTCCGATAGTGTTTCCGAGAGAGTTGATAGGCCAGGGCGTCTCGGAAAGCGCCTTTTTGCTGCGTCCAGCTAGACCTATCAACATTATATCCAAATTTAAGTGATAATACTAGTACTAGTTGTACATCGACACTGAGGATGTAAGGGAGGAAACATCACAGGCCCTAGAGGCGTCTGAAAGGGCTCATAGAGCCCCACGCCAGCAGCGTTTTGGCTTCTCGTAGACTGACATTGAGCACATAATCTTTCATCTGGTGACACAATCCAGTGTCTTTTCACTCGCTCTGGATCAAGACTACCGCTACGGTCCGCCTGGGTAAGCAACGCATACGCTCCATAGTTCGATGCGTACATGCTTTCTGTTCGTGCAATGTTCTCCACCCGGAGCTGCAGCGCCCGCCGGGCGGCCCGGTCCACCTGCGCTTGCGCCTGCGCCCGTGTCTTGCCGGCATCGAGCAGCCGCTGGCGCAGCGTCTCGATCGCCTCCGTCTGGCGCGGCGTCAGGCCGACGAACGCTTCGAGATCCCGCATCATCTGGGTCATGCTGCGACCGTCCTCGAACCCGCTCCGGATCACCGCGCGCACGTTCTTCAGCGTCGTCTCGCCAATGCCGACGATCTGGGTCCCGGCGTAGGTCTCGATGGCGGTGAGGGCCTCGGGGACGACCCGCCCGAACTGCACGGCGATCTCGGCCCCGAGCGTGGCCTCTGTCGCCGGGAGCACCGCCTCCGCACTGCGGCTGGCGGTCTCGCGCAGGAGCAGTTGCAGCGGCAGCCGCACGGCCTCACTCACGCTGCGCCAGGCCGGAGCGATCAGGCGCTCGACGTCGAGCAGGTTGCCGCTGCGCAGCGCGGCGCGCATGGCGTCCGTGTCGAGGTCCGCCTGGTAATCACTGAACGCCACCTGCCAGAGCGTGCGGAGCTGCGGGTAGGCCCGGTCGGCCTCACGGTGCAGGAGCTGCCAGGATTCCACGCGCGACGGCGTGTCGACGAAGCGGCGTTGCGCAGGACGCGCGGCGACAAGGATGGTGAGGGGCATAGGCTAGAGGTCCTCGTCATCCGGGAGCGCGTCCGGGAGAGTATAGTCTGACTCAGGACTTAATCCTAAGTATACATTCCTGAACTCTTCCGGCGGCACGACGGTTTCTGCCATGCCTGGCGCGTATTGATTGAGGGCAGTGGCAATGTGCTGCGCCACCTCGGCTTGTTTGGCCGAACTGAGTGCAAATAAGTTCTCCCAGACGACGCTGTACGGCTGCGCCGGCGCAGGGAGGGCCCCCAGCAGCAGCAGCCGGTCAATCAGCGGCCTGAGCAGGCTCTGTTCCGCAAACGTCGTCTGACGGCGGCTCACCCGTTGCAACCACGCCTCTTGGTCCTGTTCGGAAGCTAATTGCCCCCTCTCAGACCCGGTGAGGATGCGCTTGGGAATGCCCGTGGTCCCGGCGATCAGGTCAATCAGCACGTCGAAGTGATCGCGCGGGCTCGCGGCCTGACCGCTCAGCTCCTTGATCGTGGCGCCTTCAACGCGGAGGTAATCTTTCAAGCGGAACTGAAACTCCTCGATGGCCTGCTTGAAGACCTCCTCGTCCCCGGGCTGGAGTTGATAATCATCACGGCCCTCTAAGCCGATTAAGCGACTTGCCCCACGCCAGAAGAACTCTGCAGAGCCCCCCACCACCTTCAGCAAGTCCTCCAGGCGGTCAAACACGGGCTTGAGCCGCGGAATGCCGTACACGTCGTCGTCGAGGCAGTCTTCGGCGACGTGCAGCACGCGGCTGGCGTGCACGAACCCGATCTTGCGCGGCAACGTGCGACTCGAAGACGTCGTGCTGCGGTTGAAATTGACCTTGTACACGGACGGCTGGCCAAAGAGCGGCGAGGCCGGGTTCGTCTCGAAGGCCTCGATCTCGGCAAACTCCTCACTGTACGGCGCGAGAAAGAGCACGTCGTCCGGACTGCGCACGGCCCGAGCCGGCGCTGCCAGGTCGGGCTGCCCGCGCAGGCCGATGAGCAGCACACTGTACTGCCCCAGGTTGGCGAGCACGTCGGTGCGCACCAGCCGGGCATAGACGCCCAGACGCATGACCAGCGCCTGCCAGGCGACCTCGAAGGGCGTCTCGACGTCGTCTTGATCATCTTCCTGCACCGTCGGCGGCTGGCTCCATGTCGCCTCGGGGTAGGCGCGGATCAGGCGATGCGCCAGGTCGCGGCGCTCGTAGCACGCTTTGTAGTCGGCGTACTCCAGCTCCGGCTTATAGCCCAGGATGTGCGCCAGGTTGCGGCGTGGCGCGAGATGCCAGGGCGCGAAAGCCTCGCGCAGCGTGCGCGCCGTGGCGGCGGCGAACTGGCGCAGCAGACCGGGGTCGGGCGTGAGGGTGTGGCCGTTCGTGTCAGGCATCGCCGTCGTCCTCCTCGGGTTCGCGCTGGATCGCGATCCCATGCATGTCGATCACTTCCTCGGGGGTGTCCACGTCGTGGAAGGCGTGCTGGTAGCCCGCCGCGAGGAGCTTGGCGCGGATTTCCCGGTACGCGGCCGGGCTGAGGGGCAGGGTCACATACGTGTGCGTCTGTCGCATCGTCGCTCCTTACCAGGCGCGGAGACGGCGCGGTTCCTGCGTCAGCACGGCCACGGCACCCGAGAGCACGTCCACCTGGTCGTCATGATCACCGTAGGGAAAGAGTCCCAGCTCATCGAGGAATGGCGTAATCCATGGCCCACGGACCAGCAGCACATTCCCGGCTTCGGCAGCACTCGATGCCGGCCGCGCGCGCGTCACCTTATCGCCTGACGGTGGATGTCCATAGACCGTATACCCAGGCAGCACGTCACGCTGGAAACGATCGATGACCAACTTCCCACTCGCGCCGCCTTCCTGTTCGATGTGAATCTCGACGCGTGGGCCGTCTTCGTTGGCGGTCTGCGCGACCAGGTCATCGACGCCTTTCGGGGTGGTGCGTATCCGGCGCACATCGAGGATCCAGTACTGCCCGCGTTGCACGCGGACCTTCCCCCCCACGGTCCAATCCGGGTCAGTGGCCCCCGGCCTGGGAGCCGTCGCCGCCAGGTCCCAATAGCGTACCATACGGCCCTCGCGAGGGAAATGCTCAACGATAGGAAACCACTCCCGGCGAAACAGCTCGCCTTCCACCTCCGCGTCCCAGTTGCCATCGAGGAGCTGCTGACGCGTCAGCGGGTCGAGGTATGCCAGGGTAGCCATGTACGCCGTGCGGTCGAGGTGCGGGTTGTCGTCCAGCCGGGAGGGCAGGAAGGGACGTCCCTCGTGCAGGCCTTCGGTGAGGAAGCGCTGTTTCACCCAGGCATGCCCAGTGCCACCAGGGTTGCTGGCGCCGCGCATGCGCAAGGGCACGGGCATGCCGAGCGGCCGTCTGAGACGCGAGAAGAGGTAACGGTACTGGGACTCCCGGAACTGGCTGAGTTCGTCAAAGCCGCAAAACTGCAACTGCGCGCTCTGGTAGCGGTACTGGTCGTTCACGTTGGCCAGGTAGCCAAAGGAGAGGGTCGACGGCCGGCCGCTGGTGGGAAAGGTCCACGTGTGGTCGGCGCCGTTCCAGTGCGCATCACTGGTGTCGAGCCAGGCATGCGCGACGTCCATCAGCGCGCCAGGCAGGGCCAGATCCGTGTAGTGCCTGCGGAGCAGGAGCGCCGCGTAGCCTGGCACATCGACGTACTGCAGTGCGGCCATGAGGAGGGCGAGACTTTTGCCCCCACCGGCCGCACCGCCAAACAGCGCTTCACGGTGCGGGAGGAGGAGAAACGCGGCCTGTTTCGGCGTCGGGAAGTAGGGCAGGTACCGATTGAGCCGGAGACCCTGGAAGAGCCTCGTCCGTGCCAGCGCCGCCGAACTGGGCGAGGAGGGTCGCAACTTCGTGGAGGAAGGCATCGGTGGCGCCTGTCGTGTCCGGCTGCCAGGGCTGATCGCCGGCCGGGGTCGTGGGAGCAACCTTGTGCGGAGCGTTCAGGCCGAGCAGCTCACTTTCTTGTTTGAGCGCGCGCAAGATGGCGCCCAGCTCGCCCGTTCGCCACGCCGCCTTGCGCACCGCGCGCAGGTCGGCGAGGTGCTGCGCCTGGTGGCTGTCGGTATCGCGCGCCGCGTCGCGCTTCCAGTCGGCGAGCAGCAGCGCGGCGTCGCGTGCGATCGTTGCCTGACCCCAGGGTTGGCCCGTCGCCGGATTGACTTCCTTTTGCGCCTCCAGGGCCTGGGTGATGTCGCGGATACTATAGCCCTGGACACGCAATTGAGCGACCAGGCTCTGGCGATGCGCCATGACGGGCGCAGGGTCATGTGTCGCGGTACGCGGCCGACGATTGGGCACTGTCTCATTCCATGTGTCTCACTCAGCACTCGCCTGTGCCATTGCGAACACAGGCGCAACCAGCGTGATACGGCGAGAGCATGCCCCGCCCCGCGCCCCGTGTCAAGCGCCGGCGTCCGCCCGCCGGCGCGCCCTGCGCCGCTGCTCCGCCGTGAGCAGGCGCCGCACCAGCGCCGAGACGCCCTCGGGCTGGCGCTTCGCCCAATCGCGCAGGGGGCGCGGCAGGTCGATGTGGATATCCACGTAGCCGTGGGGGACGGGACCGGGTTTTGGGTCGCGTGTAGCCATGGAAGAAAGGTACCACGTTGGATATTTAATATCCACGAGATCCCGTGCGTCGCCCTGCCACGCCCAGGGGGACGCTGGCGTGTGTCTGACCCCGGACGCGGCGCGGGACGTCCATGCTTTCGCGTGCACGCCGGGGGAGCATAGCGCGGGCGGGGGCGATTGTCACCCTTCTACGGCCCCAGCTCCTCCAGGCGGCGCAGCACGTCGCGGTTTTGCGCCGCGATGGTCTGCGCGATGGCGGTGATGTCGGACAGCGCTTTGGCCGTCTCGCCGTGCATGCTGGTCTGGCTCACAATGAGACGCCACCAGACCACCATAACCGCGAGCAGGACCACGGCCGTCAGTCCCACGTTGAGGGTGAAGAACCAGCCGAGATCATGGCTCATCTGGGTCAAGGTAGCGTCGAGATGCTTGAGCACCTCACTCATGGTCGGGTCCATCCGCCGTCTCCGTTTCTGCTATACTGTGCCGGGTCTCTGGTGCAGTGTGCTGGCTCCAGAGGGAACTGCCGGCGAGGTTAGGCCACAACCAGGACCTCGCCGGTGGGCAACAACTCGCTACTCACACCCGACTCTTCCGACAAGCCCAGCAAATAATCCGTGGTAGTCCTAAGCGCGCGCGCCAGGCGAGCCACCATTTGCCCGCCAGGGTCTTTGACGTCGGACCTCTCAATGCGTGCAATCGTATTCGTATTAATCCCGGCTGCTTCGCCCAGCTCACGCTGCGTCCATCCTAATCGCCGTCTCAATAAATGCACACGCTCACCAAGATTCATGCCAAGCACCTCCTGTTATTAGTATACAAATATGAATTATTTTTTGCAAATAAGGATTTTTTTGTGTGGCGTGACTATACAAATAAGGATAGAATTAGAGTATAACAAAGGCGCGTCGAGTCCTCGCAAAAGTTCCGACGCGCCTCGTGTCCCTCACCCCATTACAGGAGATGAACGATGCAAAGCATAGGCGATGCCCCTGCGTATTACAAGCGCGCGAAACGCCTGCACCGCGCCGCGTACCACCGGTCTGTGGCGCTCACGCCCGAGCGCAAGGCGCGGTTTGTGGCGGAGTCGATTACACTGAAAGAGGACGAAGGCCGGCCCTGGAGCTGGGCGGAGTATGGGATTGTCGAGCAGTCCGCGATGCATCTGCTGGTGCTCGCTGCGCGAGAGGAGCTGTAGTCATGGACGCCCTGGCAGAGGAGCGCATTGCCACGTTTACACAGGCGGTAAAAAGGACGTTTGACCTCGCGATGGCGCGGCTGCCCAAAGAGTCGCACGCGCATCTCGAACGTGCGCACGCCTTAGTCATCCATCGCCACGTCTTCCCCACGGACGACGGCAAGCACGCGCAGGTGCTGTCGTCCGACGGCACGCGGTGGTATCCGGTCAACGGCCACTGTACGTGCATGGACGCGTCCAGAGCGCCACAAGGGCTGTGTAAGCATCGCCTCGCGTTCGGCCTGTACCGCCGCGCCAGCGAGCTGCTCTGGGAAGGGAGTCAGGGAGCAGGAACGAGGGGGGAAGGGGGGAGATCCGACCCCTCGCCCCTCACTCCCTCCCTCCCTCACTCCCTTCCGGAGGCCCCCGCGTCAGTCAACGTGCGCCTGTGTATCGATGGCCATGAGTGCCAGTTCACCATGCGCGATGCGGACGAAGCGCGCCTGGTCGAGCGCCTGCAGGCCCTGCTCACGCGCTTCCCGCAGCAGGCGAAGACGACGAGCGAGGCGAGCACGCCGGCGCAGCCACAGACGCCAGGCGCGCCGCCCGTGTGCCCTCATCACGGCAAGAGTAAGGAAAGTACGAAGGCGACTGGCACGTTCTTCTGCCCGTCGAAGATGGCCGATGGCACGTATTGCCAATGGCGACACCCGGCGGCGTAAGCGCACCGGGCACGCGCGCGGCGGGCGGTGGGGCGCGACGGCGCCCTGGAGGACGCGAGACAGGACGCCGACGCCGAACGGTACGCGTCCGCGTCGGCAGCGAACAGCGTGCACGTCGCGCACGACGTGTTCTAACCACCCCCACCGGGGCGTCCGTGCGGCGCCCCACCGCCCGCCGGCGCGCGTGTCAGGGAAAGACCGACACGGGAATCAGGGTTCGCCTGATAGAGCGTTGGCACAAAGGTGCCGATACGAGACCCTAGAGACCAATCACCCCTACACACGAAAGAACGTTGTATGCGTACCCCCCGAGCGACCCTCACGTTGACACTGGTCCTGAGCCTGGCAGGCGTGGCCAGCGCGGATGTGTACAAATGTCCTGACGCTGCTGGACGGCAGCATTACCAAAATATGCCCTGCGAGGGCGCCGATGAGCCGGCAATCATCTCGCCAGGCCCTGGCAGTCAGTATAGAGGACCGGGAGCGCCGGTCCGTGCCCAGGCACACGCTGTCCCCCAGGTACACGCCGGCCACCAGACAGCGCCGGCCCATGCGGAAGAGAAGGCGTCGGGCGGGCCGGTCGATACGCGCACGTTTGGCATGCTGGAGATCGGCAGTCACGAACGCGAGGTCCTGTCCAAGCTTGGACGGCCAGACCGTCTCTTCGAGGCTGCTAGGACGTTCGTGCCCGTGCGCCGTGCCGGGGGCGGTGTGGAGTTGCGCGAAAAGGTACGCTCCGCGTGGGTCTACGACAGCGATGGGTACACGCTGCGCACAGTGCTTTACTTTGAAGATGGGCGGCTGGTGCAGAAGGACAAGCAGGGACGTTAAGCAGAACCCTGCCTCACATTATCCAGGTGCTACTGTTCACCCTCTTTCGACGTGCCACCCGGTGCTTCCCCGGTGCTTCCCGCATCCCTGGGAAGCACGCCCCATCTTTCCATAACCGTTTGAATAATTGAGTACCCCCTGGGTGACTCGAACACCCGACCCTCGGATTAGAAGTCTGCGGCACACCAGGACTCCTCTAGTCTCCCCAGGGCTCTAGAGGGCTCTGAGTGACGCTAAAATAAGACTCCTAGTATCTCTCTATATCTCCTAGTATCTCTCTATATCTCCACAAATTGCTGCGCGGTGCTTCCCCGGTGCTTCCCCGGTATGCTAGGATAGGGCGAGGAGGTGCCTATGCCACGGCTCACCACCCGTCTCGTGCAGCAGCTCACGTGCGAGAGCGATCTTTTTCTCTGGGATGATCAGGTTCCAGGGTTCGGGGTACGCTGTCGCTCTTCTCAGAAATCCTACGTCCTCCAGTACCGCGTGATGGGAGGGAGAGGCAGCCGGCAGCGGCGTGTCACCCTCGGGCGGGTCGGCAGCCTCTCCCTGGACGATGCCCGCGTGCTGGCGCAGGAGTACCTGCGCGCGGTGCGCTACGGGCACGATCCGGCGGGGGCACGCCAGGCCATGCGGGAGGCCCCTATGGTCAAGGACCTGGCGGAGCGCTACCTCAGCGAGCATGCCGATCTCAAGAAAAAGCCGCGCTCGGCGGAGATGGATCACGTCAATCTCCGGCGGCACGTGCTCCCCGTACTCGGGACGGCGCGCGTTGGGACCCTGACGCGGGCCGATGTGGCACGTCTCCATCACGGCATGCGAGGCACCCCAGGGGCCGCCAATCGGGTGCTGGCGCTGCTCTCGAAGATGTGCGCGCTGGCGGAGCAGTGGGGGCTGCGCGATCCGGGCACGAATCCGGTCAAGGGCATCGAGCGGTACCGGGAGAGCCGGCGCGAGCGGCATCTGTCGCCGGTGGAACTCGGCAGGCTCGGAGAGGTCCTCAGGCGGGTGGAGCTGGAGCGCACGGAGAGTCCATCCACCGTGGTGCTGGTGCGCCTGCTCCTCCTCACCGGAGCACGGCTCGGGGAGGTCCTGGGGCTGTGCTGGGAGTCCATTGACTGGCAGGCCGGCAGTGTGCGCCTGGACGATTCAAAGACCGGGCCGAAGACGCTGTATCTCTCAGACCCGGCGAAAGCGGTCTTGGCTGGGATGCCCCGTCAGGAGGGCAACCCGTGGTGTCTACCCGGACGCGTGCACGGCCGTCCGCTGGTCAATCCGCAGAAGCCCTGGAGGCGCATCCGGACGCAGGCGGGCCTGGATGATGTGCGCTTGCACGATCTGCGGCACACGTATGCGGCGGTGGCAGCGCGGGGCGGGTTGTCCTTGCCGATGATCGGGGCACTGCTCGGGCACAGCGAGCCGCAGACGACGCAGCGCTATGCGCATCTCGTGGGCAATCCCGTACAGGCTGCAGCAGAGCAGGTGGGGGAGGCGGTCAAAGCGGCGCTGGGGGGCTAGGAGGAAAGAGGACACAACTCGTCGAGAACCTCAGCAGCGGCACGAAGTTGTGCAGAGGTACAGTGCAAAATCGCCTCCTTGTGAGCGACATCGTCAGGAGCAACCCGCGCACCAGGGGTGCTCTCAATCCCGAGAATCCAATCGCTGGTCACACCGAGCACGCGAGCAATCGCCACCAGCTTTTCAGGTGATGGCAGCTGTAGACCCTTCTCGATTTCAGAAATCATCGTATGCGAGGCATAGCCCGCGTCTATAGCTAACGCTTTCTGCGACATCTTCAGGTCTTTGCGCGCCTTCTTGATGCGATAGCCCACGCCTTTTTCGAACTCTCTCGGTTCCGTCTGGCTCATGTACATCCCCTGCGTAGTGTCGACATTATCGACATTATACCCCTTGATGCCCTGCGATGGTCTCACTTTTTAGTCGACCATAGAGACATAATGGTGTATATTGTCGACCATAGAGACATCAAGTGGAGGGGTGGATGAAGCCCGTTATCCGCAAATACCGTCGGCAAAAAGGCTGGACGCAACAAGTTCTTGCTGAGGCTATTGGACGCTCACGCTCCATCGTCGCGGAATATGAATCAGGGGCCACGAGCGTGCCACAACCGATCCTGTGGAAGATTGCTCGCTGCCTCGATGTGCAGGTGGATGTCCTCTTCGAAGACGAGCCTCCCCTCAACGGCCAGGAGTAGCCGCATGCCTGACACCTTCCTGCTCCCGGACGAAGCCGCGACCTACTTGCGCGTGGCCGTCAAAACGCTCACCAAGTGGCGCTGGCTGGGGAAAGGCCCACCGTATCGCAAAGTTGCTGGAAACTTGATCCGGTACGTGCAGAGCGAGCTCGACGCCTGGATGACCACGCAGGCCGTGCTCCCAGCGGTGGTCGCGATCAACGACGAGCCCCTGCCCCCGCCCCCCACGCCGCGCGCCGCGCTGCACGCGCTGCCGCCGGCGCGCCGACGACGGGCGTCGCGGGCGCCGCACTGAGGAGACACGTATGGACGACGCGCGCCAGTATCCCAACCACGTGTGCGCCTGTATGGACCGGGATCTCTCGCGGGCGGACCATCCCATCCTCACGGACGATGGCCGCAAGGTGATGGTCACGTGCGGCCATGGACACCGGCGGGTGATCCCATGCTGGCGCTGGGAGACGGAGCTGCAGCGCCGCGAGGAGGAGAACCGCCGCCATGCCTGACGTCCCCCTGCGCCTGCAACTGGCGTGTGCGAAGCGCGAGCTGGCGCTGCGCACGCGCGTGTACCCGCGCCTGGTGGCGAACGAGACGATGCTCCAGAGCACCGCAACGCGCGAGCTGGCGGCCATGAGCGCGATCATACGGACGCTGAAGGGTCTGGTCGAGGCGGAACGCGGCGAGGGTGGGCAGGCGGAGCTGTTTGGGGGGACGGGGAGCGAGGGACGCGATGGCGAAGTATGACCGGGAAGAGTATTACACCGTTGACAATCTGATCGAACGCGGGTGGACGGAACGCGCGATACAACAGCTCCTGCCAAAGCCTGAACGCCTTGTGCCGCATCCTCGGGCGTTGTCCGGGCCTTGGCGGCGGTATTATTCCATTGAAACGGTGCTGGCGATGGAGAGGACTGCCGCCTGGCGCGCGGAGAGGGACAAGGGCGCCCAGGAACGCGCCAGGCGCTATGAACAGCCCCAGACACATGGCAAGCGCCCATGAAAACCTCCTGCCTCACCCATCCCGCCGGCGATCCGCTCCTGGTCATCCATGCCTGGCAAATGCGCGCCTGTGACGACGAGCCGTGTGCGGCGATGTTGTTATCTCTCTTTGAGTTTTACCACAACCTCAAATTGTCCCAGCAAAAGCAGTCAAGCAAGATGAATGAAGTGGCCGAAGCCCACGGCGACATGGGCCAGCAATATACTGGACTCCTTCAGTGGCACTCTGAAGACGAATTGCAGAAGCATCTTCTGGGGATTTATGGCATTAAAAGTATACGAAATGGTCTGCAATTGTTAGTCAATAAAGGATACATTAGTATCCACAGTAATCCTAACCCACGCTATCACTTTGACCGCACACGCTATATTCTCTTCAATCCTGAGCCTGTCCAAGAGTTCATCAAGCAATATCAACATCCGGCACTTTTGCCGGATGCATCAGGCAAAAATGCCTCACCGTCAGGCAAAAATGCCTCACCGTCAGGCAAAAATGCCGGACCAATTCCTGTATTTTCTTCTGAGACTTCTTCTGAGATTAAAGACTCCCCTACCCCAGCCGAGCTGGGGTCAGACCTTGCTGCGCAGGGGGAACGCTCGGACAATCATGACGGGACACTCCGGGAGTGTGGCACGAACCCACGCGCCCTGGGCACCAACCCACGCGCCCTGGGCACCAACCCACGGCAGGTGACCCGCGACACCGAGGGAGCCTGCCCCCTGTGTGACATCCGTGGCCAGGTCGAGCTGCACCGGGAGGATGCGACGGTGGTCATGCTGCGCTGTCCCCACGACGGCACGAAGCTTCATGCCGTGATGGACGCCTACGGCTACCACTGGCCCCAGGCCCCACCCCGCACGCAGGAAGGAGCCCCCCATGCCGAAAGGACGCACATCCAGCCTGCGCCTCACCCTGACGCCGCTGCAGCGCCAGACGCTGGAGGCCTGGCAGCAGGCGCCGGGGGTGCCGGCGGGCCGGGCGAGACGGGCCCGGCTCCTGCTGCGGGTGGCGGACGGCCTGTCGGTGACGCGGGTGGCGGAGACCGCGGGGATCAGCCGCCGGCATGTCTACCGCTGGGTGCGGCGGTTTCAGGCACACGGCCTGCAGGGCCTCTACGACCGCTCCCGGCGGGCCTTCGCGCACCGCCGGTGGGCCAGGGAGGAGACGCCCCCGGATCGTGGTCCGGGGCAGGCGTGACGCCGCACGAGGGCGGGCCAGCGCCGTGAGCGACCAGGAGACGCCGTGACGACTCAATACTTGCGCCTGTGGCGTCTGTCGCTCGAAGTCGTCCCAGGGGATATGTGGATCGGCTGTTACTGGACGTGGAAAACCGGCGTGTACGGCGATCCGGAGCCGATGATCACCCGCGAGCTGCACATCTATCTGTGCCTTCTGCCCTGTCTCCCGGTGCATGTGGTGCTGGGGCGGTTGGCCCGCAAGGAGGAGACGCCCTGCTCTCAGTAGGCATCCGCTCGACCGACGCCCACGACAAGAAGCACCATCCGCTCGATCAGGCGCACAGCGCCACGGCGACGCCCACCGGGGCGCTGGTCTACGTCATCTGCGGCTGGCAGGGCTGCGCGCAACGCCTGGAGGTGGACGTGGCGGTCTGGGAGGCGGAAGACGCGCGGCGGCGGGCCGTGCCGTCCACCCGCGCCAGCCATCCCTGAGCCAGCGCGGGATCGACGGAAGAACGCCGGCGCGCGCGCGCCGGCGAGGGCAGGATACGCCTCACGCGGGAGGGTGGCAAGCATGACGAAGCGCACGCTGTTTTCTGCACTCTGCGAGCTTGCAGACGCTCTCCAGGCGGAAGCCGCGCGCCTGGACTTCTCGCCGCACACGCTGGCACTCGAAGCGATTGTCGAGCGCCTGGACGTGCTGATTGACCAGGTGCTGGAGGACGGCGTGCAGGATGACGCGCCGCCCGGGCGCCCGGGGGTGGGCCGCTGGACGCTCCCCCCGCGGCCAGCGCCGCCACAGGAGGACACGCCATGACCGACACCCCCACTCCCGGTGGAGAACGCCCTATGCCCTTTCTAAGTGCGGTCTGGTATACGCTCCTGTCCTGGCTGTGCTGCGCCTACGCCCTGGCGTATTACGTAGGCTGGACGCTGCCGCGTACCGCCTGGCTGCACTACACGGGCCGTATCCCAGCGCCCCCACCGTTGCCCAGACACCTGCCCGTGCGGCTGCGGGAGCACGGCTGGTGTACGGTGTGCCAGCGGGCCCTGGACGAGGGCGTGGTGCGCTGTGCGGTGCATCCGGAGGCGGAAGTGATGATTATTTTCCGCGAGGAGGAGAACGATGCCTGATACCCCGCGGGGCATCCTCAGCGCGCTGGCCTACATGCTGCTCGGGTGCGTCGTGGGCGTCTACGCCGTGCTCCACAGAGATTACTTCAAGCGGGCTGTCAGGGAAGGGAAACACTGATGCAACCGGACGAACAGCACGAACGTGAGGGCGCCGCCCGCGAGGCGTGGATGGCACGTGAGATACGCGGCGAAGCGCCCCCAGAGCCCTGGCGCCTGTCCTGGAGCAACGTCCTGGTCCTCGTGCTAGGCCTGGCGCTGGCCGTGGGCCTCTACGCGCTGCACCTGGGGCAATCGTAATGTGGCGCGAGAGTCCCAACGCCCCGCGCTTCTTCGTAGCACTCTGGGTCATTGGCCTGTATGGTGTCTTTCTCTATCTCATCTGGTCAGAGCTTTAATTGGAGGTCCGCTATGCTCCCTATCGGTCGTCACCTGGCCCAGCAGCTGGGACTCCTGGTCTGGAGTCTGCTGATCGCCGCGGGGCTGCTGCTCTGCTTCGTGCTGGTTGTCTCCGCCCAACCCGTCTGCACCGCGTATGCCTCGCCGACCGGCTCCGGTTCGACCTGCGCCGAGTCGTCGCCCTGCACCGTTGGCACCTGGCTCAGTAGTCAGGCGGGTCCTGGCAAGGTCCTGTGCCTCCACGATGGGACCTACACCGGGGAGCAGGGCATGCTCCAGTTCGCGGCGCGCTCGGGCACCGCGGGCAGCCCGATCACCGTGCGCGCCCTGCACGATGGGGCCGTCACCATTGACGGGCAGCATAGCCGCCGCCCGCTCGACTGCAACGCCTCGTATATCACCGTGCAGGGACTCGACGTGGCCAACGGCAACGACACCACGCTCGTGCTGCGCGGGCAACACTGCACCGTACAGCGCGTCGTGGCCTGGGCTGACGCTCCAGACGACGGCGCCATCGAGAATGTGTGCGATGTGGGCGGGGCCCACAACCTCCTCGAAGACAGCGCCTGCCTGGGGTATGCGCGCAAGACGTTTGCTGCGGGGGCCCGGGGTGGCACCGGCCCGAACACCATTCGCCGCAGCTACCTCGAGTTTCACGGCGCGCCGCCGGGCAGCGCCCAGGGTAATCCCACCAACGTCCTGGAAATTGGCTACGGCCAATCAAACGTTACCGCTGAAAACGTGATCGTGCGCCGCAATGTCCTGTCGTCTGCCACCGAACCGGAAGCGCCGATCATGGCGTTTCAGACGCACGGCTCCGCGCTGCTCGGGTCCATCGCGTTCGCCGCGGCGCAGGATACGGTCGGCGCCAACCGCATGATGGATATTGTGCCGGATGCGGGGTCGAGTGCGGGCTCCGGCTTCGTGACGAGCACCATGCTGGTACAGGACGTCGCCATCTTCGTCGATCCGGGGCATACGAATATCAAGAGCTGGCAGATTACCGGGGGCAACGGCTCCACTGGCAACGTCGCCAGGCGCCTGCTGGCGGTCGCCCCGCAGGGCGCCGGCACCTGCACGGGCGAGGGCTGGAGTTGTACGGAGATGTACGGGGGGACGACACTCGGCGCGGCGCTCGGCTCTAAGACGATCTGGGACACGCTGCCCGGCGTGTGTAAGCGGGTGGTGAACCGCCAGCTCACGGACGTGGGCCTGTGGCCGCTGCCGATCACGGCGCGGGTCCAGGCCGCGCTCGGGCAGGCGCGCTTGCCCCAGCGGGACATCCTGGCGGACGTGGAAGCGCGGCTCGGCACGATTCCTGAGAAGTGCCGCAGCGCCAATGGCGGCCCGGGGCCGGAGCCGCCGCCCGGCGTGCCGGTGCCACCGAGCAGCGTGACGACGGTGCTTCAGGGCACGAACGTGCTGGTGTCGTGGGTGGACACGGTGAACACCGTGCAGACCGGGTATACGCTGGAGCGCAAGGTCGGGAGCGGGGCGTATGTCGAGCTGACGCAGGCGCCAGGGGCAGCGGCCCGGAGCTATACGGATCAGGCGCCAGGGCCGGGGGCGCAGAACTGCTACGTCGTGTATGCGCGGGGGCCAGCAGGGCCAAGCGGCCTGTCGCCGGCGTCGTGTGTCGCGGTGCCAGGGACGCCCATGCCGCCGAGTGCCAGCCATGTGCCGCTCGCCTGTCACGGGATGGTTGGCGAGGGGGGGAACATGGCGCTCGTGTGTCAGCCGCAAGGCGGACGGCGTTAGGACGCGGCGGCTGCGGGAGGGGCGGCTGCGTCACGCCGGCGGGCAATGCGCAGATGGTCTGCGTGCCGGAAGGCCAGCGGCGTTAACCCTCCAGCGTCACAGCCGCCCGCCCGGCCAGCGCAGCGAGCTGCACGAGCGCCTCACGCACCAGCGCCTTCGTCCGCGGCATCTGCACCGCGCTCCACAGCGCCTCCATCTCCGCCAGGGTCACCGGCGGGGCCTGGTCCATGGCACGGCGGACGTCGGCGAGAAAGCGCTGGGAGGCGCACGGCGGGCCTTGCGGTGCGTGGGGCATACGCGGTCCTTTCAGCGCTCGGGGTGGCACTGGGCGAGCGCCAGCCGCAGCTCCTGCATAAATGTCTGCTGCTGGGTAATCAGCCGTTCCGTCAGGGCGTGGTTGCGCTCGACGCAGGTGTGCATCCACCCGGTCAGCCACCACAGGGAGAGCGCCAGCGCCAGCAAGAGGGCTAAGGAGAGCGCCGGGCCTGCTTGCTGCAGCACGGGGAAGATGAGACGCAACCAGCCTTGGGCGCGGTCAGGCCCGAGCGCCACGGCGTTAGCGCCCGAGCGGGAGCGCCCGCAGCAGCTCGATGAGGCACAAGATAATGACCGAAACCCACAACGGCGCCCGCTGCATGGCCGCCGCCACCGCGGCCACCAGCGCTGCGAGTGCCAGGACGATCGTGACGGTAAGCATAGTAATTCATCCTAAACTAGGATATATTTAAGGTATACTTCCTTTGTGTGGCGCGGGCGCCTGGGAGGGCGTCTCGTCGGCCATGTCCTGCCCTCCCAGGCGCCTGTCACCCCACCCCGACGATGGGGTCGGCCGTCTCATCAACGACGACAGGCAGTTGGGCTAATTCTGTCGTGCCGTTGCTCTGATACACCGTCAGCGCGTCCGCGTGCGTCGTCGTGTCGCGCTTATGCCCGGTCGTCATGGCGAGCGCGCCGTAGAGCGAATTGACGTCCAGCGTCTCGCCGTGCGGCGAGGCCTCGATGGCGCTGGTGTGGCGCCTGGCCAGAATATCGGCCACCTTCTGGCACGCGTCGAGCGCGAGCTGCGCCGCCGTGATGGCACCCACCGCCAGCGTGAGGGCGGGCTGCGGGTCGCTGGAGAGGAGCACGCGCGCATCCGTGCCGAGCATCAGGGTCGGCTGGATCTGTACGAGGACGTCCTCCCAGACGCCGTCCGGGTCGTGGGCGTAGACGTCCACCTGGTTCGCGGTCATCTCGGCTGCAGAGAGCTGTACGCGCACGAGCACCGAGCCCGCCGGCGCCACGGTCGGGAGCGTCACCACGGTGGTCAAGGGGCCGTGGTCCTTGCTGACGCGCACATCCCCGGAGGCGAGTGGGGGACTCGCGAGCAGCTGGCCGGTCGCCGTCGCGATCAAGGTGAGCGAGAACTCGTAGGCTCTTGCGCGTATGGGTTCGGGCATACGGGCTCCTCTGGCGCGGCGCCGTCCGCAGACGGGTCCGCCGGTTCGGGCGTGGACAAGACTTCTTCCAGGACCTGCACCGCGCCGGCAATCCGCAGCAGCATCTCGCTCAGCGCGGTGCGCCGCGTGTCGAGCTGCGCGAGGGCGTCCTGCCCGGTGGCGAGTTCAGCGCGCAACGTGACCAGG
>Ga0137319_1000201_pt1 | contig 21807 bp, 8 predicted proteins | sample EasRivERMZT333_2_FD_104752 | JGI IMG/M metagenome (GOLD analysis project Ga0137319, IMG submission 104752) | Soil microbial communities from meander-bound floodplain in the East River, Colorado, USA - East River MetaG ERMZT333_2 | ecosystem: Environmental > Terrestrial > Soil > Floodplain ... | reverse complement strand
GCTGCAGAACGATTGGCCGCGCGCATCGTGGCCGACATTTTTAACCTCGTGACCATCGGCGATGGCCTGGTAGGCGGCAGCGCAACGATTCGCTACGGGTTGATCAATCAAGGCGTGCAGGAGTTCAACGTGAAGCTGCCGGCCCATTGGAAGAACGTCGAGTTCACCGGACCGAACATCCGGCGTAAAGAAGTGCAACCCCCACCGGCAGCGCCTGCCGCCGCCGGGCAGGATACAAATCACGTTGTCTGGACCATCACGCTGCAGGACAAGGCATGGGGTGGTTACACACTGGTCGTCACGTACGATTATCAGTTTGACCCCAAGAAGGCCACGCTCGACGCGAGCGGCGCGCACGTGCTGAATGCGGAGCGCGAGACCGGTTCTTTGGCCGTCACCACCGCGGCCAGTTTGAAGCTCGAACCCAAAACCGCCACCGACCCGCTGCGTCTGATCGACCAGACGGAACTCGCGCCAACGGATCGTGCTCTCATCACGCGCCCGGTCCTGCTGGCTTATCGTTACACCGGTGACCGCTACAAACTCGCCGTGGACGTGACGCGCCACGAAGAATTGCCTGTGCTCGATGCTGTGGCCGACCGAACGCAAATCACCAGCGTGCTGACCGAAGCGGGCGAGATGCTCACTCAGGCCTCTTTCATGGTAAAGAACAACGACAAACAATTTCAGCGCTTCCTGCTGCCGGGAACGGCGAAGTTCTGGGGTTGTTACGTCAACGGCCAGCCGGTGAAGGCCGAGACCGATGGCAATTGGCTGCTGGTTTCGTTGCCGCGCGGGGCCAATCGCGACGAGGCCTTCGCCGTGGACATCGTCTATGCCCAGAAGTTCGACGCGCTCAAAGGCCGAATGATTCCCAGGTCCATCCAACTGGCCGCGCCCAAGACCGACGTGCCCAACACGTATGCCGAATGGGAGATTTATGTGCCGCCGTCCCAGCGGTTGTCCGGCTTTGGCGGCACGATGTCCGTCTTGCGCGGCACGACTTACAGTCTGCGCGACGCGTGGCAGCGCTTTGTAAACTGCTACCGCGACATCTGGAAAGATTCTGGCGGGGCCCTGCTGTTCTTTGGAGTCATCGCGGTCCTGATCGTCGCGCTGATTGGGCAATCGATTCGTCGCGGCTGGAACGGAGCGATCACCGTGCTCGCGGTCTTTGCTATCCTGGCGATTCTGGCTGGAATGCTCCTGCCTGCCTTGAGCAAAGCCAAAGCGCGCGCCTATCGTATTAATGCCGTGAGCAGTCTCAAACAAATTGCCCTGGCCACTCGTATATTTGCCAACGACAACGGCGGCCGGTTTCCGGTCAGTTTTGAAGAGATGCAAAATCAACTCGGAGGCAACGACAAGGTGCTGGTGGACCCTTCCAGCGGCCAGCGATTCGTCTATGTGGGAGCTGGAAAGACGGAAGCCAACCCGCAAGCGATCATCGCTTACACGCCTGTGGATCTGAATGGCCGCGCGGTCGCCTTTGCCGACGGAAGCGTTCAGCAAATGACCAGTGAACAATTCGCCGAGGCCATCCAGCGTGATGGCGCTGCTGCCGCTCAGATGGCGACGGCCGCAGCACAGGACTATGCGGTTCGACAGCAACAGGCGCGAACGGCCCCACCAGCCCGGCGGATAGACCTGGCGGAAGGACTCCCCGCACAGTCACCAGCCGTAACTACTGCCGCCCCGAACCAACCGGTCGTTGCAGATCAGATTTCACGCGAAACCAGTGTCTCGGGAACAGTGACTTTGAATGCCCTGACGACCAACACTGTGGTCAACGGCAGCTTCCTGGCCGCAATCGATCCTTCGACGGGCCTGCCAGTCGGTGGCGGGGGCGCCGGCCGTGATTTCAAAGACCGGTTGAGAGGGATCGTAAACCAAGCCGCTGCTGGTGATGCGGCCAGGACGCTTTCCGAATATATGTACAATCCTTCGGGCGCCAGTGCCGCGGTTCCGACTGCTGCCGGCATTCGTTCCATCCGCATCGATATTCCGCGCACCGGACAGCCGTTCACGTTCACCAAGGTGCTCAACGTGAATGATGAGCCGCTGACGGTGCGCATGTCGGCCATGAAAATGAAATGGTTTCAGTTCTGGCGCTCGGTGTTTCAACTCACTGCTTTTCTCGCGGGGTTGCTCATCGTCTGGCGGCAATGGTTAAGCGTGCGGCGGAGCAGTTTGTGGTTGACCATCGGGCTGGCGCTCGCCCTCGGCTCAGTGACGCACCTGATGATTGCCATGCGCACGCTGCACCTGGCGCTCATCGCCGCGCTGCCGATCGTGCTGCTGGCGCTGACCGTTTGGCTGACCCGCAAATTCTGGCCGCGCAAAGCAACTCAGACGTCGCGCCCGTCCCGAAACACGGCGGAAGCTCCGAGTCTCGGTCCCGGGTCTCCTGGTCCCAGTGGTGTTCCGCCCGCCGTCGCTGGCTTGGTGCTGCTGCTCTTCCTGAGCCAGGCAAATCAATCGACGGCTCAGGAGTCCGAAGGCCAAATCGCCAATCGCAAATCGCCAATCGCAAATTCCTTTTCCATTGTCTCGGCCAATTACCTCGGCACGGTGCGCGAGAGGGTGGGCCAGTTCACCGCCACGATTCAGCTTTCCACCTTTGCCACCAACCAAACGATTCCGCTCTTCGGCGAGGACGTGGCGCTTCAGGAATTCTCGACAGACGCCAAGGAGGTGAACCTGCTGCGGCAAGGAAACGCGGTCAGCATTCGTCTGTCCGAGCAGGGAAGCGCCACGTTGAAACTGAAGTTTGCGGTCAAGCTCGGTGGCGATGTCAGCAAGCGGCGGCTTGCCTTCGCGGTTCCGCCGGCACTTTCCAGCCAACTCAACGTGACCATCGATGAGGCAGAAGCGGATGTGGAATTCCCCACCGCCATCGCCTTCAAACGCGCGCCCGCCCAGAAGGAGACGCAGGTCGAAGCCGTCCTCGGAGCCGGCGACCGCGTGGAGATGTTCTGGACGCCGCGCGTGAAACGGATCGGGGAGATGGCCGCTTCGATCTTTGTGCAAAACACATCGCTCGTCACCGTCGGCGGCGGCGTGGTGAACACGCGGGCAACGCTCGATTATCAAATCACCCAGGGCGAATTGCGGCAGATGAAAGTGCGGCTGCCCGTGGGGGAACGCTTGTTGCGGGTCGAGGGAGAGCTGATCCGGACGTGGGAATTGAACGACGAAGGCAGGAGCCAGATCCTGACCGTCGATCTGCTGAAAGGTGTTTCGCCGGGCTATCGATTGAGTGTCGAGACCGAGAAGCTTTTGGACAAGCTCCCGGCGCAAGTGAAGCTGGAGGTTCCAAGCGCGCAGGATGTGATTCGCGAGACGGGCCTGGTCGGCGTGCGCGGGACCGAGGAGTTGAGTTTGTCCATCGAGTCGGTTCAGGAGTTGCAACGCGTGGACGCGGCGGAGTTTTCCAAGGCGACCAAGACTGAGGGCGTGCTGAGCGCCTACCGATTCTTAAAACCAGGCTTTCAACTTGTCGCCCGGGCGGAAGCGATTCAGGCGCAGGTCGAGGCGGTGGTTCGAAACGCTTTTCGGATCGGCTTCGAGCAAGTGAGCCTTTCCGCGCAGATCGATTACACGATCAAGAAGGCGGGAGTGTTCACGTTGCGGCTGGCCGTTCCGGCAGGCTACAAGGTCGAATCTGTCACAGGCGGGAGCAACATTTTGCAATGGGTGGAGAAGAGCCAGCCGCGCGTGTTGGAAGTCGCCTTGAAGGAGCGGACCATGGGCGCGTTCGCGTTGCGAGCCGGATTGACAAGGGCGCACAAAGAATTGCCCCGGACGCTGGAGTTGGCGGGTGTGCACCCGCTGGAGACACGGAAGTTGACCGGCTTCGTATCGGCATCGTCTGAGCCCGGAGTGGCGGTGAAGACGACGGTGTTTGAGGGATTGACCGAAATCCCGGCTTCGATGCTCGGTGAAAACATTCGAGCTGCCAGTGGCACGAGCAGTGTCCTGGCCTACAAATTCATTGCGACAGAGCTGCAGGCGGCGGCCAGCTGGAAGCTCACGATAGCGACCGAGACCGTCGAATCGTGGGTGCGCGCTGAGCTGGCGAACATCGTCTCCGTAAGCGAGACGATCGTGAGTGGCCGCGCGCTGGTGCGTTACGACATCCAGAACGCGCCGGTGAAGGAATTTCGTCTGAAAGTCCCGGCCGCTTACAAGAACGTCGAGTTCTTTGGCCCGGATATACGCCGGCGCGATCAGAACAACGATGAGTGGCGCGTTGAACTTCAGAACAAAGTGCGCGGCACCTACATGCTGACGGTCACGTGGGAACAACCGCGCGATGCCAGGACCAATGCCGCCATCGATGTGACCGGCATCGAGGCGCTCGGTGTGGAACGGGAGGTGGGGTCGGTGGTCATGATGGCCAAACCCCCGTTGCAAGTGACGGAAAAGTCCGTCACCGAGCAATTGATCCGCATGGATGTCAGTGAATTGCCTGAATGGACCGGGATCTCCGCCGTGGCTGCGCCTTCTGGCGCCGAGATGCCCGTGCTGGTCTATCGCTATTTGCGCCCAGGCTACAGGCTGGTGCTCGAAGCCAGGCGCTTCACCGATGCCGATGTCCTGCAAGCGCTCGTGGACAGTGCCCGTCTCACGACGGTCGTCGCTGACGACGGCCAGATGATGACGGAGATGATCCTTGCGCTTCGCAATAACGGGAAGCAGCACCTGGAAATCGTATTGCCGCCGCGCACCAAGGTTTGGTCGGCCTTCGTGGGCGGGCAACCGGTGCGTCCCAGCCAGAACGCCGGCAAGCTGATGCTGCCGATCGAACGATCCCTGGCGGATGATGCGCCCATCACCGTGGAGTTGACTTATGTGGGCGCGGAAAGGTTTCCCAGGCAGAAGGGCGATGTACGTTTGCTTTCTCCCCAGCTCGACGTGCCTTTGAAAAATGCCCGCTGGGATTTGTATCTCCCGCAGGATTATGACTACGGCAAGTTCGGGGGCAGCATGACTCACGAGCGTGATGCGGCGCCGACCGTTCGCGTCTATTCTTCGCAGGAATACTTCGAGCAGGAGAAAGGCAAGAGGGCGGCGCGACTCTCGGAGGTGAAGGGCTACCTGAGCAAGGCGCGCAGCGAGCTGGCTTCCGGAAATGTCAAAGCGGTGAATGAGGATTACAACCGGCTGAATGCCTATGCCGATGGCGAAACGAAAAAGGAGTTGCAAGAGCTGAAAAAGAACCTGGGCAAGGCACAGAGCAGCAACCTCATTCAGGCGCAGCGCGCCTACACGGCGGAGAACACGGCCCGATTTGGGGGCGCCGCTCCTCAACAGCGCACCGGACTAACCGGCGTCATTCAACCGGGGCCACAAGGCCAACAAGCGGCCGAGATGCTGCAATACGATGCTGACGTGGCCGAACAACAATGGGGCGCGTTGCAGCGGGCCCAGGAGGTTAGTGTGGCCAAAGCACAGCCGTTGCGCGCAAATCTGCCCACGCGGGGGTTGCGCCATACCTTTTCGCAGGTGTTGCAAACCGAAGTGAGCAAGCCGATGGTCATCCAATTTGTGGCGCGCAACGTCAAGGAGGTGGGGTGGTTCAAGACGCTGGTTTATGGCGTCGGCGGCTTTCTGATGCTGTGGATCTTCGTCGCCGTCGCGGTGAATCGCCCTGCGCGCAGGCAGGAACCCGAGCCCGCTTAGCCGGAACTATGCAGTAGGAGCGCGGACGTCTCGTCCGCCCGATTAATGACGGGCTGCCTGCGCCAAATGCCTTCGCTTAAGCCAACGCACCGTTGGTGAAAGGGTCTCGCGTGAGGCAATCATTGCGGAAGAGGGTATCAGGCTGGTCATTTGTAGGTTCGTGCGGACGAGACGTCCGCGCTCCACGGCTGCGCCCGTTTTTCAGCGCATTCAGTTGGCGTTCGCGTGGACTCCAACCGGGTGCCAGAAAACCTGTCGGAATTCTTGTGCGACTCTCAGGAGCATCCGCCGGCGGGCTCCGTCTAACCAAACATGAAACGCGCATTCTGGCTGGTTCTCTTGTTGGGAGCGACGGTTTCGAGCTGGGCCTCCGGCTTGATTATCATTCATGACTCGGACTTCTGGCACCATCCTCCACCTCCTTATTACATTCCTGTCCCTCCGCCCCGGGTTATTCCACCAGCACCGGTATGGGCACCCTTGGAAGTGACTTACAACAAGGCGGAGACGAAGATTAAGGACCAGATCGCGGTCACGTCGGTCGATCAGGAGTTTTACAATCCCAATCCCCGGCAGCTTGAAGGAACTTTCCTTTTCCCGGTGCCGAAGGGCGCGCAGGTCAACAAATTCACCATGGAAATCAACGGCAAACAGGTCCAGGCCGAGTTGCTGGCGGCCGACAAGGCGCGCGGCATTTACGAAGACATCGTGCGCAAGCTCAAGGACCCGGCCCTGCTGGAATATGCCGGACGCGATTTGTTCAAGGTGCGCATCTTTCCCATCGAGGCCAACAGCAAGAAACGCATCACCTTGTCCTATTCCCAGGTGCTGAAGGCGGACGGCGGTCTCATTGGCTACGTTCTCCCGCTCAACACCGAAAAGTTTTCGGCCAAGCCATTGAAGAACGTCAGCGTGAAAGTGGAACTGGAAACCAAACGCCCGTTGAAATCGATTTACTCCCCCAGCCACAAGGTTGAGGTGAAACGCCACGGAGCAAACAAAGCGACCGTCGGCTACGAGGGCAGCGACGTGAAGCCAGACACGGACTTCCAACTGTTCTACACCATGGATGAAGCGGACATCGGCATCAGCCTTCTCACGCACAAAACGGCAGGTGAAGAGGGATACTTCATCCTTCTGGCTACACCGGGCGCTGAAAGCAGGAATACCAGGGTCATCGCCAAAGATGTGGCCTTTGTGCTGGATACGTCCGGCTCCATGGCAGGGGCTAAACTGGAGCAGGCCAAAAAAGCGTTGCTCTTTTGCGTGGAGAACCTGAACGACGGCGATCGATTTGAAGTCATGCGATTCGCAACCGAAGTCGAGCCGCTCTTCGACAAACTTACCGAAGCCTCGAAAGAGAATCGGTCACGCGCCCGTGGCTTTATCGAGAAGTTGCAGCCCATCGGAGGCACAGCCATCGATGATGCCCTGCGCAAAGCCGTCGCCATGCGCCCGCAGAACGGCGATCGTCCCTTCGTCGTCATTTTCCTCACCGATGGCCGCCCTACTGTCGGCACGACGGACGAAAGTCAAATCGTGGAGCACGTCATGAAGTCCAACAAGGCCAACACCCGCATCTTCTGTTTTGGCATCGGCACCGACGTCAATACGCACTTGCTCGACAAGATCACCGAGGAAACCAAGGCCTTCAGCCAATACGTGCTGCCCGAAGAAGACATCGAGATCAAAGTCTCCAACTTCTTCACCAAAATCAAAGAACCCGTTCTGGCCAATCCCAGGATTCATTTTCCAGAGTCGGTGCGGGTAACGAAGATGTATCCATCGCCTCTGCCCGATCTGTTCAAAGGCGAACAACTGGTCGTAGTGGGACGTTACGCGGGCAAGGGCGAAGGCGCCGTCCAGATTGAAGGCGATGTCAGCGGCGAAACCAGGAAGTTTGCTGACGACATCCAGTTTGCTGACGAGGCGTCCGATCACGAATTCATTCCGCGTCTCTGGGCTGCCCGGCGGGTCGGATATTTGCTCGATGAAATCCGCTTGCGCGGCGAGAGCAAGGAATTGAAGGACGAGGTGACCGAGCTGGCCCGCAGGTATGGCATCGTTACTCCGTACACGGCCTACTTGATTCTGGAGGACGAGCAGCAGCGTGGCGTCGCCCATAACGCGCAGACGTTGCATTTTGAGAATCGGACGGAGGCCCGTCGCGAGCTCCTGGCCAAATACGACAGCGTCATCCGAGAGAAGGCCGGTGAGCAGGCTGTCGGCGGAGCGCGTTCCCTTTATCGGTTGAAATCCGCCGAAGCGCCGATGGATGCCATTACGCAAGGCAACGAAGAGATCGCGCGAAGTTATGCCTTCAGTGCGCCGGCCGGCCCTTTTTCCGCCGGCGGCAGAGGTTCGGCAGTGGCTCCGGCTCCCGCCGCAGGCATCAACATTCCTGCGGTGACACTTGCGGAGGGCGCCAGGCAACGGTCCAACGAATACGCGCAGCAAAGCCGGTTTGTTGGCGGCCGCACTTTTTTCCATAACAACGGCCAGTGGACCGATTCCCAAGTTCAAAGCCAGCCCAACGCCAAAAAGGTCCGGCTTCAATTCGATTCGGCTGAGTACTTCGAACTGCTGAAGAAACATCCCCAGGCGGTGGCATGGCTTTCGTTGGGTCGGAATGTGCAGTTTGTCCTGGGCGACACCCTTTACGAAATTCACGAATAATTGTCGCGGCAAATGAAACTTTGGCCGCGGGACCGTGTTAATCCTTTACGAGCGTTTTACAGAAGTGTGACAACTCGGAAGCTACAGCAGGAGAAAGTTGAGACATGAGAATGAACGATGCTTCCAATCGGCCGGGTTGCGTGATTCACGGCCATCACTTTATTCAGCGCGGCAATCAGTGGGTGGACGCCGATGTCGAGAAAATGCCCAACGCCCGGCGAATCCGGGTGCGCTTTGATTCGCGGGAGTTCTTCGAGTTAATCATCAAACATCCCAAGACGCTGCCGTATGTGTCCACCGCGCGGAATATTCAGCTCGCGGTAGACGACACCATTTACGAGATCTACGAGTAGGCTCAGGCCAACCGTCCAGATCCAGCTAAGAAGCTTAGTTAGAATGCGTCCGCTAATGACCACGCGACGCGACGGTTGCAACCGAGATCGATTAATGAACCGCTCGTTTCGCCGTGACGGGAGGAACCCGATTTTCCAGCACATCCTTCACTTTTTCGAACTCAGTGGACTTATCAAAAAAGTAGTCCGCTCCGAGCTTGAAACAGCGTTGCCGGTAGGGTTCATGGGTGAAATTCGTCAGCATGATGATGAGCGGAACCGGCTTCTCCTTTCGAATCGTCTCCAACACCTGGATGCCACTGCCGCCCGGCATGGAAATGTCGAGTATCACCACCGCGGGTTTGAGCCGCCGGATGGATTGGATGGCTTCGAATGCGGTCTGGGCCTCACCCACGATGTCCACACCCGGCAAGTCGGAGAGCAATGAAACCAAACGTTCCCGCACGATGTGCGAATCGTCCGCGATCAAGACTTTTTTCGGGGTGTCCCGCTTCATTCCCCTTACCTTATGGAGAAGGCCGGTCACTGACTATCCGCGCGCGTCCTATTCTTATGTCGCTAATTGCGCGTGGCGGTCTGTCGTGGATTGTCCTACAGAGGAGCCAGGAAAATCCAACGCCGCGCAGGCGTGATCTGCTCCTTCCGTGAGCGGAGCGGCTCCATCCGCGCATCAACGGCCGGCTACACGTCCAGCGCGGCGATGGCTTCACGCAACCGCGGTGCGATGACGTTCTGCCGATCCGGCCGCCAGACCTTTTGTCCGTCGCTTTCACAGACATAAAAGCTGTCAATGGCCGCGCCTTTTTCCGTCGAGATCTTTGCCAGGGAAATATCCAACCGCAGCTCGCTCAAGGCTTGCGAGATGAAGTGGAGCAGGCCGAGTCGATCTTCGGTTTCAATGTCGATGACGGTGTGCGTTTCGGAGGTGTCATTGTCGAACTGAATTCGAGTCGGTATCCGTTCTCCTTCCAAGGATTGATAGAGCGGACGGACCGTTTTTTGGCGCGCGATCAGACTGCGAAAATCGAACGTTGCCTCAGTCAGTGCCTGGCGCAAAATGTCCTCGAATTTCTCCCGTTCCTCACGATTCACCAGGGTGCCGGTGCGGCCATCGGTGACGAAGAACATGTCCAGCACGATGCCATCGGAGCGCGTGAACACCTGCGCGCTCAAAATGTTAATCCCGGCCGCGCTGAATGAGCCCGCGATCTTGCTGAACAATCCGGCGCGGTCCCATGTGCAGACCTTGGCGCTGGTGTAAACCCGATCCGCCTCGTTGTGCCACGTGACGATCGGCTCCAGCGCCTTTTCTTCCTCCGCCAGTTGGTGGTGCATGAACCGATGGGCGAGGGTGAGGTCGGTGACGATTTCTTTGGCCGGATGAATTTGAAAGTAACGCGGCGGAAGGCTGGCGAAATGGGCGTCCACTTCTTCCTCGCTGAAGGTGCGCGGCAGCAGGCGCTTGACCTCTTGCGCCAGCAGTTCGCGCTGCGTCTCCTCCGCGCGAATGAACTCGGTGCTGCCGGAAAGCACGGCCATGGCCTTGTTAAAAAGCTCCCACAGCAGCGAATCTTTGAATCCATTCCATAGCTTGTCGCTGGTGGCCATGGCATCGGCAAAGGTGTGCAACGTGAGCATCCGCAAGTTTTCCGCCGTCTGGATCTGCCCGGCAAACTGGCGAATCACACCGGCATCCTCGAGGTCGCGTCGCTGCGAGATTTGCGGCATGGTGAGATGCTGCTCGATGAGCAGGCGCAGCGAATGAGCCGTGGCGCCATCCAACTCCAGGCGCTTGGCCGCCCGCAAGGCCAGTTGCCCGCCAACCAGCGCATGTTTGCCCACGTCCGCCGCCTTGCCCGCGTCGTGCAGGAGCAGGGCCAGGTAAAGAATGAAAGGCCGTTCCACCGTTTGGAAAAGTTCTGCGTACCTGTTAAAGGGCGGATGGGAGGCTTCCCAGACACGATCCAGCTGCTGCAGGCAGACCAAGGTGTGCTCGTCAGCGGTGTATTGATGATAAAACTCGTGCTGCACCAGGCAGGTGAGCTTGCCGAATTCCGGCAGATATTTGCCGAGAAATCCCACCTCATGCATCGCGCGAAGGATGCGGGCTACGTTGCCGCGCTGATTGAGAATCTCCAGAAATGTTTCGCGCACGTGCGCGTCGTAAATAAATCCTCGATCGATCAGCGAGAGTTCGCGGCGGATCAGTTGCGCCAGGTCCGGATGCAGTTTGAGCCCGCGTTGCTGCGCGTGCAGAAAGACGCGCATCAAGCGGCGCGGCTGATCCCGAAACACGCGCTGACTGGCCGGATGGATTTGGCCATCGCTGATCTTGAAACCATCCACCAGCTGTTCCTTGGGCTGGTTGAACGGCCGCGGCAGGAATTTGCGTATCGAGGGAAGCCGCTTCGCCGGCGGTAAAAGGGCCAGCCGTTCCTCCAGTGTGCGGGTGATCAAATAAATGTTTCGCGAATGCGTATAGAGTTCGCGCATGAAATGCTCCAGCCGTTTGCTGGGCGAACGCTCCATGTAACCGAGGTGGCTCGCCACGGTAGGCTGAAGACTCTTGGACAGCACATCCACGGGCCGGTTCACCTGGTAGTGAAGCTCCGTGCGCACGCTCAGGAGATAATCGTAAGCGGCCTCAAGCTGCTTGCGCTCGCTGGCGCTCATGAGGTCCTTTTGTTGCATCTCCTCCAATGAGCGGGTGCGATATTTGAAAAAGGCCATCCAGTGCAGATTTTGAAAATCGCGCAGGCCGCCGCAACCGTTCTTGATGTTCGGTTCCTGCATGGTGGGGGAATTGCCGAACTTTTCGTGACGCGCGGCCTGGTCCTGCAAACGCGCGGCAATGTATTCCTCTTCGTTCCCCTCCACACACTTGGCGATGACCGCTTTCTCGAACCTGGTGAACAATTTTGGCTCGCCTGCGACCAGGCGGGCTTCGATCAGCGACGTCTTGGATTGCATGTCGCTGTTGGCCACCTGCACGCACTCGGCAATGGTCCGCACCGAATGGCCAATTTTGAATCCCAGGTCCCACAGCGGATAGAGAATGCCATCCATGAGCTTGGACAAGTGCGGCAGCGCCTTGCTGTGCATGACGACTTGCCCGTCGTGCAGAAACATGAAATCGATGTCGCTGTACGGATTCAATTCTTCCCGGCCAAATCCGCCCAGGGCAATCAGCGCCAGCGGCGGAAACTCCCTTTGCGCCTGCAGGGAGAGAGAGGCTTTGGAAGCCGCCCACAAATAACGCAGGAGTGTGTCGATGACCGCCGCGCGTCCCCGACAGATTTCGCGCCCACCGGCCCCGGCGCGGTGCAGGAGCTTCAAGCGGTGAAACTCCACTTTGAGAAAATTCTTGTAGCGCCCCAGTTCCTGGGAGGGCGGGGTGCCCGGCGGCAAGGACAGCCGGGCGGCGGCACTGGCTTCAATTTTCTCCAACAACCTCTGCATTCGCGAGCCAACTTAGGACACAATCGAAGCCGAAGGCAAGGCGGACGGCGATCACGGAGCGAACAAAATCAACAAAATCCTTGTGACCCTCCTTCCGCTGGCGAAAGCTACGGCTGGAATGGTCAACTGCTTGCGTCAGGCTTATGAGTGCGGGACCGGCTGAAGCGCGCCTGAAGCCTCGCAACCTGCTGGGCATTCTCTCTTTTCTTCGAAAATATCCTGCGCGGGTCGCGCTCTGTCTTTGGCTGCTGATGATCATCATCACGATTGACATGCTCCTGCCGCAGATTGTTGGCAATGCCATCACCGACCTGCGGCGAGCCATGGAACTGAAGCTCTCTTTTTCTCCCTGGCTGCCGGCTCAATTGTTGTTGTCGCTGATTTTGGTCCGCACCGGCGTCGCTTATGTTCTGGGTCCGATCCGCAATCGCACCATTCAATCGACCCTGGGCGATATCCGCGCCGCTATTTATGACGCCGTGCAGCGGCTCCCTTTCGCCTATCACGACAAAGCCAACAGTGGCGAACTCATTTCCCGATCCACCACGGATGTCTGGCGCTTGCAGGATTTCCTTTACGCCTGCCTGTTCCTGAGCGCTTTGCTTGGCTCCTCAGCCTCTGTTTGCTCCGTTTCCTCCTGTTCACTTGCATGGATACGGCTTAGCTAAGGACAACGCACCAGGCGAAAACCGAATTGTCTTTCCCATCGAAACTGGCATAGTCTTCTCCGTGACCACAACTTCCGTGCCCTGGCACGTTATTGCCTGGCCCCGAGCAGTTGGACGGCTTTTATCAAGTGGACTGCTGATGCTCGCGGCGGTTCTGATCGTCGTTGCACCCCGGCCATTGTCGGCCGGGGAAAGTGCTCCGGGGCATAGCCTGAAGGTCATCGTCCAGAACGGTTATCTTCCGCAACTGCCGGTGCTGGTGCGCGTGGAGGTAAGAGACGCCACGGGGCGGCGCGATTGGTCCCTCTGGGACGGCGAAGCTACTTTAACCACCGATACTGCCGGGATTAGCCTTTCGACCAATCGCATCCGATTGTGGCACGGGCTTGGGACCGGCCTGGTGATTTTCAGTGGCGGCGGCGATTTCAATCTGAGGGTGGCGGTGGGTTCGCTGCAAACCAATCGAACTCTCGTGAGTCTTGCGGCTGGGCCCGTCATTCAGGCAGGAGGAACGTTGCCCGGAAGCAGCACCACCTGGAGTGGCGTCATCCAGGTAACCAACGATCTGACCGTTCCCGCAGGCCATACCCTTACGATCGAATCGAACACGTGGGTGCTGATCAACGGCGTTGCCTCAGGGACCAATGCTAATGATATTCTCGTGAGTGGGACGATGCTGTCTTTGGGAACTGAGGCTCATCCCATCGCGATCACGTGCGCGAACCCGGGCTTGCGCTGGGGGCAAATCCGTCATAACAACGCTCAGCCTTCGGTCTATCGTTACACCACCATTACCCTGGCCGGACGGGCGCCGGGGGAAGGACATACCGGGCAGGCTCCGGTGATCCGTCCCAGCAATTCACAGATCACGTTTGATAGTTGCAACATCACCGATCATGCCACGCCTGCGGGCACACCGGGCAAGATCATGCAAGCCAGCAGCGGTTCGGATCTCGTCTTCACCAATTGTGTTCTGTCCCGGGCACGAATGGGGCCTGAGATCGGCGGGACCGCCCTGCAGTTCATCGACAGTTACATCACTGACATGCGCGGGCCGGATGACGCCGATGGCATCTATCTTCTCAATCAACAACCGGGTCAGGTGATCCGATTGGCCGGATCGGTTGTTGCCGGAGGAGATGATGACGGCATCGACACACTTGGGTCCGATCTTACCGTGGAGGATTGCCTGGTGCGCGGATGGAAATTTCCGGGTGACGACAGCAAAGGCATCTCGGTTTTTGGCGGGGAATGCCGGGTTTGGCGCTGTTTGTTGGCCGATAATACTATTGGTCTGTCCGGCAAGGGAGGCAATGCAGAGAACGTGCGCGTGCGCATCGACCATTGCACGATCATCGGAAACGCTTATGGAGTTGCTGTTACCAATAAGAGCGGCACCACACCTATCATTGATTATCGCATCACCAATTCCATCATCCTCGCGCCTGATGCGCTTTTTACTCAGTACGATCCCGCGGACATTCACATCGATTATTGCGATCTCAGTGAGGTGTGGCCAGGGACGGGCAACATTCTCACCGACCCTCTGTTCGTGAATGTCGGCACGTACGATTTCCGTCTTCAAACCAATTCACCCTGCATCGACACTGGTGATCCCGCTTCCCCATCGGACACGGATGGCACTCGGGTTGACATGGGAGCCTTTCCTTTTGTGCACGCGCCTAATCCGCCTGCGTTATCGAATCCGCTCCTGTTGCCTGACGGAAAACTCCGCTTCACGATCAACGGAACTTCCAATCAGGTGTACTACATCGAGGCGACCAGCAATTTCGTAACGTGGACGACACTCGCTACTGTGACCAACACGATGGGGCAGATGCAATGGACAGATCCTGGCTCTTTTTCCAATGACCGGTTTTATCGGGCTGAGCTTGTGCCGTAACGGTGAGAACACTTTGCGTTAAGTCGCATTTTCATGTTATAGCGATTGCCAAAAATAATTTTCGACCAAACCAGGAGCCAAGGCTGCTGCGCCTCACAGAGGCGCGCTCCGGGAGCGCGGGTCTGCGACCCGCAGCATGTCCAATACGTTGCCAATCGGAAATGTTTCTGGCAACTGCTCTAGATCTCCGAACACTACCATGACGCCGCCGTTCGCTTTATTTTGCGTCTCTGAGCGTTTCCTTGGCAGGCATCTGAGCGGTTGCCGGTTCAGCAACGGGATCCGATTCGCGTTTCGGATGGGGCTGGCGTTGTCCCGAATCACAGGCCAGGTTTCCAGCGTGCGCTTCCGGTGAATTGTTCTTTAGCTTGCGTAGACAGCCTTCGCATGCGTAGTTATCTCCAATCAATGATACGCGGTTGTTTTCTCAGTACGCTAATCTGTCTTGCTCTGGTTGGATTCTGCGCTCCCGGCACGGCGGAGGTTCTCATCAATGAAATCATGTATCATCCTTCTTCGGAGGATCCGCGGGAGGAGTACATCGAGTTGTATAACAGCGCTCCCACGAACGTCAGTCTCGCTGGCTGGCGCTTCAGTAACGGAGTGCAATTTACCTTTCCGAGCAACACCCTCATTCGGGCCAGCAATTATCTGGTGGTGGCGGCGCATCGGCAGAGCTTCATGAACAAATACCCGACGGTGACCAATGTGATCGGGGATTGGATCTTCATGCGCGTGACGAACGTGGTCGGCCACACCATCACCAATTATCAGAACCTGCTCAGCAATACCCGCAACGACATCGATCTGGATAATCCTTCCGGCGAGCGAATGGACAGCGTGGAGTACGCGGACGAAGGGGATTGGGCCATTCGACAGCGTGGCTTGGATCAGTTGGGTTATCGTGGCTGGATCTGGTACAAGGAACATGACGGCTTGGGAAAATCGTTGGAGTTGATCAATCCGCATCTGCCCAACGAGCACGGACAGAACTGGGCCGCCAGCCTCCCGGTCGAGGGAACACCGGGGAGAGTCAATTCGGTTCTGAGCACAAATATCGCCCCGTTGATTCTCGATGTGACTCACTTTCCTGTCGTGCCAACTTCCAGCGACCCGATCCGTATCACCGCGCGCATCCTCAATGATTTTGGCTCGACTGTTACAGCGGGGTTACGGTGGCGCGTCGATAGTGCAACGCCGCCCGCTTTTACCTCCACGGCGATGTTCGATGATGGCGCTCACGGGGACGGAGTGGCGGGAGATGGTCTCTATGGTGTCATCCTTCCCGCTCAAACCGACAATGCAGTCATCGAATTTTATGTGGAGGCCAGCGATGGGCAGGGAAACAGCCGCACCTGGCCGGGCCCGGCGATTCAGTCGGAGGACGGATTCGGTCCCAGTGGTCAAGTGGTGAATGCGCTCCTCCAGGTAGATAACAGTCCGCAGAATGTTTTTGGCGGGACACCGTCGATGCAGCCGGTTTACAAAGTCATCCTGACTGCGGCCGAGCGGGTGGAACTGGCGGCGATTCCCTGTTCGCCATCTCAGAACAGTGACGCGCAGATGAATGCGACGTTCATCAGTCTCGACGCCGGGGGAACGGAACTGCGTTACCTTTGCAGCATCCGCAATCGAGGTCATGCCAGCCGTTGCGCGAGTCCGCCCAATTATCGCGTGAACTTCGTTTCGGATCGACGCTGGAAAGGTGTGTTGGGGCTTAACCTCAACACCCGGCAGGTGCATCTGCAGGTGCTTGGCAGCACGCTCGCGATTAAAGCCGGTGCCGTTGGCACTCATTCGCGCGCCGTGCAGATGCGTGTCAACAATCAGAACCTGGCGCAGAGCGGTTCTCCGATGTTCGGTTCCTACGCGGCAAATGAGGCCTACGGTGTGGATTGGGCCGAACGACACTTTCCTTTGGATAGCGGAGGCAGCATCTACAAACAGGTACGGGACATCGACCCATCGGCTTTTGAGTACCGGGGCGAGGATCCCAACAATTACCGGAATACCTATTTCAAAGAAACCAATGTATCCGAGGATGACTGGACCGATCTGATTGGCATGTTGAGCGTGATGGGATTCCAGTTCAGCGGTCTGGGCCAGCCCAACCCGCTGCCATTCACCGACGAGAATGTCCGCGCGGTCATCAACGTCGATCAGTGGTTGACCCACGTCGCTCTTATGTCACTGGTGGGCAATTCTGAATCGGGCATCAATTCCGGACACAACGATGATTACTACATGTATCGCGGGATCGACGATCCACGCTTCATCCTGATGTTTCACGATCTGGATCAGCTTTTCGGGATAGGCGGTCAAGCCTATCCGCCCGAGGACACGATTTGGGGCGCCACCAGTCACCCGCCGCCGGGCGACGGCAGACCGGGAACGCAGGACGACGACGGATTGGGCCTCGCCTTCAATGTGTTTCTCCGCTCGTTTGATTACGAGCCCCTCTACTATCGGAAGCTTCAGGACTTGATGGACACGACGCTTTCGTCCGCGCAATTCGATCCATTCGTGGACCAGGTCCTTGGTGGGTGGGTGACGCCCGGTCCGATTGCAACCATCAAAAGTTACATGGCTCAGCGACGCGCCTACGTGGAGGGCGTGATCGCTGGCCTGGTTCCACCGAAGGCTGGCATCGCCACCATCTCCGGAGAGCCCCGTTCACCGACTCCAAGTCGAAACGCCACGCTTACCGTGGGTGGAGCTGGCATCAGTCATTACCGCTTCAAGTTGAACAATGGCGCGTATGGCAGTGAGACGCCCGTGGGAACTTCCATTCAGCTTTCCAACCTTCCCAATGGCAGCACCAATACGGTCTATGTGATCGGCAAGAACACGAACAACGTCTGGCAGGGCACCGAAAGCCCGACCGTTTCGCGCTCCTGGATCGTGAATACGGCCTGGCCCACCGTGCGCATCAACGAAGTGTTGGCGCGCAACGTTTCGGCCGTGAATCACAACGGAACCTTTCCTGACATCATTGAACTCTACAACGACGGCGCCAGCTCGGTCGATTTGTCCGGGATGCGTCTCACCGATGATGCGAGCGATCCAAATAAATTCACTTTTCCTAACGGCACCACGCTGGCCTCGGGAGCTTACCTCCCACTCTACGCCAACAACAACGATGGGACGCCCGGCTTTCACCTTGGCTTTTCATTGGATCAAAACGGCGACGGCGTTTTTCTTTACCACGGAATCTCCGGTGGCGGGGCGTTGCTGGACTCGGTCGTCTTTGGACTCCAACTCCCGGACCTTTCGATTGGCCGGCTCGCCAGCGGTGCTGGACCTAACAGCGGCACGTGGGTGTTGACCCAACCCACATCTGACGCGGCCAACATCGCGCAACTCATCGGGAGCGAACGGAACTTGAAGATTAACGAATGGCTTGCCGCCGCCCAAAGTCCGTTCCCGGAGGATTTTGTTGAATTGGTCAACCTGGATCCGTTGCCGGTGGCGTTGGGCGGCTTGTATCTGACCGACAACCCAATCGGCGTCCCCAGACGCAATCCGATCGCGCCTCTGAGTTTTATCGCAGGCAGTTCATACCTTGTTTTGCTGGCCGACAATGATCCCACTCAGGGCGCCGACCATTTGAATTTTGCGCTTGCGTCCGAACAGGGTGAAATCGCGCTGCTTAATTCTTCTCTGACTGTTTTGGATTGCGTCGCCTATGGGCCACAGCGCCCGGGCATTTCCTTTGGGCGTTGTCCTGACGGCGGCTCGAGCGTGCTGGCGCTGGTGCAACCGACGCCAGGATTTGGCAATCAATGCCCGGTACCGCCGCCGCCCCCGACAGTGATCACTCTGTTGAGGATGAATGATTTTTGGCGTTATGACGCTTCCGGCAATGATCTGGGCACCAATTGGCGTGGCACAAATTACGATGATTCGGCCTGGGCGCAAGGCCGCGGGGTGTTGGGCAATGATAACGGGAACAACCCATTTGTGCAGAGTCTGACCAATACCGTACTGCCTCTGACGACGACGGAGGGCGCGATGATTGTCACCTATTATTTCCGCGCGCATTTCCAATATACCGGCGGCCCGCCAACAAGCCTCATCTTCACGAATTTGATCGATGACGGCGTCGTAGTGTATCTCAACGGCCAGGAGGTCTATCGCATGAACATGCCGACCGGAGCAGTGAGCGCTGCCACACAGCCGTTGCAGAATGCCGAGACAACGAGTTTCACTGACATAACAGTGCCGTACACGAATAACTTTTTGCAAACGGGTGATAACTTGATTGCCGCGGAATTGCACCAGTTCAATCAACCGGCGGATATCAACCTCGGTCTGACGCTCGGCGTGATTATTGTGACCAACAATCCTGCAGCCGCCGGCGTCATCCTCAACGAAGTGCTGGCCAACAATGCTTCGCTGGCGGAGCCGGATGGTTCCACACCTGATTGGGTCGAGCTGTTTAATCCTTCCACCACCAACGCGGTGAATCTTACGGGCATGAGCCTGGGCGACTTTGCCGGAAATCGGTGGGTCTTTCCGCCAGGATCGATCCTTAACGCCAGAGCTTACAGAGTGATCCGCTTCGATGGCGATGCGCCCGTGTCAGCCACCAATGCCGGCTTTGGCCTGAAATCGTCCGGTGACACGGTCTATCTTTTCAACAGTCCACCCGGGCTGGGCGGCATCCGGGATTCCATCAGGTTTGGAATACAGGCTGCGGACTTTTCCATTGGGCGAAGCTCTCCCACGGGTAGCAATTGGGTCCTGAATTTGCCCACTCCCGGCGCGACGAACCTGGCCGCCACTCTGGGCAGCGTCAGTCTATTGAAGGTAAATGAATGGATGGCGGCCCCGGCTTCAGGTGATGATTGGTTTGAAATCTACAATCCGAACTCGCAGCCCGTCGCCATAGGTGGCTGCTTTCTCACGGACCGCCTGGATCAACCCACCAAGCATCGGATCGACGCGCTCTCCTTCCTGGGTACGTTGACCAATGCCTGGCAGAAATTCATTGCCGACGATCCGGCGACTTACAACGGCTCGGATCACGTGGCGTTCAAGCTGGATGCCACCATGGAGGCCATCGGCATCTTCAGTACCAATGGCACCGAGATCGACAAGATCGGTTACGGCCAGCAGATCACAGGTGTTTCCCAAGGCCGCTTGCCCGATGGCAGCGCCAATTTCACGAACTTCGTCGGCACCGCATCGCCAGGCGACGCCAACTTCCTTTTGCTCGCCAACGTCGTCGTGAATGAAGTCCTCACGCATACCGACCCGCCCTTGGAGGACGCCATCGAGCTGCACAATCCGAGCGCCTCCCCGGTGAATATCAGTGGCTGGTGGCTGAGCGATTCCCGAGGCGTTGCTCGGAAATACCAGATCCCACCCGGCTACACCATTCCCGCGCGGGGCTTTCTGGTTTTTTACGAATATCAATTCAACAACGACACCAACGCGGCCCTTCCGTTCGCCCTGAGTTCAGCCGACGGCGACCAGGTTTATCTTTCGGCGGCCACGAACAATGGCACCGCCCTGACAGGCTTCCGCGCTTTTGCTGATTTCGGTCCGGCGGCAAATGGCGTTTCCTTTGGGCGCTTCCGAACCACGGTGGGAGTGGATTATCCCGCCACAAGCCGGCGCACGTTTGGCGTCGATTTCCCCAGTTCCGTGCAGAACTTTCGCACGGGCACGGGCGCGAGCAACGCTTATCCACTCGTTGGACCGGTTGTGCTCAGCGAAGTGATGTATCACCCGCCTGACATCGGCACCAACGACAACGTGATCGAGGAGTTCGTCGAGTTGCACAACATCACCAGCAACAGCATTCCATTGTTTGACCCGCTGCACGCGAGCAACCGCTGGCGCTTGCGGGCGGGTGTGGATTTCGATTTCCCACCCAACACGGTGCTGGCGCCGGGCGCTTACGCGCTGGTGGTCAGCTTCGATCCGTTGACCAATCCATCCGCGCTGGCTGCTTTCCAAATCCGCTATGGCTCGAACTCCACGTTGCTCGGGCCCTATAGTGGCAAACTGGATAATGGCGGCGAAGATGTCGAACTGTATCGGCCCGATCCGCCGCAGGTTTCCGGAGGAGATGCCGGGAAGGTGCCTTACATTTTGGTGGATAAAGTTGTTTACAGTGACCGCGCTCCCTGGCCCACCAACGCCGATGGTTTCGGGCCTTCGCTTCAGCGCATCAATCACACCCTCTATGGCAACGAGCCCACCAATTGGCTGGCTGCCGCGGCCACGCCCGGTCCCGCCGGCCCGCGCGACCGTGACGCCGATGGAATGCCGGATGAGTGGGAGATCCAGTATGGCTTCAACACGAACAACGCCAGTGACGCCAGCCTGGACTTCGATATGGATGGCGCGACAAATCTTGAAGAGTATTTGGCCGGTACTCATCCCAAGAATTCCTCCAGCAATCTGAAGCTCACGGTCGTGTCTATGTCGGGCGGGACGGTCACCCTTCGCTTTACGGCGGTCGCAGGAAGGACTTATTCCATCATCTATTTCGATTCGCCTGACGACGGCTTCTGGTTCAAGGTCCGCGACGTGGCCGCCCAAGGTTTCACCCAGGACGTTACCGTCACGGATCCGGCGGCAGGCAGCAGCGGGCAGCGGTTTTACCAGTTGGTGACGCCGCAGGCGCCTTGACGCAAACAGGAGCGCGGCCGTCTCGACTGCGCGATAAGAGCGAAAACGCAAAGAAGCCAGCCAAACGGATTTGAAATTCGCAGCGGTTGCCTTAAACGCAGAGGGCGCAAAGGCAATCATTTTTCTCCGCGTCCTCTGCGAGATCCTCCGCGTCCTCTGCGTTGAGACTCCATCGTGCGAGGTAAAGATCTGCCAGAGGTTTTCACGGGATTTGCGAACTCAGAGCCTATGCTGCCTTTCCAAGGTATTCGCACAGGCGAGACGGCAATAGTGTTCGGCAAACCAGATGCTCGGCGCTTCTTACTGACATTCGCATAATATAGTGACAATGGCGACTTCTGGTGTTAGTCTTCTGGCATGGGTAATCCCAAAGGCGTCGAACGCGATTTTGATGAACTGGAACGCAGACGACTCAAAGCCG
>Ga0137319_1000199_pt1 | contig 22029 bp, 19 predicted proteins | sample EasRivERMZT333_2_FD_104752 | JGI IMG/M metagenome (GOLD analysis project Ga0137319, IMG submission 104752) | Soil microbial communities from meander-bound floodplain in the East River, Colorado, USA - East River MetaG ERMZT333_2 | ecosystem: Environmental > Terrestrial > Soil > Floodplain ... | reverse complement strand
CTGCTGGCGAGCCTGACGCCGGTGAACGCCGAGTTCATCGACGAGAAGCTCCTGGAGATCAAGCGCCGCCTGCGGGAACTGGAGGACCGCGTCGTGACCCTCGCGCAGGTGGCCGAGCGGGATCTCGACCTGGAGGCCGCGACGGACGCCGCCCTGGCCTACCTGGGGCGTTTCCGCGAGGTCCTGGACCACGGGGCGTTCCTCGAGCAGAAGGAGTTCCTGGGCGCGTTTGTGGCGGAGATCACGCTGCACCCGTACGAGAAGCGCGGGGTGCTTCAGATGCGCGATATGATCGCGGCGTCTTTTAGTACCGCAGGGTGGAACCGGCCGAAGCTATAAAGGATGTCAACCGAGACGGGTGGGGGCGGCCATCCATTCCCGGCTCGCGTAGTCGCTCATCGTCAGCGCGATGAGGAGCACGAGCCACAGAAGCCCCGCGGCGAGGAGGATCGGGACGAGACGCCCCGACCAGCGCACGTGCATGAAGTAGAGGACGACGAGGGTCGCTTTCGCCACCGCGATCGTCATGGCGACCCAGGTGTTCAGCAGGCCGAGATCGCGGAAGGCGACGGTCACCGTGACCGCCGTCAGGATCATCAGCGCGGCGAAGATCGCGTAGTAGAGCCGGGTCGGGGCGACGTGGTCCGACATCAGTGTCTCCCCAGCAGGTAGAGCAGCGGAAAAAGGAAGATCCAGACGATGTCCACGAAGTGCCAGTAGAGGCCCACCATCTCGACCGGCGTGTAGTAGGCGGCATCGAAGCGACCGGCCGTCCCCTGACGCACCAGGTTCGCCATCAGTCCCATCCCGATCACCAAGTGCAGCGCATGCATCCCGGTGAGCGCGAAGTAGAGCGCGAAGAAGAGCTGCACGCCGGTGACGCCGGCGCCGTGCCCGTGGAAATCGAACCCCGGTCCCGGGATGAGGCTCTCCACCCATTTGTGGTGGTACTCCACCCCCTTGATTCCGAGGAAGACCCCGCCGAGCGCCATGGTGAGCAGCAGCATGGCGACGAGAAGACGTCTCTGGCCGGCCTGGGCCGCGTGCACCGCGAGGGCCATCGTGAGGCTGGAGCCGATGAGGACGGCCGTGTTGATCGCTCCCAGCCGCACGTCCAGCGTCGCGCTCCCGGACAGCCACGCGTCAGGGTACGCCGTGCGGTAGACGACGTAGCAGACGAACATCCCGCCGAAGAAGAGGATCTCGGTCACCAGGAAGATCCACATCCCCAGCGCGGAGGTCTCTTTCTGATGCTCGAGGCTCTGGAAGTGGTGCCACAGGACCTGGCGCGTGTCAGCCATGCGGGGCCCCGGCTGGGCGCGCATTGTAGTGGTACGCCTCTTCGGTCACCTCGGGGATTTGCTCGAAGTTGTGCTTCGGCGGCGGCGATTCGGTCTCCCACTCGAGCCCCTTCGCTCCCCACGGGTTGGCCGGAGCAACTTTCCCGTAACGCATCGACCAGATCATGTAGGCCAGCGGGATGAGATAACCGACGCCGAGGATCGACGCGCCCGCGGTGGACATGACGTTCAGCACCTGGAACTCTTCGGGATAGGCGTGGTAGCGGCGCGGCATGCCGAGATAGCCCAGGACGAACTGCGGGAAGAAGGTCAGGTTGAATCCGATGAAGATGACCAGCGCCGCGAAGCGCCCCCACCCCTCGGGGTACATGCGCCCGGTGATCTTCGGCCACCAGAAGTGCAGCCCGCCGAGATACCCCATGATGACGCCGCCGACCATGATGTAGTGGAAGTGCGCCACGATGAAGTAGGTGTCGTGGACGTGAACGTCCACCCCGAGGCTTGCCAGGAAGAGCCCCGTCAGCCCCCCGATGGTGAAGAGCCCGATGAAGCCGAACACGTAGAGCATCGGCGTCTCGAACGAGATGCGCCCTTTGTGCAGCGTCGCCGTCCAGTTGAAGACCTTCACCGCGCTGGGGATCGCCACGAGAAACGACAGGATGGAGAAGACCATCGAGGCGTAGACCGACTGCCCCGACACGAACATGTGATGGCCCCAGACCAGGAACCCCACCAGCGCGATCGCCAGGCTCGAGAAGGCGACGAACGCGTAGCCGAAGACGCGCTTCTTCGCGAAGCAGGCGACCAGCTCCGAAATGACCCCCATCGACGGCAGGATCATGATGTAGACGGCCGGGTGCGAGTAGAACCAGAAGAGATGCTGGAAGAGGACAGGGTCTCCTCCCACGGCGGGGTCGAAGATGCCGAACTTCGCGATCCGGTCCAGCGCCACCAGCACGATCGTGATCGCCAGCACCGGCGTCCCCAGGATCATGATGATGGACGTGGCGTAGTGCGCCCAGACGAACAGCGGCAGGCGGAACCAGGTGAGCCCCGGAGCGCGCATCCGGTGGATGGTCGCCATGAAGTTCAGGCCGGTCAGGATCGAGGAGAAGCCGGTGATGAAGATCCCCAGGGCCGTCGGGACGACGTTCGTGTTGGACCACGCGGTGCTGTACGGCGTGTAGAAGGTCCAGCCCGTGTCGATCCCCCCGGTGATCATCGCGTAGAGCGAGAAGAGCCCCCCCAGCACGAAGATGTACCAGGAGAGAAGATTGATCCGCGGGAAAGCCAGGTCCTTGGCGCCGATCATCAGCGGGATCAGGAAATTGCCCAGCACCGCCGGCACCGCGGGGATGAGGAAGAAGAACACCATCAGGATGCCGTGCATCGTGAACATCTTGTTGTAGGTCTCGGCCTGCATCAGGTCGCCGGCCGGGGTGAGCAGCTCCAGCCTCACGAAGATGGCGAACATTCCCCCCAGGGCGAACATCACCGTCACAGAGGCGAGGTAGAGCAGCGCGATCCTCTTGTGGTCGGTCGTCAGCAGCCACGAAGCGACGCCGTAGCCGTCGTTGAGATAGTGCTTCGCAGCGGGTCCGGCGGGACGATGTCCGGTGGCGGTCATTTCCGCGCCTCCGTCCCCGGAGCGACGGGCGTTGCCGCGGCAGGGGGTGCGCCGGCGCCGGTCTCTTTCTTCCCTTCCAGCGTCTTGATGTACTCCATGATCTGAAAGAGCCCCTCCTCGGCGATCAGCCCCTTGAAGGTCGGCATCAGCGGCGAGTACCCGCGCACGACCTTGGCCATCGGCTTCATGATCGATTCGCGGATGTACTCCTCGTCGGCGGTCACCGTCTCGTTTCTCTCGAGCAGGACCGTCGAACCCATCAATCCGTCGAGCGCCGGTCCGCGCGAGCCCGACTCCCCGCTGTGGCACGACGCGCAGCCCATCTCGAAGAAGAGCCTGCCGCCGGCCGCCGCCGGGGAGAGACCCGCCTGCTCTCCTCCCAGCCAGGCCTGGAACTCGTCGGGCTCCATCACGACCACCGTGCCGATCATGCGCGAATGCTTGGTCCCGCAATATTCGGCGCAGAACAAATGGTACCGCCCCGGGCGCGTCGGCTCGAACCAGACGCTCGAGTAGCGCCCTGGGAGCACGTCCTGCTTCACGCGGAACGCGGGGACGAAGAAGCTGTGGATGACGTCCTCGGAGGTCATCGTGAGACGCACCGCCTGCCCCACCGGCACGTGCAGCTCGTTGATCTCGCGGCGCCCGTTGGCGTGCTGCAGCTTCCACATCCACCGCTTGCCGACGACCTGGATCGCCATGGCGTCGTCGGGGGCGCGCGCGATCCTGAAATACACGCTCGCCCCCCAGACGAAGATCACCATGACCGTGCAGAGAGGGATGATCGACCAGATCAGCTCCAGCGCCAGCGACCCTTCGGGCGGGTTGGTGCGATCGACGTTCGCTCCGCGCCGGTACCTGATCGCGAAGAGGATCAGCATCACGGCGATGAGGCCGGACATGACGGCGCTCATCCCTACCAGAAAGAGATAGAGCGCGTCGACGTCGCCGGCGAGTGTCGAGGCCTGCTTGGGGAAGAACGGCAGGTCACTGAGCACGAGGCACCTCGCCCGCGACCCTCGACGCGGCGCTGCGGCGCGCGTCACGCCGCAGCATGACGAGCACGAAGATGGCCATCGCCAGAACGGTCAGCGCGCCTCCCGTGCGCACGAGGCGCAGGGTGAGCGCGCCGTAGCGCCCCGACGCAGGGTCGTATCGGTAGCAGAGCAGCAGGAGCGCGTCGGCGAGCGTCCCCACCTTCCCTTCCGACGACTCGACGAGCGCCAGCCTGAGATCGCGAGGGGCGTACTCGACCCCCATCAGGTAGCGCGACAGGCGGCCGTCCGGCGTCAGGATCATGATGGCGCTCGGATGCGCGTACTGGCCCGTCGCCTCGTCGTACGCGTAACGGAAACCAACCGCCGCAGCCAGCGATGCGATGGCATCCTGGTCCCCGGTGAGGAAGCGCCATCCCTCCTCAGCCCCCGGGCGCCCGTAGCGCGCGACGTAGCTCTTCGCGCTGGCGGCCGCGAGATCGGGGGTCTCCCGTGGATCGATGGAGACGGTGACCATCGCGAAGTCCTTCCCCGGATCGAGCGACACCGGCTTCAACCCGCTGGCCAGCCCGTTGAGGACCAGCGAGCAGAGCATCGGACAGCGGTAGTACGCGAGCGTCAGGACGACGGGGCGCGCGCCGAACAAATCGCCCAGCCGCACCGGATGTCCTGCTTCGTCGCGAAAGACCAGATCGAAAGGGATCTTCTCCCCCAGCTTCTGGTCGAGCCCGACTTCCGGAAACGGGCGGGCATCCGGCGCCGCAGCGGCCGGGGCGGCAACCTGAACCTGCTCGCGCGCTTCGGCGATGACGGGGATCATGAGCATCACGAGGATGCCCGGAACCGTCGCGCTCTTCGCCATGCCTCTCACGGCCGCTCCTCCGCAGCATTCGCTGTGCCCTGAGCGTCGGGCGCCGTCGCGTCACGCACCGGGAGCCCGCGCGCGACGACGCGCTCCATCGCCTCCTGGATCGGGATGCTGACGATGCCCGCCTCGCGGTCGACCCACGCGTAGCCGTCGAGCATTGCCTGCTCTTCCGCGCGCATCGCGGCCAGATCGCGCGCCGGATGGGCCTGCAGGCGTGGGTCGGGCGGGAGCGCGTCCGGAGCGCCGGCCAGGGAGAGCGGCGGCGGCTGGCCCCCGGCCGCGCGCGCCGCCAGCCAGTCGAACAGCACGACCATCAAGGCCATCGCCACGACGACGATGGCGGACAACCCCACGGCGAGGATCGTCACTCCGCGCGCGTTGACGTCGCGCACCTCGTAGCCGGGCCCGCCGCGCCCCTCATTCGTTCGCATGGGCGAGGGCCTCCGCGAGATAGGGGTCGCGTTGCGGCAGCGGTGCGACGCGCGCGAGCTCCGTGGTGAACAGGACCACCCAGAGCCCTCCCAGCCCGAACACCGCCGCCATGTCGAGCCAGTGCATGGTGTTGTCATGGAAGTACCCGGGGGCGACCACCCAGTAGAGATCCACCAGGCGCATCACGAAGACCAGAACGGCCACCCGCAGGAGGCGCACACTGTCCCTCTTCACGCCGCGCGAAAGCAGCAGCAGGAACGGCAGCGCGAAGTGGAACAGGATGATGACGAGGCCGAGCCACTGCCATCCGCCGCGGAGCCGTCTCTGGTACCAGGGGATCTCCTCCGGGAGATTCCCGTACCAGATGATCAGGAACTGCGACAGGGCGAAGTAGGCCCAGACCATCACGAAGGCGAACATGAGCTTGCCGAGATCGTGCAGGACTTTCGGCGTGACCAGGCGCTCAAGGGGCCCGGTGCGCGCGAGGAGGATGGCGACGGCCACGGCGAAGCAGAAGGCCGAAACCGCGAACCCCGTCATGAGCAGTCCGCCGTAGATCGTCGAGAACCAGAACGGCTCCATCGACATCACCCAGTCCACCGACGCGAACGTCATCGTGAGGACGAAGACCAGGAGCCCCCCGCCGCTGAGCTTCTGGAACCGATCGACGAACCTCTCGTCTCCCGTCTCGTCCTGCCGGCGCGACCAGCGGCTCAGCAGCCAGGCCAGCAGCGACCAGCAGGCGAAGTAGATCGCCGCCCGCACGGTGAAGAACGTCGGATTCAGGTAGGGGACCTTGTGCTGAAGAAGAGGGTTGGCGGCGACCAGCTCGGGGCGCGCCCAGGGGTAGAGCCTTTTCATCCCGAACAGCACCGGAACGAAGAGCAGCGCCATCGCGGGGATGGTCCTCGCTCCCGATTCGAGGATGCGTCGCAGCGCCAGCCCCCAGGCGCCGCCGGTGATGTGCTGGATCATGACGATGGCGAGACACCCAAGCGCCACGCCCAGCCAGAAGATGTAGCCGAACAGCCACGCGTGATAGGCGCGTCCCGGCCACCAGGCCGCGCCGAAGGCGTAGAGGATGAGACCGAGCACCGCCACGACGAGAGCGCGGCGGCGGACGCGGCGCAGGGCTGTTGCGTCGATGGCGACACCCGCGTTCATCGCGCCTCCTCCGTGACGTGGCCGGAAGCGCCCGCCAGCTCCCGGTCGAGCGTCTCACGCACGCTCGCGGGAAGATCGGACGCCGGGGCGCGCGTCTCCTGCAACGCGCGGATGTACGCCACGATCGCCCAGCGATCCTCGACGGGAATCTGCGCCGCGTACCCCGACATCCGCCCGAAGCCCCGGGCGGCGACGTCGTAGAGATAGCCCGCGGGGGCGTCCTTCAGCCGCTGCTCGTGGAATGACGCGGGCCCCGTGAACCCGCGCTTCACCACCATCCCCTGCCCCGTCCCAAGCCGGTCGTGACAGGGGGCGCAGAAGATGTCGTAGCGCTCGCGGCCGCGCGCCATCACATCCATCGTGATCGGGAACGGGAACGTCGCGGCGAACTCGTCCCCGACCTTCCCCCGATGGAGATGATCGTCCTCGTTGAGGTGCCCGCGGGCGACGGTCCCCTCCACCGGCGGCCGGCTCGCGCGGCCGTCGGCAAAGAACGTGCTCGCTTCGAGCGGGTCATAGCGCGGCTGATCGTGCATGTCCTGCCGGCAACCCCCGGCGAAGGCGAGGAGCAGGATCAGAACACCCATGCGGACGCGGTCAGGGCGCAATGTCGGACACCTCGGCAGGGTTGAGGCTCTCCAGAAAACGCCGCGTCGCTGCTCTGTCGAACAACGGATCGGAGGCCTCGATGCACAGGAAGAACCGATCCGTGGACGCCAGCGCGAAATTGTGGGCGTTGAACACCGGATGATGCGGACGCGGCAGCCCGTTCAACGCCAGCATCCCGAGCACGGCGGCGAACGACGCGAAAAGGATCCCCAGCTCGAAGGTGATCGGGATGAACGCCGGCCAGGAGTGAAGCGGCTTGCCGCCGATGTTCATCGGATAGGCATGCACCGACACCCAGTACTGGAGCAGGTACCCGCCCCCCGCGCCGAGCAGCCCGCCGGCCAGCACGAGCTTCGGGAGCCGCCCGCGCTTCCTCCACCCGAGCGCCTCGGACAATTCCTCGATCGGGAACGGAGTGAAGCCGTCCATCCGGCGGTAGCCCGCCTCATGCGCGCGCCGCGCCGCGGTCACGACCTCGCCTGGATCGCGGAACTCGGCCATCAGGCCGTACAGGCCTGCGTCAGGCATGCGGCCCTCCCTCCTCCTCCACCTTCGCCGCGGGGAGGATCGTCCGCATCTCGAAGATCGAGATCATGGGGAGGAATCTGATGAAGAGGAAGAGAAGCGTGACGAAGAGCCCCATCGTCCCGATGAAAGTCGTCCAGTCGAAGAGGGTCGGGCGGTACATCCCCCACGACGACGGCAGAAAGTCGCGGTGCAGGCTCGTCACGACGATGACGAAACGCTCCAGCCACATGCCGACGCTCACCACCAGCGCGATCAGGAAGAGACCCACGGGCGCGCGCCGCAGCTTCTTGAACCAGAGGAGCTGCGGGGCGAGGACGTTGCAGACCATCAGCGACCAGAAGATCGGCGCGTACGGTCCGAACATGCGCGTGCGGAGCATCCCCTCCTCGTAGATGTTTCCGCTGTACCACGCGAAGAAGATCTCCGTCATGTAGCCGTAGGCCACGATCAGCCCCGTGGCCAGCAGTACCTTGGCCATGTTCTGGAGGTGCCTGGTCGTGATGAAGTCCTGAAGCCCGTAGACCGCCCGCAGCGGGATCGCCAGGATCAGGACCATCGCGAACCCGGCGTAGATCGCGCCGGCGACGAAGTACGGCGGGAAGATCGTCGCGTGCCACCCGGGGATGATCGACATGGCGAAGTCGAAGCTGACGATGGTGTGCACCGACAGCACCAGCGGCGTCGAGAGCCCCGCGAGGAGCAGGTAGGCCACCTCGTAGCGGTGCCAGTGGGCGGCGGAGCCGCGCCACCCCATCGCCAGGATCCCGTAGAGCTTCTTCGCCGGGATCTTCACCGCGCGATCGCGCAGCGTGGCGAGATCCGGGATCAGCCCCACGTACCAGAACATCAGGGAGACCGTGGCGTAGGTGGAGACGGCGAAGACGTCCCACACCAGCGGGCTGCGGAACTGCGGCCAGAGCCCCATCGTGTTCGGGTACGGGAACATCCAGTAGGCGAGCCACGGGCGCCCCATGTGAATGAGTGGGAAGATCCCGGCGCACGCCACCGCAAAGAGCGTCATCGCCTCCGCGAAACGATTGATCGAAGTGCGCCACTCCTGGTTCAGCAGCAGCAGGATCGCGGAGATCAGCGTCCCGGCGTGGCCGATGCCGATCCACCAGACGAAGTTGATGATCGCGAAGCCCCACCCCACCGGCGCGTTGATCCCCCAGATCCCCGTCCCCTTCACCAGGAGCACCCCCAGCGAGTAGAAGAGCAGCAGCACCAGGGAGAAGCCAATGGCGAAGCCGACGTACCACCCCGAGCGAGTGCGGCGCGTCAGGACGATGGCGCTGATCTTGTCGGTGACGCCGGACATGGTGTGCTCGCGCCCCATGAGACGATGGCGCTTCGGGGGCGGTGCCGGCTGCCCCTGCCCGGCCGCGCTCACGACGTCTCCAGCGCGGGGTTGGGGTTGCGCAGCGCGGCGAGGTAGGTGGTGCGTGGACGCGTCCCCAGCTCGCTCAGCAGGGCGTAGCCGCGCGGCCCCGCCTTGATCTTCGCCACGCGGCTCTGCGGATCGTTGAGGTCGCCGAAGACGATCGCCTCGGCCGGGCACGCCTGCTGGCAGGCCGTCACGACCTCCCCGTCGCGGATGTCGCGCTCCTCGCGGTGCGCGCCGATGCGCGCCGCGTTGATCCGCTGCACGCAGTAGGTGCACTTCTCCATCACGCCGCGCGAGCGCACCGTCACGTCGGGGTTGTTCAGCAGCCGCAGACTCGGGGTCTTCTGATCCGCGTAGAGGAAGAAGTTGAAGCGCCGCACCTTGTAGGGACAGTTGTTCGCGCAGTACCGCGTCCCCACGCAGCGGTTGTAGACCATGTCGTTGAGCCCTTCGGAGGAATGCACCGTGGCGCCGACGGGACAGACCGGCTCGCACGGCGCGTTCTCGCAGTGCATGCAGGGGACCGGCTGGTGCCAGATGGAGGGATTGCTCTCGTCTCCCTCGAAGTAGCGGTCCACGCGGATCCAGTGCATCTCGCGTCCCCCCGCGACCTGCTCTCTCCCCACCACGGGGATGTTGTTCTCCGACTGGCATCCCGTGACGCACGCGTTGCACCCGACGCAGGCGTTCAGATCGATCGCCATCCCCCAGGCGTGCCCCTCGTACGGCTTCGGCGGATAGAGCGATTCGTCGGGCCCCGGTTCGTGGAAGGCGTGGCGCGCGAACTCGGGGTGCGTCGCGAAGTGCGAGAGATCCGCGTGGCGGATCGGCATCCGCTCCTCGGTCGCGTGGTGCTCCTGCGTGCACGCCAGCCGCTTCGTGCGGCCGAGCGAGCGCATGGAGAGCCCCGCCGCGAACCAGGGATGCGTCAGCGTGCGCAGCTTGTAGGCGTCGAACCCCGCGCCGTCTCCCACCCTCCCCGCGCGCGTGCGCCCGTAGCCGAGATGCACCGTCACGCAATCATCCGCGTGCCCCGGGACGATCCAGACCGGCCCCTCCACCACGCGCCCGTCGAGGGAGAGCGCGACGACGTCCTCCTGGCTCAAGCCACGCTGCGCGGCGGTTGCCGGGCTCATGAGGACGGCGTTGTCCCAGGTCAGCCGTGTCATGGGGCGCGGCAGTTCCTGAAGCCAGCCGTTGTTCGCGAAGCGCCCGTCGTGCAGCGCGGCGTCGGTGCAGAAGGCGATCTCGAGCGCCCCTTCGTCGCGCGTCTCCCCCGTCGCGTCGGCGCGCCGCAGCGCCATGTCCCAGTCATCGCGCAGCGCGGCAGGCCGCGGCGCATGGGCGGTCCCGGCGACCACACCGTCGTGAAGGGAACGGCGCCACCAGCGCTCGAAGTCCTCCGATGCGGGGAGCACTCCCTTCCATCGCTCGCGGACGATCGCGTGCGCGCCGCGCCCGCCGCGATCCAGCAGCGCGTCGAGCAGCTCGTAGGACGTGAGGCCCTCGTAGAGCGGCTCGATCATCGGCTGCCGGATGGAGACCGTCCCGTCGGCGGAACGCTCGTCCCCCCACGACTCCAGCTCGTGCGCCTGCGGCACGTGCCACTGGCACCAAGCGGCGGTCTCGTCCTGGTAGAGGCCGAGATGGACGCGCACCGCGACGCGCTCCATCGCGGCGCGGAAGTCCAGGTCGGCATGGGCGGTGTAGACGGGATTGCCGCCGAGGATCAGCAGGAGGCTGACGCGTCCCGCCTCCATGTCGGTCACGAGCCTTCCGAGGGACTGCGCCTGCAACTGGGGGCGCGCGGCTGCCGGCGCAATGTAGACGACGGTCGTCCCCTGCGCGCCGAGCCGCTCGTTGATGGCGGCCGCGATCGCGTGCACCGACGGCGGCTGTCGCTCCCCCGCGACGACCAGCGCGCGCGGCGCGCGATCGCGCAGGTCCGCGGCGACGGCGTCGATGAAGCGACGGTGAGCATCGCTTACGCTGTCACCTGCCGGCAGCGGCGCCGGCACGTCGAGGGCCGCAGCCAAAGCCAGCGCGAATGGCTCGATCTCCGACGGGCGCAACGGCAGGCGATGATCGGCCATGGCCCCCGTGTTGCTGGGCATGGACTCGACGGCATAGAGCCGGTTCATGCCAAAGTCGCCGTCGGGATTGCGGCGCCGCGCGAACGCGCGGATGGCGGCGAGCGCCCCCGGCCCCCCGGCCCCGGGGGTGAGGAAGTCGGCGTCGAGCGACAGGATTGCATCGGCCTCCCCCAGCCTGTAGAGAGGGGCGAGCGGCTCGCCGAAGGCTCCTATCATCCCGCCGTGGACGCCGTCGCGGCTGGCCGGCTCGTACTGATGCCACTCCGCCGCGGGGAAGCGCGCCAGCAGCTCCTCGAGCAGCAAAGCGAGCGTCGGCGACGACACGGTCTCCGTGAGCACGCGCAGCCCCGCGCCGCCGCTTGCGGCAAGCCCCTTCGCCGCGTCGCGCAGCATCGCGAAGAGGTCGGCGCGCGGCCTGATGCGCCCCTGGTGCGTCAGCGTGCGCGACCGATCGGGGTCGTACAGACCCAGCACAGCCGCCTGCATGAAGACGTCGGTCGCGCCGAGGCTTGAAGTGTGCTCGGGGTTCCCTTCGACCTTGGTGGGACGCCCTTCATGCGTCTCCACCAGCGCTCCGGTCGCGATGCCCGACAGCGTCAGCGCGGTGGCGTAGTGCAGCGGCTGTCCCGGCACGACGTCTTCCGGAGCCTTGACGAAGGGAGCGATCGTCTCTTTCGGCTGGCGCGTGCAGGCGGTCAGCCCGGCGAGAGCGAGCGAGGCTCCCATGATCGAGAGGAAGTGGCGCCGCCCCTTCGGGTCGTTGAACTCCGCGGCCTGCGATGGGAACTCGCGCGCCAGCGCCTCCGCGAACTCGGGGGTCTCCGCCAGCTCCTGGAGACTCCTCCAGTAGCGCCGTCCCGTCGCGCCCGTGAGGCGCCTGGCCAGCTCCGTCATCTCCTGCCGCGGCACGGGGCGTTCCTCCTCAGCGATGACATGTCGAGCAGTCGGTCCTGGTTCTGACATGCAGCGCGCCAGCCAGCAGGCGTCCCTCGCCCGGCACGGGGCGTCGCATCATCGCCGTGATGGCGTCGCGCGGCCCGAGATGTGGCTCCGGGTCCCGGTGGCAATCGACGCACCATTCCATCGCCAGCGATTCGGTCTGCCACATCAGCGGCATCTCATCGACCCGTCCGTGGCAGGTCACGCACGCGACCCCTTTGCTCACGTGGATGCTGTGGTCGAAATAGACGAAGTCAGGGAGATCGTGGACCCGCGTCCACAGGATCGACGCCCCCGAACGGAAACTCGCGCGCACCGGCTCGAGCGTGGGGCTGTCGTTGAAGAGTTGGCTGTGGCAGTTCATGCACGTGGCCGTCGGAGGGATCCCCGCGACGGCCGAGGTTTCCACCGACGCGTGGCAGTAGCGGCAGTCGATGCCGATGCCCCCGACGTGATGGGCGTGGCTGAAGGGGACCGGCTGCTCGCGCGCCACCTGGGCCTGCGTCACCCACGAGGATCGGTTGATCGCCTGGATCGTCCAGAGCCCGCCGGCGACGAAGAAGAGCGCGCCGAAAATGCTGGCGCGCGCGATCGTGTTGGTGCTCGGATGGAAGATCTGCATGATCCGGGCGACTCTCCGCCGTTCCAGCCGCGATGCAGCGTACTGAACCGGAAGATCGCGCAGGGACATCGCAGGCGCCGCTTCCGGAGTGGTGACGAAAGCGGAATTCTATCATTCCCGGAACGCACGTCACGACGACGGAGGACGGAGCCGGCGGCCGAAAATGCGATCAAGCCGCAGCTACGGGTGCGCGAGCGGCAGCCTCGTCATGATGGCCCGCGTGGCGTAGCCGAAGTAGAGGGCCAACCCACCCGCTGCAGGGCCGCCCGATCGTGAGCCCCGTCGGCGGCCACCTTCACCCGGCGCCGTGAGGACAACACTCGGGAGACGACGACGTGGGCGACGAAAACCAACAGGTAGAGAGAGCCCGTGATGAGGTGGGTCCAGACGCAGACGGCGCGCGCTGTTTCGTCCGTGAACACCTGGATCAGGTACCCCGTCGCCACCATCGGCAGCAGGCAGACGACCGCGAGGAGCCCTGTGCCCCGTCCCCTGGAGCCGTTGCCGTTGCGTGCGCGAATCTTGGCCAGGATGTGGTCGCGCGCGATCCAGCCGACCGCGAAGATCATGACCGGCCCTGAGAGGACGTGAACATCGAGCAGCCACGGCTGAAGGGGGTGATTCACGACGGAGAAGGGATCGGCGCTGGTCATGAGGTACTTCATCGCGGCATAGACGAGCCCCGAGAGACCCACGAGGAGTGTCGAGAGATTTGTGGCCCATCGTTCCACGGCGTTCAGGGTTTCTTCTCCTTCCCTCCCTCGGGCGTCCCATCCTTTTTCTGGGCCGGAGCGAGAACGAGCCGTCGGTGCAGGGCCAGCACGCGCCGCGTCGCATCGACGACGGCCCGCCCCGACAGCGAGGCTCCGGTGATCGGCCGGACGCCGCGCCGCAAGGACAGCTCGTCGTCGAGCCTGCGCCCCTTCAACTGCGCCAGGAAGGCCTGGGGGGGACGGTACTCATCCGGCTCGTCGAACGACAGGATGTCGATGCGCTCGACGCGTCCGTCCTGACCCACGACGATCATGATCGTCTCCGCCAGCGTGCGTACGAGATGCGTGTCGAACCAGGCCGTACGCCCACCCGCCTCGTACCAGTTCACGATCCTGGCCGGGAGATCGGAACCGCAGTCGGACGCTACCGCGGCGGCCTCTGCCTCGGTAAGGAACGCCGTGCGGTGCGCGGCGACCTGCCCGGGGAAAGCCGTCTCGAGGGCCTCCTCCTGCGTCATGTGGACCGTCGCGCTGGCCGGACAAGGGAGCGCCGCCAGCGATGCCACGAGGAACGCAACGCGCAGCGGCCGGCGAACCCTAGAAGACATATCCGATGGCCGCATTGAATTGATCCGTTCCCGTCCCGTCCGACCGATCGATGTTCTGCACGTCCACCTTGATGGCGAGCTGGGGGATCGGCTTCCACGCTGCGCCGAACGTGACCACCTTCACGTCGTTCGTGCCGGTCGTGACGAAACCATCCGCTACCTCGTCCTGCGTGTCGTAACGCTCGTACCGTACGAACGGGATGACGGCCTGGCGCGTCCTCTCCGCGAAATGAGACAGAACGTCGTATCCCACCTGACCGTACCACCCTGTCAGCCGGCTCCCGATGGTTTCCCCCGTGAGCGCGCTGATCGAATCCGCATCGTCGATGTCCATGTCCGTCCAGAGGCCACGCACGTTCAGCCCGCGCACGTTCAGCTCGGCGTGGGCCTCGAAGAGGGTCACGGTTCCGTCGATGACCTCCATCGTCACCGGGTCCTCCGCGCCCTGTCCCGAGTCGCCCTGGTAGAAAGAGCCGCCGATCAACAAGCCCGGGACTCCCTGGTAGTCGACGCGGGCGGTGAAGGCCAGGTCGCGCGCGGCGGCCTCGGATCCCTGCTGGCGACCGCCTCTCACCCCCGTGTCGGCCGTGAATTCCGCCGCGTTGAGACCGGTGACGACGTAGGCGCGGTACGAGAACGGACCCGCGTCGCCGAAAAGGCCGACGCCGGGCTCGCTCCACGTCGTCGGGATCACGAAGCGCTCGACGTCGGGACGGCGCGCCCCGAGGAAAATGGGGGGCTCGTGCAGCTCGTTGACGAATCCTATCGGCATCAGGACGAGCCCGGCGCGGATAGCGGCCGCGTCGTGGAGAAGAAAGTCGAGCGTGGCGAACTCGACGGACACCTCGCCGGCCTCGTCGGTCGTGGCGTGCTCGTATTCGACCTCCGAGTTGAAGAGGATGCTGTCGGTGAACTTGTAGCCGAGGTACACCACGGCCCGAAGCATGTCCGCCTCGCTCGTCGCTCCGGAGCGCTCGCCGTCGTCTTGCTCGGCGTCGAAGTCCTGGTAGAGCGCTTCTCCGTAGCCGCCGAGGCTGATCCCCTGATCCGACTCGTACACCTTGGAGGCCCCGAGGCCGAGGCCGTGGATTGACTTCAGCTCACGAGGTGCCGCGGCCTGGCCCATGCGGGCCTTCGCCAGCTCCTCGGCCAGCATGTCGATGCGGCGCTTCAGCTCCTCCGCGTCGGGGGATGACTCGTGGAGGGCCTTCAACGCCGCTTCGAGGTCGGCCACGCGGCGCTCGAGAGCCGCGATCGTCGCAGCGTCGTCTGGCGGCGGCGCGGCCGGGAGGCGACGCGCGTGAACGACGACGGAGCCGAAGTCATCGGCGCGAGCCGCTTGTGGTGGAGTCGAGAGCCACCTTTCGAAGCCTGGCGTGCTGAGCGTCCGCGGCGTGCCGTCCTCCGCCGCACCGACCCATACGGCGCCCAGTCCCGTCTGCGACGCCGCCCAGCCGAGCCCGGCTTCCCGCCCCATGACCAGCACCGCCGTCGAAGCGGCGTCCGCTTCGGTCCCCGTGGGGGCGATGACCGTCGCACTGTCCCGCGTGGCGATGGGCTGGCCGGTGCGCGGGTCGATGATGTGGCCGATGTCCCTGCCGGCGACCTTCAGGGGCCGCTCGGAGTTCCCCGAAGTCGAAACCGAAGCGTCACGGATGCTGAGGGTGAGGACGCCGCGCTGGCGGTCGTCCGGGTGAGCCACATCAATCTCCCAGCCGGTCTGGCCGGATGGGGCGCCGATGGCCAGGATCTGCCCACCGAAATCGATCAGCGCGGCGCCGACACCGCGTGAACGAAGCACACGTCCGGCCGCGTCGAGCGCGTATCCCTTCCCGATGGCCCCCGGGTCGAGGGCCATCCCGGAAACGCCGAAGCGGACGCTGCGATCGGCGGCGGAGAGGAGGAGATGCTCCGAGCCGACGCGCGCCAGCGCTTCCTCGATCTCGCGCTGGCTGGCCACGCGACCGGCTCCGCGCATGTCCCAGACCGAGATGAGCGGCGCTACGGTGATATCGAAAGCCCCTTGCGAGCGCCGCGACATGGTGACCGACTCCTCGAGGAACCGGAAAAGGTCCTGGGAGCACGTCACCGGGCCCCGGTCGGCGCGGCCCCTGAGCCGGCTCAGCTCGCTGTCGTCGCGCCAGTCGCTCAGGATTGATTCGAGCCGCGCGATCTCATCGAACGCGGCCTCGAGCGCGGCGATGCCCGCTGTGTCGGTCGGGACACCGGTTCCAACCCCCGTCACCACCGTCCCCTCGCAACGCGTCCCCATCATGTGGCGGGAGCGGCTCACCATGCTCGTCGGCGCGGCCCCGGCGTTCATGTCATGAACAGCCTCTTCGGCGCCGACGGGCGCGAGCACTGCCATGCCGATCGATGCGGCCATAATGATGCCGCTGATTCTCCCTCTTCGCATTCATCTCCCTTTTCACCGGATGTTCCGAGCGGCCGCGCGCGCGGCCGTGATTAGACTGCGACTCAATCTCAACTAATGGGATCGACTATAAATCGCACGCCGGTGTTGTGTCAAATCGGGCGCGCAGCGCCGAGCGTCGCTGGAGCGATGGGATGGCGTCCGGTCTTCAGAACGCGAGCTGGTAGGTCCACTTGACGGTGAAGACGCGGTCGGTCAGGTCGGTGGTCTCGCCCTCGATGTCGCGGCGCTCTCGGTAGACGACGTAGATGTCGGAGCCGGGGCGGTACTTCCAGTTCAGGCGCAGGTCGGACGAGAAGTCCTCGATGTCGGTGTTGTACTGCAGCAGGGCGTCGAGAAAGAGGGTCGTGGTGAAGCGCGCGCCGATCTGCCCCTGGATCAGCGTGAAGTCGAACTCGGACGCCGGCAGCGACGTGTCGTTCGGGTCGGCGGCGTCATCCGCCCTGGCGGGGAGGTCGATGGCGGTCTGGTTGAGCGAGAGGCTGGCGCGCAGGTACTTCGACAGGCGCGCCACCACGCCAAGATCCAGGGAGCTGATGTCTCCGTCGAAGAAATCGCCCCACTCGTAGAAGATCGACGCGGAGAGCAGGCGACTCTCGTCCCCTTCCCAGTGCACGAAGTAGGTGTCCATCGAGTACTCGCCGGGGCGCACCTCCACCATGTCCTCCTCATCGAGGACGAATGTCTCGTCCAGCCGATCGAAGGCCGGGTTCCACGCGATCTCGACGGAGGAGCTGTCGCGCATCTCGAACGTCGTCGCCCAGTGCTGGCGGCGCGTGGCCAGCTCGTGATCCTGGTCGGTCGTGTAGTTGAGCCGCATGTGCGGCTCGACCTGGCGCACCAGGGCCGTGTCCGAACGCCAGCTCCAGCCCAGCGCCGTCTCCGTGTTCTCGATGCCGGTGCGCGCGACGAAGCCGGCCTCGGGATTGAAGTCTTCTCCGATGTCACGGTAGTTGGCCTCCGCGCGCCACGCCGCATTGCTCCAGTTCGTGTAGACGTGACCCGCGCCGTCCCCCTCGGTGGTCTCCGGCGTGTCGGTCTGAAGGAACGAACCGCCGAACTTGAGGTTCTCCAGGACCGAGAAATTCACGTCGGCTCCATACGTGCGGTTCGAGTGCTCGTCCTGCAGATCGCCGTTGGGATCGAAGTCCGATCCCGCGGGCTCCACACTGACGCCAACGACTCCCCAGTTGGATCGCGTCATGATGTCGCGGCTCACGCGCAGCGCGGAGAAGTTGGTCTGCGGGATGCCGCCGTCCTCGTCGGCGTTGATGGAGAGAGCGCCCAGGTTGTAGCGCCCCATGCGTCCCACCATCTTGACGCCCCCCTGGATCGGGATCGGAAGGTCGGAGCCTTCCGCCAGGCCGACGCGGCGGCTGAAGAAGGGTATCGGCCCCGGCCCGTTGGGGGCTCCCGGAGGGTTGAAGCCGAAGTCGAAGAACCCGGTCGATTCGAGGAAGAACTCGCGCTTCTCGGGAAAGAACAGCGGAAAGCGCGTGATGTTCACCTGCTGGAGATCCACTTCGGTCTCCGCGAAGTCGGTGTTGTAGGTGAGGACTCCGACCAGGTTCGGCGTGATGCTGTAGCGCGCGTCGAGCCCGATGTCCCCCGTCTCGTCGGTATCCTCCTGGCCGAGCGTGGGGAGCTCGCTCCTCCTGCCCAGCCCGTAGGGCTTGAGCGTGCCGCGGCTCCCCTGCCTTATCCCTTCCAGCCCGTGCAGCTCTCCGGACCGCGAGATACGCCAGAGATCCTCGTTGCGGGGGACGGGAGCCCAGAAGACATCCTCCGCGTTGCGCCGGATTCCCCTCCAGATCTGGAGTCCCCAGGGATTCACTCTCTCGGGATTGAAGTTGAGGGTCCGGAACGGGATGGCGATCTCCAGGCTCCATCCGTCGGCGGTCCGCTGGGCCGCGACCTCCCAGATCCCGTCCCAGTCGAAAGAGACGGTCCGCCCCTCGTCGTAGACCAGCGCGTCGCCGCGCGCGCCATTGGGATTGGTCTCGAAGTAGAAGGCGTTCCGGCGGTCGTGAAAAGTGTCGATCATGATGCCGAACACGTCGTCCGCGTCCAGCTCCCCGTCCTCCTTCAGCTCGAGGGCGATGATCTTGTCCGGCTCCGCGTCGTAGAGCATCGCGCCGATGTGGAGGGTCTCGTCGTCGTAGAGGATCCTGACCGACGTGGCCTGACTCGCCGGCTCTCCTTCAGCCGGGAAGCGCTGCACGAAGTCGGTGATTGCCACGGTGTCGGCCCAGGCCGGCTCATCCAGCGTGCCGTCTACCGTGATCGCCGATGTGGCGCGCACGGCGCCGGCGATCCTCACCGAGGCTTCGCCGGCATCCTGAGAGGGTGTCGTCGTCTCGGCGGCGACGCAGGGCATCGCTGCGCAAAAAACGGACCAGAGAAAACCGGCAGCCAGTGAGGCACCCGAACAACGTGGAAGTCGGGGCAAGAGGACCTCAGCGCCCTTTGAAGCTGGGCTCGCGTTTCTCGACGAACGCGGCGAGCGCCTCTTTGCGATCCTCGGTCGGCAGCACCCCCTCGTAGCAGCGCCGCTCATGATCCAGTGCCGCTGCCATCGCGGAATCCTCGCCGTCGATGGCCCGCTTGGCGAGACGGATGGCGACAGGACCGTTGGCTGCGATGGCCTGAGCGAGCGTCCGCGCGGCCTCCATCCCCTGCCCCGGGGGGACGACCTGATCCACGGCGCCGTCGGCCAGCGCCTCGGCCGCCGTGTGCATCCGCGCCGTGAAGATCCATCGCTTGGCACGCGCGGGGCCGATCAACCGCGGAAGTCTCTGCGTGCCGCCGGCGCCGGGGATGATCGCCAGCGCCGTCTCTCTCAGGCCGAGCTGGGCCTGCTCCTCGGCGACGCGCAGATCGCACGCGAGGGCCAGCTCCATGCCGCCGCCGGCCGCCACACCGGCCACTACGGCGATCGTCGGCATCGGAAGCGCGGCGACTCTGGTGAAGGTTCCGGAAAGAAAGGGGACCCACCGCGCCACGTCATCCACTGTCATCGTCTGGCGCTCCTTGAGATCGGCTCCGGCGCAGAAGCACTTCCCCGACGCGGCCAGGATGACAGCGCGCGGCGCCTCGGTGGCCGGCAGCGACTTGAGCCACGCGCAGGCGCGCCCGAGATCCTCCACGAGCGCCCGCCCCAGCGCGTTGACCGGCGGGCGATCCAGCGTGAGTGTGGCGAAGTGACCCGCGGATTCAATCCGCACGTGGGTCAGCGCGGGCGCGCTCATGCGGGCCGTCCCCCCGCGCCCGGCCCCGGATAGTCCGCCGGGCCGCCCCCCGCGATCTTCGGCAGCCTGTAGTCGTCGGGGACGTCAATCTCCATCCGCAGCAGGGCCATCCCGTGCGTCTTCCCCTGCGCGTCGGTCCAGAGGCTGGCGCTGCCGCCACCCCCGAGCGCGTCGTGGAGGATGAAGTTCAGCGCACGCAGGTTGGCGACCTCGTAGCGATCGACGTTGCCGCGCACGATGCCGCCGAAGTGCGTCTTCACGCGCGCCGCCGTCACCTCCGACCTGATGATCCTGAAGCCCTCGTCATCGTAGGCGATCAGCCCCACGTTGCTCGCGTCTCCCTTGTCCCCCGATCGCGCATGAGCCATCCGGTAGAGCGGGATCCGCTTCATGGTCACACCTCCTCGACCCGGACCTCGGTTTTCACCAGCTCCTTGGGGATCAACGCGGGCCAGAAGGCGATCACCTCCGAGGCGCGCGGCCGGCCTCCCGCAAATCCGGTGATCCCCGGCGGGCCCGACGTCACCAGCGGGGCGATCTCGCGCCCGAAGCGCTCGACGTTGTTCTTGTCGGAGTCTTTCACTCCCACGCGCAGGATCACCTCCACGGGCTGAGCGGTGGGAGGCGCGATGGCGCCGTGCACGACACCCGCGCCCAGAAGCTCTGTCCGCGTCTCTTCGTATTTCATCCCCGCGCGCTCCAGACGCCCCCACAAGGCGTCGGCCGCGACGCGCGCCTTTTCCACCGCCTGCGGGCCGCTGACCGTGAGCTGCCCGGTGGCGCTGTACCCCGCGAGGTAGGCGATGGAGACTTTGCAGGTGTCGGTGGCCGGGCGCCCCCGCACGTCGCTCACCTTCACGCGATCGGGACCGTCCTGATCGAGGCGGATGCTGGTAAAGTCCGCGACGACGTCCGGCGTGATGTACCCCTTCGGATCCCCCATCTCGTAGAGGAGCTGCTCGGCCACGGTATCCACCGTGACCAGACCGCCGGTCCCTTCGTGCTTCGTCACGACGAAGGTGCCGTCCTCCGACATCTCCACGACCGGATAGCCCAGGTGATCCCAGCCTTTCACCTCCCACCACCGGCTGAAGTTCCCTCCCGTGCACTGCGCGCCGCACTCGATGATGTGGCCGGCCACGGTGCCGGCGGCGAGCCGGTCGCAATCGTCCGGCGCGAGCCCCAGCTCGTGGATCATCGGCCCCACGACAAGCCCGGGATCGGTGCAGCGTCCGGTCAGGACGATCCGCGCTCCCATCTGGAGCGCCTGGGCGATGGGGAACGACGAGATGTAGACGTTGGCGGCGAGGACGCGGTCGCGGATCACCGACAGGGGCCGGCCATCGTCCATGTTGGCGAGGGTGACCCCCTCCGCAAGCAAGGGCCCGAGGCGATCCAGGATGTCGTCGCCCAGTACCACGCCGACCCGCAGTCCTCTCACCCCCGCGTTCCGCGCCGCGTCGAGCACGGCCCGCAGGCAGGCCTGCGGGTTGACGCCGCCGGCGTTGGCCACCACGCGGATGTCCTTCTCGACGAGATCGGGGAGGATGCGCCGCATGAGATCGACGAAGTCGGTGGCGTAGCCGGCGGTCGGGTCGCGCCGCTTCAGCTTCTGCATGATCGACATCGTGACTTCGGCCAGATAGTCGAGGGTGAGGTAGTCGAGCGGCCCCTCGCGCGCCAGGCGCGCCGGCGCGTCGACCGAGTCTCCCCAGAATCCCTGGCCGTTGGCGATCCGGATCATCGCAATTTCCGAGCGGGCGTTGCGCTCACGCTCGGGAGTCCCCTCACGTGGAAGGGCATCATTATATAGAATGCCCCGCATGTTCCGCCGAGTCCTCGTCGCCAACAGGGGCGAGATCGCCGCGCGCATCCTCCGGGCATGCCGGGAGATGGGGATCGAGACCGTGGCGGTGCACAGCACGGCCGACGAAGGCTCGCCCCATCTCACGCTGGCCGACCGCCGCATCTGCCTCGGTCCCCCGCAGGCCGCGCGCTCGTATCTCGACATGGACGCCGTGCTCCAGGCGGCCGAGCAGACCGAGTGCCAGGCCGTGCATCCGGGCTACGGCTTCCTCGCCGAGAACGCGCTGTTCGCCGCGCGCTGCGCTTCGCAGAGCCTGACCTTCATCGGCCCGCCGCCGCGGCTCATCCGCACGATGGGAGACAAGGTCGAGGCGCGGCGCACGATGAGGCGCGCCGGTGTCGAGACGATCCCCGGCTCCGACGGCCTGGTCGCGGACGTGGGTGAGGCGGCGAGGATCGCGGACAAGGTCGGCTACCCCGTCTTTCTCAAGGCGACGGCCGGCGGCGGGGGCAAGGGGATGCGGCAGTGCGAGGACGAGGGCGGGCTCAAGCGCAACTTCCCCCTCGCCTCCGGCGAGGCGGCGAGCGCGTTCGGCAATCCGGACCTCTACGTCGAGAAGGCCATCGTCGGGGGGCGGCACATCGAGTTCCAGATCCT
>Ga0137319_1000187_pt1 | contig 22907 bp, 20 predicted proteins | sample EasRivERMZT333_2_FD_104752 | JGI IMG/M metagenome (GOLD analysis project Ga0137319, IMG submission 104752) | Soil microbial communities from meander-bound floodplain in the East River, Colorado, USA - East River MetaG ERMZT333_2 | ecosystem: Environmental > Terrestrial > Soil > Floodplain ... | reverse complement strand
TCGAATGGAAATTTACGCGTGAGGACCTCTCCAAGCTCATGCAACGGCTGGAGTGGCGCTCAGAATCCCTGAGCGCGCTGGCCGCCTGAAGAATACGTGAGTGAACTTATGAAACGGCCCACTATTGTAAGTTAAAGAATCGGTTTGCATGCGTGGCAAAGCTTCGCCTCCTGGACGATCGGTTAAGCAAACGAAATTGGTTGAATTCAACTCTGCTGTCACTGATAATTCAATGCGCTGTGGGTTGGTTCGCGAGTTGTTTGGCCGGGGCGTAGCGTAGCTTGGTAGCGCGTCTGAATGGGGTTCAGAAGGTCGTGAGTTCAAATCTCACCGCCCCGACCATCTTTTCCTACGGGTTTCCATTTTCGCCCGACTTTCCTGACAGTTTTGGAACTTATGACATCACAGAAACGTACCCGCTCGAAGTTAAAGAAGGCTCCGTGCGAGTCAAAATCTATGGCGCCCTCAACAAGGGCCAAGCTACGTCGCACCGGTTGGACGCAGAGCCTCTAAGGCCCGGAGATAAGCGATACGGTCGGCATTCTTTAATTGCAGGATGTCCAGGTCGCCTTGGGCGAGTTCACTGGCGATAGATTTGGCTTCAGCGTTGGCCTCCTCAAAATCGACGAAGGCTTTCAACCTGCGTTTCCCATCAAGATAATGGCAAATGCAGCTCGAACTGGCTTCTCTCCAGTTTGCTGAACTCAGTAGAGTCCTTAAGGACTACGCTACTAAAGGTTGCCAAGAACTATGCGCGGCGTAAGGAACAGCTTCGGAACGCCTCTCCTTCGCCATGCTTTAATTCGTGAAGCAGCGTTAGCATAGGAAAGGAAAAAAGGTCCTTAATTGAATTGAAGTGGTAAAGCGCTGTGACTAGGCTTCCGCACAAATTCACCCGAGCGAGCCGATTTATCCGAGAAACGCCACGAGCCGGACGTGGGAACTTGGCACAATCAGGGACATTCTCGGGATTATCCGATTGGGAAATCTGGAGCCAAATGAACGAAAAGGCGCGGCGACACGACTGTGGCATCGCGGTCGTCCTTGGGCACTATTAGACCGGTTGCGCATGTTGCGCTGTCGCTTTTTGGCGTTAGGGCTGGTTCTGGCTATTGCCTTTGCGACCGCAGAAAGTTCCGCCCGGGCCGAAAGTGACCTCGACACAGCGGCTGTCCTGGAGATCGAAAATGTAGTCGAAGTAAGGCGTTCCGGCGCCAATGTGTGGGATCTCGCCCGCACAGACCAATTGCTTTACCCCGGCGATCAAATCCGCACGGCCGAACGGTCTCGCGCCGTTGTGCGTTTGTCGAATCGAGTTCCTTTGCGCGTCGGTGAATTGAGCCTTCTCCAAGTACCGTCGTCACGTGCGGAGAAGCCAGCGGTGTTGAATTTTCTCAGAGGTGCCCTGTATTTTTTTCATAGAGACAAGCCCGACGAGTTTCGGTTGTGGACCCCCACCGTATCTGCCGTTATTCGTGGCACCGCCTTCAGCGTGAGCGCCACTGAAGAGGCGACGATACTCAGTTTGTTCGAAGGCAGAGTCAGTCTCAGCAATGCGGTGGGTCAAATAAGTTTGGAGAGTGGGCAGGAGGGCATCACATCCATGGGTCAACGTCCCGTCCTGCGCGCCATGCTGACGGCCGAAGCCGCCGATCGAATTCAATGGCGCCTGTACTATCCTGCCGTTTTGCACCTGGATGAACTGGAACTTTCCGAGGAGGCACGAGGAGCTCTGAGGGAATCTTTGGCAGCGTACGAGGCGGGAGATCTAAAGACAGCCGCAGTCAAGTATCCATCGGATCGCGACCCAACATCCGTTCGAGAACGAGTTTTCAAAGCAGGACTTTGGCTGTCTATTGGAAGGCTTGCCGAAGTCGAAGAGTTGGCGCAATCGCTGCAACGGGATGCCGGGGAACGAGGTTTTGACTCAGCTATGCGGGCGGTGATCGCTTTGCAGAAAGTTGTCGCCGGGGCAAAATTCCAAGTGACAACAAACGCCCCAGCGCCGCCAAAACTGGCAACCGAGTGGCTGGCAGAGTCCTACTATCAACAGTCACAAAACAATCTCGATGCCGCTCTGTTCGCTGCCACCAAGGCAGTCGGTATCGCTCCCGCTTTTGGTTTTGGGTGGACACGCGTGGCCGAATTGGAATTGAGTTTTGGCCGCACGGATGCCGCTACGGTCGCTTTGGAAAAAGCGCTCCATTTGTCCCCCCGAAATGCCCAGGCACTTTCTTTGAAGGGATTTCTGCTTGCTGGCCGCAATCGCAATTCAGACGCCCTTACATATTTTAATAAGGCCGTGGCTATTGATGGCAGCCTCGCCAACGCATGGCTCGGGCAGGGATTGTGCCGCGTGCGGCGCGGCGATCTCCGGGGTGGGCTCGACGATTTGCAGACCGCTGCAGTGTTGGAACCCAACCGCTCTTTGCTTCACAGCTACCTGGGCAAGGCATTGAGCGATCAGCGTGAAAAAGAACAGGCGTTGAAAGAATTCCGATTTGCAAAGGACCTCGACTCAAATGACCCCACTCTGCGCTGCATCACCAATTGGAAAATCGCATCAACGAGGCCGTTGACGATCTGGAGCACTCCGCCTATCTCAACGATAATCGGCGCCTGTACCGGTCCAAGCTCCTGCTGGATCAAGACCGGGCCGTGCGCGGAGCCAATCTCGCTTCCATTTATCGCGACAATGGCATGCTCGATTTGAGCGTGCGCGAGGCAGCGCGGGCCGTAAACACCGATTACGCAAACTTCTCCGCGCATCTCTTTCTGGCGAACAGTTACTTTGACCTCCTCAACTACTCGCCTCAGGTCAATCTGCGCTACGAGACACCGCGCGTGAGCGAGTACCTCGTGGCCACCTTATTGGCGCCGGTGGGTGCTGGAGTGTTGTCACCTACTGTCTCACAGCAGGAGTATTCGAGATTGTTCGAGCGCGACGGATTCGGTTTCACGTCGAGCACGGAATATCTGAGCCGGGGGGCATGGGCCGAGTCTGCTTCGCAATTCGGCTCGCTGGGCACCGTCAGTTATGCTCTTGATGGTTACTATCAGTGGGATCCGGGTCAGCGCGTAAACAATGATCTTAAATGGACGTCTATTTCAACGGCTAAAGGTCGAAGTGACATCTAAGGACACCGTTTTTCTTCAAGCCATCGCCAGTGAAGCGCGGTTTGGCGATCTCGCACAGTATTACGATCCATCCAATCCTACGAATGGCGCCAACCCGTTCGTGCGTAGTCGAGAAACTCAGGAACCCATTCTGCTGGCCGGTTATCACCGCGCCTGGTCGCCTGAAAGCCATAGCTTGGTCCTGGCCGGCCGTTTGCAAGACACATTGCGAGTGGAGAACCCCCTTCATGGCGCACTGGTGCTGGCACGTGAGCAGATCGACGGCCCCATAATCGGTGTCCTGCCCTACACCACCGTGCAAGATTACCGGAGTGAACTGGAAATCTACACCACTGAAGCGCAACATATTCTTCAGGGCGAAAGGGGTGCTCTGATTCTTGGCGGACGCTACCAGACCGGACACTTCGATACTCAGAACACCAGAACACCAACACAATCATTCGCTACGTGAATGACGCCGGCGGTATCCTTGAACCCGCGGAATTCAATAACCCGTTGCAGCAGTCTGAATCGGACTTCGAACGGATCGGCGGCTATGGATACGCTCATTGGCAAGTCGTGCAGCCGTTGCGCCTGATCGGCGGCGTGAGTTATGATCGGTTGACGTATCCAATCAATTTTCGCTATGCGCCCATCTCGGATCGAGAGGACACGATCGACTGTGTTTCGCCAAAGGCCGGCGCAATCCTCACGCCCTTAAAGGACACGGTGCTGCGCGCCGGCTACAGCCGTTCGCTCGGCGGCGCCAGTATCGATCAAAGCTTTCGCCTGGAACCTTCGCAGGTGGCCGGGTTCAACCAGTCCTGGCGGAGTCCGTCGCCGGCGCCAATGCGGCGGAGCGCTTTGAAAACCTGGGAGTCTCGGTCGAGCGCAAATTCTCGACGCGGACCTACGTCGCCGTGGCGGGTGAATGGTTGCATTCAAAAGTCGATCGGGTTATCGGCGCCTTCGACCTGAATCCGCCGGACATGGGCATGTTCCCGGCCCCTCCACACATTTTTCAATCCAGCACCCGCGAGAAGCTGGATTTCACGGAGCAAACTCTCAGCGTAACGCTGAACCAACTGGTTGCCCGCGAGTGGGCCTTGGGCGCCCGCTACCGTGTCAGCGAAGCGGATTTGGAAGATGAGTTTCCCGATATCCCTGCTTCAGCCATGCCATTCGGAAATTTCCGGCGAGAGCAGCATTTGGAAGCGACGCTGCAGCAGATCAACCTGTATGCGATCTACAATCATTCCAGTGGGTTCTTCGCGCAGCTTGATTCGCTATGGTCTTCGCAGAACAACTCGGGTGATGCGCAAAATCTTCGAGATGAGGACTTCTGGCATTTCAACGCGCACATCGGATATCGTTTTCCGCGACGCCAGGCCGAAATCCGGCTCGGTCTGCTTAATCTCACCGATCAGGATTATCACCTGAATCCACTGAATTTGACCTCGGAACTGCCACGGGAGCGGACCCTGCTGGCAAGCCTGCGATTCTCGTTTTGAATCTGAGAGGGGTTGGGTCACGCGAGCGCCAGGGCCCATCACAAGCTACGCGAAGCTTGTTTAGAATGCGGCGATGTGGTAGGCATGGAAGCTGTGAAGCAAGATCCCCTGGTGCCTTGGTTGGCCCTAACACGCCCGTGTCTTGCCTTTTTTGATTTTAAAGCCCCAAGCCCCAATAGCTGGGCACGTTGCCGCGTGGGCATTCTGTTTTCCTGGACGACAATCGCAAGCGCACTTTCAGCGCCGCAGCCACCGGTGGTTTCAATAACGACGCCGACGAACGGCTCGGCCTTCACTGCTCCGGCAAACGTCGCAATTACGGCTGACGCATCGGATCCAGACGGAAGCATCAGCAGTGTGAGTTTCTATGCCGGAACCAATCTCTTGAGGACCGTTTCAACCATGCCGTTTAGCGTCGTGTGGAGTAACGCACCGTGGGGCAATCCCACAGTCACTGCCGTGGCCACAGACAACCAGTCACTCCGTACGACTTCGGCGCCTGTAAACGTTGAGATCGAAGCGACGACAATATCAGTGATTTCGGCCGGTGAGACTAAGCTCGGCCAATTTTCGTTAGCAGGACAAATGGATCGGTACGATTTTACGGGTACCACTGGCGAAGTAGTGAATCTGCAGATAGAGGATTCTTTGGGCAACTATCCGAAGATGTCTCTCTATCGACCCGATGGGAGCTTCTTCACCAACTCAAGTGGCATCTCGTACTACGCGACTATTTGGAATCTGCGGCTGGACCAAAGCGGCACCTACACGCTGGTGTGCCAGGACCAGACCAGCAGCGGCACCAACCAGTATGCACTGACACTGGTCAAGGTCGTGGGAGAAAACCCGGGCCAGGAGGACGCGGGAACGTTGACAGCCGGTGAGACACGCATGGCCAGCCTGACCTTTGGCGACATCGATGTGTTTCGATTTACGGGAACGACCGGTGAGGTGATTATTCTGCAGTTGGAAAACACGCAATTTGGCACTTACCCATCTCTTTTCCTCTACGGACCGGACGGGAGTCTGGTGACCAACGGCGTTAATTACTACAGCGGAGCGAGCATTTGGGCGCAGCGTTTGTACGAGACGGGGCCTTACACCCTGATTTGCACCGATGGCACTCCTCCAGGGTTCACTAACGATTATCACCTGACGCTGGTGAAGGTGGTGGGCGACAATCCGTCGGACGAGGATGGAGCCACACTTACGGCGGGACAGATTCGCCAGAGCACTTTTACGTTGGGGGACATTGATGTGTATCGATTCACCGGCCAGACGGGTGCGGTGGTGAGCTTGCAACTGGTCAGCAGCGGTGCGTTCACGTATGCGGCAATGTATCTCTATGGACCCACTGGCGAAATCGTCACGTCAGCGAGCGCGGCATCTGGTTTCCAACGCGCAGTGACATTGCAGGGAGTGCGCTTGCCGGAGAATGGAATCTACACGCTTGTTTGCTTTGATTCGACGACTGCCGGCACGAACCAATATTCACTGACGCTGATGTTCGCGCCCACAATCCTCACGAACCCGGTTTCAACAAACGCCATCGTCGGTTCCACCGTTGCATTCAGTGTCATTGCTACCGGGGCACCGCCGCCATTTTATCAATGGCGCAAGAACGGCGTAAACATCCCCGGTGCAACCAATGCCACGTTGACACTGACCAATGTGCAAGTGGCGGACGGCGGCAGTTATAATGTAGTCGTGGCCAACCTCTTTGATGCCGTCAACAGCGAACCCGTGGATCTGGTCGTGCAAGTGCAGTCACAAGCCCCGCCTCAAGATAATTTTGTCAATCGGCTGAGTCTTACCAACGCCGGTGGTTTCGCTGCGGGCACAAATCTGCATGCCACCCGTGAAGTCTGCGAACCACTTCATGCCGGCAAGTTCGGCACCAATTCGGTTTGGTACACCTGGCGCGCGACCGACACCGGGATCGCGACGTTTCGAACGGTGGGCAGCACCTTCGATACGTTGCTGGCCATTTACACTGGAATGAGCGTTAGCAATCTGACACTCGTGGCCAGCGACGAGGACCGTGCCGGGTTTCTCACGAGCGAAGTGCAGTTTAACGCTGTCAAGGACGTGGATTATCAAATCGCAATTGATGGGTTTGTCGGACAACAAGGCGCCTTTACTCTTGGATGGAATTTAGAAGTCACAAACGCGACGCTGCCAGTCATCACCGCCGGGCCGACGAGTCAATCGGTAACGTTTGGCTCAACGGTTGCCTTCTCCGTGATGGCCAGCGGCTCAGGGCTGACTTATCAATGGTTCTTCAATGGCGCACCGATTTCGGGAGCGACGTCTTCAGCGCTCGATCTGGTGAATGTCCAATCAAACCATGTCGGCTTCTACACGGTCTCGGTGGTTACAGTGCCGGACGCCGAGTAGTCAGCCTGCCTGCCTCGCTGGAAATCAGCACTGAGGTGGGACCAATTTCTCAGGACAAGGAGGAAGACTTGCAGCCTCCCTTAAGCCCCTGCAATCCGGAGGGCGCTCAAATGGCAACGTTCGTTGCCGCATCTTCATCGATATCTTACAAGGTCGGTGCGGGCGGCATTGCATCGAAGTTGTTGGGAAACGTCGTGGGCACGACATCGCCGCGCGAGACGAACCACTGCGGTGTCGTGAACAACGCCACACGCTGGCTTTATCTTGAGGCCATCAGTACGGGCACGCTCGTAATCGACACCAGAGGCAGTTCCATTCCAACTGTGTTTGCGGTCTATGAGAAACTGACTTTTGGACATTCGCCGCTGCCAGTAGCCTGTGGCTTGCCGAGCCCTTCGGATGGCGGCGCGGGCGTGCGACGGGCACGATTCCAAGCGAGGGCAGGCACCACCTACGCAATCGTCGTGGACGGCCTGAATGGATCGACCGGAGGGATCCGACTGAACTGTGCCCTGGGCACACCTCCGACCCTTGCCGAGACTTACACGAATCTCGTGATGAGTACTGGCAGCCGGCTGGTGCTCCGCGTCGATCTCACACAAGGGTTGCCCATCCCAGCCCTTCAATGGCGGCTTAATGGCCTGCCCATCGCGGGAGCGACAAATGAAATCCTTACCGTCGATTCGGTGGGAGGAGCCGCTGCCGGCGATTACAGTGTGCTGGTCAGCAATGCCATCGATGTGGTGGAGCAAAAAGTCGCGAGGGTGGACTTCGATCGAAGTACATTCCGATTTGCCGAAAGTGCATTCGATCTTGACGTCGAGGGTTGGGCCATTGCGCAGTCACAGCTTTCGTTGGCCTTTAGCAGTGCTGGCAATCCGTCGGGCTGCGTTTCCGTTAACGCAAGCCCTGGCAACGAAGCATGGTTTTGGGAAGCTCCGCAGGGTTTTTGGGGAGATCGCTCTGCCGCCTACGGCGGTTGGCTTCAATTCGACCTCCACGACTCGGCGGCGAGCAACACGAATCAGTTGCAAGCGTCCGTCTGGTGGAGGCAGTTCACCCCACCGAAGGTCGTTGGTCCAGGGATCTTCGTGACGGTCCAGTGCCGACGCAACAAGACATGCTCCGCGTTTTGTCCGGGCTGAACGCATTATGGATTCGCGGTCAAGCCGTCGCTGGCAACGAGGGTCTTTTGGATAACGTCGCTGTGATCACATCCTGTATCGATAACCCGCCAATGGCGATTACCCGACTTCCTGGAAATCAGTTGTTGCTCACCTGGCCCCTCAGCGGCTTGTGTCACCAACTGACGGGATCCGCTTCTTTAGGCGCTGTACAGTGGACGACCAATTTGCCAATTCTTTATCGCACCACTACCAATGGCATCAATGAGGTCAGCCTCCCGCCCTCCGCCACGAGCCAGTTCTTCCGCCTGATCCGGACCGATTAGCTGACCCGAAGCGGTCCTTTTTGGGGCGAATGGAAAGAAAGATTGCCCTTTTGCATCTGCCAGCGCTTGATCATCCTTTGCCGGAGCAAATGAGCGCAGAGCAGCGCTGAACACTTTTTTGTGAGCAAGACCAATTCATCAAAATGGCCTCTTGGCGTCGTTGGCGCGGCAAGCTGCGCCTTGCTCGGTCTTCTCGGCCTTCTCTGGCCGGGACGACCTTTGACAAACTGGAGTTACGACCTTCTTTTCGCGTTGCGGTCGACGGTTGTGCCTGACGAGGTCGTCATTGTGTACATGGACGATGAATCGCATCGAGAGCTCAAACAACCCTGGTTTCAGAAGTGGGACCGTGAACTTCATGCGCGTCTGATCGACAAATTAAAGGCGGGCGGAGCACGAACCATTGCTTTTGACGTGCTCTTTGACCTGCCCGACACCAACAATCCTTCAGCAGACCACCGATTGGTGGAAGCCGCCAGGTCCCACGGCAAGGTCATCATGGCGGCTAAGATGACCTCAGTCGTAGTGGATGGCCAAGTCGTGATGCAGACACCCACACCACCCTTCGACGAACTCCGCGCAGTGGTCGTGTGGGGATTGGCCGAAGGCAGCGGAGATGATCGGACGGTCCGCCTTCATTCTCCTGGCCTCCCAACCATTAAGAGCCTTGCTTGGAAGGTCGCGGAGACGACGAGAGCAACCCTGCCCTCCCGCCCTCCGCAGGAACGCTGGCTTAACTATTATGGCCCACCTGGGACAATTCCTTGGGTCAGCTATCATCACGTCCTGGAAGAAAACACCATTTCTGCGGGAGCTTTTTCAAATAAGATTGTTTACGTCGGCGCCATTTACGACATCGGATTTACAGGCGGCAAAGGCTCGGATGATTTCCGAACGCCGTATTCGCTCTGGACCGGACGACGGTCCGCCGGCGTGGAGATTAACGCCACTGCCTGTCTGAATTTGCTGCGACACGATTGGCTTGTCCGCATGTCGCCATGGGCTGAAGTCTTACTGATTACTTTGTTCGGAGCCGCCGCCGGCTACGGGTTTACCTTTGTGCGACCTGTTGGAGCGCCTTCCCTGGGAGCTCTTTTTATTGCGCTGGTTTTTGTCGCAAGTTCGTTGCTCGCCTGGCGATCTCAAATTGTGGTTTCATGGCTGGCAGTGTGTGGACTCCAGATTCCCTTTGCGGCATTGTGGTCGGCCTTCTCGAACACCAAGCGGCTGGCTGTGGAGAAGGAAGCCCTCCAAAATCTGCTGAATGCGGAAAAATCAGCCAGCGCGGTTCCGGTAGTGCAATTCACGATCACCTCATCGGTGGCGCCGATCCCATGTCGGTCTGCACAGATCACAGTTTGGGCGCACCCGGAGAAGGACTTGGCGGAGGTATTGCGCCGTGCTCGCGAAGCAAGGTTTGGAACGGAAATCATTTCATTGCCTCGGCCCAGCCGATCACAAGCGACCGACACGAGGCTCTCAGTGCGTCTGTCCGTGGAAGGGCTCACGAAGCACGACCTGGAAGGCACGGTGGTGTGGAATGGCAGTATCGCCAGCGCAAAATTTGTAATCGATGTTCCTTCCCATGTGACGGCCGAGACCAAGCGGGGATTTGCAACTATCTACGTTTCCGGACTCAAGGTTGCCACACTTCATTTTGTTGTGGACCTGAGCAAAGACTCATCTGCCGCGGAGAATTTAGTCGCCGTCCAAAAGCGCCCTCGCCGGGCATTTGCCTGCTACGCCAGCGCCGACCGCAACGAAGTCCTGGCGCGCATTCAAGGAATGCAGAAAGCGATGCCGGAGCTTGAGGTGTTCATCGACGTCGTTTCACTTCGGGCGGGCCAGGATTGGGAACGAGAGCTTCGGAAGGCCATCCAGTCCTGTGACTGTCTTTACCTTTTTTGGTCTGCCAATGCCCGGGCCTCCAAGGAAGTGGAGAAAGAATGGCGATGTGCTCTCGAAGAACGAGGCGTTGACTTCATCGATCCCGTCCCGCTGGTGGCCCCCGAAGAGGTGCCGCCTCCCACTGAACTTGGCGGCATTCATTTCAATGATTGGACTCTTGCGTTCCGACGAGGGACTGGCCTGCACGCGCGAACCTTTCAGCCACTTCCATGAACAAGCCCTTCAAATTAGCGGTGAAGGCCATCCTTCTTGACGATCATAATCGATGTCTGCTGCTCCGCCGGTCTCCAGTGTGCCGGAATTTTGTCGGCAAATGGGAATGGCCAGGAGGCAAGCTGGATGACGGAGAGGATTTCGCCTCAGCTCTCCTGCGCGAGGTGCGAGAAGAAGCATCCCTCGAAGTGGAGATAACCGGCTTCGGCGGCGCGACAACCTTTGAAATGGCTGCCGTTCGAATTGTGCTTCTGTGCATGGAGGCCCGCTGTGCTCAAGGTGAGGTCCGATTGAGTGAGGAGCACGACGAATATGCCTGGGCTTCCCTCACTGACTTGGCGCATTGGGATCTCACGGATCACGTCAAGCCGTTCATGCTGGAATACGCGAACCGGAAAGGAGGCGTATGACCACGCCCATCAACCCGGAAGAACACAGCCAACAGATCAAGGCGTATAAGAGTGAATTGTCTCACTACAAAACTTACGCCGAGGTTCTCAAACGAATCTTCCTCAACGCCTTTCCGTGGGCCGTTGTCCAAGCTCGAGCTAAGACCGTTTCAAGCTTCGCCGAAAAAGCAGTGAGGAAACGTGACCGCTACCCGGATGCAGTCCACATGCTGACGGACCTCTGTGGGGCCAGAGTCATTGTCCAGACCGTGGACCAGATTCTGGCCGTTCGAAAGTTCATTGAGAGCAATTTCGCAGTCATAGAATTCGACGATAAAGCCAAGAGCCTGAGCGAGGATGAATTCGGCTATCGCGATGTCCACTACATCGTGCAACTGCGGGAGGACCGCGACCTGGGATTGAGTGCAGCGGACTCGGCAGCGATCGGCGAACGCAAAGCCGAAATCCAAGTACGCACGGTCCTGCAGCATGGCTGGGCTGACATTCTGCACGACCGCATTTACAAGGCGGCCATCTCTGTGCCCGCTGAATGGAAGCGCGAAGGCAATCGCCTTGCCGCACTGTTGGAAAAAGCCGACGAATCCTTCGGGCAACTGGCAAGTTCCCTTGATTCGCAAACGTCCACGTATGAGGTTTTTCTTTCCAAATTTAAGTTGGCCAGCGAGGCAGAAGTGCTTAAGACCATTTTGGCTTTGGAGGAAAATGCCGATCAGCGTTCACTTCTGAGCTTGAAGCTGGGTAAGGTTCTTATCGCGGCCAATCAATGGAAAGAGGCGGTTCAAGTCCTCACTGCTCATCCGCAAGACACACCGGAATTTCACCTTGAGCTGGGCTATGCCCTTTGCTGCGCCAGCAATCATGCTTCAGGTTCCAAGGCCCTCAAAAAAGGCTTGAAGCATTTGAGAACAGTGGCTCTTCCGGAGCAGCCGTGTGGACCTTCGGACGCCTACACAGTTTCGTTATTAAACGAACAAATCAGACCAAACCTGCGGTCAAAGGCTCTGTATCTTCTGGGCATGGAATATGGACTGCAGCGCGGTTCACATGCGGAAGCGCTCCCGTATTTCGAAAAGGCGCACGCGCTTCGGCCAGACAATCCTTATTACCATGTGGCCTACGTCCAGGCCGAATTTTGCAACCACCCAAATCAGGGCCTGCTTCCCCTGGTCGCCAATAGCCTGCGAAAGGACATCGAAAGCTTTCGGCAGCATATCACGCTCGGAATTGAGGTGCCCAATGCGCTGTTCAGCACCGCGCGATGCCAGCTGTTGTTGGGAGAAAGCAACGCTTGCCTGTGCGCCTATGCCAAGGCTGTGGAAATGGTCCTGCAAAACGATAGCTGTGTCCCAGCCAAATTGCTCGATGATGAAATCGCCACCGTTCAGCAACTCTGTGGGGTCAACGAGGCGCTCGCGGAGCAGGCGTTGGTTCTTTTGCACCTGGCGCGGTGGCGAGCCTCCACACAAGAGGCCGAACGCTCCAGAGCAGACCAAAGCCATCAATGGCTCGCGCAAAAGAGAAAGTATCGGAAGGCGTTCAAAGCGCCAGTCCTGCTCGTCATCGGCGGCGCGGAACTCATGCCCCGCCGTAAGGTTCAGCCCTATTTCAGTTACGTATTCGAGGCTCTGGAGTTCTTTGAAGGCACCGTCATCAGCGGCGGGACAACTTCAGGAATACCGGGTGTGGTCGGGGACGTTACCAAGACACTCGATCAGCAGGGTTCGAAGCGTTACCAACTAATCACCTACTTACCCAAAAAGCTTCCGCCTGACGCTTCAGTTCATCCACACTACAAAATCGTCGCACGAACCGGGGCTAAAGAGTTTTCGGAGCAGGAGCTGATCGCCTGTTGGACCGACGTGCTGCTAAGCGGCGTGCCGCCCGAAAAAATAACTGCGTTGGGAATCAATGGTGGTCGCATTGCGGATTTTGAATACAGGCTGGCCTTGGCCTTCGGTGCCCGACTGGGCGTCATGCGCGATAGCGGGCGGGCTGCCGCCGTCTTACTGGCCGACCCCGATTGGAACAAACATCCCCACCTATGCGTAGTTCCGGAAGATAAACTGGTGGTCTGGGCATTTGTAAACCGGCACAACATGCCGACCCTTTCCCCCGAACAAATTGACGCAGCCGCACCTGAAGCGCACGAATTCTACCGCCAACGTCGCTGGGAGAAAGGCGAGACGAGCGATGCGGCCTTGAAGCCCTGGAGTGAGTTGGACGCGAACTTGAAGAATTCAAACCGAGAACAAATTGCGTTCATCGTGAACGTGCTGAAGAAACAAGGGTTCAGGATTGTCCGGAGTCAGAATCCGAAGCCCATCCGTTTTCGCCCCGATGAAATTGAAGAGATGGCAGAACGGGAGCACGCGCGCTTTGTTGCGGAGCGAATCAGCGAAGGTTGGATTTACGGGAAACCCAAGGACATTGCGAAGAAGATCAGCCCTTATCTCATACCCTGGCCGGAGGTTCCAGAGCACGTGAAGAGTTACGACCGCGATGCGGTAGCCTTATTCCCGCCTCTCTTGGCCAAACTCGGTTACGAGATTCAGCGACCCGAAGAAAACTCGGGCTCTTGAATCGCTGAGACGCCGAAAACTGTCCCCTGCGTAATTGACAATTGGGCGCGGTTCGGGATGAGTTTGGGTTGCCCAAGCCGCTGGAGTCGTTATGGCCGAATTGGAATTGGATCAGCTTGTCCTCCGATACTGTCGCCAGATCATCATGAAGGCGATGGATCATGTGCGCGGCGCTATGAGGGGCGAGCGGCGTCTGCACCTGAAGCGCGCCGTCGCCGATCCGCGACTTCAGAAATCACAGCAGAATCTGACCAAAGCCATCGATCGAGAAGCCGAAGACGTCATTCTGGACTCGCTCCGGCACAAATTCGCCAAGTTGCCCCGTATCAAAGCGTACACGGTGTTTTCCGAGGAACTCGGCATCAAGACATTCCCTGATGGCGCGAGCGAAGACGAAGCCGACCTCGTCGTCATCATTGATCCCATTGACGGCACGGAGTTCATCGAAACCCTGCAAGGCGGTTGGTCATTGATCGCTGTGTATGACCGTCGCGGCGACGAAGTCATTGCGGCCGTCGCTGGCGACATATTTCTCGACCGCCTTTATTGGGCCTCCAAGAGCGGGTATCCCGAAGGACTGGATTTTCATCACCCATTCCTGGTTCAGGCTGGACGGCGGCCCCGCGCCGAAAACCAGCCTTGATGGAGCGCGAGTCAACGTCTTGACGACCAAGGTGGATCGCTATCAGGCGTTGTCCGAGCAAACTGCCCTGATGAATGCGATACGTGAGGCGGACGGGCGCGTCAATCTTGCTTGGGGATCGAACACGATTATTCAAGTGGCGGCGGGATATGCGGATGTGGCGATCGAGTTCGCCAAAGGATTTGCGACCTACGACATTCTGCCGGGCCTTTACATCGCGCAGAAGGCCGGCCTGACAGTCATTGACTTGGACGGCAACCCCATCGCATCGAGGCTGGACTTGAACGAAATCTTTGCCACGTTCCGGCGCAATCCTCAAAAGCCGAAACGAATGCCATTCATTGCCGCCAAGGAACCGTCCTTGGCGAAACAGGTGCTCAAGCTGCTCAAGCAGAAATGAACGAGCCCGCCGGGAAGCCCTCATGCCTTTCGATCTCTTCATCAGTTATTCGCGGCGCGACAATGAACGCGGGCAGGTGACCGCGCTCAAAGCGCAAATCGAAGCCTCTTTCTGCGCGTTTGCCGGACGCGACTTGCGGGTGTTCTTCGACACCCACGAGATCGCCGGCATGGACGACTGGCGACAGAAGATTCAGCGCAGCTTGCGCGACTCGCAGGTGTTCCTCGCCGTGCTCTCGCCCCGTTACGTCGCCAGCCCCTACTGCCACTGGGAATGGGAAGATTACGTCCGCTATGAAGCCATGCGCCAATGCCTCGGCGAAGTTGTCGCGCCCGTCTTTTTCGTCACTCTGCCCGCCGCCGCCGATCCGAAAACCGACCAGGCCATTGCGCGTTGGATTGACGAGATTCAGCGCCGCCAGACCTTTGATCTGCGCCCGTGGAACGACGCAGGCGAACAGGTGTTGGAGCAGGCCCATGTGAAGAAAACGTTGGAAGAACTCAACAACTCCGTCCGCGACCGGTTGAACCGCTCCGACCTCGCCAACAAATCGCCAAACAATCTCATCAAGCACAACCCCGCATTCGTCGGTCGCGTGCGCGAACTGACCGATCTGCGCAACGCGCTGACGAAAAACAAACTCGGCGTCGTCGGGGCGCGCGAAGGGCAGATGCCCGGCCGTGCGACCGTGCAGGGCCTGGGCGGCATGGGCAAGACCGAGTTGGCGCTGGCCTACGCGCACGCTTTCGCGTGGGATTATCCCGGTGGCCGCTGGCAAATCCCCTGCGAACACGTCACCGATTTGCGCGTGGCGTTGCTGCACCTGGCTAATGCCAACGCGTTCAACTTTGAATTCACCCAGGACGAAAAGAAAAACATCGCGCTGGCCTTCGAGCGGGTGCTGCGGGAACTGAATCTTCGCGAACGTTGCCTGCTGATCCTGGACAACGTCAGCGACCCCAATCTGCTCCAACCCGAATACCTGGATCGGCTGCCACGGGATGGCCGCGTGGACCTCATCGCCACTACGCGGCTTGCCCCGCGCGCTATCCCCGGCGCGGCGAACGGGCAGACCTTCATCGCGGTGGACGAGTTGCCGGAGGAAGACGCCCTGGCGCTGATGCGCAGCCATCAACCGGAGGACCGCTTCGCCCGCCAGCAGGAAGACGACGAAGCGCGAGCCATCGTGCGGCTGCTGCGAGGATTCACGCTGGCGGTCGAGACGGCGGCCATTTATCTCGGGCGAGACACCGCACCAGACGCCTGCCGTCGATTCCGCGAACGCCTTTCGCCGGATTTGCTGCGTGAAAGCGAGGCAACGGCGATCGACTCCGCCGTGGCCGTGCGTCATCGGGTACGCTCCCTGGAAGAAACGCTTGCGTTCACCTTGCAAACGCTCACCCCGGAAGCGCTACACCTTCTGGAAATCGCCTCGCTTTTGCCTGCCGATCAAATCGCGCTGCCGTGGCTCAAGAGCGTGGGCGCGGAAAAGTTTCCAGCATTTAATGCTTACCCGATCGAACCGAACACCGCGTTTGGCCAAGCCGAGGAACTGCTCCGCGGTCTCCGCCTGTTCCAAAGCAGCGGTGTGGTGGACGAGGATGGCCGTCTGCTTGTGGCGCGGATGCACCGGCTGGTGCAGCAGTTGGTCGCGCAGCGGGCAGGGTTCGAGAAGGAGCAAGCCTTGGAGAGGCTGGTCGGACACGCCGAAAGCAAGTGCAAATTACTCGAGCAGGGCTGGTTGGACTGGAGCAACCGCTGGGAAATCGAACCGCTGCGGGCGCTTGCTGAGGAGTTGCTCGCGCTCAACTATGCCAAGGGATTCTATTTGGCACATGAAGTTGCTCGGCATCTGCATAGGTTCGCCCGATACGCCGAGGCTGAGCCGCTAATGCGCCGCGTCCTAGCCAATGACGAAGCTCGCTACAGCAAAGGCCATCCCATTGACGCCACCGCTTTCAACAACCTCGCGTGCCTACTCGGGGACACGAACCGTCTGGGCGACGCAGAAGCGCTAATGCGCAGCGCCTTGGCCATTGATGAAGCCTGCCACGGCAAGAACCATCCGATTGTGGCCACCGATCTAAACAACCTCGCACAGGCGTTCTCGCGCGCGAATCGGTTGGCTGAGGCGGAGCCGCTTTACCGCCGTGCGTTGGCCATCGACGAAGCCGCCGAAGACCCGGATCATCGTGCTATCGCGCGGGACCTTACCAATCTCGGTGCGCTCCTGATGGCCACCAACCGTCTGACGGACGCCGAATCGCTGATGCGGCGGGCTATTGCTGTTGATGAAGCATCTCTCGACAAGGAACATCCGGAGGTCGGTACCGACCTCAACAACCTTGCTACATTGCTCCACCGAATGAATCGTTTGGCTGAGGCCGAGCCGCTGATTCGCCGCGCCTTAGCCATTAGTGAAGCAGCCTACGGTCAAAACCATCCCTATGTCGCCACGCAACTCAACAACCTCGCGCAGATGCTCTTGGCCACAAATCGCTTGACCGAGGCCGAGTCGCTGATTCGCCGCGCTCTAGCGATCAGTGAAGCCGCCCACAGCCAAGATCATCCTGAAGTCGCTACGTGTCTTGGAAATCTCGCTACGCTACTCTTCGTTGCAAACCGACTAGCCGAGGCCGAGCCGCTTTATCGCCGCGCCTTGCTCATTTTTGAAACAAGTTATGGCAGGAACGACCCTAACGTCGCATTCTGCCTCAATAACCTTGCGCGGCTGCTCCAGGACACTAACCGTCTGTCCGAGGCGGAGCTGTTGATGCGCCGCGCCCTGGCAATTCGTGAAGCCAGTTGCGGCGAAGACCATCCCGAAGTTGCCATCAGCCTTGCGGATCTTGCCACGCTGCTTCAAGTCACGAGCCGCTTGACGGAAGCGGCTCCGCTTTATCGCCGTGCCCTAGACATTTTCGTGAAGTTCACCCGCCTCACCGGACAGCCACATCCCCATTTTGACGGCGTGAACGGAAACTATCGGGCCCTGCTGACTAAAATGGGTGGCCCACGAATGAACGTGTGGAAGAGATTCGCCAACCTCTTCCGTCCACCACCTCCCTCCTGAAGCAACCGTCGTGGAAAAGCACAATGTGCGCGAAGCGGGAGATCGGAAGATGGAACGCCGCAACTTAACCTTCCGCGTGTTCGTCAGCTCGACGTTCAGCGATCTGAAGGCTGGATGGAATGCTTTGCAGGAACACGTCTTCCCCGGCTGCGCGAGCTTTGCCACAAACACGGCGCGATTTCAGACGATTGATTCGCGCCTGGGCTTGACCAAGTCACAGGTTCTCCAAACTATGCTTGAGGACACTGACTATGTTGGATAACCAAGCCCAAATTCGCCACCAGCCTGTCATTCGCGTCTTCGTCAGCTCGACGTTCCCGGACCTCAAGCATAAACGGGACGCCTTCCCGAAATTGGAGCAGCTTTGCGCGAGCCGGTAGTTTCAATTCCAGGCCATTGATCTGCGCTGGGGTGTTCCGACTGAGGCCAGTCTCAACCACCGCACGATGCGGATCTGCTTTGAGGAATTGCGGCGCTCGCAAGAGATTTCGCCCGAACCCAACCGCGAGGACACGTCGTAGTAGGCGCAGCAGATAGACTTCCCGCTCGACGCCCAGCGCGCGAACTGCCACGCTCGCGCCGCCTTGAGGATGTCCGGCACTCGCCCGCATCCCAGGCCGAATTCAGCAGAGCATCCTTATGCAAAGTCACCATCAAAGCGGCGGCGATGCGCTCCCGGATTTTGGGCGGCATCCAAGTTTGCGGCGCGGCTTGTTCCTCCTGGCAGCGGTGGCCCTCGTCCTTGGCGCCATCGGCTATCGGCAATACGATCCCGACCTCCCCTGGATAGATGCCCTTTACCACTCGGCGCAACACTTCATCATGCACGCGCCGCACTTGGAGGGACATGTGCCGTTGACGCTGGAATTGGGAAGATGGCTGGCACCGGTGACGTTGCTGATCGGCTTTTTCCGCCTTGTGCGACTGATGTTGCGCGAGGAAACGCGGCAGCGAAGTTTGAGCAAGCTTCGCGGGCACGTGATCGTGTGCGGGTTGGGCCGCAAGGGCATGGAACTTGTCCGCCATCTGCGTTCGGCGAAAAACGCCACGCCCCCGGCCGTAGTGGTGATTGAGAAAGATCCGCCGCCGGATTTCGCCGCGGAGTGCGAGAAGCTGGGAGCACACCTGCTCACCGACGACGCCACCAAGCCCGGCCTGTTGCTGGAAGCGGGCGTGCGGCGCGCGGCCAGGATTTTTGCCGTCTGTCCCGAGGACGCGACCAACTGCGAGATCGCGGTTCAGGTCGCGCATCTGCGGAATGGACAGGACGGCGGCCACCTGGATTGTTTCGTCCATCTCAGCACGGCCGAGTTGGGGCAAACCCTGCAACAAGCGTTGGCGGTTCACAAAACCTCAGGCCAAACCCGCCTGCACGCGGTGGACGCGTTTGATCCCGAAGCCATCGCGCTGCTCGTGGACGGACTACCGCTCGACCACGCGGGCGTCCGCCCAAACGATCCGAGTGGCGTGCATCTCGTCATTCTCGGATTCGGGAAGCTGGGGCGCATCCTGGCAGTGCGGGCGGCGCAATTGGGCCAGTTCGCCAATGGCAAGCGCCTGCGCCTCTCGGTGATTGACCGCCACGCCAAGGTGAACCAGAACGCGCTGCTTTTTCACCATCCGCAAATCGGGAAAGCCGCCGATCTAAAGTTTTACGAGCATGAAGCGGCATCGCCAGCCGTCCGCGATCTCATTGAAGGTTTTTGCAAGGACTCGTCTTTCCACACTAGTGTGGCCATCTGTTTCGACAACGAGGCGTTGGCCCTGGAGATTGCGCTTCGGCTGTTGCCCTTGTTTGATTTCAACGACGCGCGGATGGCCGTGCGGATGGAACATCAAGGCGGTCTGGCGCATCTTGTTGAAGAAATGCGTCGGAACCAACCGCAGACGGCAAGCAAGGCCGTCGTCATGCCTGCTGCCGCGTCCGAAGAAGAGCAACTGCTCGTCAAACGCTTGAGCCACCTGCGCGTGTTCGGCATGAGCCAGCAATTCGTTCGTCTGGCGAACCCTGAAGAATGGCCGCTGGAAAAGTTCGCGCGCAAGATCCACGCGGCCTACGTGGAACTGACCCTCAAGCCCGCTGAAGGCAAACCCGACGAAATAGCGAAGCTGAAGGCAAAACCGGAGTTGCAGGACTGGGATTTACTGCCGCAGGATCTGCGTGAATCCAACCGCCAACAAGCCGCGCATCTTTTCATCAAACTCCGCGCGGTTGGGTGCGAAGCGGTTCCCGCGAGCGACCCGCGTCCCGCTGTGACGGGTTTTGCGCCCGGCGACGCTCAGATGCTGGCACGACTTGAACACGAACGCTGGAACGCGGAACGCTGGGTGGCCGGCTGGTCTTACGCGGAGAAAAAAGACATCGCGCGCCGGCTCAATCCGAATCTCGTGCCTTGGGAAAAGCTCAAGCCGGAAATCCAGCAATACGATCACGACACGGTGAGCCGGTTGCCTAAGCTCCTTGAAACTGCGGGAATGAAAATCGTCAGACAGGAACCCGCTCAGGACTCACCGTCCGCTTCAGTATGAATCCAGGACATGCAAGCGGAGCGGCGCATGGTCATTCAGCGGTGAAAACTTCGCGCCAATTCAGAATCTTCATCAGCTACAGTCAGGGGGGCACTGGTCCGGTATGGAAGGCATGGCTGCTCTGGCATCTCACTGTTCTTGACCTATGTAAAACGCTCCGAGACGACTTCAAACTCTGCGTTCTGAGCGACCGTAACATCGGGGCGGGAACTCCGTTTACCGACGCGATCAAGGGCCTCATCACGCATGCTCACCTTTTCATTCCCCTGATCACCAAGGACGCCAACCTGAAGCCCTGGGTCCACCAGGAAACGGGCTTCGCCATGGCGCGCAACATTCCCATCCTCCCCGTCGTTCTGGAGGATGCTGGCATGCCTAACGACATGATTGCTCAACTCCAAGCGATCACCGTCAAAGCTGACCTTTCCGACCTGGCCCAGCGCCTACGCGAAACGCCGTTGGAAAACCTTATCTTTCCACGGCCCGCTCCGCCCGCCGAGATGGTGATGATTGCCGATTGGCCGGAGGAGCGTGCCCAATTGCTCATCAACTGCGCGAACCGAATCAAAGACCTGGGCTACCACGGCATGGTACGCCAGCGTGGAGCCTTCTCTTCATTCTGCATTCCCGACGCTGAGATCACGGATTCCGTCTGGCGCGAGCGCGAGGGAAAGGACCGCCGCAGCGCGTTCTATCATTGCTTGCAACGCCAGGAGCGTCAGAGCCTCGAATGGCACGCCACGAGAGCCGGCTGCCGGTTGATCATCGATCCTGCTTTCCGGTTCAAGGAACGGGGACTTGAGGCGTCGCTGTCGCGGTTGAAGACGCTGTTAGTGTTCCTAAATTCCCTCGCCGATCATCAGGTGGAAGTCGTCTTTTCGGAAGAGGCGCAGCATGGGAATTTGACTATTGTGGGCGACTGGTTCGTCGCGGAATCGTTGGTGCCGAGGTCAGGAGGTTATCGCCAGACAGTCTTCAACTGGCACGCCCCAACGGTGTCGCGATCAGTGAAGAGATTCGACGAACAGTTCGAGGGTATTGCTCGCGAACAGAAGCTAGAACTCAGGAGCAGCCGTCGGACTGGAATCGAACGAATCGGCCAGATCATCGGCCAATCCGAAGCGACCATCGAGCGCCAAAAGGCGTTCGTCAGTCAAACGGCGGCGACCGGTAGCGACACGGGCAAGCCTGATTGTGATTGATGATGACAGGATTCATTAATACGCTCCGCAGATGTAACATGATCGGGCCCCGAAAGCCTTCGCGACGAGGTGTGCGAGCCGGCCACGTGTATGCATCGCATAGACTATATTGAAATCAGATCCGGGGACGATCGGAAGAGAATCGAATTCCTTCAAGGCGATCTCACTGCGATCCCACCCGAGCACGCTGTTGACGTCCTGGTGGTTTCCGCCTTCCCAGACGACTATCTTCCCACGCGGCGCTCGCTAGTTGGTGCTTTGCATCGCAAGGGTATCTCGCTTGCTGGCCTGGCGCTGGCTAAGGAAGCTGATCTTCGCGAAGCCTTTTCCTGTTGGCTGTCTAAGGAAATCCTGGGTCGGTCGCCAGGGCTCGAATTTAAGCGGATACTGTGTTTCGAACCCGCTAATCGAGGCAGGCCACCCGAGCTCGTCGGAGACATTTTTCGAGCGCTGGCACCTTTCGTGTACGGGAGCCCTTCCATATCAACGGTGGCGATGCCGATTCTGGCTGCTGGCGATCAAGGATATCCCCTGGCTACGATGTTGCGACCGTTGGTGCAGGCTGCCTACCAATGGCTATCGATTGGTTTTCCCCTAAAAGTCCTGAAAATTGTTTCGCGTGACGCTGGTGGAGCCCATATTTTTAAAGAGCTGAAGGCAAATTTCCCTGTCATTGAACCAGACGAGAAGGCGGCTTTTGACGTCTTCGTAAGCTATTCGCGCAAAGATGATGCAGCGGGGTCCCAGGTCGCTAACGCCTTGCGAAACAAATTTCGCGTCTTTTTTGACCTCCAATGCATTGATACCGGAGTAGCCTGGCAGCAGCGGATTTTCGAAGCGCTCGAGTCATGCAGACAAGTTATTGCTATCTATTCGCCCGACTATGTGACTTCAAAGGTCTGCCAAGAAGAATTCAATATTGCTTGGGCTCGAGCCCGAAAGCTCGCAAAAAAACTCATTTTTCCGATCTATTGGCGTTCGGCGAATTTGCCCATATACATGGAGATTCTGAACTATGTTGACTGTCGTGAGGCCCAAAGCTGTAAATTGGAGCAGGCATGCGAACAATTAGTCACTAAGCTTTGGTAGTCAGAATCCCCGCCACGCCGCCGCCGTTATTTCACAAAGTTCATGCCTCTCGGTTGTTCATGGCGAAGGCGACCTCCCGCGGCCTGTTCTTGAAACCTTCTCACGACGCAGCGGTTAATCCTCTGGCCGCTCGCCACTTGGGGCCATCTTCACCAGCTTCGGATCGAACTGACCCAAAATCGTCACAAGATCGGTCTGCGCGGCCATGACCTCGCGAATGTTCTTATAGACCATGGGTACTTCGTCCAAGCCCGCTGAAATGAGGGTCACCCATTAGGGCGCTCGGTCAAGCGGCAAAAGCATTGCCGTCCCAACTTTTTTCTCTTTCAAGTGGGGTTTAGGCGAACTGACTAAGGCTCGCTTCGCCGGTCGAATCGAACCTGGTT